>Ga0256405_10000709_pt1 | contig 105362 bp, 93 predicted proteins | sample RumenRJG_02DNA_FD_189096 | JGI IMG/M metagenome (GOLD analysis project Ga0256405, IMG submission 189096) | Bovine rumen microbial communities from Lethbridge, Alberta, Canada - RJG_02 | ecosystem: Host-associated > Mammals > Digestive system > Stomach > Rumen | place: Canada: Alberta...
TTTGATATTTTGGATGTTTGGTCGCTGACATTATACCAAAAAGGGAGGTCAATGCTCTTTTTATTTTGAACTCCCGATAAATCAAAGGTTTATAAACAAAAAAGGAGTGTCTACTAGACACTACCATGAGAACAATCGAGGGTTTAGTATGAAGAAAAAATATGTAAAAGCATTAGCAATCGCTGCAGTAGCAGCAAGTATGGCAACAGGATTTGACCCATCATTTACATATTTCCTTGATGACCTTGGAAGATGGACACTCATAATGGGTGGGGAGCCAGTAAGTGCAAATACAAATCATCCGGCTGCAGAAATCAGACTTCAGGAGTATATGGAGGATGAAGCCAATTTATATAGAAGACCAAATGATAGTAACAGAGCTACAGTTCTTTTAGAGGTTGGTTATATTGATGATATATATGATGAGTTTACATATGTAGATTGTGGACTTAAATCACCGAAAGGTGGATTTCGTGAACATGTTACATCGATGGTTAAAGGTACGATTGGACGTATATCAGTAGTACCTAGTCAAAGTATATCAGAGTATGGCTATGCAGTGGCAGAAGATGGCGATAATATTTATGAGATGTGGGTAGGAGCAGGAAAGTAACTAGGATTAAATGAATCAAATCAAAGGTCGTAGTAAAGACTACGACCTTTTTTCAGGAAAAATCAGTAAACAGGAAACAAAAAATGAATAGGGTAAAATATGTATTAGCGGTATGTTTCATAACAGTCGCTGGCAGTTTTTGTGCCTTTGCCTCAGACACAAAGGTAGCGTGTATTGGCGATAGCCTCACATATGGAACAGGAATTAAAGATAAGGTCAGTCACTCATATCCATCAAGATTACAACAAAAATTAGGCGAGGGATATGAAGTCAGGAACTTTGGACTCCCTAGTGCTTCGGCTGAGCATGACAGTGTATTACCGTACAACGAAAGCGATGAATACAAAGCAGCACTTGAATATAATGCAGATGTGTATGTATTGATGTTGGGGACCAACGATGCAAAGGGAATCAACTGGAAGGGTGCCGAGACATTTAAAAGAGATTATGAAGAAATGATCGATGAGGTTGGTAAGGGCAGAATCATTTTAATGGATGTTCCGCCTACAAATTATGATGACACTGTTGAACTTACAGAAGAATATACTACGGATGAGAGAGTCAATGAGATAAATACGATAATTGATGATATAGCAAGAGAATATAAAATTAAGCTGATAAAAAATCATGATACTATTGCTATGCTCGATGATACAGTATTAATTCATAACGACGTTCATTTAAATGAAAGGGGCGCCGGTATAATTGCAGAAGAGGCCGCCACTGTCATCAGAGCGAAATATAAAAAAGATTGATTTAAAGGATATGAACCATAGATAATAAAGAGGTCCGGTGTTATTACTGTAAAAATTAAAAAAACATTTAACCCAGAGAGAACTGGCCGGTAGAAATAACGTAAGCTATGCAACACTGAGATAATATTAACAAATAAGTCTAAAAGTTATTGCATATCGGTTAGGTATGCCATTATAATTACATGGTTGTTTTTGAAATTAACACTTAGACCAATACAAAAATATTTACAGGTATATATATGAAGATAGGATTTTCCGAGCTAATTATTATTTTTGTTGTGGCACTTATCGTTATAGGACCAGACAAGCTGCCCATGTATGCCAAGAAGCTGGGCGAGGCCCTGAGAGAGTTTCGCAATGTTTCCAATGATCTGACAAAGGACATCAAGGAGACAGTTATTGAGCCACTTGAGGAGGCTCAGCGACCTATAAAAGAGGCGTTACAGCCTATGACAGACATGACAAATGACATCAAGAAAAATCTGGACGATGTCAAAAAGTCGGTTAACGATATAGGTAAGCCATCAGCTAAAAAGCCAGAGACAAAGACTGACGCCGCTGCAGAGGCAGAGGCGAATGTTTCCGCCGGAACCACAGCCACAGGTGCCACAACGGATGTTTCTGCCGAGGCTACAACAGATACTTCAGCTAGTGAGCAGTCCAGAGTTACAGGCTCCACTGAGTCAGTTTCAGATGACACAGATGCCAAAGATGAAGCTACCACTGATGCATCCGCCGCTGTTGTCTCAACTGGCAGCAAAAAGGCTGCAGATACAACAGATGACGAGACTAAAAAAGAAAACAAATTTGATACCGTCGGACATTACAGAGTTTGATATTTATTGTTATGCTATGTATGTCAGCCACAGCTTTTTGATACTTGATTTATAGCTGTGGTGCAGGATGTAATTTCAGAATATAACCAATAAAATTTTATATTACATTTTAAGGAGATATAAATGAGAATCGGAACACAGGAATTAATCATTGTACTTGCAATTGTTATTATCGTTTTTGGCCCTACACAGATACCAAAGCTTACAAAGATGTTTGGAAAGTCTATCAAGAGCTTCAGAGAGGGAGTAAATGAGGACGGAGAGGAGTCCAAGGACTCAAAAGACAAAAACGTAAGCGAGACAAAGGCAGCAGAGGATGAAAAGAAAGACTGATAACCCAGAGACTGAGGGAGAGATGACACTCAGTGGCCATCTCACTGAGCTCAGGAACCGTATTATAGTCATCATAGTTGTGCTTATCGCTGCGATGCTGGTGGGACTACATTATTCAGAGCGTATCATTACGGTGCTTCTTAATATAGGACGTGCCAAGGGATATGAGTTTGTATATATCGCACCTCAGGAGATGCTGATACAGTATTTCTCCATATCGCTGATATTTGCATGTCTTATAGGACTACCGCTGATATTTTATGAGGCGTATGCCTTTATGAGCCCGGGCCTTAAGCATTCAGAAAAGATATTTACACTGCTGGCCATCATATTTGGTATCATCTTTGGATTTTTGGGCATATTGTTTGCCTACAAGATACTGATACCATTTATGCTCTACTTCCTTTTGGATATGAGCGGGGGCGTGGGAGTTACGGCGTCCATAAGCGTGGGCAACTACATATCGTTTCTCATGACTATATTTATCATATTTGCGGTGATATTTGAGTTTCCGGTAGTATCCGTACTGCTGACACAGCTTGGCATCATCAAGGTAGAGTGGATGCGCAAGGCCCGCAGGATCATGATAGTCGTTATATTTTTTATGGCAGCTATCGTAACACCACCGGATATAGTTTCACAGGTTATGGTGGCACTGCCGATGCTCTTACTGTATGAGCTGAGCATAATATTGTGTACCGTGTTTGGTGCATTCAGAAAGAAAGAAAAAGCAAAAGATGAGACAGAAGAAAAAAACATCGGATGAGTCATCAGAAAGCTGATCAGAAAGCCGTCAGATAACACATCATATAACGCAGATTAATAATCAAACTCCTAAGTAGACAGGTAAAACCTAACCTACTTAGGAGTTTTTTGTGTCCAAATATCTTGAAACCATAATAACCAGTGACTCCCGGGGTACACCCTCTGACATGTGTTCCCCGGGATTATGATCCCGGACCCAAGGGCCTCCTTAATAACAATACCAAAATGTATCTTCCATATACATGATTTAGTGCTTAAGCAAATTAACATAACTACATCTTGATGATACGCACAAATAATACTATACTATTGTCAGTATAAAAAACTAAGGGGATGTGTTATGAATTACGCTGAGGTAAAATTTTTTGATATCGCCAACGGTCCAGGAGTCAGACTTAGTCTTTTCGTGTCAGGATGTACACATGAGTGCCCCGGATGTTTTAACAAGATTGCGTGGCCTTTTGATTATGGAGAGGAGTTTACCCGTGATATCGAGGACAAGATCCTGGATGAGCTGGCAGACCCCGCATATCAGGGTATGACCCTGCTTGGGGGAGAGCCATTCGAGCCACAAAATCAAAAGGGACTTGTGTCACTGGTTACCCGATTTAAGGAGAGATACCCGGAAAAGGACCTCTGGATTTTTTCAGGATATCTTTTTGACAAGGATATGCTGGGATGGATGTCAGAGCAGCTCCCTGAGACACAGGAGATACTCAAGCGTACAGATGTTATAGTAGATGGCGAGTTCAAGCTTGCCTTAAAGGATATAACATTACTGTACAAGGGTTCATCCAATCAGAGGACTATCGACGTGCAGAAATCTCTCGCAGCAGGAGAGGTGATACAGTGGGATCCGGGAGAGGGCACCACTATCTCTAATACAGCACATTTATAGATTATTTTTATAAGTAGGACATTGTGGTAACGCACAGTGTCCTTTTTTTGTGTATGAAAGATATTTTATTTAATTACATACTTAATAAAATAAATTACCTGCCGATAAGACATATAGATAACCTCAGAATTCTATGTTATTGACATGGAAAAATATATGTTCATACAAGGCAGGAGGCAGTATGGGTAAACTAAAGAAAGACAATGGAACGAGCAGCAACAAGCCATTTGTGAGTCTTGCGGTGCGTATTCCGACTATTGTTGCCAGTGCAGTACTGGTAGTTGTAGCAATCATATGTGTTGCTTTCGGTTTTATGACCTTCAGAAACATTGATTCTATGGCCAAAAACCAGATTGAAAATGTTGCAAAGCAGAATGTCATCACCGTTCAGAAGTACATGAATGGTATGAATATTTATGCCGATGCATTGGGAAGCAGTATCCTCAATTATAGAACACTGGGACGTGAAGATGGAGAAACTGCTATCGTCAATGCGCTTACTCAGGCAGTAGAATCCGGCAAGGTATTTTCTGCATATTTTGCATTTGAGCCAAACGGACTCTTTGAGGGTACACCAGATGGTCTGTCATACTATGTTTATAAAAGCAATGGATCCACAGCCACAGATATCCTCAACGATTACGAGACCTATAGTGGAGCAGATTACTACGCTCCGACAAAAGAGAAACTTAAGACACATGTTACAGCTCCATATGCGTATGAGCTGACAGACGGAACCACAGTTTATCTGATCACATTAAGTACACCTATACTTGATGATGGCAAGTTTATAGGTGTTGCAAACTGCGATATGCTTGCAGATACCTTGGGCGAGCTATCATACTCAAATGGAGATTATGACAGCGCGTATGTCACATTGTCAGATGCCACAAATATGTATATTGCGAATACTGGCAATCCTGACCTCGTCGGTGAGACAGAGGGTTACTCAACTGAGACTACGAGTGCAGTATTTAGCGGTCAGACTCTCATCAAGTCAGTCAAGGACAAGCTGAGTGGCGTGGACTCTTTCTGTATATATGCACCAGTATTACTTGATGGTTCAGACCTACAGTGGATGCTCACAAATACTGTTCATAAGAAAGAAGTGCATGCGGCAATTTACAGCTCATTACTTATAGTGGTAGTTATCGGTATCGTTGGTATCGTAGCACTTGCACTCATTGCATCAGTGGTACTGAGAAATTCGCTTAATCCTATCAAGAATCTTATGAAGATGGCTGAGGATGTAGGAAACTTTAATCTCAGTAGCGACGCAACTGATTTTAAATATCAGAACGATGAGCTGGGAGCTCTCGCTTCTATATTTGAAAAGATGTCCAACAATCTGAGACAGATTATTAGAGACGTGGATCATGTACTTAAGGAGATGGCAAACGGGGACTTTACAGTCACAAGCACATGCCCTGAAAAGTATGTGGGAGATATGCACAGTACACTTGAGTCTATCAATCAGATCAAGGCAACTCTTGGAAATTCTCTGAGAGAGATCAATGAATCAGCATCAAAGGTTGCCAGCAACTCCTCACAGATCTCTGACGGATCACAGGCTCTGGCACAGGGTGCTACTGAGCAGGCCGGTTCTGTTCAGGAGCTTAGTGCAACAATCAATACAGTTAATGAGGATGTAAAGGGCAATGCTCAGAATGCAGAGCGCGCTAGTGATATCGCTATGCAGACCAAGGATGCAATTGATGTAAGTAATGCAGAGATGCATAAACTCACAGACTCTATGGATGCCATTGAGGAAGCATCTAACAAGATCCAGGATGTTATCTCCATTATCGATAACATTGCATTCCAGACCAATATCCTTTCACTCAACGCCGCAATCGAGGCAGCAAGAGCAGGACAGGCTGGTAAGGGATTTGCTGTTGTTGCAGATGAGGTAGGTAATCTTGCAAAGCGCAGCCAGGAGGCGGCACAGAGCACCAGCGATCTTATCCAGATGGTAACAGATGCAGTTAGTAAGGGCAAAGACATTACTGACGAAACAGCAGAGGCACTTAAGAGAGTTTCTGGATACGCAGATGAGACCAACAACATGATCAAAAATATCTCTGAGGCATCAGCAAAACAGGCCGATGCACTCAATCAGATCAGTGTCGGCATCAATCAGATATCAATGGTAGTACAGCAGAACTCCTCCACATCAGAGGAGAGTGCTGCAGCAAGTATCGAGCTTGCAAATGAGGCAAACAGACTGCACGATCTCGTTGCACCATTTAAGCTTCCATAAGATCAATTATCATGTACCAGGATTACAAAAGTATATAAAAATCAATAATGATCCTGGCACTGTTGTATCGTAAATATTAAGTAATTATCTACAGAAATTTCCTATAGGAGGAAGTATGAAAAAGACATCAGACAATGGAGGAGTAAGCAAAAAGCCTTACGTGAGCATAGCCTTACGAGTTCCAGTCATTGTTGCGTGTGCGGTAGCAGTCGTAGTTGCCATCATCAGCTTTGTTTTTGGATTTATGACATTCAGAACAGCAGATGCTATGAGCACTAACCAGATAAAAAATGTTGCCAACCAGAACAAAACAACAGTCCAGCAGTACGTGGATGGTATGAATATCTATGCCCAGGCACTGGGAACCAGCATTCTCAATTTCAAGACCTTAGGTCATGAAAAAGGTGAGACTGCCATAATTAACTCACTTAATCATGCAGTAGAGTCTGGAAAGATTTTCTCAGCTTACTTTGCATTTGAGCCAAACGCACTTTTCCCGGATACACCAAACGGACTGTCCTATTATGTATACCAAAGCGGAGATTCGCTGGGAACTGATATTTTAAATGACTATGAGGTATATAAGAGTGGTGATTACTATGCACCAACAAAGGAAAAACTAATGCCTCATATCACAGATCCATTTGACTACACACTTACAGATGGAAAAACTGTTACACTCATTACTTTGAGTACCCCTGTATTAGAGAATGGAAAATTTATAGGTGTAGCAAACTGCTCTATGCTTCTTGATACAGTGGGAACACTTAATTACACAAATGGTGGTTATAACACTATTCACTTTACAATCTATGATTCCAACGGTACTTATATTGCCAATACTGGCGATCCATCAACAGTTGGCAAGTCATCAGAGATGGACAGTGCATTATTTGCTCAGGTGCAGCAGGCTGATCAGGTAAAGAATGAAAAGGATAAAATAGGCGGAGCAGCATCATTTGTAGTATATAAGCCTATAACACTTGAGGGTACAGATCTCCAGTGGATGATCACAACAACAGTACATATAAATGAGGTACGTAAGGATATCTACACATCTCTTTTGATAGTTACATTTATAGGTATCATCGGAACAGTGGTACTTGGATTTGTTGCAAGTCTTGCAGTTAGAAAAGCTCTTGCGCCTATCAATCCTCTCATGAGAGTTGCAGAGGATGTGGGAAACTTTGATCTTAATAGTGACAATGGCAATCAGAACTATTCAAATGATGAGATCGGCGTACTGGCAGGTATTTTCAAGAACATGTCAGGTAACTTAGGTCAGATCATTACAGATGTTGATCACCTGCTTGCATCTATGGCCAATGGTGATTTTACAGTCACAAGTACATGCCCTGAAAAGTATGTAGGAGACATGCATAGCACACTTGAGTCTATCAATCAGATCAAGTCAACTCTTGGGAGTTCTCTGAGAGAGATCAATGAGTCAGCGTCAAGAGTAGCATCAAACTCCTCACAGATTTCAGACGGATCACAGGCTCTGGCACAGGGTGCTACCGAGCAGGCTGGTTCAGTCGAGGAGCTGAGTGCAACTATCAACAATGTTAACGAGGATGTAAAGGGCAATGCTCAGAATGCAGAGCACGCCAGTGATATCGCTATGAAGACCAAGGAGGCGATTGCTGTAAGTAATGCAGAGATGCGTAAACTTACCGATTCCATGGATGCCATTGAGGAGTCCTCAAACAAGATTCAGGATGTCATCACTATTATTGATAACATTGCATTCCAGACCAATATCCTTTCACTCAATGCCGCAATCGAGGCAGCAAGAGCAGGACAGGCTGGTAAGGGATTTGCAGTAGTTGCTGATGAGGTAGGTAATCTCGCAAAGCGCAGCCAGGAGGCGGCACAGAGCACCAGCGACCTCATCCAGATGGTTACAGATGCAGTTAATAAAGGTAAAGGTATTACCGATGATACTGCAGCAGCTCTCGACAGAGTTTCCGGATTTGCAGATGAGACCAACAATATGATCACTCAGATCTCTGAGGCATCAAAAAAACAGGCCGATGCTCTCAATCAGATCAGCGTAGGTATCAATCAGATATCCATGGTAGTACAGCAGAACTCATCTACATCAGAGCAGAGTGCCGCAGCAAGTATCGAGCTTGCAAATGAGGCAAACAAACTCCATGATCTGGTAGAGCCGTTCCAGCTTCCATAACAAGGATAAATCAATTTTAATTAATTGGAGAATCCCTCACCGAAATGAGTAGGTGGGGGATTTTTCTTGTGTACAAGTATATAGTTAGGACACAATATGTGGTATAATGTGTAGGTTCAGAAACTTCATTTTCGACGGAGGTTTTTTAAATTATGATGACGATCGCACAAATCAAGACATTCGCAAAGCGCCAGCTACGGGGCAATCTCATGTCCGCTATCGGCGCAATGATCCTGAGTTTTATATGTACTATACTTTGGGTTGCAGTACTCTCATCTGCAGTGTTTTTTGGGGTTATAGCCCCGGTTGTTGGAGACACCCAGATAGCAATTATGAGTACTGATATGAGGATGAGACTGCTGTTCTTTTCGGTGGTAGGCATCGCCCTTGCTGCTATACTACTCCTTGGAGCGTATATGTTTCTCGGCCTGATGCTGGGCAACCAGATGCTCTATCTCAATATTGCCAGGGGCAAGCGCGTGGGAGCTTTTGAAATATTCAAGGGCTTTGGCAACCCGGGACATATGGGACATTACTTTGGGGTGGTGATCATCATATACATCATAGAGATGCTGTTTATGGTGCCGGAGACTATTATGGGACTCCGTTATGGGTACGCATCCATGGACTACAATGTCACCAGCGCTATTGGGAGCTTTTTATTTTTCGTGATCTCACTGTATCTGTGCATGTCCAGCTTTGCATCAGCTGCCCATCCGGATATGGGGGCCTTTAGGGCGATCAGAGTATCTGTCCATCTTATGCGTAGGCGTAAGCTCAAGCTAATAGGCTTTGAGCTGAGTTTTATAGGATGGTTTTTACTTGGGGTCTGCACACTGGGACTTGCATTTTTCTGGATCATCCCGTACTTCAATACCGCTTATACTATTTTTTATCTCAGCGCCTATGGACAGGATTATGAGAGTAAGATAAAGGACGCGGAGTACAGAGAGGCCGGAGTTGGTGCCGCTGGAACTGCAGGTGTAGGAGCTGGCGTGAGTGCTGGCTCAGGTGCACAGGGATCTGATGCAACAGGTGCCGGTGTAGTAGCTGATGCGAATGCAGACGGCCACTATACAGAGCCTAGGGACACCTACGTGAGAGGCGATGCAAGACCTGAGGATGAGCCACGCAAGAGCTTTGAGGAGGTAAGGAGCCAGTATACTGATATAAAGGATGAGTCATCTGGCATCGGTGCACAGAGTGCCAACTCCTATGAGGCAGGCATTTATGAGGCAAGCGCACATAACACTATCCCAAAAGAGACAAAAGACAGCGCTCAGGTAACAGGAGAGTGGCATAGCCAGACAGGTGCAACAGTAGCCCAGGGTGCTGCAGATAGTCAGGGCACATCAGATGCCCAGGGCGTATCAGATGTAGGGCCAAGCACAGCAGGAGCAGCGCCTGAAACAGAAGTAAAGAAGAGTTATAAGACAGAGGCAGATGCATTCGCAGCATATGAGCAGTGGAAGAGAGACCATGGCATCACAATAGAGAACAGAGATCCATTCCACAATATCTATCAGAGCGATGGCAGGATAGCCGGAGAGCAGACAGGGACTGGATCCGGCATTGCTGAGAGTGAAGCCACTGTCACCACTGATACGAGTGCTGCTACAGATAGTGCAGTGACTGGTACCGCCAACAATGCAGTGGTTGGCGTTGCAGATGATGCAATGGCCGGGGCTGCCGAGACAGGTGCGTTGGACAGTGCATCAGCAGACGCAGTAGATGGTGCCGTCGGTGCTGTAGATAATACATCCGCTGTCGGAACTGCAGATAATGTCAGCTCAGATGCAACATCTGAAAACTAAAATCAGTCAGTTATATCAAATAAAAATAAAAAGGGGCTCAGCTACATCGAGCGCAGGAGGGGAATATGAAGTGCCCATTTTGTAACGCAGAGGATACAAGAGTAATTGATTCAAGACCGGCAGATGACAATACTGCCATCAGACGACGCAGACAGTGCGAGATATGCGGCAAGAGATTTACCACATATGAAAAACTGGAGACCATGCCTATGATGGTCATCAAAAAGGATCAGAGTCGTGTGCCTTATGACCGTTCCAAAATAGAGGCTGGTATTGTGAGGAGCTGTCATAAACGTCCGGTCTCCACAGTTCAGATCAACAATGTGGTAGATGAGATAGAGAATGAGATTTTTTCTACAGGTGAGCGAGAGATACCTACATCTGAGATCGGTGAGCTGGTTATGAACAAGCTCAAGACCCTTGACCAGGTCGCTTACGTAAGATTTGCATCTGTTTATAGAGAGTTCAAGGATATTAACACGTTTGTTGATGAGATCGGCAAGCTGCTCAAAAATCAGAAAAATGGAGACTGATATCATGCACAAGGTAAAGGTGATAGTACCCATAACAGGAAAAGACGAGGACACAATACTTAAAGAGGCTATGGTCATTGCCGGAACCGATGCTGATGTAGTGGAGTGGAGATTTGATCTGGGCAAGGAGCTCTACAGCTTTGGCGGAGACATTCACCCTGGAGACCCGGTGGTGAATAGTTTTGGCGGAGACATTCATCCTGGAGACCCAGTGGTAAACAGCGTGGGTGAGACAGCTCAAAATATCCTGAAGCACCTTAAGGAGCGTATGCCGGGCAAGGCACTCCTTTTTACCATCCGCACAAAGAGACAGGGTGGAGAGTTTCCGGATATGCCTGAGGTTTACGAAAAACTCACCAGTATGGCTATCCGCAGCGGCTGCCTCAACTTTGTAGATATCGAGGATACTACAGAGCACAGCAGTATGGACAGGATCATCGCCCTCGCCAGAGAGTACGGTGTCAGGAGCATTGCATCCTATCATAATTTTGATGAGACTCCTGGGATCGATGAGATCTGCAGCAAGTTTGTGGCACTGAGAGACACTGGTGCCGATATCCTAAAGACAGCCTATATGCCGGTGACTCCTTCAGATGTGGCCGCAGTTCTATATGCTACTGCAAGCTTTAAACAGGCTGATGATTACAGTCACGAGATGATCACCATGTCCATGGGTGACCTGGGGAGGATCAGTCGTGTCAGCGGAGCCATATTTGGCTCGGATTATACATTTGCAGCCGTAGGTGAGACCAGCGCCCCGGGACAGATGCCTGTCAGACAGGTGCGTGAAATCATGGATGCCCTTGGTGAGCCGGAGATTGTTGGGCAGGATTGCAGCATCGCAGGCGAGTGCTCCTCTCGGTCATCCGGTAGTACTCAGGCAGGCGGATGCTCCCCTCTATCAGCCGGTGGCGCCCAGGCATGTGACTGCTCATCTCGCTCAACAGATGGCACTAAGGCAGAAATTGGTGATCATCACTCATGCAGCAGTCAGAACCTCTACCTGGTCGGTTTTATGGCTTGCGGCAAGTCTACAGTATCAGCCAAGCTTGGTGAGCTTAGTGGCAAACCGGTATTTGAGATGGACCAGTACATCGTTGACAAGATGGGCATGAGCATCGCAGATATATTTGATAGATACGGCGAGGATAGATTTAGAGAGATCGAGACAGAGACTCTCAGAGAGATAAGACCTGGCAGCGGCGCAATCATATCAACAGGCGGCGGTGCACCTATGCGTGATGAAAATCGCAAGGTCATGCATGAGCAGGGCAAGGTGGTTTATCTATCCGTCAAGCCGGAAACTGTTATCAAGAGACTGTCCGTCAATCAGACAGACAGACCGGTGCTTGCAGGACATGTAAATCTCGAGTATGTGACAGACCTCCTTGGCAGGCGAGACCCACTGTATCGAGAGGCCGCAGACGTAGTGCTGGAGACAGACGAAATGACAGTGGATGAGATCTGCAGGGAGATTGTGAAATTAATAAATTGATAAATGCCAAATTCATTAATTGATAAATGAATCAATTTTTTGATTGTTGTGGTAATACCCATTAATGAGACAGTCTTAATCGTTTTGAGCAATTGCAGAGCTTGTATGACTGCAAATCTCCGAAATGTGAGATGAATCAAGAGATTTGGCGAGGAGGCATGACTGCAAGCGCGGAAATATGTAGTGCAGTCAAGTGGATTAGAGTCGCGGACTTGCTTCAAAATGACCGCAGAAGATAAATCCTGGATATGAATCATAAAATATAGTGGGCCGACATGACTGCAGAGGCGGTATCTAAGATATGAACCAAGAAATTTTGCGGGGTTTCATGACTGCAGAGCGGATATCTAAGATATGAACCAAGAAATTATGCGATGTGGCATGACTGCAGAGCGGATATCTGAGATAGGAACCAAGAAATTAATCGCCTTCTAGATTTCTCTTAATATGAGGGAGCTTACTGGGGACTTATCAATAATAGTTTCCCGCCGAAATATTTTATATATGTCCATAGTAGGGATATATGTACTATATTTGATTCTGTTAGGGGAAGTATCAGTGATTAGATCTGTATTATTACATTGGGCAGATAAAACAAAATATAAGATGGCTGCTTTGGCCATCATTTCTTTAGGTGTGACTGTTTTTACAGTGACACCTATTTTTGCGAGTGGAAAAAATAACACAGAAGAAAATAAGGTGAAAAAAAGGCTAGTCATCAACGGCACGGCACAGATGTCAGTTGCACATCTAAAGAGTCTTGCAGCTGAGAAAAAGGTGTCTGGTGTAGATATGGATGACAATGACATCGACACCGAGGTAAAGAGATACCTGAGTGGTGAGGTGGCTTACTTCTACGACAAAGATAGATCCGACAAAGACAAGGAGATAGAGGTAGAGGTCACGATCACTGAAGCCACAGGAGACTCGGCGGAAACAATCGCCTCACAAAATAAAACTGACTCGGATGGTAAATCAGATAGTACATCCGATACAGAGGGCACTGCCGGCCAGGCAGGCTCTATCATAGGGCAGACAAGCACTGCCGGCCAGGCAGGATCTACCGCAGGGCAGACAAACACTGCGGGCCAGCCAGATCAGACCACCATCATGACAATCCTACTCAACTCAAAGGCTGATTATGTCAGTGACATCGATACCACCATGCAGCTGGACCCGGAGGAGACTCTCACCAAGGAGCAGGAGGAAGAGGTCCTCAGCACTGTTGAGATAGAGCGGTACATCAAGTCCAACTACTCCGTGCTGCAGCAGTTCACCAATGAGAGCGAGTACACTACAAGAGCGAGACAGTCCCTCATCAGCTACGCCATGCAGTTTGTGGGCAACTCATATGTATGGGGCGGCACCTCACTCACCAATGGCTGCGATTGCTCGGGATTTGTCCAGGAGGTATTCAGACATTTCGGAATCATTACAGGCAGGACCTCCAGAGACCAGTATGCTAACTGTATTTACCTGAAGGGCAAAGAGGTAATGCCGGGAGACCTGATTTTCTATGCTGATGAGACAGGATATATAAATCACGTGGCCATCTATGCGGGCAACTACTTGATAGTTCACGCGGCCAACAGAAGAGCCGGCATCAAGGTCAACAGATACGATTACAAAAAGCCATATGCCTACGGTCGATTCATAGCTAATTAATATAGTTAATAATTTTATATTATCTATAAAACAGTCGATTATGAGAGTAGGGATAGAATGTATATTTCTATCCTTACGGTACAATTACATAATTGTGATAGAGAGGAGACAAGGATGGCACTCGAAATTAACAATTTGACCAGTACACTGATAAAGGGCAATACCCAGACAAAGAAGACAGATGGGACAGGGACGTCCACAGCGGCTTCATTGACAAGTTCAGTAACAGGTCTCAATCAGGAGGCAGCAGAGCTCAATCTTTCTGTAGACTCTTTTGTAAGATCAAAGAGCTCAGAGGATGGAGACGCAGCAGGTAACGGAGCGGCAGGACAGGATGCGAGATCACTCCTCGATGTGTCCAAGGCCGACAAGTATGGAGTTATGAAGCTCAGCGAGGAAGACCGCGCAAAGCTTGTTTCACAGCTCAAGGAGGAACAGGAGTCCATCCAGGCTCAGTTCCTGCAAAAGATGGCCCAGGGTACTTTAGGTGAGCAGTTCCGTCAGTGGAGCGCAGCAAACAGTGAGCTGACACAGGACGGAGACGGCATCTGGAAGTTTATCGCCAGCGGCAACTATACAGTTGATGCTGAGACCAAGGCAGCTGCTCAGGAGGCTATTTCTGAGGGCGGTTACTACAGCGTAGAGAACACCTCCCAGAGGATATTTGACTTTGTATCTGCAATGGCGGGAGACAATGTTGAGCTTATGCAGCAGTTCCAGTCAGCAGTTTATGATGGCTATGCAGAGGCGACCAAGGCCTGGGGCGGAGAGTTGCCGGAAATCAGCAGTAAGACACTGGATGCTACAAACAAGTTATTTGAGGATTATTATAGACAAAAAGGTGTCATCACTGAGTGACCAGATACCCAATTAAATAGCTAAATTTCCTGATCATTAAGGATTTTTAAATGCGTGCAGAGAGTCGAGAGGGGGAATCTGACTCTCTGTATTGTGTTTAGGGTTCTTACACAGAAAACTATAGAGGAAACCAATGATTCAAAAGACATTCATCATACATGACGAGAGTGACACATACGAGCTTTTAGCCAGCGTGAAATTGTACAGCTGGTATCGGAATGCCAAAAGTACACTTGCTTTCCTGAGTTGCTCCAATGCTCAACACATACAGGTGCAGCAGGTCGTGAGAGTTCTTCATAATGCCTATCCTGGTATCAAGGTGATCGCCGGAGCTCAGGCGGATATCAGTAATGTCAACGACCGGTGCACAGTCAGGATAAGTTTCCTTTATTTTGATGAGTCAGAGGTGGATACCTGTATCCTGGATTACGCCTCACTCACTAAACTACAGGCCATAGAGACAGCAAGAGACTTCCTTAAGGAGCAAAAGTCCCTAAAGGGAGTATTACTCATGCCTATCGGCGGAGACATTGGCCTCGCTGGTTTTGTTGAGGGCATATCTGGTCCATATCTTGATGTGCCGTTTTTTGGCGGTATAGCAGGAGACCCTGTGAGTGTTGAGCGCCCGGAGGATCAGACTGGCTTTATTATGACGGATGTGATGATACACAGAGGCATCGCCATGGTGGCCTTTTCAGGAGAGAATCTCCAGCTTATAGTAAATCAGCAGATTCCGTGGAAGGCCGTTGGCCGAGAGCTCACTGCTACAGTGACTGATAATGGAAGTAAAAGTGATTACGCTGATGTATGTATATCTACACTTGACGGGCAAAAGCCAGTTGATGTGTATAAGCACTATCTCGGTGTGGATTTTAATGATTACTTCCTGAGAAATGTGGCAGAGTTTCCACTTATCCTAAGCCGCTACGGCGGGCACAAGATCGTAAACATTCCCCTGGACGTGTCCAAGGAGGGAGAGCTCTTTTATTATGAGGGCATCAAGACCGGTGACAAGCTGAGACTGGGCTATGGTAATCCCGAGGATTTTTTGCGTAAGGCAGATGATGGCAGTCAGATAATTGATTCATTTGGGGCAGAGGGCCTGCTCCTGTTTGTATGTTACACCCATTTAATGATACTTAAAAAGCAAAGCAGTGAGGAGATAAAATACTATCTCCGTAATTGTGTTGGGCTCAATTATTTTTATTGCATGGGCGAAATATACAGATACACCCATAGTGGGGAGATACAGAGTGGCAGTCTCATCGCAGTTGGCATGCGGGAGGGCAGCAAGGATAAAAACGTGAAAAATACACTGTTCCAGGTACCTATCAGCAGTGGAAAGAGAGACATTATCCCGCTCAACGAGCGACTCACCAATTTCCTGGAGGTCACCACCAGTGAGTACGATGCCATGGCACATATCGCTGAGGAGGCAAACAAAGCCAAGTCAGATTTCCTGTCCAACATGTCCCATGAGATCAGGACGCCTATTAATGCAGTACTCGGTATGGATGAGATGATCCTGAGGGATACTGAGGAGCCAAAGACACGGAAATACGCGGAGAATATCCAGGACGCTGGAAACATCCTCCTGTCCCTGGTCAATGATATCCTGGACTTTTCCAAGATCGAGGCTGGAAAGATGGATATACTGCCAGTGGAGTACGACTCCAGGTCCGTTATGAATGACCTTATAAACATGTTTAAAAAGCGTGCCAGAGACAAGGGTCTGGACCTCAATGTCCAGGTGGACCCGAGGATCCCGAGCATTATGCGGGGAGATGTAATACGCATAAAGCAGGTCGTCTTAAACATCGTAAACAATGCAATTAAGTATACAAATTACGGTAGCATCACCATACGCGGCGTGCTCCTGGAACGAGATTATGCAGCGGATACTGCTACCATCAGGGTAAGCGTTATTGATACGGGCATAGGCATTCGCCGACAGGATATCCCTCGACTTTTCAATGCTTTTGACCGCATTGAGGAGGAGCGAAACAGAGCTGTGGAGGGCACGGGTCTCGGCATGAACATTACCCAGAAACTGCTCCAGGCCATGGGCAGCACTCTGGAGGTGGACAGCATATACGGAGTGGGGTCAACATTCAGCTTTAACATAAAGCAGGGGATAGTTGACTGGATGCCTGTGGGCAATTTTGCGCTGCTCCTAAGCAAGAACCGAAGGCAAAATGAAATATACAAACCATCCTTTACTGCTGAGGGAGTAAAGATACTGGTGGTTGATGACGCGCCGATGAATCTCCAGGTGGTGGAGGGGCTTTTGGAGGGCACTCTGATGCAGCTGGATACGGCTATAAGCGGAGGAGATTGCCTGAGCTGGGTGCAGGAAAACCAGTACGACCTGATACTCCTTGACTATCGTATGCCGCAGATGGACGGCATTGAGACCCTCCATGCCATACGTGCCCTTGGTGGCTGGAGAGAGGATGTGCCGATAATATGTCTTACTGCGAATGCTATCACCGGGGCCCGTGAGCAGTACCTGAAGGTTGGATTTAACGATTATGTGACTAAGCCTATCAAACCGCAGGTTCTGGAAAAGGTGCTGTTGCAGTACATCCCGCAGGACAAGGTAAAGATGAAGGAAGTTGTGGCTCAGGATGAGGAAGAGGACGATTACACACCAAATAACATCTCGATTGACAACAAGGGACATGTGAGTAACTCCCCTATACCAGAGTGGCTGTTTGTAAATGAAGATCTGGACGTATTTCAGGGTATAGAGGCCTGTGGTGGGGCGGAGAGATTTCTGATCAATCTAAAGGATTTCGTCAAGCACCTGGTGCCTATGGCCATGGAAATACAGAATTATTTTGAGCATGATGATCTGGAGAGCTTTACCATCAAGGTACATGCATTAAAGAGCTCCAGTGCGCTGGTTGGCTTTTCTCGCCTCAGCAGACTCTGCGCGATATTGGAAAAGGATGGGGACGGCAAGGATATCGATGATATCAACGAAAAGACCCCTGAGCTTTTTGCCCTTATTGATAAAATACTGGATAGTATGGAGGGCATTAATGGAAGTGCAATTGGTGGTCTGCCGTCTGCGGTAGGTGGAGGTAGCACTGTGAGTGCTTACGGAGATTTCGGTGGCACAATGGGTGCACAAGTGGATGTCGGCGGGGAAATTACTGTTCGCGGAAATGCAGGCGGCGCCGGGGTGGTAGATGATGCTGGTGTTGTAGTGGCTGATGGCGGAAATGCTGACGGTGCCGGGAGTGCAGATAGTGCTGGTGGCATCGAGAGATCAGAAAGCGCTGGGGGCACAGGGAGCACGGAGGCTATCAGCGGATTGCAAACCATTGATATCGGCGCAGCTTATAAGCAAATAAGTGCCGCCGCTCGGGATTTTGATTATGATGCACTCACAACAGTACTGGAAGCCCTAGAGCGCTACTATCTGCCGGAAAAAGAGAAGCAGAAACTGCAGCAGCTCGTACAGGCAGCCGATGACCTGGACTGGGATAAAGTGCAGGAAATAATAGGAGAGTAAGAGTGCGGTAGCGCGAGAAAGCGAGTTAAAATAATTTAACTTAGAAACAGAATTTCAAATTGAAAGGATATAAGCACCCTGTTCATTATGGATAGGGTGCTTTATTTTTGCATATGCGACTTTGCTCCTGTTCACAATTATATTCACTACACATACGCCGATATTTAATAGTGTGCAGAGCTGATAAAAAACAGCATAAAACCTGCACCTCAGATAAGTTAGATATTACAGACACATATAAATTGTAGGAAAAAATACAAAACATCGTAGGTGATAATGCGAGACATCGAGGATAAAAAAACACGAAACTTTATAGGTAAAAAACTCGTAATATCGTAGGTAAAATACGAAACAACGCAGGCAATAACACGAAACATCATAGGTAAAAATATGAAACTAGGTATCATTGGAACAGGCAGGATAGCCCAGCGCTTCATGCAAGAAACCAAATATGTAGATGGCATAGAGGTAGTATCTGTATATAATCCGCATAAAGAGAGCGCAGAGAGATATGCAGAAAAGTGGGGCCTTGAGGCATTTTATGATGCGAATGCTTCCGGCCGTCAAGATAGTGGCTCAGAGGCAGCAGGTAAAAATACCACTAGCGCTTTGGGCTGCAATGATTCAGCCAAACTTGAAGGCCTGCAGGACTTTTTAAAATCAGTAGACGCAGTATATATTGCAACCCCTCATGGAACACATACAGATTATATAAGAGCAGCCCTCACTCATGGCAAGCACGTACTATGTGAGAAACCAATGACCCTTAGTGGTAAGGAAGCCAGTGAGCTGTACGAACTTGCAGAGACTAATAAATTAGTGCTCATGGAGGGTATTAAGACGGCTTATTGTCCAGGATATAAGAGACTAATGGATGTTGCTAAGAGCGGGATCATAGGAGACATCGCATATGTAGAGAGCTGCTTTACAAAACTGGAGTCTCCTGACAGCCGCGAGCTTACAGATACAGTAACAGGCGGCAGTTTCACAGAACTTGGAACCTATGTGATGCTGCCGGTTTTGTCACTATTTGGCACGGAGGCAACAATCAACTTCCAGAGTATATTAAGAGAAGACAACATTGATATCTTTACAAAGTGCAATGTCCTCTACGATGATGGAAAGCTTGCAACAGCAACCTGTGGCCTCGGCGTAAAGTCAGAGGGCAGACTCGTTGTATCAGGTACAAAAGGATACATCCTGGTGCCTGCACCATGGTGGAAAACAAGTAAGTTTGAGGTGCATTTTGAGTCAGCGGCAGACGTAAGATACTATGAAGAACAGTTTGAGGGCGATGGGCTGAGATACGAGCTAAAGGAGTTTGTGGGGCAGGTGCAGCTTGTAAAGGAGCTGCGGCTAGGGCAGGAGAAAAATGGAAACAGTTCCGATTTAAACATTGGCCTACCATCAACACGTGGAAATAAAGAAAACTTTGGACAGGAATCAGAACTAAAAACCAGAAGTTATACCAAAGACTGCTCTATCAGGATGGCAAGCCTTATGGAAGAGTTTTTGGAGTGCAGAGGTAAAAAATAAACAGCACTAAAGCCTAGATCCTGCACCTCAGATAAGTTAGATTATACAGACACATATAAATTATAGGAAAGATTATGAAACTTCTTTATATCAATATAACAACCTTTTTTGCCAACAGAGACATGCTTGACGCCCTTGAGCAGTACAGAGATGAGGCAGGAAAACCCCTTGAGATAATAAAATACGACTACCAATATGTAGAAGATAAAGTAAGGAGTGACAAGGCTTTTGAGGATGACTTCCTCAAGGCCCTGAGACAGCATACGCCTGATTTTGTCTTTTCCTTTAACTTTCTTCCAGTTGTCTCAAAAGTATGTAATATTGAGGCCGTCACGTATGTGTCATGGATTTATGATAATCCTGAAATTTTTCTTTATAACTACAATGTTGCAAATCCTTGTAACATCGTCCTTATGTTTGATTCCAAACAGTTTGAGACATTTTATAAAGGCGGTATAAAAACAGTTAGATACCTCCCGCTTGCTGCATCTACAAGACGACTGGATCAGATCAGAGCTACAGAGGCTGAAAAGAAAAAATTCTCAGCAGATATTTCTTTTGTTGGATCATTATATACAGAGAGAAAGCAGTATTATGAGGAGATAGCACCTAAATTAGACCCGTACACACGTGGCTATCTTGATGGGCTGGTGAGGAGTCAGTTGCAGGTTGACGGGATAAATTTTGTGGAAGAATGTCTCACTCCGGAAATCACCAAAAAGATACAGGATGTGAGTCAGATATACCCATTTCCAGATGGAGCGGAAACGCCAGAGTATCTCTATGCAAACTACATAATTAACAGGCAGGTCACAATCATTGAGAGAAAAGAAATTTTGACGATGATAGGTGCACATCATCCTATGAAGCTCTATACCTATAACAAAAACAGCACCTTCTCACCTAAAGGTGTTACAAATATGGGACCAGCAAGTTACTTTACTGAAATGCCGGTTGTTTTTAAGGAAAGTAAGATAAATCTCAATATCACTCTCAGGAGTATACAGCATGCAATCCCACTCAGAGTTTATGATATCCTCGGCTGTGGCGGTTTCCTTATTTCAAATTATCAGCCAGACCTTTTGAGGCATTTTGTACCGGGAAAGGACTTTGTATATTACGAGAGCAGAAAGGACCTCCTTGATAAAATAGACTATTACCTGCGTAATGAAGATGAGCGTAAGGCAGTAGCTAAAAGTGCTCATGACAAGATACAGGAGTATCACACATTTGATGTGAGAGTAAGAGAGATAATAGAGTTAGTGAAAGAGAAATTATAAGTGTTATTGTATCATTATGATGTGATGCAAAACAATTTTGGGGGATAAAGTATGGATGAAATTAACATTATGACATCTTGTGATGAGAATTTACTTAGATATGTCACTATTCAACTCCAGTCTATAGCTGATGTGATGAAAGATAAAAGAATACGCTTTTATTTATTTCATGGAGGTATTGATCCAGATAAATTGGATAAATTGCGGAAACAGTGTGATGAATACGAAAATATAAACTTTTTCGATGTTGCTGTAAAAGATGAGGACGATTATGCTCAACTGGCACGATATGGAGGTGGTTGGGCAAGTGCTGCATATTATCCATTATGTGCCCATCAGTATTTACCTAATGACATGGACCGAATCATGTATATAGATGCAGGTGATACATTTTTTATGAATCAACCATTAGACTACTATTATACAGATTTTGAAGATAATGCTTTAACAGTTACAATAGCAAGATTTAAAATTGTCAATGGTGGATTGTTGATGTATGCGGAAAATGATATTGGCACTCGAAATATGATTCCTGATATTGCGAGAGGGTTGTTTAATTCCGGATCCTATGTAATAAATTTGGAAAAAATGAGAGAGCTTAAGTATACTACAAAAGATTACATTGCATTGGCAGAATCATTAGTAAGGATTAAAGGTGACGCCAATAATGCCTATTTTGGCGATCAGGGTATTTTATCTATTGCATTTTGTGGGCAATTGAAGGGGTACAACTATCCGGATGTTAAAGATCTTTGGTTTATGCCAAATAATTTTTGCTTATGGTATTTTGACCGCATCAAAGAAAAACCAAGTTATAATCCATCAGTTGTGCATTTTGCAGGAGCTGAAAAGCCATGGAATATGATTTATCCAATTGAACTTGATTTATTAAGTAATGTCAAGAAAGAAAGAAAAGTTGATATGAAGACATTACTCACAGGCCAGGCAGAGTATTATTATCTCTGGCATGAGTACGCTATTAAAACAGAGAGATTACTAAGTGAAATTGGAGTTGCCTGGGACTAATGAAATATCATAAATAATAAATCGTGGAGGATCTTTGGTGATCACAGCACTTTGAGAGGATAAAGGATGTTAAGTGAAGATCAGGTTATTAGCAACATGCGTACAGGCCTCGTTAGATGGCTTGATATTAAAGAAAAGGATATTTTGACGGTTATTGCTGGTGATGAGAGTTATTACTTAGAAGACACAAGACTTGCAATTGCAGACCACGTTAAGAGTAGTGTTACTCAAGATTATAAAGCTGATGTAACGACTATAAAAGACCTGGTCAATAGTCATATGTCTATCATGTATGATTACATATTTATGATAGGTGTTCTTGAATTTGCAGAGGACCCGGCAGTGTTGATAAGGTGTGCATACTCTATGCTTAAACCCATAACAGGTAAGCTGTATCTTGGATTAGTTAACCGTTTCGGGATTAAATATTTTATTGGTGACCATGACCCATATACAGGACGCAGTTTTGATGGAATAGAAAATTATGTAAATCTCTTTGAGTCAGATAAGGATATCATAAAAGGACACGCATATGATAGATGTACTGTTCAGGAGATGCTGCAGGTTGCCGGGATAGCTAAAGAAAATGAATCTTGGTATTCTGTGTTTTCCGGGCTCGATTATCCACAGTTCCTTTTTAGAGAGGATTACCTTCCAAATGAGGAACTGGGTATCAGATATTTCCCATATTATGAGCACTCAAGCTCTATTTTTTTACAGGAGCAACATCTTTTAAATCCACTTGCACGGAATGGTATGTTCCATCAGCATGCCAATGCTTACCTGGTAGAGTGTAGAAATTTCCCGGATAATAAAAGCGACGTTTTACATGTGACATTATCTCTGGATAGGGATGAAAATAATGCAATGGCAACAATCATCCACAGCGATATTGATGGTGAGCCAATCACTGTTGAGAAACGACCACTTTTTACTGAGGGGCTAAGGCAGATAGAGACATTAAATAGTAATTCTGATGAACTGTCCAGGAGAGGTATCCATGTACTCGATGCTAAGATTAAAAATGGAAGCTATCATATGGAATACTGTAATGGAGAGAGTGCGGTTTCCTATTTTCAAAGACTCATAAAAGAGGATAAAACTCTTTTTGTACAGGCACTGGATAGATATAGAGATCTTATATTGAAATCATCAGATATTGTGGAGTTACCACCTGAGAAATGTGTGTTTGGGCATAGAGTGGGTGACAACAAAGAGATAAGATGTGATAATCCTGGTGAGATACTAACCCATGGATATGTGGATATGGTTCCATTAAATGCATTTGTTATAGATGATGACTTTTATTTCTATGATCAGGAATTTGTATGGGACAACATACCTGTAAAATTTATTATGTGGAGAACCATTGGCATAATATATGGTGCAGGAAGTGGTAAGTGGATGCAAAATATAGTCCCAATCAATGATATGTATGAGAGATATGGCATATTAGAGGATCTGCATAGATACAATGATATGGGAGAGCTTTTCTCGACACGACTTAGAAATCTTGATTCTACTGTAGATTTTCATAAAACAAAAGAGATTAGTTTTACTGAAACTAGTACAAATCGAGAGCGTATAAGCTTTTCAAAAAACGAATATAAGGAAATATTTATTGATTTATTTAAAAATATAGATAATAAAAAAGTATTTATTTTTGGTTCCGGTAACTATACAAAGCAGTTTGTTTCTTTATTTAAAAATGCTGTTAATATAGCAGGAATACTAGATAATAACGAAACAAAATGGGGAGATAAGCTTGGTGATATTTTGATCTCAAATGTAGATATTCTAAAACAAATAAAGCCTGAAGAGTATAAAGTTATTATTTGCATTAAGCACTATGCAGGGGTTTTGCAGCAACTGAGGAAAATAGGAGTAAAAAATATAGGTATATATGATCCAAATTCTGATTACGATATGCCTGAGTCTATGAAAACGTCATTTGATATTTCTGATGTCAAATCTGGTTATAGTGATGCATATATGGCGGGTGATAAATTAAATGTATCGGATAGTAAAATCAACGATAAAGTTAAAAAGAAATATCATATAGGCTACGTTGCAGGTGTATTTGACTTATATCATATAGGACATCTTAACATGTTTAGACGCGCCAAGGAGCAGTGCGACTATCTGATAGTAGGCATAGTATCAGATGAGGGTGTTAGACAAAATAAACATACTGATCCGTTTATACCCTTTAATGAGAGAAAACAGCTAGTAGAAACTTGCCAGTACGTAGATAAAGCAGTGGAGATACCTCTTTATGCAGGAGATTCAATGGATGCCTGGAGGATGTACCATTTTGATGCACAGTTTTCGGGTAGTGACTATGAGCATGACCCCATCTGGATAGCAAAGAAAAAGGAGTTGGAAGAACATGGATCTACCATAGTATTTTTCCCATATACAGAGTCGACAAACTCAACGAGTATCAAAAAACTCATAAATAATAAAATTGTTTGAATTATATTATGGAATAATACGCCGATATTTAATGCAGTATAGTAGCATTATGTTCGGCGTATTTTTGTTATGAAAGGTTATGGGGATGACTAAAGTAATAACTTACGGTACTTTTGATTTATTTCATGATGGTCATTATCGTCTCTTAGAGCGTGCAAAAGCACTGGGAGACTATCTTATAGTGGGAGTCACCACACAGCATTTCGATGAAGCCAGAGGAAAATTAAATACAGTTGATTCCATCCTGACACGTATAGAAAATGTAAAGAAAACAGGATTTGCAGATGAAATTATAGTAGAGGATCATGAGGGACAGAAGATTGAAGATATTCAGAGATATGGTGTGGATATCTTTACTGTAGGATCTGACTGGTGTGGCCACTTTGATTATTTGAATGCTTACTGCAAGGTACATTATCTCGAGCGTACACCTAATATATCTTCTACTCAAAAACGTAAAGGACGTGTACCTATAGTGCGTATCGGTATTATCGGCACAGGAAGGATAGCTCCGCGCTTTTTTAGAGAAGCTAAATATGTATCTGGCGTAGAAGTAGTTGCGGCATACAATCCAAACAAAGTTAGTTTGGATAATTTTCTGAATCTTGAGGAGATAGACGTTGCTGGTTTTAGCAGTGACTATAATAAATTTCTTGACTCCGTTGATGCAGTATATATAGCTTCACCTAACGAGACACATTATGACTATACACGTAAGGCACTAGAAGCTAAAAAGCATGTTCTTTGCGAGAAGCCTATGACTTTTACATATCATGAAGCTGTGGAGTTATATGATTTGGCAAAGAGTAATCATGTTGTTTTGATGGAAGGCATAAAAACAGCATATTTACCTGGGTTCCAGCAACTTTTAAGTGTGGCTAAATCTGGAGCGATAGGAAAGATATGTGATGTGGAGGCATGTTTCTCCAGACTTGCAGATCCTGAGTCAAGAGAGATGACAGATGCTAAATATGGCGGTGCATTTCTTGAGTACGGAAGCTACAGTTTACTCCCAATATTTAAATTATTAGGATTTGAATATGAAAATGTACAGATAGACTCTATTGTTTCCAAGTCAGGAATAGATGCATATACAAAAATACAGTTTAAGTATGAAGATGCATTAGCGACAAGTAAGTCAGGGGCTGGTGTAAAGTCAGAAGGTCAACTTATAGTAGCCGGAACAAAGGGCTACATATTATGTAAATCTCCTTGGTGGTTAACCAGATCATTTGATGTCAGATATGAGGATCCAAATAAGGTTGATCATTTTGATGCCAATTTTATAGGAGATGGATTCAGATATGAGATAAGTGAGTTTGTGTCCAAAATCAATAAAACAGGTGGCAAAGATTACAAACTTACCGCTGAAGAGTCTATAGCTATGGCAGATATTGTAGAAAGATTTATGGCTCAACGAAGACGTAAAACAAAGTAATATTTGAATTTTATGCGGATGTCTCCAGCTGAGCATTATGACTATGGTAGGAGACATTCGCATGTTTTTATAAATTGGAAAAATTTGGAGAATTGTTGAGTTTATGCGTGAAGAAAATTATATCAGATATAGAAAGCTAAAAGCATTTGGAAACAGTATAGTTTTTCATTTTATGAGAATCTTTCCGATAGACTCTAATTTAATAAATGTGTGTACATTTGAAGGTAAAGGGGGATTTGGATGTAATCCCAAATATGTGGTAGAGGAGCTCCATAAACAACATCCGGAGTATAAGTTTGTATGGATGGTAAATGACTCATCCTGGGAGAAACAATTTCCTAATTACATAAAGAAAGTGAGAAATTCATCATTAATCAGTCGGGCATATTGGCTCAGCAGATCAAAGGTGTGGATAGATAATTATAGGAAGCCATTAGGTACGTGCAAAAGGAAAGGACAATATTATCTTAATGTCAATCACTTTACAGTTGGCATCAAGTGTACTGGACTACATAGAGGTGCAGGATTCTCTAAAATGGCATATTTAGTAAATAAAAATGACTCAGACATGATAGATGATCTGGTTATAGATTCTGAATGGTGTGCAAGCTGTTTTAAAGAAGCTATGGTGTATGATGGAAAATTCCTTAAATCCGGCTCACCGAGATGTGATGTACTATACGGCGATAGAAGTTATCAAAAGCATAAGTTTAGACAAAGACATCATTTGTCAGATGATGCCAAGGTTCTGATGTTTGCTCCAACTTTTAGAGAGGGCTCTAAAAACGGAGTGCGTTCAGTGTATTCAGAAGTGTGGACACTGGATTTTAAGAGATTGCTGGATAATCTCGAAAAAAAGACAGGTGATAAGTGGTTCCTATGTTTACGTGTACATCCTCAGCTTGCTCCTACATTTAAAGGTATATCTGATTCAGAACTAGGGGAGAGAATCATAGACGAGAGTCAGGCGGATGATATGTATGAAATTCTAGCTGGAATGGATGCATACATAACAGATTACTCAAGTGCAATATTTGAAGCGGGATTTGCAGAGATACCAGCATTTGTGTATGCAGATGATATACAGAAATACGCTCATGACAGAGGCAGTCTTATGTGGAATATCGCTACTGATCCTTTGGATAATGTAGGTAACAATAAAGATGTAACCCCAATGTTTGATGTGAAATTTCCTTTTTCTATTGCAACTGATAACGATCAAATGGAAAAGCTTATAGCTGAGTTTAATTATGATAAGTATCAGCAAAATATTAGAAAATTCAAACAGGAAATAGGACTTTTATTTGATGGTAAAGCATGTGAAAGACTGGTCAAAAAGTTATCGTATAAATAAGATTATGGGGCTGTAATATGGAGCTTATAAAAACAGATATAATTAAGATCAACAAGGCTTTAGATTTGGTTAAAAATCAAATTGATAAGTCGGATATTGTAATTTACCCATATGGTCAGGTTGGAAAATATGTTGAAAAAATAGCTAAAGAACATGGCTTGAATGTTGCAAGACGAATAGATAATAAAGCCTTTGATGGTCATAATATTTTTAACATAGAGCAATCAATAGATTTCTTGCGAGACTCAAATTGTATTATAGTGCTTTGTACATTGAAAGAAGAAATAGCTTATTTATTATTTGAAAATTTAAAAGGAAATGTAAATGAGGATAGAATAGTACAAATAATTGATACAACTAGAGCTAGAACTATTTATCAGGTAGAAGAACAATTTAAAGATAAAAAACTTATATATAGGAAAGCAAAATCGCTTGCACAGTTTTGGGAGGAGAAACAAATTACCAATGATGGATTAGTATTTGCAGGTAGTATAGAACCTGGTACTGCTCCGGATATGTTACCTTTAAATTTGAACGATAATATAGCGTTACTACATGATAAGCTGCATTGTGGCGCTTACGATGAATTACTCAAAATGGAACAATTAGGTTTGGTCTGTAGTAACATGGGTAACCATGCGATACCGGCATATGATCAGTTGATAAAAAAGGGACTTCAATATTTTATTGATAAATACGAGACAGGATTAAAAGAATTACATCAGGAGAATAGTAATTGCGACAGGAATGTTCTTTATTCTGATTCAGATGTAGCAGACAATACATATTCCAAAATTGATTTTTACGAAGCGGAATTAACACTACTAAAAGGTTTTCAGAAATATATAAGGCGTTATGAAAATGCATATAAAGATATAAACCCAGACATATCAAAGGTTTGTCGGAAAATATCATCAGATGTCCCAACTACATTTAGGGAGGCATTGCAATTAGTATTATTTGCTCATAGCTGTATTGTTTCTGAAGCAGGTTGTGGTTCTATGTCATTTGGCAGAGTGGATCAATATTTATATCCTTATTATCAGCATGATATAGAAAATGGGGTTATAGATAGGACACAGGCACAAGAATTAATTACAGAGTTCTGGAAAAAGGTATCTGAGCTTGCTATGAGCTGGCAAAACATAACAATTGGTGGTTCAGATAAAGATGGTAATGATATGTGTAATGAACTTACAGAGATGTGTTTAGAAGCGGCACAAATTGTTCATGCAGATCAACCACAGTTATCACTACGTGTGAGTAGTAAAATGCCGGATAAGATATGGAAAAAGGCATTAAAACTTATCGCCTCGGGTGGAGGTTTTCCATCATTATACAACGATGATGTTTGCATAAAGGCAAAGCTTGAATCAGGCTATGATAAGGAAGATGCATTTAATTATGCAGTTATGGGATGTGTCGAACTAATGGCAGGAGGTAAAGATTATTCTCACACAGAGGGGGCACGAATAAATGTGGCAAAATTACTTCCGTTAATCATGGGATATGGTTGTCAGGATAACACATTGGAACATGTGAAACCTATATCATCAAGCATATCATCGTTTGAAGACTTTTATGATTATTACTGTACACAATTGGCAAATGTAATCAATTATGTATGTGATTTTTTAGATGTACTTAGCAATGAATATCCTAAAAGATGGCCAGTGCCTTTTTTGAGCTGTTTTATGGATAGGTGTTTTGAAAATGGTCGTGATGTTACGGACAATGGCACAAAATATAATAATCTGACTATTAATATAGTTGGCTTTGGAACTGCTGTTGATAGTTTGCAAGCTATAAAAGAGTTGTGCTTCGAATGGAGGAAATATACTTTAGCTGAAATAATTGAGGCACTAAAAAATGATTTTTTGGATACAACAAATTTACAAGAAGAAATGAAAAATTGTGAGAAATATGGTAACGACAAGGAAAGTGTTGATGCCATAGCCCAAAACCTGACATCATTTATTACGGATAAGATTACTAAATATAAGCTTCGTTATAGAAAAGGCATGATGCAGGTAGGTTTTTATACTTCATATTTTCATTCGGATTTTGGTAAATTAACAGAAGCAACACCTGATGGTAGAAATGCATATAAAGCATTATCTCCTTCATATTCTGCATCTTCTGGAATGGACACATGCGGACCATTAGCGTTATGTAATTCGGCTACTAAATCATCTATGATTTCATTTTCAAACGGAATGGCTTTGGATGTAAAGTTTGTAAGAAGCTTCTTTGATAAACAAGAAAATGTTTCTGCAATTAAATCCATGATATTAGGTTATTTTAAGAAAGGCGGAATGGAGATACAAATTAATGTTGTTGATCCTGATGAACTTAAAGATGCTTATATAAATCCTGATAGGCATAGCAATCTAGTTGTTAGGGTTGCAGGTTTTAGTGCATATTTTGTTATGCTGGATAAAGAATTGCAATTAGAGATAATAAAAAGGACTGCTAATCAAGTTGTTTAAGTGGAGATGATTTATGAAATTATCTGTAGTTATCCCAGTCTACAATTCAAGAGAATATTTTGAAGATTGTATAAAAAGTGTCATTAATCAAACATTTAAAGATTTAGAGATAATTTGTGTAGATGATGGTTCTACAGATGGTACGAGAAATATTCTAAAAAAATATGAGAGTATTGATAATAGAATTAAGGCTATGTATCAGGAAAATGCCGGAGAAAGTGCAGCAAGAAATCGTGGTTTAGATGAAGTCACAGGAGAATATTTTACATTTGTTGATTGTGATGACTGGTTAGAGGAGGATATGTATGAAACTCTAATGAGGTTGGCAGTAGAAGATGATTTAGATATAGCGGCTGCCAGCTGGTTTACTGAAGGAAATGTATCCAAAATAGAAACTAATCTTGGACCAGTAAAACAAGGCGTGTTTGGACAGAAAGATTTACTAAAGTATCTCTATGTAAGAGATAAATATAGAGGTTTTGCTTATATGTGGAACAAGGTATACAAAACTTCAGTTATGAGGGATGAGAATAAATCCATTTTAAAGTTTGATGAAAGTCTTACTTTAGGAGGAGATGTTTTGTATTTGGCTAAACTTGCTTTGTGTGCACAAAAAATAAGATATGTAGATAAGCCATTTTATCATTACAGACAACGCGGTGAGTCGGGTTGCCATACACATAATTTAAACAAGTTATTTGATTGGATAAGGGCATATGAGTTAACTATATCTTTGTATAGTGAAAAAGGTATATCAGAAGAAATCATCCAATATCTAAAAAGATTTATGGCTTATCACTGTAGTGAAACAATGCCAGATGCTATTGCGCAAAAGAATAATGCAGCTGTAAAGAAACTTATTAACTTGATGGAAGATAATTTTGATACTTATATAAAGCTAAATCATGAGCATCCTAAGTGGATAGAACAGTATGAGGAACACCTAAATTCAGGACAGAAATATATATTTGAACAAAGTTGATGAATCAATTTATTAAAAAAGGGTTTACAAGTATGAAAGATATGAACAAGCTTTACAGACAGACAATTCTAATTTTAATTCTAAGGATAGTATTAGGCACCTAGTAATGTCATCGGTATAACCATGACATTTTACTGGGTGCTTTTGTTGTGCAATTATAGTTTTGCTATGCTATGAAAATTCATGTAATGAAAATAGTATTAAAGGAGAAATCAATAATATGAAAATCTTAATAACAGGGGCAGCTGGGTTTATTGGTTCACAGTTAGCATATCGTTTTTGGAAACTTGGAGAAGAAGTTGTTCTTATCGATAATTTTTCATATGGTAAGATGGATAATTTAGAGTTCGCAGATCATTCATTTAGAGATGAGATTATAAGAATGGATATTAGGGATAAAGAGGGAATAAGGTCTTTGATGCATAAAGGAGATATTGATTATGTGTACAATATCGCAGGTATTGCACCTCTTCCTGATTGCCAATTGGATCCAGTTGAGGCCATTAATGTGAATGTCGCTGGATTTGTAAATATTCTTCAAAATGCACGGGAATTTGGCGTTAAAACAATTATTCAGGCAAGTACAAATGCAATGTATGAAAACGAGACAGAATTTCCTACAGTTGAAAATAGTTTTAGACTGCCAACACTCATATATCCCAATACTAAGTATTGTGCCGAGAGATTTGCACAATCTTTTTGTGATACCTATGGGATGAATATTGTATGTCTGCGTTTTGCAAATGTTTATGGACCACATATTGATTGTTTGAGAAAACAACCGCCATTTGTTGCATATATGATTCGTGAATTATTTTATGGTAGAACTCCTGTGTTTCATAGTGATGGCAATCAAAGAAGAGATTACGTTTACGTGGATGATCTTGTGAATCTTGCTATAGCAGTTCGGGATTGTCAGGGATTTGATTGTGTTAATTGTTCTTCTAATAGTAATTATTCTGTTAATGAAATGTATGCAATGGCACAAGAATTAATGAATATGAGAGTTAAAGCTGAATATGCAAATGATGCTCACTATTGGGAAAAATATCCAGAGCTTTATCAAGGGGTTTATCCAATAAAGAAAGAAATTCTTCATCATGAGATTAACAAGTTCTCATTATGTGATAATAGGCATGCCATTGAACAGTATGGATGGACCCCCAAAGTTTCTATGAAAGATGGTTTGAAGTCTGTCATAGAACATGAATGTGCTCTATTGTCATTGATTCAGGAGAATAATTGATATGAAACCTCATTTGATAATGCCAATGGGCGGAGCAGGATCGAGATTTTATAAAAATGGATATATGCAGCCTAAGCCATTAATTGATATTAACGGCAAACCTTTCTTTTATTGGGCTACACTTTCTATTAAAAAGTTTATTGATATTAGTGATTTAACATTTGTTATATTACAGCAGCACATTGATGAATTCAAACTTGATTCTATAATAAGAGAATACTTTCCTTATGCACGGATTTGTGTAATTCCAGAAGTTTTACCAGGACCAGTATTTACTGCTCTAAAAGGAATTACAAACATTTCCGATAGAGAACCAATAATATTTAATGATTGTGACCATATGTTTAGATGTTCATCTTTAAATGAGAAATTAGCAAATGGAGAATTTAATGAAGATGGGGCATTATTGACATTTGAATCAAATGAGCCACATTTTAGTTATGTACAATATGACGGAGATATTATTACAGGCACTGTTGAGAAGAATGTTGTTAGTAATCATGCAATATGTGGAGCGTATGTTTTTAAGAGCGCAGAATTGTTTAAACAGATGGCCTCGGATTATGTTAAGGATTGTCCATATAGTGAATGTTTTATGAGTGGTATTTATAATGTGATGTGCCAAAAAGGATTAATCATTAAAGATTATATTCTTGATTATCATGTTGAGTATGGAACACCTAAAGAATATGAGAAAGCAAAAAATTCTGTATATTTTGCAGACTTAATATGAGTAAGTACTGTCGTTAATGGTTGTGTAAAGATAGGAGTTTTTAGTAATGCATATTACAAATCTTGGTGGGCATTCAGGATGTAAAATTCTTCTGTGTGAAACCGAGGATAATACAGTGTTTGTAAGAAAGATATCTAGCAACAAAGAATATAATGTTAGGTTAAAGGCTCAGGCAGAAAAGCAGTCAAGATATATAAGTAACATAGTAAAAGTTCCCAAAATATTAACATCTGGGTTTACAGACTGTGGCCTTTATTATTTTGACATGGAATATATAAGTGGAATAACGCTTGCTGAGTATATGAAGTCAATTGAAATAGGTAAAGTCCGTAACTTAGTACAGGCTATTGTGAAGGATGTCATACGTGTTCAAAATGATGCTGATGAAATGGTAGAAAAAGTTTTTACTGATAAGATAGAATCTTTGGAAGAAATACTTAGATTACATAAGAATCCAATAATTGATAAAGCTTTAAATATGCTAAAAAATCACTCATGGGCCAAGTTTAAAATGACGTCTTGTCATGGTGATTTAACCCTGGAAAATATCATAGTAAAAGATAATGAGCTTTATCTTATTGATTTCCTTGATTCTTTTTATGATAGTTGGATTTTAGATATTGGAACCTTGATGCAAGATGTTCAAGCATTGTGGTCTTATAGATCTGAGGATGAAATAAACATTAATACACTCATTAGATTAGTTGTTTTCAGAGATTTTTTAGTAGATACAGTACGTGAAATTTCCTCAGATTACTGTTTGGAAGTGTATTATGCGCTTTTGCTTAAGTTAATTAGGATTTATCCTTACACAATGGATGAGAAAACGTATTCTTTTCTTAATGAGAAGGTAGAGTTGACTATGCAATTTATCAAGCGGGAGGAAAGATGAGAACTTTATTAGTACTTTGTGCAGGTAGTAGAAGGATAAATCATATTCCTGTCTTTATGAACAGACATCCGGATGGAAAAATATTAGCTGAAAAAGCAATAGAAGGCATATATTCTGACACGTATCAAAGAATAATATATATTATAACGAAATCAATTGATAAAGAATTTAATGCAAAAGAATTCCTTCTCAAAGAAGTAAAGAAAAACATAGAGGTTGTTTGTATATTAGGCGAAACGAACGGACCGGCAGAAACAGTATTTTATGCAATTAAAGCAACTCAAATAGAAGGTGAATTTGCTGTACGAGATTGTTTGAATTCGATAGAGATTAAAGATAATTTATTTGGTAACTTTGTATCAGGATTTGATCTGACAAAATGTAATCAGGATATATATGAAGTTAGAACAAAGAGCTTTATAGTTGTTAATGAGCAAAATCAAATCTTGGATATTATTGAAAAAAAATTTAGATCAGATGTAATATCCGTTGGCTTGTATGGATTTAAGAACGTATCTGATTTTCTTTTAGCTTATGAAAAATTGAAGGATCCTGCATACCCAATTAAAAAATTGTATTTAAGCAATATTATTTCATATCTTATAGGTTATAAACAGAGAGTGTTCCATTGTGTACCTGTTACACGACACGAAGACTGGGGAAGCATGGAGACCTGGAATTTGCTCCAGAGAGAATATGCTACATATATCGTTGATGCCGATGGAATGGTTGAGGAATTATTATCGGATTATAATGTTGATCATTTAATTAATCAGATCGTTAAATTAAACAAAGGTCATCAACATTATGTTATTGTTACGGCTGGAATTTTGGATTGTGATAAGTTGAAAAATAGACTTATAAGTAATGGTGTAAATTGTGTTGGTGTTGTTTCTGGAATTTCTCAATCAAATAAGAAAATTATTGTTTCTACTTCAGATGAATTGCGATTAGCAACTATGGAGGTTTAAATTTGAAATTGATAATGACAGATTTAGACGGCACTCTTTTTGATACGAAAGAGGTTAATTATTTTGCGTATAAAGAAGCTATAGAGACATATGGATATTCGATTGATTATAAGTATTATTGTTCATTTTGTAACGGACGTCATTATTTAGATTTTCTTCCTGAAATAACAACTACAGATGAGAAAATACTTAACGATATTCATGAAAGAAAAAAAATAGCATATTCAAAATATATTCACAAAGCGGTTATTAATAAAGGTCTACTAGATATAGTTAAAAGATGCAAAGGTGAATATAAGATAGTATTGGTGACAACAGCATCAAAGCAGAATACAAACGATATTCTTAAGTGGTTCCAACTGAAAAGTATATTTGACTTGGTTATTACACATGAAGATATTAATAAACCAAAGCCAAATCCAGAATGTTTTTTAAAGGCTATGGACTATTTCGAATCTAGTCCTGATGAATGCATTATCTTTGAAGATTCGGATGTTGGTATAGAGGCAGCAAAAAAAACTGGGGCTACAGTATTCATTGTTAAAGGATTTAATTGATATATATTGGCTAAAAGAGATAGGTGATTTACGTTGGGGTTAAATTATATACTCAAACTACTACTATTTATTTAAATCAAACAAATTTATAGCCATATTCAGTGGCATATTATTAAGTATGACTGAAAAAACAAGGACAATATACAAGACTTCAGTATTAGTAGAGGGAAGAATATGATAGTAAGAGAGAATAAGTTAGACTATAACATAGGAAATATAGAATATTTTCTGATTAGATTTAATGATGGAGAAGTGGTAAAAAAAGATATCAAATGTAAAGAATGTTTAATACTCGTGTTTGAAGGAAGTGTAAGATGTGAAAATAAGGAAGTGTTAAATAGTAGCATAATTCATGTAAGAAATGATTTTGTAAAATTAACCGCATATCAAGAAGCTTACATTGGAATTATTTTATTTCCCACAAAAGAGAGAAGTTCATTATGTAAAGTATATTATAGAGATGATATGTTGAGTGGCTGGATTGTGGGTAACTTTGAACCAAATATTGTCAGAAATAATGAATTTGAAATTGCATGGAAACAAGAATCATTAGGTTTTGTTGAAGCAAATCTGGGATTTGATAATGGAAGAGAAGATATATGTTTGGTTGATGGTGAAATATCTATTTCTGGAGAAAAACTGTTTCATGGTGAACATAGGATGATAAAAAATGGAGTTCGTGAATACATGGCGTGTTTGCAAGATTCCACATATATAATTATTCGTAATATAAGCGCCAAAAATAGAATGGTACAGCTACCTTCCTATCATAATGTATGTAAAGCATTTAAAGAAGTGTATTCATTCCAGGTGGATAATGTACCTATTAATACTAATGATATTTCTATTGTTGTACAGGGCCCAATTTATAATGAATTCACTAGGCTATGTATCGAAAGTATACGTAAAGTTTTACCTGGAAGTGAAATCATATTATCTACATGGGAAGGTATGGATGTGAAAGGGTTAGATTATGATTGTTTAGTTTTATCTAGTATGCCTAAAATGCCTGTAGGAATGTACGAAGATGGGGTAACGATTAAGCCGTTTACACATAATGCTCAAATAGTATCGACTCGAGAAGGTGTTAAAATGGCACAACGTAAATATATTTTAAAATTGCGTAGTGATATGGTTATATTAGGAAATGCTTTTTTATCATATTGGAATGCAATAACAGTAAGAGAAAAAAAATATTCATTGTTTTCGCATAGGATATTAGTTCCAAATAAAGTTACAATAAAAAATTGGGGAAGTATAAGAAATAATATGCCAGCCCCTTTCTTGGTATCCGACTGGTTCTATTTTGGAGAAACTGAGGATATTAAAATGATATTTCAAAACCATAGATTAATGTCAGATGAAGAATTTAGGCCAAAGTTAAAAAATGAAGATTATAAAGAAAAATACAACTTTTTTTATGAGGCTAGGTATCATTCGGAGCAATTTAATATCATAGAGTTGATAAAGGAGAAATATCCTGAATTAGTATTTTCTGACTGGACAGATCTTAATAAAGAGGCAATTAGTTTTTCTCAAGAATTTTTATATAATAATTTTCTTGTTTTAGATTTTAGAAATTATGGGATATGGTTACCAAAGTATCCTTTGAATCAAATGAGAAAAGAAAATGTAGTTTTTTATAGTTATAATGACTATAGAAAAAGATATAACGTATAATTATTTCAATATTGTAGTTATTCAGTCGTTGCCAACAAATATTAAATAATTAAAGATTTTATATTTTTATAATAAGTTCTAATCAAAGCTAAATTATATGCCGATATACATTGTAGTTTATAATGTATAAAAGGGGATTACTATGCGTTGGAGAAATAAAGGACATGAATATGATGCGGTATATGAGAATATAAGCCATAAATCAGCATTTTATTTATTTGGGGCAGGAGATTATGGTAGACAATTTTATGATAATTTTAATGAGGAAATTAATATAATTGGATATATTGATAATGATGTAAATAAGCAGAAATCCTCTATTAAAGGTATTGAATGTAATGCGTTGTCTGATATTACATTGAAAGATAATGAAGCCATTATTTTGACTATGTCGCAGATTGCACGTATGAAGCCCGTAGAACAACTTAAATTAGCAGGGTTTATTAAGGATAAAGACTATTTCTTGATAGAAGAATTTATCTCTATTTATTATGTCTATAAATATAACAAGGTTTATCTATCTACTATTTCTTTTCTTCCTAGTACTAAGTGTAATTTAAACTGTCGTAACTGTCTTAATTTTAATCCTTTTGCCAAAGAATTCTATATTCGTGATATGGAGCACATAATAGCTGATATTGATTTATTTTTTAAATGTGTCGATTATGTGATGATTTTCCATGTAAGTGGTGGTGAACCAATGTTATTTAAGCATATAGCAGAGGTTATTGATTATCTAAGTAATAATTACGGTGACAGAATTGGCACATTACGTACAGTGACTAATGGAACAGTAATTCCGTCTGAGGAAGTACTCAGTAAATTAAGTGAATGTAACGTTGAAATAACTGTAGATGATTATAGAGAGGCTATTCCTAATAGTGCAAAAAAATTTGATAGATTATTAGAAAAATTAACTGAACATAAGATTAAACATTATGTGAATTATACCGATAGTTGGGTTGATTTGGCACCTGAGAGAACAGACTTTTCTAATTTGTCAGATGAACAGTTGCAACAGCATAGAGATGAATGTAATCAATCATGGCAAGAATTAAGAGATGGTAAACTGTATAGTTGTAATTATGCGGCATATGCAACTGTTGCTGGTATAGCAGGAGAGCAGGATTTAGAAGAAACTTATAATCTCAGAGATTTTGATGATAGTAAAAAGAAAGAATTAGTAGAATTTAGATTGGGCTATACAACGAAAGGTTATACCAACTTCTGTAAACATTGCAGGGGATTTACTGAAAGTAGTCAGGCAAAATCAGTTAAGCCGGCCATTCAGGTTAAACGTGGAGAAATATAAATAATGCAGCAGAGGGCATTTTATGGCAAAAATTGCTTTTATAATAAATGCATACGGTGATGAATCAGTTGGTGGTAGTGTGGTGTTATGCAACCAATTGGTTGATTTATTGAGTAATGAACATGATGTTGATGTAGTTACGTATTCAAAAAACTGTAATATTCCGATAAAAGAAAGTAATGTTGTAAAATTACCGATAGTTAATAAAGAATCGGTTCGATTGTTTATTAGTGAGCAAAATTATGATATTGGAATACTTGTAAATTATAAAGAAGAGTATTTATCTATTATAGATTTGATAGATAGAACATTTTTTATGCCATTGTGTCATGATGAGGTAATTTCTTCTGAAATTAGTTTTAAAAAAATTGTTGAAGAAGTCGATGGATTCTTTTTTTTGACGCCAGAAGAAAAAAATATAGTAGAGAAAAATAATAATCTAAGAAATAAGCCTTTCGTTTACTCTATGTATTTCATAAATGGTGAAAAGGAAACAACTACCGAAGTTGAGACTCCCGTAAATTATATTCTTTATGCTGGAAGACAGTCTAGTCAAAAGAATTTTTATGAAATGACAGAATTTTTTTCAAGATATAAAAAAAGAAATCCAAGAGACTTAAAACTAGTAACAATCGGAAAGATTTATAATGGTGGTCAGAGGGTTAGTTCTGAAGATATTATTGATTTGGGATTCATTGATAATAGGCAAAAAAAGGAAATTTATTCTCATGCAAAGGCATTAGTAATTCCATCACTTTATGAGAGTCTGTCTATAGTTTTACTTGAAGCATTATATTATTGTACACCAGTAATCGTTAATGGCAAGTGCGATGTACTACAAGGACAGTGTATACGTAGTGGTGGTGGAATTTGGTATGATAACTATGGTGAATTTGAAGCTATATTAAATCGTATAACAGAAGATAAAGAACTTGTTGATCAAATGGTCAGAAGTGGATATCAGTATGTGAAAAATGTATATTCAAGAGAAAAAGTATTAGAACGTTTTAACAGGCTGGTTTTTGAATTAAAAGGTGACGATGGACTGGATAATATAAATGCTGTAGATATATGTAAAATAAAACAGGATATTAAAAGTTCAATAAATGAAACTGATTTAAATTCTCCATCTTTCGGTGGTATTAATTATAGACGATTCATTCGTTCTGCAAAATTAATGAATCAGATTGTTATTGTTGGTGGAGGTAATGTTGGAGGCCAATTGCTTTCAAGTTTAGAAAATGAAGGAATACAAACAGTAGTCGCATTTGCTGATAATAATTCAACTATAAACGATAAATATGGTAAAAGGTTTATGCGTATACCAGCTGCAGTACAAGAATATCCGGAAGCCTACTATATTGTTACGCCAATAGGTCATGAATGGGAAATAATTTATCAATTAGTTGAAGAAGGTGTTCCTAAGGATCATATTGAAATATATAGTTTGGAGTTTCATGAAGAATAAGCATTTATATTATATTGAGGTAGCAATACATGATAGATGCAAAAGATTTCAATGATATTGCGTATAAGATATACAGTGATATTGAGTTATCTTCTGTGTTGATTGATATTCCTAAAGAAACTAAAGTTTTACTAGTGAAATCAGTCAAAACAGATTTATGTAAAAAGTTAATAGATATGCTTAAAGCAGTAAATGCGGATATTGATTTAGTGTGTAATACAGTAAATGACTATAACGCAGATTCTATAAATAATGCAATTATTCATGACGGAAAATTTACAAAAGAGACAGCATTCCAAGATCTAAAGCAATTAGATGCAGAGTATGATTTTATTATATACCCTAGTTATTCTTTAAATAGGGAATCATATTTAAATGTTGAGGAATATTGTAAAGAAATCAATAATAAATTAAATTCTAAAATTATATGTTATGACATTGGTGATGATCATTTTTATTTAATGAAAGATATAACACGACATATATTGGCGCTAAAAGCGTACTGTAGTTTCATGTATTATTGGGAGTATATTGCGGAGGCTACAATATGAAAATAGGATTTAAATTTGCACAGCCTGAGAAGCATATTGTAGGGGTAAACAGCGCAATATATGAGTATGCCAGTCATGTAATACGCAACGATTATAAGAATGATTATTATGCGTTAGAAAATAATTATTTACGTTTTCCAATAAAACAACTAACACCAAGTTTTATGGATAATGTTCAGCTTTTGAAACCGGTTGATTACAGTAATTTCATTAATGTCAAACTTGATTTAGTTCATTCCTGGTACAATCCAATTCATAATAACAAATTGAAAGCAGCAAAGATTATAACTATGTATGACTTAATTGCTTTGATATATCCAGACATGTTACCTGGTCTTTATGATACATTTGCAAAAGATTTTAGGAAATCATGTAATGTTGCTGATAAGATAATTGCTATTTCAGAATCTACTAAAGCTGACATCATTAACTTTTATGGAATAAGAGAAGAAAAAATTGATGTAGTGTATTGTGGCTTATCTTCTAAAATTAAATTTGATTATAAGGAAGATATTTCAACAGAAAAATATAATCTTCAAGAGGGATATATTTTATCTGTATGTACACTTGAACCAAGAAAAAATATAAGAGGATTAGTTAAAGGATTTATAAGGTTTAAAGAGGAACATAGATTTTCAAAGATAAAATTAGTATTAGTTGGCAAAGCCGGTTGGGATCGTGATTTTCAAAAATTTTTACTTGATCAGGGAAGATACAATAAAGACATAGTTATTACTGGTTATGTTGACGATAGAACTTTATCAAGCTTATATTTAAATGCACTTGCAGTGGCATATGTTTCTTTTTATGAAGGATTTGGATTGCCTGTATTGGAGGCAATGGCATCGGGATGTGCGGTGTTATGTTCAAACACATCTAGTATGCCTGAAGTTGGTGGAGACGCCGTACATTATTGTAATCCTGCGGATTTAGATTCTATTTCAAGTGGTTTATGTGAATTAATAGAAAATGATGAGTATAGAGAACAATTGGCTGTAAAAGCATTGATTAGATCTAAGTTATTTACATATGATAAAGCGGCAGATCAAATATTAGATATATATAAGCAGTTCACCTAGTGAAAAAATATAATGTATAAGCTTTAAATATTTCATAATTTTTTAGAAGGATATATATGATTAAAGTAAATACAGATGCACAGTTAATATGTACTAAGAGCACTTCATTAAGGGGAGTCAATTACTATACGCTGGAATTATTAAAAGCAATGTTACGTAGAGGTACATATTCACATAGTATTACTTTTACAGACTTTGGTAGAGAATTGGGCAATTTAGATAATATAAAAATTAATTTAGGGGATGATATTCATCGATTAGATAAAATATATGAATGTAGTTCGATGAGCTTTGCTACAACAAAAGAGGTTTTACGAACAGGAAATGTTTCATTGTATGGCAGAAAGACATACGAAGAAATATATGGTGTAGAATCAGATATATATTTTTTTCCTCATTCACTACAGTTTTCTCCTAATGTTAGTAGTCATTCTAAAGTTGTCACTGTCCACGATATGATTCCACTTATGCATGAATTTCAAAAGATTCTTGATAAACAAACGATAGAAATGTTCACTAATGCTATCAGATGGATTAAAGAAGATATTAATGTATCAATTATTGCAGATTCTGATAGTACAAGAAAGGATCTTATGAAATATGCAAATATCGCTGAGGAAAGAATAAAAGTAATATATCTAGGATATAGTAAAGATAAATATTATCCAGATTTAGATGCTAAAGTATTAGACAAATATGGTATAAGCAAACCTTATATATTATATGTGGGTGCATTGGATCCTAGAAAGGGAATTGATGTTCTGATAGATGCGATTCCGCTTATTAAAGATAATCCTTATGTCAGCTTTGTATTAGCTGGCGGAGAAATGAAAGATTATAATGTGCGTAAGTTATTGCGTGATAATGGAGTGGCTGATAAGTGCATTTTAACTGGTTATGTTTCTGATCGAGAGAAACGTGTACTGATGTCTATGGCTGACGCATTTGTTTTCCCTTCTAAATATGAGGGATTTGGATTACCGGTACTTGAAGCAATGGCATGTGGAGTTCCGGTAATTACTTCATACAATTCATCATTACCAGAAGTTGGTGGAGACGATGCTATTTATTTTGAAACCGGAAACAAAGAAGAATTAGCATCAAAGATAGATATGTTAATTTATGATGAAAATATGAAAAAAGAATATAAGCGACGTGGATTGGCAAGATGCAAGGAGTTTTCATGGGATAAAGCAGCAGCTGAAACGGAGCACATATTCAAGAAGGTTTATGATGAGAGATGAATAAGATACTAACTTTTTCAATAGCGGCATATAATGCAGAAAAAACTATTCGTGAAACATTAGAGTCTTTAGTGTGTGATTCACTTACAATGGATAGCATAGAGGCATTAATTGTCGATGATGGTTCAACTGATAGTACAGCAAAAATTGCAGAAGAATACGTAAAAAAATATCCTAATACGTTTAAATATGTTTCAAAGGTTAATGAAGGACATGGGTCGACATTAAATTATTCAATGTGTCATGCAAAAGGAAAGTATCTTCGCATGTTAGATGCTGATGACTTAGTTAATACAAATGAATTAGCCAGATATGTGGAAGATTTAAAGGCACAGGATGCTGATTGTGTGGTTACGCCTTTTATAAATTTTAATGATGGTGATGATAACGAAGAATATGTATCACGTCATAATCTGAATGATTATAAAATATATAGTATTACTGATACGTGTACGCCAATAGCTCATGAGTTTGCGATTAAAACAGAGAAAATATGTGAGTACGGTGGAAAAATATTAGAGCATTGCTCATATGTAGATACTGAGTTTTCTTTTTATGCTTCAATGAGCAGTGAAACAATTGTTAAATTACCAGAAGTCATTTATCGGTATCGTCATGGTAGAGATGGACAGACAGTTTCTGATACAGGAAGATTGAAGCATTTTTTTGATGGACAAAAGGTAATCTTTCATTTGCTTGATGAAATTAATGAAAATTGGATAAACCTTGACCTAAGCAAACGCAGCTTATTGTATGAATCGTGTGACTATGTACTTGATATCCAAACATATGCAATTATTCAACTACCATATTATCAAAAAAATGAACGTCTGAATAAATATATGGAGTTCATAAAATCTATATGTGATAAAAATAAAGAATATATGGAAGGACTATCACAAAGAAATCATTGGTATGGATTGAGAAATGTGTGTTTAAATTTGCCGACAAATGGTAAATATGTTGTTTGGGGTTCTGGTATATATGGTAAACGAGTAATTGATGTAATGCTCTCGGTTTTTGATAGTGAGTTGTATATAGTAGATGGCAATAGTGAATTATGGGACACGTATGTTTTTGATATTAAAGTGTATTCTCCTGACATAATTATTGAAAAGTTGGGTAATGATGCAAAGTATATTATTGCTATGAAAAATAATGTTGATTTAGTTAGAGAAGAGATTAAATCCAAAGGTATAAGAGATGATATGATATATGGGTATAATGGTAATTGTTTTTAAAAGTATATATTATTTCCTCTAATCATCTTTATTATATTCTACATATCAGGGGTGTGAATAATGAGACGTCAGGAAAAGAAAGCCATACTTCATTTGGTTTCTTCTTTTAGAGGTACACATGATGAGTTAAAAAAGAGTATCAGTAATAATGACATTTCTGAAACTCAAAATATTCTCTCAATTTGCCAAGATGCTGCAGTACATGTAGGTTCAAGTATAGAAGAGTCTGAAGGAGAAGGAACGCAGGCTGTTCTGCAGTTGGAAAAGTATTGTGAGATTGCCTATGTATTGTTTCAAAAGATAAATAGAAACGAAGCTATAGACGCACAAAAGGAAATCAGTCAGTTACAGAGTATTATTGATGGAGTTGAAGATTTCATCAGAAATTCTATAGTAATAAAAAGTGAAATTGTATTCTTTCCTTATAAAGCATCTATGTGGGATTCTCTCGAGAGCATATGGAGAGCAGCATCAGCAGATACTAGGGTGGAGACATATGTTGTACCCATCCCATATTTTGATCGTAATCCTGACGGTAGTGCAGGAGAGATGCATTACGAGGGTGATTTATTTCCGGATGACGTGCCGGTAATAAGTTATCTTGATTATGATGTAAAAAAAAGACATCCTGATGTAGCCTATATTCATAATCCATATGATGAGTTTAATTATGTTACAACAGTTGATCCGCACTATTATTCACATGAATTAAAAAAATATGTGGATATACTTGTTTATGTTCCATATTATGCAACTTCTGGTGGTATGAGTGAAGCACAGGCATCACTCAGCGCTTATTATCATGCAGATTATATAGTGTCACAGGCACCGTTATTTAGACGTTTCTTTGACAGTTCAGTTCCTGATGAGAAGTTGCTTTACATGGGTTCACCAAAATTTGATAGGGTAATAAAAAAGTGTCAAAATCCTGGACCTATGCCTGAGGCGTGGGAGAAGTTTTCAAGAGGACGAAAGATATATTTTTATAATACAAGTCTTGGTGGGATGCTTGAGAATACAGAAAATTTCCTTAAAAAGATGAATTATGTGTTTGACACGTTCATAGCCCATCTGGAAGTTTGCCTGTTGTGGAGACCACACCCGCTTCTTGAGTCTACATTTAAGTCAATGAGATCTGAGTTTTATCAAGAGTTTTTAGCGCTTAAGGAGAGATTCATTGCTGAGAAGATAGGTATTTATGATGATACACCTGATATAACGGAAACCATATCACATACTGATTATTATGTAGGTGATGGTGGTACCTCAGTCACTGCACTTTATGGTATAGCAGGAAAGCCTGTCTTTTTGTTTGATAACAATATAGTGGAAGCTCCTAAGGAAGATTATGTACAAAAGGGTATAGTATATAACTTTATTCCTAATGCCCAAAATAGTTATAAATATCTGATTACAGATGGTAATAAATTATTTGTTAATGCAGACAATAATTATAAATATAAGTATCTAACTGATCTTTCTGACTATATTGTAGATGGTTGGTACACCTATGCTGTAGAAATAAATGGGTTGATATATTGTTGTGGCTTTAATGCTCAGGATATACTTGTTATAAATGACGGTAGTGTGGTCAAAAAGATTGAGTTAAAGGATGAGACTTCTAGAAGTCATGCTTTTTATTCGTTTCATGTATATGACAGCTGCATTTATTTAATACCTGATACATATGATTCTATAGTTAAATATGATACTTTCTTGGATGAAGTTACGTATTATGATGGGTATAAAGTTGCTTTTTGTCAAAATGTATATGGACAACATTTACTAGGTGGTACCTGTATATATAAAAATTATTTACTTCTAGCTTCGCCTACAAATCATGATGTATTAGCTTTTGATTTGGTCAAAGAATCTTTTTCAATTATTACTACAGATGATAGTTTAAAAAATGAAGAAAAATTAAAGGAAATAAATGGTAGTAATGCACTTATACCAGATGAAAAAGATGGATGTGTATGGTTTTTACCGTATATGGGTACTGAAATAAGGAGATGGTATCCTGAAAGTGGTATGGTGCAGGTTTATGATAAGTTTCCTAATGATTTTATGTGTTATGATTTTCCAGGTCAAAATTTGACATCGATGTTGCCATTTAGTTCTGCTGCTATTTCTGATAGGTATGTTGTTTTGGCTCCGGCATGGGGTAATAGGATTTTGAAATTAAATAAGGAAAGTGGTGAAATATCAATTTGGGAACCAGGACTTAAATTACCTGAGAAACCATTGTGTGGTTACTACAATGGGGATAAAAGAACTGTTTTTATTTCACCAGTGGAAGTCGATAAACAAGATTCTTATTGGTTGCTGTTCTCGTATTACGATCGTACTCTATACAAGGTGAACATTGATACTGATGAAATGACTGAGATACCTATAACTTTTGATATAGATGAATTAAAACGACATGCAAGTGGTTTTGGGAAGTTTTCTCAGGAACTGAGATATTGTATGGCAGAAAATGTATTCAATTCACTATCAGATTTTATTGAGGATAAAACACTGGGTGCTAAGTTTGATAAAGATGCTCAGATTAAAGCATTTAATGAAATAGCTTCCAACAATGATGGAGCGTGTGGTGAAAAAGTGCATAAGTTTATTAGACAGAAATTGGAGGAGACAATATGAAAATTTGGGCTCACAGGGGATGTAGTCTCAGATGTCCTGAAAATACTTTGAGTGCTTTTAAAAAGGCTTATGAACTGATTAATCTAACTGGTATTGAAACAGATATTCAATTATCTAAAGATGGTCATATGGTTATTATGCATGATGAAACTGTTAATCGTACTACAAATGCCAGAGGGGAGCTTAGAAATTATACTCTTGAAGAGCTTAAAAATATGGAAATATACGCAGGTGGAGATGAGATTGAAAGGATTCCAACTGTAGATGAAGTGCTTGATTTATTGGAGCCTAGACTAAAAGCAGGTACATTAAAGCTAAATATAGAGTTGAAAAACAGTAACATAAGATATGAGGGGATGGAGGAAAAAATTGTAGACCTTATCCATAAAAGAGGGATTGAAAAATCAATAGTATATTCATCATTTTACGCCAGATCCCTTAATATAATACGCGATCTTGATCCATGTGCAGAAATAGGAATTTTAGATCAACATACATCTGATTGTTTGTACAAAATCAAAGGTGGTGTAAAAGCTGATGCGCTTCATCCATATTTTAGAGCTATAGATAATACTCCAGACGAGTTAAGAGACTATACAGTAAGAGGATGGGGCGGTGGATTACTTTTCCCGGATAAACCTTCCGGCAAGAGACTTGATTTATCAGTGCTCGAAGCTAAAGGAATTACTGATATGATACTTAATGAACCAGAGGCATATGTGTCTTAATGTGAATTTGTGGTTTTAGTATTAAGTTTAGGGGGGTGTGACTGTAGTTTAGTCGCAACCCTTTAAGATTGTTATAAAACCAAGGTGAGCAGAATGCTTTAAAATTATGTGTTAATGATGTAATATTTAATCATTAATATTATTGGGAGTAGGTTAAATGCAAAAAAGAATTCCTTTAGGTATACAAAGTTTCGAAAAAATAATAACTGAAGATTACTTGTATATTGATAAAACGGAATATGTTTACAAGTTGGTTCATTCAGGAATACCCTTCTTTTTAAGTCGACCACGCAGATTTGGTAAGAGTCTGCTTGTTTCAACATTAAAGGCATATTGGGAAGGAAAAAAGGAATTATTTAAGGGACTCGCAATAGAAAAGCTAGAGTCTGATAGTGCTGATGCATGGAGTGAGTATCCGGTTTTCTATTTTGATTTTAACAAGGATTCTTATGGAAGAGATGGAGCTCTTACAGATGTATTGAACGAGCATCTTGTGCAGTGGGAGAGAAATTATGGATGTGAAAAGGCTGGTGCATCATTACCTGAAAGGTTTAGAAATGTTATTAAAGCGGCAGTAGATAGCACAGGCAAGGAGGCTGTTGTGCTTGTTGACGAATATGATAAACCGTTGTTGGATGTAATTGATAATCCTGAGAAAGAAGAGAAAAACAAAGAAATATTTAAAGGCTTTTTTAGTACATTAAAGAGTTATGATAATTATTTGAAATTTGTATTATTTACTGGTGTTACGAAATTTAGTAAGGTGAGTATTTTCAGCGATTTAAATCAATTAACAGATATATCTATTAATAAAGAGTACTCAGCTGTTTGTGGAATAACAGATACAGAAATAGACACTTATTTGTCAGATGATATTAATAAGATGGCGCAAGGACTCGGAATTAACTACGAAGAGTGCAAGAGCAAGTTAAAAAGAATGTATGATGGATATCATTTCCATAATGATTCTCCAGATATTTATAATCCATATAGCTTGTTATGCTCAATTGAAAATAAAGAATTTGAACCATACTGGTTTAGTACTGGTACACCTACCTTTTTGATTGATAAAATAAAGTCGGATAATTTCAATGTAAGGTTGATTACTGAAGGTAAGCTATATTCAGAAAGATATTCATTGATGGAATATAATACAGATACAATAAGTCTTATTCCGTTATTGTATCAGACTGGGTACCTGACGATTAAAGGATTTGACAGTAGTATTAATGCATTAAAACTAGATTATCCTAATGATGAGGTTAGATATAGTTTTTTGAAAAGTTTGGCTCCGATGTTCATGCATAATACGGACGGGCTTTCTCCGTTGGAAATCGGTTCATTTAGAAACGATATCATCAATGCAGATTTAGACGCTCTGAAAAATAGATTTGAGGCTTTGTTTGAGAGTCTTCCGTATCCAAAAGATAAGAAGAGTATTGAGCAGAATTTCCAAAATGTCATATATATTGTTTTTATGCTCTTAGGTCAATTCGTTAAAGTTGAATCAGAAAGCGCCAATGGGAGTGCGGATTGTATAGTAGAAACAAAGACAGATATATTTATATTTGAGTTTAAACTGGATGAATCCGCAGATAAAGCATTACAGCAAATTGATGAAAAACGATATGATAAACCATATAGTGCAGATGCAAGAAAAATATGGAAAATAGGCGCTAATTTTTCATCGAAAGTACGTAATATTACAGAATGGAGAGTTGTAGAGTAATATAATGTCACTTATATTTAGTGACTATTGATTGTTGAGAAGAGGTTGTGGCTGTAGTTTTGGCCGCAGCCTTTTTTGATTATATATAATGCGATCAACTAGTGTATACATTAAAAAATAAATATTAAAAATTATTTTATAAGACAAACATCCATGCCGATAGAATATGTATATAGACTGCAAAGTGAATACATTTGGGGAGGTAATCACTATGATTTTATCGGTGGATACATATGGGATAGTTGATCCCAAAAGACCAGGACAAGGTATAGGTGATATTTTAAAAAGTGATTTCAAAAGTGTCACTTTAGATATAAGGGGATATATTGATGAGGAAGTTCTAAAACGTGTAAATAAAAAGAAAAGACTTGATAGTGTTGAAACAGATTTAAAGGCTATAGTTGATGATCCGACTGTATTGTTGAAACGTATAGATGATGTAAAAAAGCGATTGTCAGGTAAAGCAGTCAAAATAGATGCGGTAGTATCGGCACCACTTCCTTTGGATAGAAGTATGCCTGATTATAAAGATTTTATTATAGATATAACAAAAAAGAGTATAGATATAGCCTGCGATCTGAATTCAAAATATGTTGTAGTTCCGCCAATATCAGTGAGAAATTCTTCTAAGGAAGAGCAGTCAGATAATAAGCATTTTTACATTATGCTTGCTGATTATTTAAAATCTAAAGGTGACTTAGATCTGAAAATTTTGTTAATTAATCAAAGTTTAAATTTCAATGGTCATTTTATAAGAGGGGCTTTTACAGAGCCTTGTGAAGCAGTTGATTGGATAAATGATTTAAATGAAATAGCTGATAAAGAGATTTTTGCCTACTGTTTGGATATTGGAGCGGCTAATCTTTGTGGCTGCTACATAGATGAGGTTATCAATGTACTAAAAGATAAGATTAAAATGGTACTGGTTTCCGATAATGATGGTAATCACAATCAAAAACTTATGCCATTATCGTATAGGTCTAAAACAGCTTTAGGTGGAGATTGGGCAGGAACCATTAGTGGACTTAGAGAGATAGATTTTGATGGTATTTTAACTATGGAGTTAAAGGATACGATGACAGCGTATTCTGCATTGTTGCGCCCAGAATTAATGAGACTTGCGGCTAAGGTTGGGGAGTTTATAGTATGGCAGTTAAATATGGAAAGGGCGTTAACGAAATATAAACATATAGTTCTTTTTGGTGCTGGGAACATGTGCCTTAATTATATGAAATGTTATGGCTCAAAATATCCTCCACTTTTTACTTGTGATAACAATAAAAATCTTTGGGAAACAGAATTTGGAGGACTTCAAGTGAAATCTCCTGAAGTGTTGAAAGAACTGTCAGATGATACTGCTGTTTTTATTTGTAATCTTTATTATCGTGACATAGAGCAACAACTCAAGGATATGGGGGTAAAAAATATAGAGTTTTTTAGTGATGAGTTTATGAATAATGTAAATATGAATCGAGTTGTAAGGTGAGGGGACATTATGATTGAAATTGGTGTACAGAGTAAAAATGTAGTATTTGATGATAATCCGGCAGAAGGATTTAAAATGCTTCATGATGCAGGTTTCACCTGTTGTGACTTTAGTCTAAATGAATATCTCCTTAATACAGATTTATATAATTACAATGTAAACAGCTTTTTTAAAAAATCTGATGCTGAGCTCGAAAACTATTTCACTCCTCATAGAGATGGTGCAAAAGCAGCAGGTATACGTATAAATCAGATGCATATGCCATATCCGACATTCATACCCGGAGCTCCTAAGGAACAGAATGATTTCCTGTGGAATGAAGTTGCCCCTAAGAGCATGCGTATATGTAAGTTGATGGATTGTCACAATATAGTTATACATGGTCTGAAGCTAAAAAGACATTATGGAACAGAAGCAGCGGAGTGGACAAAGACAGAGGAATTTATCAGGTCTATCGCTCCAATGGCAAAAGAAATGGACATTACTATTTGTATGGAAAACTTATATAACGGTTTAGGAAATCATCTTGTGGAGGGACCATGTTGTGATGCTTCTAAAGCAGTTGAGCGCATTGAACGTATTAATGATGATTATGGGGCAGAAGTATTAGGATTTTGCTTTGATACCGGTCATGCAAATTTAGTAGGTATAGATTTTGAAGATTTCCTTGGAAAGCTGGGGCCACATTTGAAAGTTCTTCATATTCATGATAATGATGGTGCCGCTGATCTACATCAATTACCATTTACTTTTGCCAAGACAAGAGAGAATTTACCATCCACGGATTGGAATGGATTTATAAAGGCCTTGAAAAAGATAAGTTTTGATCAAGTGCTAAGCTTTGAAACCGCCCCGGTACTTACCACATTTCCAGATGAGATGAAACTACAGACTCTTAGTTTTATTAATCAAATTGGTAAGTATTTTAAAGAACAAATAATAAAATCGCCAATTATATAAGGATGATAGAGTATTCCGAAAATGGTAGCTATAAAGGATTCTGAGTTTTTACAATAACATTTTTTAGACAATTCGGAATAGGGAGAAAAAGATGGATTTACCAGAAAACTACTATGAGGATGAGGTAAGAGAAGGATTTTATGTTCCCAGTCTTATGAAGCGCAACTGGGCTGCAGGGGTAGAAGTATTATTAGAGATTGACAAAATCTGCAATAAATATGGACTTCAATGGTTTCTGTGTTTCGGTACATTACTAGGGGCAATCAGACATAGAGGGTATGTTCCTTGGGATGATGATCTTGATATCATGATGAAACGTAAAGACTTTAATGAGTTTAAAAAACATAAAGACGAGTTGCCAGAGGGGTATGTAATTGTATCGGTTCAGGATACAGAGGATTATGATAGCTTGATGGCAAGTGTCAATAATGAGAGGTCAGCACTGTTGTCACCAGATGTGACTACTAAGTATCATAGTTTCCCTTATAATGTTGGGGTAGATGTATATATGCTAGATGAAGCATCCGATGATATTCAGGAGGATACAGAAAGGATAGAGCTGATACATAGTCTCCTTGAGCTGGAAAATACCCTTCGTAACGCTGAGCTGAGTGATAGGATAGGTATAATAGAGGATTACACAGTTAAGTATGGAATACAATTTGACATAAAAAAATCAATTGTTCATCAAATATTTGAAAATATTGATATAACCTCATCAAGGTTTTGTGGTAAAGAAACTCAATATCTAGTGTATATGTACCTATATATGTATCATGGTACGTCAATTTTTGATGCTGAGCTATTTAAAAGAAGTATACGAGTACGATTTGAGAGGGCTATGCTGCCAGTTTCACCGTATTATGATTTATTACTTAGGGAAAGTTATGGTAATTATAATGATATTGTAAAAGGATATTCTATGCATGAGTATCCTGTATATATCAAGTGGGAGAAGCAGGTCCAGGACCTAGGCGCCAAGATTCCTTATCTTTATGAGTTTGATAAGGATGCCTTGACTCATATTCAGCCTGACAGAGTATCTTTAAAAGAGCGTAGCCGGGTAAAGATTAAAAAGCTATATGAGTTGGATAATCTTGCCAGAAAATCTATCTCAAATGGAGTGGCAGATACGCTTTTACAGGTTATGGAGCTGTGCCAGAATATTGCTATAGAGTTGGGAGAGAGTCTTGAGAAATATGCCATTTCTCCTGAGAGGCTAGTTAAGTGCCTTGAAGAGTATTGTGAACTTGTTTATATAATTTATGAGAGACATACTGGGCTAGATTACCTGGCATTAATTGATGAGATGGATACAAAACTGGCAACAGTTGAGTCACTTCTTTCTGAATTACAGGAAAAAACAGAAATCGTTATGCTGCCATTTAAGGCAACAGCCTGGGAAACTATGATGCCTTACTGGGAGAAATATAAGGATGACCCTTCAGTTAATCTACATGTGATACCTATTCCATATTATCTTAGAGGCAGGGATACAAGTCTTGGAAGTGAGATTTATGAGGGAGCAGCATTCGCAGATTTGTCAGTTGATATAGAGGATTATAAGACTTTTCCTTTTGAGGAGATAAAGCCGCATGTCATAGTTATCCAAAATCCTTATGACGAGTACAGTATGGGGAGTGAGGTAAACAGATATTTCTTCTCGGATAATCTTAAAAAGTTGTGTGATACTTTGGTTTACATCCCTTGGTTCAGGACGGATGATATTGATATAGATGATCCGGCATGTGTCCTTGATGCTGCAAATATGAGGCATTATGTGACGGTACCTGGTTGTGTATCTGCAGATGTTATTTATGTTCCTACTGAGAACCTCAGAAAGAGCTACATCAGAGTTCTGACAGAGTTCTGTGGAGCTGATACTCAGGGCCATTGGGAGAGGTGCGTCAAAAATCACTTTTAAGAGCGCAGTTTAGTGTTTCAATCTTAATATTTTCGTAGTATTTATAAATCTAATAAGAAAAAAATTTTTGTCGACAAATTATTTAAGGGTAGTTATACCTGTTTTTAGAGTACCTAAAAACAGGTAATGACTATTTGTTCAATTTGGAGGTTTTGTATTTATGGCTACATGATGTAGAGAGGATTACCCATGATTTTTGCATTGATACTGGCCGGTGGTATTAACACTATACCTGGCTATGACAACAAGCCTAGACAGTTTATCAAGGTGGGCGGCAGGATGATCATATCCTGGGGCCTTGAGGCTGCTTTGCGCTGTCGTGACATTGATGCGATACAGGTGGTGGCACCTACCATGTGGCAGGATGATATCAAGCAGACTATTTCTGATATCAGCAGAAAGATTTTTCTGGAACAAAATTCTTCCTCATTTTCAAGTGCATATATTTACAAGCCAAATCTTGTTAATTCTATGATTCAAAAAAGCTATGCTTTTTCTACCCCTGGAGTCACAAAACAAAAGTCAATTTTAAACGGACTTAAGGACATTGCCACAGTTGCATCGGATATTGATACGGTTGTGGTCATGGACGCAGCCAGACCAAATATCACAGATGCATTAATAAGCGAATGCATAAAGCGCAGCGACGGTCATGATGGCGCAGTTCCTACTATACCGGTAGATGATTCAATACTTATAAGTGACGATGGTAAAAAAATAAAAATGGTAGTTCCAAGGAGTCGTATGTACCAGAGTCAGACTCCTGTGGCATTTAATTTAGGTAAGTATTATCGTGCAAATATAGCTTTGATTAACAAAACAACAGGTACTGATATAAACAGTGCCGTGGAACCAGCCATAAAATATGGCATGGACATCGCCATGTTCCCGGGGACCAGTAAAAACTACAAGATAACAAGTGTAAATGATCTTAACAGATTTATAGACAGTACAGAGCGTGACAAGGCTGCTAAAGGAAATCAGGTGCATATATACAAGTTAAATGGCGGTTAAATGGCAGCTGATATTATTAATAATATTGAAATTATTGCTAATAAAACCATATGAATATGACGAATTAGTAAATGTGAGTGTATCTGACTTATTATGTGCGCTTGGATAATAATAAATTTCAATATTACATTTCAATCCAAGGGGAAGGTGACAATATGCAAAGCTTTAAAAACATGAAAGTTAAAACCAAGTTTCTAACTACTGTTGCCATAATAGCTGTTGCTATGGTGGTGCTTGTGGCGCTGTCTTTTAGTGCATTTATGAAGATGAGCGACATGATGGAGCAGTTCTCCACAGTGCAGTACACAAATACCAAGATGCAGTTAGGTATGCGTAAGGATATCCAGACTATCAATAAGCGCGTACTTCTTGCAATCTATGATTCAGAGAACAACTCTGTTGCAGATCAGAAAGCTGATTTTGATGAGCGCTTTGCAGAGATGCAGGGATGCATAGATGAGATTGCCAAGACTTTGGGTGATGATACTCTTATAGCTACATTACAGACCAGATTTAATGAGCTAAAGACTGATTCCTACAAGGTTTTGGATATGATGGATGCTGGTGACAAAAATGGAGCTATAGCATTCTACAGAGATGGATTTAATGTTGTGACTTCTGAGAACTTCTCCAAGGCACTCGGGGCAGTTGGTGATCTGTCTGATGAGCAGGCTGATGCCATGATCAAAAAGTCTAAGTCTTTTGAGACACAGGTTACAATTACTTTATCAATTATTGCGATACTTATAATCGCTTTTGTAATAGCCGTATTTATGTTCCTTGCCAACATGATAGTAAGTACTGTCAATATGGCCAATGAAACAATGGAGAAACTCACCTCCGGTGATTTTAGTGTAGAGATTGACAAGTCAAAGCTTTCTCATGATGAGCTTGGCAGGATGATAAACAATATGTCTGTAATGACCTATGAGCTACAGACGCTTGTTGGTGATGTAAGTGCAGTGCTCACAGATATGAGTGAGGGTAACTTCTCAACAAAACTTGCACATCCAGACATTTATGTAAATGACACCACACCTATAAAAGTTGGATTTGAAAAGATTTCTGAAAATCTGTCAGAGATATTCTCTAATATGAATGAGGTTGCAGCACAGGTTAAGACTGGTGCGGAGCAGATTGCCAATGGCTCCATGGCTCTCAGTCAGGGCGCTACTGAGCAGGCGTCAACTCTCGAGGAGTTGTCAGCTACAGTTGCCAATCTCAATGACAAGGTTAAGCATAATGCTAAGTCAGCACAGGATGTTGAGGACTTCTCTGCAGAGGTTGCAGACAAGATCACGGTACAGAATGAGCAGATGGCCAAGGTACAGGATGCTATGAGCGAGATTGAGGACAAGTCCAATCAGATTGAGAACATCATCAAGGCAATTGATGACATTGCATTCCAGACCAATATCCTTGCTTTAAATGCTGCTGTAGAGGCAGCGCGTGCAGGTGCCGCTGGTAAGGGATTTGCAGTTGTTGCTGATGAGGTCAGAAATCTTGCTGGTAAGTCCGCTGATGCTGCTTCTGAGACATCAACACTTATTGAGTCTGCTATCGCGGCTATCCAAAATGGTTCCAAGATGGTGGGAGCTGCGGCTGAGGAGCTTAATGAGGTCAAGGATAATTCCATCAAGTCCAAGGAGCTGGTTGCTTCCATTGCGGATGAGATGCAAAAGGAAGCTGAGTCAATATCTGAGATTACAATCGGTCTTGAGCAGATATCCCAGGTTGTACAGCAAAATAGTGCTACCGCAGAGGAGAGCTCAGCATCCAGCAGTGAGCTCAATGATCATGCAGGTGTATTAAAGGAAATGGTAGATAAAATTACCTACTAATATTTCGAAAATTTTAGCCGATAATAATATCATGTTAATAGCGAGATTAAACTAACTATGACTCTCGTGTATATGTTTGATGATGTTATCGGGCAATGTGCATTAAGACAAGAGTCGTTGTGTAACGGCTCTTGTCTATATTTTTAAATAAAAATCAATTAAAAAAGTTATATTTAGGCACTTTGCATTATTTTTTAACAATATTTTGCCGGAATTTAATTACTTTTATAATTTGCTTATTGCACGGTATTTTCATTCATGTTATATTGATATAAATAGAAAACTAATAATTTTTTAATAGAAATTATAAGTTTCGCACGAGCGTATATTTTAGTCTACAGCAGGGAAGCAGTAGAGATCATCTTTTAGCGAGGAGCGGTTCCAGGTCATAGGCATTCTGCCTTAGGATCCGTACATAACTCCATGAAAAGTTAGTTTCCAAGGAAGGGCATTACACACAAAACGCTATTTATAAAATTTAGCGCACTATTTGCTAAGTTAAAATTTAAAGAAATAGAACTATTTTTAAGAGTATAGAGAGGCCTAAGGTATGGAAATTAATAATCAATTTATTACACCAATGAAATCATGGGAACTCGGAGAAACCGGGACTCTAAGAAACGTCAAGCCACAGGAATCAGAGGGAGCAGCTTTATTTAAGGATGTTTTTGAGAGTGCGATCAACAATGTAAAGGACACTCAGGCTGACGTAGAGAACAAGCAGTATCTCCTGGCCACGGGTCAGTTGGAGGACGCACATTCACTCCCAATTGCAGAGTCAAAGGCTGCCATCAGCCTGAATATGATGATTACTTTGCGTAACAAGGCATTAACAGCATATAACGAACTTATTAAGATGAACACCTAATTGGGGATGGGGTTCAGAGTGGAGTGAGCTTTGGATAATTTAAAAGAATCATGGGGGAAAATGTCTAAACGCAACAAGATTGCGTTAATAGGCATCGTTGCTGCAACGGTAATTATCGCTGCAGCGGCAATCATTTATTTAAGCCTAAGCAGTAAAACCAAATATAGTACCTTGTTTACAGGACTAAGTACCGAGGAGGCATCTCAGGTGGCTAACCTCCTGCAGGATGAGGATATACAGTATACCTACAATGCTTCTGATGGTTCTATACGAGTTCAGGAGGATAAGGTTGAGTCCACCAGGGTGTCACTCCTTAGTAAGGGATATCCAAAGAGCGGATTTACTTATGATATGTACATAAGTAATGCAGGACTTATGACTACTGAGTCGGATAAAGAGCTGTATACACTCTATGACCTCCAGGATCGTCTGGGAGCGACTATACGTATCTTTGACGGAGTTCAGGATGCCAAGGTCACCATAGCACAGGGATCGGATGATAAATTTGCTCTTAGTACCACAGAGACTATAGATGCATCTGCATCAGTAGTGGTCACTATGAAGGATGGTAAAACCTTATCCGAGACTAATGCCAATGCCATCCGTAATCTTATTTCCAGATCTGTAAAGGGTGTCAACTTTACCAATGTTTCAGTGTTTGATGCAGACACCATGGAGGAAATAGGTGGAGATGTCAGTGGAGATACCAGTAAGGCTATACAGGATCTTACTACGCAGGTAGAGAGTAACATCGCGGCCAATATAAAGAGAGTTCTGGCCAAGCTTTATGGCGCCGAGAACATCGCTGTTTCTGTTAAGGGAACTCTGGATATGACCAAGCTCATATCAGAGAATACAGAGTATACAGTCCCTGATCAGCCTGAGGAAAGCGAAAATCGTACTGGACTCCTTGACCACGAGGATTACAACATGGAAAATTCTGGTTCCAGTGCTGATGGTGCTGCAGGTGTGGTTGGTACAGATGCCAATGCAGACACACCGAGATACACCAATCAAAACGGAACCAATACTACCATAAATGGATATTCGGCTAATGCCTATTCCAGAGACTGGTTATTTAATGTATTAAAGGAACAAAAAGAAATCTCACCTGGTGTCCTTAAGGATGCAACTGTGGCAGTGGTTATCATGACAGATGATACCTCTGTGCAGCAAAAGGACCTGGTCAATCTCGTTGCCGATGCCGGTGGCATACCTAGACTTGATGCAGCTGATAAGATCACAATTATCAGATCCACCAAGCCACAGGAAGCTACAGCAGAAACAGAAAAAGAGGAGACTGAGGAAGAGGAGCCTAAGTTCCCACTTGCTGCACTTATTGTTGGTATTGCAGCGGCAGTACTTTTACTTCTCATTATCATTCTTGTTATATTACGCAAGAAAAAGAAAAAGAGACTTGCAGCAGAGGCAGCAGCGGCAGAGGCGGCAGCAGCAGAGGCGGCAGCAGCAGAGGCAGCAGCGGCTCTTGCAGCAGCGGAGGCAAACAAGCATTCAATGGAGTCGGATTTCGGTGCAGAGGACGATACAAATGCAGCAATGCAGCATGGTATGCGCCTGAAGCAGAACATTGGAGATTTTGTAGACAACAATCCTCAGGTAGTAGCAAAGCTCATCCAGGGCTGGCTGCGTGAGGACGATTTAGAAGGGGAGAGTAACAGCAATGGCAGAAGAAGGGAACGCTCAAGTAGGAAATAATCAGGCGGCAGCCACCACTGCTGGAGCGACGCAAACTGCAGCACCAGCACCAGCACCTGCACCAGAACCTGAAAAACGTAAGCTTAGTCAAAAGCAGAAAGCAGCACTAGTTATTGTTTCAATGGGTGCTGATCGTGCATCACAACTTTATAAATATTTAAATGAATCTGATATTGAGGATCTCACCTATGAGGTAGCGAGGGTTGGTAAAACTACCAACCAGGAGGTTGAGGAAACTCTTGATGAGTTTTACAAGCTCTGTCTCACTCACAAGATGATGACAGACGGTGGTATCGACTACGCTAAATCAGTACTTGAAAAGGCATTTGGCGAGTCTACAGCTAAAAATCTCCTTGATAAAGTATCCAAGACACTTGCATCAAAGCCTTTCAACTTTTTTGCAAAGGGAGATCCAAAGGCGCTTCTGTCACTCCTTGGTACAGAGAGACCACAGGTTATCGCACTTATCATGTCATATATGGAGGCTGAGCAGTCTGCCAAGGTACTTGAAAACCTCCCAGAGGAGAAGCGTATACCTACAGTTACTGCCATGGCAAACATGGACAGAGTTTCGCCTGATGCCATTGCCATAGTTGAAAATGAGATGAAACGTAAGTTCAGCTCTATCATCACCAGTGAGGATAACATGAACCTCGGTGGTATCGATTATGTAGCTGATGTTATGAACCATATCGATCGTAGCTCTGAAAAGAAGATCTTTGATGAGTTGGATGTTTCCAATCCAAATCTCTCAAAGGACATCAGAGACAAGATGTTCGTATTCGAGGATATCCTTTCTATGGACAACCGTTCCGTACAGAGATTTATCCGAGATTGCGATACCAAGGATATGGTATTTGCTATGAAGACTGCAAGCGACGAGATGAAGGATATCTTCTTCAGCAATATGTCCAAGCGTCAGGCTGAGACGGTTAAGGGCGATATCGAGACAACAAGTAATGTACGTCTCAAGGATGTTGAGGAGGCTCAGCAGCGTATCGTTAACCTCATCCGTAAGCTGGAAGAGCAGGGCGAGCTTGTAATCAACAAGGGAGGTGGAGAAGATACAATCATTGTATAAGGGTAAACCCTCACGCTCAGTTATCAAGGGCGGACGCAATGCAAGTATCCAACAGTTTATTCCACCTGTAGAAAAGTTCAGTAGTGAAGAGGACGTACAGGATGGTGTTGAGGAGAGAAATGCTTCGGTATCTGCGTCCTACCCATCCTTAGACGATGCCCCTATGCAGAGACCTGATCAGATGCTTCAGGGCGGAGAGATAAAATCAGATTCAGAGATAGCTATCCTCCAGCGCAAGATGCTCAGAGATGCCTCAGAGAGAGCTGAAAAGATCATAAACAGAGCTCAGATTGAGGCAGAGCAGATCAAAACCGAGGCCTACGAGGAGGGTTACAACAGTGGTCATCAGGAGGGTATGATTGATGGTCACAAGGCTGCACAGCAGCAGGCAGAGGCAGAGTTTAAAGAGACTATAGAGAAATATCAGTCGGCAGTAGCACATTCAATTATCCAGATCGGAGAGGAGCGGGATGAGAGTTTCCACAGATATCTGGATGAGCTCAAGGAAGTTGCTATAGCAGTGGCAGAAAAGGTTATACATATAAGTCTTGAGACCTCTGGCGAGATCATAAAACGTATGATCATAGCCGAAGTCGAAAAAATGAAAAAGACAGAGTGGATCAAGATCTATATAGATAAGTATGATTATGAAAAGCTTATATCAGTAGACGAGGATGTGGCTGCGGATTTGGCCCGTATTTCAGACAATGTAAAGTTTGTGGTACAGGACAAGGAAAATCTGGGATACGCAGTTATAGAGACGCCAAGTGAGATGATAGATATCGGTGTTTCATCACAGATCGATACTATCCGCGAAAATCTCAATGGTGCAGGCCTCGGTGATGATGAGGAAGAGGGAAATCAGTAATGTTTGAAAAGCTTCCAGAGATGATTAGGAAGTCAGAAACTGTAGGACGTGTAGGTAAAATTGAAAATATCGTTGGTATGGCTATAGAGGCCTCTGGCGATAAGGCGAGTATCGGTGATATCTGCATGATCCACAACGATGAACTGAATAAGAGTATACCGGCGGAGGTCGTAGGATTTAAGGGTGACAAGATCCAGCTTATGACTTATGAGGCAACTTCAGGTATTACATCTGGCAGCTTTGTAAGAAACACTAAACACAGGCTGAGAGTACCTGTAGGCAATTTCCTTAAGGGGAGGATCATCAATGCCTTAGGTCAGCCAATGGATGGTGGGGCTCCTTTTCCTGCCAATGCCAAAACCTATACGGTTAACAGTGGTTATACCAATCCTCTGGACAGACCTCCTATTCGTTCCAGACTGGATTTTGGAATCAAGGCAATCGATGGTCTAAATACTATCGGTAAGGGCCAGCGTATAGGTATCTTTGCTGGTTCTGGTGTAGGTAAGTCTACCCTCATGGGTATGATTGCCAAAAATGTTAAAACCGACATCAATGTAATAGCACTTGTAGGCGAGAGAGGCCGTGAGGTTCTTGAGTTTGCACAGAAGGATCTGGGAGAAGAGGGAATGAAACGATCCGTTCTGGTCATTGCGACCTCAGATCAGCCGGCCATGTTGAGACTCAAATGTCCACTAGTTGCAACAACTATTGCAGAGTATTTCCGCGATAGAGGGATGGATGTGCTTCTGATGATGGATTCTCTCACAAGATATGCTATGGCCCAGCGTGAGATAGGACTCGCCACCGGCGAGCCACCTATAGCCAGGGGCTATACACCATCTATTTATGCAGAGTTTCCTAGACTTTTGGAGAGAGCAGGGCAGTTTAACAAGGGCTCTATAACAGGGGTTTATACAGTTCTTGTAGAGGGTGATGACACCAACGAGCCTATAGCGGATACCGTAAGAGGTATCCTGGATGGACATATAGTACTGTCCAGAGCACTGGCAGCGGAAAATCATTATCCGGCTATAAATATAGGAGCCAGTGTCAGCCGTCTTATGGTAGAGATTGTCTCTCCGGAGCATAACAAATATGCATCAAGGATGCGTAATTTGTTGGGACTGTATCAGAAAAATGCCGATCTTATTTCGATCGGTGCGTACAAGAAGGGTACAAATGCTGCTCTTGATGAGGCTGTAAATAAATACGGTGATATAAATAAATTTTTGATGCAGGGTACAAAAGAGGCATTTAGTTACGATGAGGTACTAAAACAAATGAAATACATCGTTGGCTGATGGGAGAAAGGCGACAATAGATGAAAAAGTTTCAGTATAATCTGCAATCTGTACTTGAGTATAAGCAGCGTATTTTGGACGATCTTAAAGAGCAATATGCTGTGAGGATGAAGTTTGTAGAGGAAAAAAAGCTTGAGATAGAGGTACTCAGAAAAAAAGCTCATGATCTTACAGTAGAGTTTGATGAGATCAAAAAGAGCGGTGCGGCAATAGAAAAGTTCTTAATGTACTCATCCATGATAGATAACATGGATAAACAGGTAGAAGTTGAAAAAGAAGCACTTAAGATTTTGCAGGCAAATGCCGATAAGAAAAAGGAAGAGGTTATTGCTGCAAATATTGATGTTAACAAATTTGAAAAGCTGAAGGAGAAAAAGCAGGAGGCTTATAAAGCCATGGAGCAAAAGGATCAGGAGGCTTTTATAGATGAGTTTGTTACAAATCAGCAGAACTCAGTCGGGAGATCAGCCTGACAAGTCTTAGTAAGAGGTAATCCCCATGATATACATGGATTACATAATAAACAATATATAGGAAAGGAGGCAATAATTTGGAACTTGTAAACACTTATATGTCAGGTTCTACAGGTACAGTCACGAGAACATCTGGACCCTTAGGATTTGGTGCTGGTAGTGACAGCGGAGGTACAGGAGGTATCAATTTCTCTACTTTACTTGATGCCCAGCAATCTGTTCAAACCAGTGGCCAGTTTAAGCGTTACAACGATAACAACAATGCGAGTGATACTAATCAGCCAGCAGTTAAAAAAGATGTTGTCAGTGATGACACTCTTGCTCAGGACGACTCTGATGAGATCAAGGCAAGGACTGAGGAGGATATTGCTGCATTACTTGCACTTATGAACAGTCTTCCTACAGACAAGGCGTCCAATGGAGTTGAGCTTGTTACAAGTAAGATTACTACAGATGCAGCTCCACCTAGTGTAACATCAACCAGTACTGTGACAGATGCATCCAGTGGACCAATAGTGTCAGAACAAAATCTTGTTCCATCACCAAACAGCAATTCTGTAGCAGTCGATACCAGAAATGGTGCTGATGAGGAGGCTGCCAAAAAAGCAGCACTTGAGGCGGAAAGAAACGGCGGAGATACCATCGTTGACACCAAGGTTCAAAACACTGTCGATGCAACTAAGATGAGTAAGGAGGAGATATTAAAGAGTCTTGAGGGACAGGGAAGGCTTGTTACTAATGCTAACAATTCTCCGACAGGAACTCCATCTATGGAAACTCATGGACCTACTGGACGACCACCTGAGGAGGGTAGTAAGACAGGCTCTCAGAGTACAGAAAATGGCCCTACAGGACAAAAAACTGTATCAACTGCTCAGGAGACAAAGACAGCAGAGGCTGATCCTGCTGCAGCAATGCCAGCGTCCTTTGCAAATCAGGCACTTGGTAACGCATCCCAGGCAAATGCAGCAAACACAGCTAATGCCACCAGCGAAACTATGATGATGCGTACAACAGAGTCAACTCTCACAGACGATCTTACAAATTTATTGGCATCAAGATTTCCATCACAGAATGGTCAATTAACAATTGAGCTTGATCCTGAAAAGCTTGGCAAGATCACAATCAATGTAAGCTATGACAGTGGACACGCGGCAGTTTCTATCAGTGCTACAAATCAGAAAACTGTAGAGTTACTTACTCAGAGTGCTCCAGCTATGGCCAACATCATCCAGCAAAAGACTGGACAGCAGACAGAGGTATATATCCCTAATACTCAGCAGAGTAATACAAAACAGGATATGGCCAGTGGCAGAGAGTCCAATGAAAATGCTGATCAGCAGTCAGCAAGACAAAGAGAGCAGCAGGCACAGTCATCCAGTGAGGTAAACAGTAACGCATTTATACAGCAGATGAGATTGGGACTTGTTTAACTGAAATATGATTTCCGGCTAGATCAAGTAGGTAACAAATAGGAAATATTTATATGAAAGGAGACATCCTATGGCTGATGTTTCAGGAGTATCCGGCACATCCAATGCATATACCACAGGCAGCTACTCTGCAGAGTCCAATGAAAAAAATACATTGACTATAAGCAGTTATTTCAAGCTCCTTGCATCACAGCTTGCCAATCAGGATTATACCAATCCTATGGACAACAGTGAGATGCTCGCCCAGATGTCACAGATGGCTATGGTTCAGTCACTGACATCCATGACAGAGGCTGTTGACAGTCAGATAGCATTCGCCCAGCAGAGCTACTCGGTGGGTATGATCGGAAAAGAGGTAACAGTGATCGTAGCTGCAGATGAGTCCAGTGGACAGGCGGCGACATCCAAGACTGGGGTAGTTGAGTCGATACATCTCACAGATGATGAACCTATAATCAGATTAAAGGGTGATACTACAGATTATAAGTTATCTCAGATATCAAGTATCAAAAACGGATCTACTACAGGTTAAATTTATAAAACCAATTAAAATAATATACAACTAAATATTTAGGAAAGGAAAGCTATGGATTTTGATTTGACATCCAGGAAACTACAGTCTGTAGAGTATCAGAATCTGGTAGGACATCAGGCTAAAGTTGACAAGACCAGTACTAGCGGCACTTCCTTTCGGGAACAGTTAAATAAACTGCAGAGCGAGACCAAAGATGAGCTTAGTTTTAGTAAGCATGCAGCCAGACGTCTCGAGGAGAGAAACATAGAGATGAGTGATAGTCTCATGGATGACCTCCAGAGTGCAGTGGATGAGGCGAGAAAGAAAGGCGCCAGGGACGTGGCAGTTATAGGTCGTCAGGGTATTTTTATAGTAAATGTACCTAACAACGTGGTAGTGACCACCATGGCAGAGGACGACATGAAAAACAAAACACTTACAAATATAGATAGTGCAGTATTTATGTAGGCAGGACCTTAACAGGATGCTGGGATACCGTCCAGAAGAGGCGGGTCCGGGATTGCACGATTCTATCTATTACAATAAACAATGGGAAGGATGGTCTCCAGGGTATATGCCCTTTGAAAGGCTGTCCGCATAATAGAAAGGATTTCAAATTATGTTAAGAGCAATGGACTCAGGAGTAGCAGGACTTAGATCACATCAGAACAAGCTTGATGTTATCAGTAACAATATAGCCAATGTTAACACCTTTGGCTTTAAGGCTCAGAGTTATAGCTTTAAGGATACAATGTATCAGACCTCCAATGCATCTGCTACAGGAAAGGCAACAGACGCAGGAGTTGCAACTAGTGGTGGTATCAATGGTGCTCAGTATGGTTATGGATCTCTAACAGGAAGTATCGCCACTGACTTTACATCATCAACTCCATCCTATGTAGGAGGATTTAATGCATCCATCAATGGATCAGGATTCTTTATTACTAATTCATCAAATATTACTGCAGGTGTTGCAGTTGATACGGCAGCAGATCAAGTCGCAACTACAACTACCAATATGAAGGGGGCCAATTTCTCTTATACACGTGTTGGACAGCTTAATGTTGATGCCAATGGATATGTAGTAGATTCCAATGGTAACTTTGTATATGGATTTAGACCTAGTACTTTGACTGATCCTTCCTACTATGGATCAACCTCATCTGGCACCGCCAAGACGCTCTATGCATTGAGAGCTCCGGATAATACTATTACAGATATTACCGCAGCAGGAACATATACTGGGGAGGCATTCCAGTTAAAGAGCGTAGAGGTTGGTAATGATGGTGTTATCAAGGGTATCATAGAGCTGACAACAACTACATCTGGTACCACAACAACTGAGGAGAAATCCATCATCATTGGAAAATTAGCTATTGCTTCTTTCCAGAACCAGGAGGGTCTCATGAAGGGTGGTAATAACACCTTCAATGCCTCAACAGGTGACAATACCGGACATGTTACAGCTACAGAGCCTGGCGTTGGTGCTACACCTACACTTATGGCTGGATACCTGGAGGCATCCAATGTAGACCTGGCCAAGGAGTTTTCAGATATGATAACAACTCAGAGAGGTTTCCAGGCAAATTCCAAAATTATTACAGTTTCTGACGAAATCCTGCAGGAACTTGTAAACATGAAGAGATAAATTTATAATATTATTTAAAAAATATAGAAATATTGATAGCGGCGTTATAATTGACGCCGCTATAGCCGATAAAATTGAGAGGGTAATTTTTTATGATAAAGCTCATCCGATTAAACGGGGAACCACTTTATGTTAATTATCTCCACATACTGGCTTTAGAGCAGATCCCGGAGACCAAGGTCAAGCTGACCACCGGCGATTATTATATAGTCAGGAACACGAGAGAGGATATTGAGGCTCAGATAGTTGAGTTTTTGCACAATGTGGTTTTATTTAAAAAATTTGCTGATGCGGATGAGAGAGACTGATTAGGGTTACAGGAGGCTTAGGTAGATGGATTTAACGCTATTGATCGGTTGGATTATTGCGGCAGCACTAATCGTTAATGGTATCGGTGTAGATAAGCTTGGAAACTTCGTAGATATTCCATCCTTGGTCATCGTTGTAGGTGGTACAATAGCCTGTCTTATCGCTTGTTACCCGGTCAGGATATTAAAAGATATCCCTAAACATATTGGTACATGTTTAAGAGGCGGCAAAAAATATGATGTTCCTAAAACTGTAGAGCAGCTGGTTGATCTGGCCATGATAGCCAGGCAGAGTGGACTCCTTGCGCTGGAGGAAAAGGCAGGAGAGATAAAGGAGCCATTTTTTAAATCAGCAGTTCTTATGATTGTAGATGCCAATGATCCTGACAAAGTAAGATACGTCTTAGAGCGTCAGGTTGAGGATATGATGACTCGTCACGATGAGGCGAGAGGTATGTATGTAAAGGGTTCAGCACTTGCACCGGCCTTTGGTATGATCGGTACACTTGTAGGACTTGTAAACATGCTTAGAGGTATGGATCTTTCAGGTTCTGGCGGTGCCAGTACACTCGGACAGGACATGGGTGTTGCCATGATCACAACATTCTATGGTTCAGCACTTGCAAACGTTATTTTCCACCCTATTGCGCAGAAGCTTGCAGTCAGAGAGGGTGAGGAGGTTCTCTATTGCTCAACAGTTATTGAGGGCGTTATGTCCATACAGGCTGGAGAGAACCCTAAGTATATCAGAGAGCATCTGCTTGCATCACTGCAGCGTGGTCAGCAGACTAAGTTACTTAAGAAAGCCGGAGATGGAGGTAAGTAAAAGATGAAAAAGAAAGGCGGAGGAGGCGACGAGGGCGGAAGCTGGATGGACACGTATGGTGACCTCGTAACCTTGCTTCTATGCTTTTTCGTTCTTTTGTATTCCATGTCTAGCGTCGACAGCGCTAAATGGGACCTTTTTGTAAGGAGTATTTATCCAGATGGCAAGACACCTAGTGAGAGAGCTCAGGAGGCTCAGGACACGGCACTTGTCAATGCTCAGGTCGTAGAGGAGGGTGTCGAGCCGGAGGGTATAATCGGTAATCCTGAGATCGATCAAAATGAGCTTATGGAGTCCGACCTGTCACAGATTTATCTGCAGATAGCCAAGGCACTAAATGAGGCCGGCGTCGAGGGTGTTACAGTCACCCGAGGAGAGGACTACACATTTGTAGTATTCAAGGACAAGGCTTTCTTTGCAGGAGATAGTTCTGTATTAACAGAGCAGGGACAGAGGACATTAGATATTTTATGTGATACAATTAGTGGAGATAATGAGTTGATATCACAGGTAAATATCATGGGGCACACCGCACAGGCTGACCCCAATCACATAAACAGTGCAAGGAATGACCGTATGCTGAGCTCCATGAGAGCCGCGGAGGTCTGCATATATATACAAAATAAAAATTTCCTTGATCCGGATAAGCTGGTATCCATAGGATATGGACAGTTCCGACCACTTGAGGACAATAGCACAAGCGAGGGACGAGCGGCTAACCGTAGAGTAGAGATACTGATCATTGATCAGGATGGTGCAGTCAGAGACCTGGATCAGTATTACAAGGAGCTAAATGAAGGTGTGAACGCTGACACCACTATTATTACAACTGGTGAGAGCGCCGCAAAGGTAGATGATGGATCGTCTACTGGTATAAGTGATGAAACGATGATATTGACTCCGACGGGAGATAGTGATACATCGTCTGTTACCTCATCCGCCGAGGGATTGTCGGGTCAGGCTGATTATGAGAATTATGCAGCAAGTGCAGTTGAGGATTTAAACTCGCTTGATGCCGCTTTACAGGCCGGACAAGTCAATACCGTGGAGGTACCTGCCGGATAGTAAAGCGAGTTGTTAAACGTAGTATGATAGGATGTGGGGTGTTTAACATATGGCAGACGTACTATCCCAAAGTCAGATTGACGAGCTATTAAAATCGATGGCGGGCGGCGGAGGTTCTGCTCCTGAGGCGGAGAAGCCTGTAGAGACCAAGGCGGCCGTAGCTGAGCCAGAAAAAAAAGAAGAAGAAAATTTCAATAAGTATGACTTTTACAGTCCACGTAAGTTTACAAAGGAGAAAATCAAGCTCCTGCGTAGTATATATGAGAACTATGCGAGGATACTTACATCTCAGGTCAATGGTGTATTCAGAGTCATGACTGATATTACAGTCATTGAGCTTAGAGAGAGCCGTTACTATGAGTATGTAAATATGTTCCATGAAAACGACTGTATGTCCATTGTGGATGCACATTTCAGTGACAAAGGCAAGAGCAATGTACCACTTATGATATATGCCACACCTGGACTTATCATTACACTCATCAATCATATGCTGGGTGGTGGTGATTCGGTCATCAGAGTAGAGGAAAATTATAGATATTCTGATGTAGAGATGGCACTTTACAAGCGAGTTCTTGATTATGTTATCCATTCCATGGACGATGGATTTTCAAACTACATCAACATCGACTTTAAGATGCAGAGAGTTGAGGAAAACCCATCCATGACTCAGGAGATAGGTCTTGATGAGACGGTAGTTATCATAGTACTCAATGTAGACGTATCGGGACTTGCAGCTGAAAAGATCAGACTTTGTATTCCAGGCACACTGCTTGAGCATATATTCAAGATAATCGATAACCGTAAGCATATTGCCAGAGGCTTTGCTTATGAGAACAATTCAGAGACTATCATGAATCATATCAAGGATACAAAGTTCCCTATTACAGGTCAGCTTGGAGTTATCAGACTTGATATCAGTGATATATATCACTTGCAGGTTGGAGATGTCATAGACATGAACAAGTCCTCCAAGAGTCAGGTCAAACTATTTGTAGGCAGACAGCCGTGGTTTACCGGTACTATGGGAGTTCATAAAAAGAACATTGCAGTACGCATAGAGGAGCGTATAAAACCGCCTGATAAAAACAAGGATTCTGATGACATAATAGCAAGTTTGTTGGATGATTCTGCAGAACAGAAAACAGGTTAACGTTTTTTGATGCAGTTCATGATATAAATGTATATTTTTAATAAAAGCTAGGAGAAAAAAGTATGGCAAAGATTATGCTGGTTGATGATGCTGCATTCATGCGCATGATGGTTAAAAATTCCCTTACAAAAGGTGGCTTTGCTGACTGTGAATATGTTGAGGCACAGGATGGAGCAGAGGCAGTTAAAAAGTATGACGAAGAGAATCCAGATCTTGTAATTATGGATATCACCATGCCAAACATGGACGGACTTCAGGCTCTTAAAAAGATCAGAGAGACTCATCCAGATGCAAAGATCGTTATGTGTACAGCTATGGGACAGGAGTCTATGGTTGTTGACGCGATCAAGTCCGGAGCAAAGGATTTCGTTGTTAAGCCATTTAATGCCGAGAGAATTACTTCTACAGTAAAGAATATTCTTGGTGCATAAATGAATCAGGACGACATTCGCCTTTGTGTTTTATTTAGAAAGAGGGATAGAAATGTCATTTTTGAGTTCGTTTGATATCAGCGCATCCGGAATGAGCGCCCAGCGTGTCAGGATGGATATTGCTGCAGAGAATATTGCCAATGTTGATACGACGCGTACCGAGGCTGGTGGCGCGTATCAGCGTAAGGATGTTGTATTTGAGAGCTACGGTGAGGACTCTTTTGCTGAGGCATTTAGAAATGCCCAGTTGGGACGAGGCTTTCATACTGCAACAAAATCGGGTGTCCGTGTATCGGAGATTATAGCAGACACTCGTGAGATGAAACGTGTATATAATCCATCCCACCCTGATGCGGATGCGGATGGATATGTAGAAATGCCCAATGTTGATGTACTGAAGGAAACAGTAGACAGTATGTCCGCTACCAGATCTTATGAAGCGAACGTAACTGCACTTAATGCTATGAAGGCGATGGCACAGAAGGCACTTGAGATAAAAACATAACTAGTTTTAGGGGTAAAGGAGAGTAGCTAATGGGTGCTGGTCGCTTTAATGAAATGGAAATCGATGCCATAGGTGAGATAATGAATATCAGCCTTGGTTCTTCGGCAACAGCATTATCTACAATGCTCGGTACAAAGGTCAATATTACGACGCCTGTAGTAAAGGTACAGAACAGGACTGAGTTTGAGTATAAAAAGCTTGAGCCAGCCATCGGTGTAGAGATATCCTACGTTAAGGGTCTCGATGGCAGAAATCTGATGATGTTCAGCAGAAATGACGTACGTGTTATCGTTAGTATGATGATGGGTATGGATATACCTGAGGATGAGTTTGTTATGGATGAGATGAATGCCTCAGCCATAAGAGAGGTCATGAATCAGATGATGGGTTCATCCGCAACAGCTCTTTCTGAGTTTTTGGGTGTAACTGTTGACATCTCCACTCCGGTTTCATTTGAGGTTCCGGATGAGGAGGAGTTTAAAGATAAATATTTCCCTGGCGATGATGATCAGGTAGTGGTTTGCTTTACACTGGAGATTGAGGATAAGCAGCTTGAGAGTGAGTTCCTCAATATTATGTCAGTGGGATTGGTCAAGAGATTGTTGCAGCCATTTGCTGAGCAGTTTGGCATAGAGCTCAGCTCGGATGACGATTTAGGTGACAATCCTGATGGATTGGGCGCTCAGGCTGCAGAGGAGCCTGCACCCGCACCAGAGCCAGCAGCTGCGGCATCCGCAGGTGGTCCATTAGATCAGGCAGCGGTTGATGCACTTCTTAATGGCGGTGGAGCGGCAGAGACTGCACCAGCCCCAGCAGCATCAAGTGGCGGTACTCTGGATCAGTCTATGATTGATTCACTGCTAAATGGTGGCGTTTCATCAGAGCCCGCACCAGCCCCAGCTCCGGCAGCGCCAGAGCCAACCCCGGCAGCACCAGCGCCAGCGGCGACAGCGCCTACGCCAGCTCCGGCACCTGCAGTGGCCCCAGCTCCGGCGGCGGTTGCACCACAACCGGTTCCAGCCCCAGCTGTAGCGCCTCAATATGTACAGAGTGTGGCAGCAGCACCAGATCCTATGACATTACAGCTGCTTAATCAGATGCAGCAGTCTCAGACTCAGATGATGCAGCTCATCAAGGATATTGAGGAGGACAGGAAATCAGCCAGAAAGGAGCCTAGACCAGGTGTCAAGGTTCAGTCTCTCAACTCACCGGAGTATAGCGACAGTGATGATAACGGAGAGCAGGAAGAAAACAAAGAGATGCTCATGAAGGTTCCGCTGGATATCTCAGTTGAGATAGGCAGGACCAAAAAGCTTGTAAAGGATATACTGGAGTTCACACAGGGATCTCTGGTAGTACTTGACAAGATGGCAGGTGAGCAGGCAGATCTCTATGTTAATGGTGAGTGTATCGCTAGAGGCGATATAGTTGTAGTAGAGGATAACTTTGGTATCCGTATTACAGAGATCGTAAACAAGGAAATAAATCCGGAAAGCCTGTGATCATATGGAAAGTAGTATCTCACTGGTATCTGGATTTTTGGTATTTGTACTTATTCTGCTGTTGGCTTATGCCTGCAGCAGATATTTAGGTAAGACCTGGCAGCATAGTAGTTCTGCCAGATATATGGACGTCATAGATCAGCTGGCAGTTGGACAGGATCGCCTGCTGTTGATCGTAAAGATAAAAGACAAGGTTTATCTTATGAGCTCTTCATCTCAAGGGGTTTCTATCCTCACAGAGCTCGATGGCGATTTCTCGTCTGAAGTGAGTTTAGGGACTCCTTCACAGGGCGATTTTTCTCAGTATCTGAACAGATATTGGAAGCAGTTCAGAGACAGAAAGGACAGCAGTAAATAATGGGGGATTTACTGACCGGATTAAATGGCGGCAATGTGCCGACACTGGATTTGATCTTCATGCTTACGATGGTGGCTTTGGTGCCATCGATCGTTGTCATGATGACTTCGTTCACTCGAACAATAATTATCCTATCATTTACACGTAATGCAATGGGTGTGCAAAATACGCCACCAAACACAGTCATCGCAGGAATAGCTTTATTTCTTACACTCTTTATCATGAGCCCGACTATCGCGCAGATCAATGAGCAGGCATATCAGCCTTATCGTGCCGGTAGGATCAATCAGGAGGAGTGTATCAGGAGGATGGCTGTTCCTGCCAAGGAGTTTATGCTCAAGAACACAGAAAAAGAGACTCTTGATCGTTTTGTTGAGATGGCACAGATTGCGGTGCAGGATGATGTAAGAGATTATCCTCTTACAGTAGTGACTCCTGCATTTATGACATCAGAGCTTAAACGAGGATTTACTGCAGGTTTTCTTATTTATTTGCCATTTCTTCTCATAGATATCGTAGTATCTACGACACTCATGGCCATGGGTATGGTTATGTTGCCACCGACTATGGTTTCTATGCCTTTTAAACTATTATTATTCATTACAGTAAATGGATGGGAGCTGTTATTCTCTACTATAATAAACAGTTTCCGATAGGAGAAAGATATGACTACAGAAGTTGCATTGGATATTTTAAGACAGACTTTTCAGCTGGCGCTGGAGATAGCATTACCATTACTTCTTATCAGTATGATCGTAGGTGTTATCCTCGCAATTTTTAGTGCGGCCACATCTATAAATGAACAGACCCTGACCTTTGTTCCAAAACTGTTGTCAATACTTACAGTTTTAGCACTTCTCGGTAGTACTATACTTGCCAAGATCCATGACTTTACCATACAGATATTTAACATGATAGCAAGCGGAGGCTGATATGTTTATATTATTTAGCTTCATTGTGATGCGTGTTTCAGGTGTAATCGCATTAAATTCAGTGCTAGCAAGATCCGAGTTTCCGTCTTCTATAAAGGGTATGTTCATATTTATGCTGTCAGCTATGATATACGTGTGGACAGGTGGCATACTCTATGCAGAGCCGGAAACTCTTTTAGAATACGGATTTATGCTTGTCAAAGAGCTGGCTATCGGTGCATGCATAGCCATGGGTATGGAACTGACACTTGCTGTTGTACGTTTTGGAGGTACGGTAATAGACTTTATGATGGGTCTCAATATGGCACAGATGTACGACCCGTCGTCAAATCAGCAGGTAACACCCAATGCCAACTTTTTGGGCATTTTTATGAGCCTGATATTTTTTACTACCAATGGGCATTTAAAATACATTGAGATAATTTTTAATTCCATTAAGCTCATACCATTTGGACAGGTACATATTAATGCAAATATTGCAGTATATATGCTGGAGCTTTTTAACGATTGCATATTATTTGGGCTTCAGCTGGCATTTCCTATACTTGCCATAGAGCTGCTGGCAGAAATTTCGCTTGGTATACTAATGAGGGTTATATCACAGTTAAACATTTTTTCTGTCAATTTCCAGTTAAAGGTTATCGTAGGTATGGTGATGATTCTGGTACTGTTCACACCTATGTCTGAGATGTTGACCAGGATTGTGAGAGATATGTTTGTACATTTAGATGAGATAATGATGATACTTGCAGGATAGGAGTACACTATGGGTGATGATGGCGCTGATAAAACCGAGGAGCCTACCTCGCATAAGATAAGTGAGGCCAGAAAAGAGGGTAATGTCTGTCAGAGTAAGGATGTTGCCACCGTAGTCATGCTGCTAGGCGTTTTTGTTATGATACGTCTTATGCTTCCGACTATTTATAATTACATAATAAGCATGCTTAAGTTTGTGCTGGATTGTATTGCTCATAGTGAGCATAATCCAATTGGCGGGCCTTTATTTTATCGCTTTATTTTGTATGCCCTTATTTGTTCTATGCCTATATTATTGATGTCTGCAGTATTGGCAATATTATCACATGGCGTGCAGACAAGGTTTAATTATTCAAAAAAGGCAACTAAACCTAAATTTAATAAGCTTAATCCTTTATCTGGAATAAAGAAGATCTTTTCGCTAAGTAATTTTGTGGAGGTTCTAAAAAACATTTTAAAGATTTCTTTATTGTTGGTTCTCCTATATGTAGTGATCAAGGGCAAGCTGCTTCCGATAGCAAGAATGTATGATATGCCTCCATTTAACTCAACGTTACTGCTATTAAGCTTTATTTGGGACTTGATCCTTAGGGTCATCATAGCTTTTTCAGTAATAGCATTTGCAGATTATCTTTATCAGAGATATAAGTATCATAAGGATCTCATGATGACCAAGCAGGAGGTCAAGGATGAAATGAAGATGATGGAGGGAGATCCTCAGGTCAAAAATAAAATGAAGCAAAAGCACAGAGAGATGACAAACAGACGTATGATGCAGGAGGTCCCTCAGGCCGATGTTATCGTACGTAATCCTACACATGTTGCTGTTGCATTAAAATATGATCCTGATAAGCATGGGGCACCTTATGTTGTGGCCAAGGGACTGGATCTTATAGCTCTCAAGATAGTAGATGTTGGAGAGCAAAATGATGTACCATGGCTGGAAAATAAACCCCTTGCCAGAGCCCTTTATGCCTCCTGTGAGGTTGGTCAGGAGATCCCTGTGGACTACTATAGTGCAGTTGCAGAGCTTCTTGTATTTATCTACAGACAAAAAAATAATGGCGAGCTACCTGCATAAATATATGTTTTATGCAATATTACAATAAAATCTAAATTAAAAAACGTAAAAATAGGCGTTTTTTAGCTCAAATTAAACATTATTTCAAAAAAATTAATAGAATTTATAACTTTTTCAAGACAAACCTGTAAAAACCTATTATAATAAACGTATATCTTAATTAGTACGTAGGGTATTAAAATTTAATAGAAGAGAGAAAAAGAAACAGATCACAGACTATGAAATGGACGAAATTTATAGCAGATAATTCCATAGTTGTAATGGCTCTTGTTATCATACTGTTGCTGATCATCCCACTTCCACCATTTATGGCGGATTTGTGTATAGTCCTGAACATGGCTATATCCATGATGATTCTTGTCATCACTATGACGATACACAGCCCACTGGAGTTTTCCATCTATCCGTCATTGCTTCTGTTGACTACACTGTTCCGTCTTGGCATCAATGTTTCAACTACCAGAAACATCCTTTCCAACGGCGGTTCCTCCGGACAGGTCATTGCAGCATTTGGTGACTTTGTTTTGCAGGGAAATGTTGTTGTCGGTCTTGTAATCTATATCGTCATTGTTCTCATGAACTTCACAGTCATTACCAAGGGTGCTGAGCGTGTAGCTGAGGTTTCAGCAAGATTTAATCTCGATGCTATGCCAGGTAAGCAGATGGCTATTGACTCAGACTTAAATGCAGGTCTTATCGATGAGCAGGAGGCTGCTCGTCGTAGAATGAATGTTCAACGAGAGTCCGATTTTTACGGCTCCATGGATGGTGCCACAAAGATTGTAAAAGGTGACGGCGTCATGTCACTGATCACCACAGGTATCAACCTGGTGGGAGGCAGTATCATAGGTATCGTTCAGTCTGGACAGGACATAGGTACCGTATTAAACACATACACAATTGCAACCGTTGGTGATGGTCTTGTGGGACAGATCCCATCACTTCTTATTTCTACCGCAACCGGCATGATAGTAACCCGTGCCGTGGCAGAGGGATCACTTAACGAGGATATATCAAAGGAGTTTTTGGCACAGCCAAGATCATTTATGATCGCTGGCGGTGTTATTTGTGTTCTCTGCATTATTCCAGGCATGCCTGTCTTCCAGATTCTTATGGTTGGACTAGGATTTATGGCCGCTGGATATGCGATGCAGCGTAGGATACTTGAGGCACCTGAGGCAGTCAGAGCGGAGGCATACAGAGCAGCCAGCAGTGGAGCCAGACAAAGGATCGGAAATGTTGGCGTGGAGGAGCCTCAGACTACGGATGAGGGACAGCAAACTGAAAAGGCACCACAGCAGACACAGGAAGAGTATTTTAAGGATGTTAACAATGTATATCATTTGTTGCAGGTCGAGCCTATTGAGATCGATTTTGGATACAGCCTTATACCTCTTGCGGACGAGTCTGTTGGAGGCAGACTTATTAGTCGTATAGTTGTATTTAGACGACAATATGCACAGGATATGGGATATGTTATCCCATCCGTCAGACTTAGGGATAGCGCTAAGTTAGGCACTAATGAGTACACAATAAAGATTAAAGGCGAGGCTGTAGCAGTGGGAGAGATACTCACAGATTTTTACCTTGCATTACAGCCAGAGCATGTTGAAAGAGAGATTGACGGTATAGATACTATCGAGCCGGCATATGGCATCCCTAGTAAGTGGATCAAGCCAGAGCAGCGTGAGCGGGCAGAGATGTATGGATATACAGTTATAGATCCACTTTCAGTATTAGTATCACATATGAGTGAGGTCATAAAACAGCATAGCTTTGAGCTTATTACCAGACAGGAGGTTTTCAGATTAGTAGAGAATCTCAAAAAGACGGCACCTGAGCTTGTAAGCGAGGCCTTTCCTACACTCGTATCCTATAATCTGTTGCAAAAGGTTCTTACCATGCTTCTCAAGGAGGGAGTATCTATCAAGGATCTTGAGACCATAGTTGAGACTATGGTTGATGTGATTACAGAGACAGGATTACCGGTCAAGGATATTGACTCACTTGTAGAGCAAGTCAGGATATCACTTAAACGAACTATTACCAGGATGTATTGTGAGGATGGCAATATGAAGGTCGTTACACTGGATGCAGATCTGGAGCGTTCTATGGTGAGTTCCTTATCAAAGGGAGAGAGTGGCTATTACCTGGCATTAAGTCCGGATGTATTACAGAGTCTTGTAAGACAGGTATCTGAGGAGGTAAAGAAATTTAAGGATCTTTCTCAGACTCCGGTAATACTTACATCAGAGGTTATGAGAGCTCATTTCTATCATCTGATAGAGCAGTTCTATCCTCAGGTAAGGGTTCTTTCTTTTAACGAAGTAGCAAACAATGTTCAGATTCAGGCTATAGGGAGTCTGAAGCTGGAGGATAAATAGTACGTATCAGTAGTATAGGTTTAGATTTTTAGAGGGGATGAGATTTATGATAGACACTATTTATAGGGAAACATTAGATGATTTAGAGGCCAGGACCAACGAGGAGCTTTTTACTCTTTATCAGAGGAGTCATGATAACCGTATAAAGCAGGAGCTTACGATGCGCTACATTTACATTGTCAAGAGTGTAGCGTATCAGATGAGAGATGTGTATAGCGATACCATGCAGCCTGAGGATATCATAAATGAGGGTGTTATCGAGATTATGAAGGCGATAGACCGATATGATATTGAAAAGGATAACAAGTTCGAGACATTCATCTCCAGACGTATCCGTGGCATGGTTATAGATCTCATACGTAAAAACGACTGGATGCCGAGAAATTATCACAGAGACCGTAAAAATATCGAGGATGCCAGAGATGAGCTCCAGCGTAAGTTGGGGCATGCACCTAGTGATGAGGAGATATCCAAGTATTACAAGATGGATGTCAAAAAGATCAAAAAGGTTGACAGGATGAGAACTATGGTCAATGTCCTTTCACTGGATATGACTTATGATGATAATGACGAGACACTTTTTCAGGTAGCGTCAGACGATATCAATACACAACCGGAGGGTAGTTTCTTGCAAGGCGAAACAGTAGCAACATTGGCACGTGCCATTGATTCTTTAAAAGATAGTGAGAAAAAGGTTATATCTCTTTATTATGTTGACGAATTAAATATGAACCAGATAGCAGAGGTCATGAATATCAGTCAGCCTAGAGTATCACAGCTTCACTCAATAGCTATAGAAAAGCTTAAGGGTTATATGGCAAAGATGTCATAATCAGCACAAATTTTTTTACATCTGCTATTTAAAATTTTTAGGACGGAATTTAAAGTGGCGGGAGCCAGACAGGAGTAAAAATGTATCAGGGATTTTACAATCTGACATCCGGGATGCTGACACAGCAGAGGAGACTCAATGTTGTCAGCAACAACATGGTTAATATTGAGACGGCAGGTTATAAAAAGGATACTATGACTGCGACTACATTTCAGGAGGAAATGCTTATCCGCACTGGAAAATATAATAAGGATAATCCTACTGAGCTTACAACTACTTCCAAGATAGTTGCAGCAGATCAGACCTATACAAATTATGATCAGGGTTCTTTTGTACAGACTGATGATATATATGACTTTGCGATAGGTGGAGATGGATGGTTCTCCATACAGACAGAAAGTGGAGTCAGGTATACGAGAGACGGCTCCTTTTCTGTGGATAGTGAGGGTTACCTGGAGCTCAATGGCCTGGGCAGGGTGTTGGGATCCAATGACCAGCCTATCAGGATTCCTACTGAAAATTTTGTTGTAGATACAGCGGGAAATATACTTGTTGATAGCGGTGCTGCAGCAGAGAAAACAGGCAAGGCCACTGATACAACAGAGACCACAGATACTACAGAAACTGCACAGGCTGCAGAAACTGTTAATTATGGTCAGATTAAGCTTGTTAACTTTCAGGATCTTACTCAATTACACAAAGAGGATAATGGACTTTACAGTACTAATCAGGCTGCAACTGTTGTAAATGGTGCCGACGGTACTCAGTTACAGTGGACAATGCTTGAAAAAGCCAATGTTGATCTCGTGGATGAAATGACCACTATGATTTCCTCTCAGAGGGCATTACAGAGTGCTGCCCAGATGCTCAAGATGTATGATTCTGTCATGGCTAAATCATCATCAGATGTAGGTAGACTTTAATATATAATCGTGTGATAGGGATTATTGCCCAGGAGGACCATAGATATGAACATGTCATTTTGGACAGGTGCTGTAGGTGCTGATAATTTTACAAAAAAGCTCGCTATAACATCAAACAACCTTGCCAATATAAATACAACTGGCTTTAAGGCAAAGAGCGCTCCTTTTAGAGAACTCATAAATTATAATATCAATGACTCCAGAGAGGCTGTGACTGAGTTACAGGCCGGTGCTGGAGCTGTGGTGCATCAGACAAATACAAATTTCAATGTATCCAGTGTCAATGTCACTAATAGCAATTCTGATTTTGCCCTAATGGATAATAATACATTTTTTATGCTTCAGGACCCTGGGGACAACTCTATTTCCTATACAAGGAATGGGCATTTCCATTTTGGAGAGATGGCTGATGGTGAGTTTTATCTCATGACAGAGTCTGGTAAGTATGTATTGGATCAGGATGGACAGAAGTTAAAGGCAGACGTACTTGATCTCAGTACTCTTTATGAAAGCGAGGAGGACAGTGATAGTACTGATTCAGAGACAGAAAATACAGAAGAAACGGTAGAAAAACCTACAATTGGTGTTTATACTTTTCCGCATCCTAGCCGATTATTAAGTAAAGGCGATAATGAGTTTATCGTTCAGGAGGGCGATGCACAAAATACAGCGGCACTTGTAACACATCCGCATGTACAAAAGGGCGTCCTCGAGAGTTCAAGCACGGATTTGGCAAAAGAGATGACAAAGATCATTGAGAGCCAGAGAGCATTTTCATATGCTCTAAAGGTAGTAACAACATCAGATGAGATAGAATCAACTATAAATCAGTTGCGCTAAGTATTAAAGTGGGGAACGAGTAATGAGGATACATGATTATGGGGAAATGAACCTTCAAGACCTGGATGTCATGAGGGAAATAGGTAGTATTGGAACCGGACATGCAGCGACATCTTTATCGCAGATGCTCCAGAAAGAGGTTCGCATTACTATTCCACAGGTTAAAATACTTGGATATGATGAGGCCATAGAGGCAATCGGTGGAGACATTGAGCAGATTGTCGGAGCTACCCTGGTAAAGATGGATGGCGATATCAATGGTCTTATGTTATTTTTGTTCAATCTTGAGTTTGCCAATACTATTTTTGATAAGATGATGGGTATTTCTTACGCGGGTTTTGAGCAGATGGATGAGATGGCACATTCAGCCTTGACAGAGATAGGTAATATTATTATTTGCTCTTATGTAAATGCTTTTACAGAGCTTGTAAATATGGATATAAGTCTTTCAGTACCTAGCGCTGCGATCAATATGCTGGGAGCTATACTTACTGTTCCTATAGCGGAGTATGGTTATGAGACCGATAAGCTCATGTATTGTAACGCAGATTTTGTAATTGACGGCAAGACCTACAATGACTGGTTGCTTATGTTGCCGGATATTACTTCCTTAAATCATATATTGGAGAAGCTAGGGGTTGGTTAATCTATGGATAGACAGCTAAAAGTCGGGATCGGAGACATGAAGCTAACACGTGGTCAGGGAGAGATCATTACATACGCCTTAGGTTCATGTATAGGTATAGCCTTTTATGATCCTGTTTTGAAATTGGGAGCTCTGTTGCATATCATGCTCCCCATCAGACAGAACAAAGATGATGCAAATTTACTAAAATATGCTGATACCGGACTAGCTGAGACGATCCGTAAGCTTACCGCTTTTGGAATGGTTAAGAGCAGGGCAGTAGTCAAGATTGCCGGTGGAGCCAAGATGTTCGAGATTAGTGGTAATGCAAGTTTTGGTAACATCGGTGATAGAAATGCTCAGACTGTTCGTCAGATATTACAGAGAGAGGGCTTCCGCATCAGAGCAGAGGATTGCGGAGCAAATTATGCCAGAACTATGAGCCTGGATGTGGCTACAGGTGATGTTGTGATAAAAACCTTTGGCCACCCGGAAAAACATTTATAAATTAACCCGTTAGGAGGAAACTGGAATTGAAGAACAATAAAAAGGACGGAATACTGCTTGAGTCCGGTACTAATGAAATTGAAATTATGAAGTTCAAGGTCATGAATGAGTACTATGGCATCAATGTTGCCAAGGTAGTTGAGATCATGATGACTGAAAAAGTTAAACCTATGCCACATTCCCATCCTGCGGTTGAGGGCTTCTTTAAACCAAGAGACGTACTTATTACAGTAATTAACCTGGGACAGTATCTCACCGGTGAGCGTAAGGACTATGGGGATAGAGATCTGTTTATTATTACAGGATTTAATAAAATGATGGTGGCCTTCCGTGTAGACAGCATAGAGGGTATCAGCCGTATTTCCTGGAAGAGTATCCAGAAACCTGACAAGACACTTGGATCAGGAGATGAGTCTGTTGCTACTGGTATCGCTCAGTGTGATGATCAGCTTGTTACAGTTCTTGATTTTGAAAAGATAGTTGCTGAGATTTCACCAGAAACTACGATACAAGTATCAGAGATCGATGAGATGGGCGATCGTCCTATCAATCAGGCACCTGTTGTTATTGCAGAGGATTCTGTGCTTCTGCAGAAGATGATTCTGGATTCATTACAGAGAGCAGGTTTCACTGACATTCACATGTTCAACAATGGTCAGGAGTGCTGGAACTATCTTGATGGACTTAAGGATGATCCTCATGTATATGAGCAGGTAAGTATTGTAATTACCGATCTTGAGATGCCTATGATGGATGGACACAGATTGACTAAGCTTATCAAGTCTGATCCACATCTCCGCCATCTGCCGGTAGTTATCTTCTCATCACTTATCGATGAGCAGATGAGAGCAAAGGGCAAGGAGCTTGGTGCAGATGAGCAGCTTTCCAAGCCTGAGATCGGACATCTGGTTCATATTATGGATACACTTATCGGTAGATATGAAGAGCAGAGAAAGAATGATTTTAAGGGTGTATAATTAGTGATTTCAAGGGCAGGCAGTATATGCCTGCCCTTATTTGAACATCAGTATTTGTATATAAAGGGTATCACGGGATGTATAAGGTATCATTATTTTTTAAAAAAGAAATGGCATTACTGATCACATGCATTTTGTTCGTTTCATGCTTGAGTATTGATGTATTGGCAGAGTCCTGGCTTTATGATAAAGGTAAGTGGTATTACTATTACACCTTTGACGAGCCTGTAGAGAAGCAGTGGATCACCTATAATGGCAATGAGTATTATATTGGGTCAAAAGGCCTTATGGCCACAGACCAGTGGATAAATGATGAGAATACTGGAAAGAAATGTTATGTGGGGATAAATGGTGTTAAACAAAAAAATACATATACCTACAATAAAGATAAATTTGTTGGGGAGGACGGCACCCAGCTTGTAGCTTTTGACAACTGGAGGAAAGAGGCCAAGGCAAATCTTAAGGCCATAATCAAAGCCCTAAATAAAAAAACTACAGTGACATCACAACAAAAGGAGATGCTTGCTGGACTTAATGCCAGTGATGCTGGTTTTTCCTTATATGATATTAATGGGGATGGGTATAAAGACATTATTGTAGTTAATAAAAAGTCAGATTCATGTCAGGTTTTAGATATACAGTTATGGAATCAGGAGGACCAAAAGTTCTATGCTGTTATGGAGCTTGATTATACCTCAGATGAAAGCGCTGTTATCAAACAGGAACCGGATTATGGGGATGTGTGGATGATCATTACAAAGGATACTAATGATGTTTCATTCCACAGGCTTAAAATCCGTGAAGAAGATTTCAAAAATGAAGCACATTTTCACTGCGGATATAATGACTATGGAGATATTATATATTATATAGATGATGATGAGGTGACTGCGGGTGTTTGGCATTCATCACTTTTGCAGAGAGAGAGGGATACGGGCTCTGGTATCTGGACCGTTTATCATGATTTAGACGAGCAAACCATAAAAGCAGAGGTAGATACTTATCCTACAGACTTAGAGATTACCTTGTTCAGCGAGTACGATGAGGATGATTAGTTATTAGGGATTAGTATGACGCATTTGCGGCTCATAAGGAGGGAATATGAGTACAGAGACTTTGGATAACAAGCAAAAGCAACAGTCTTTTGATACTACAGTGGAGGCGATAGATTTTGCTGAGAGCATAGCCGATAGTATCAGACAGGGACTTAAGGATGCACCAAAGATTATTGGACAGGATACAGACAGCATTGATATTGATATAACAGACGATGGAGCGTCTGTTGATGAGATGCCGGAGGCTCCTGTGGAGAGAGTTCCTATCCAGTCATTCGGACTCGATAATATCGAGTTACGCAATGAGGTGGTTCAGGAAAAGCGCAGATCCATCAGAGTAGAGTCCACAGAGGACAGGGATATTTTATCAGATGCTATACAGAGGAGACTTGAGCAGAGCGTATTTGGTGAGGCCAAGATACAGGAGGGTTTCCATATAGTCAATGTTATGCAGGAGTGTTTAAAGAGCGAGGACATACTTGCATACATGAAAAAGGCAGGATGCTGTACCTGTGAGAGATGTCAGGCTGACGTACTTGCAGCTACACTGTCACATCTTCCGGCAATGTATGTAGTTATGTATAAAAAGTCTACATCAGCCAGGATCAGTTTTTATCATGACAATTACAAGATGGATATACTTTCATCTATTATGAGAGCCATCAGAGATGTCAATGAGCATCCTCACCATGGACATGATCGTATACAGTAATTGTTTTTCTATTTTATAACTAAGACCACTTAGGATAATTTTATTAATTACCCTAGGTGGTCTTTTTTTATAATCCATTTATTTAATTTTGGATTTGGTCGATAAACAAAGTAGGACAAAGTATACATAGGCCAGGGAAGGTCTTTATTTTATTATGAAGGAGCATCATTATGACAGTATCATCAAGTAGCAGCTCATCATCGAGCTCATTAGGAAATACCTCCTTGAAAGGTTTTGGAGGACTTGCATCCGGTCTTGATCGTGATGCATTGATTGAGCAGTTAACATTAAATACAAAAAATAAAATAACAAAAATAGAACAGAGTATTACCAAGCAGGAGTGGCGTCAGGAGGCGTACAACAGTATTACAAATCAGATGTTGGATATGGAGGATAATTACCTTAGTTACTCAGGTAATACCAGCATCGTAAACAATGATCTGTACGCCAAGTCTATAGTTACAGCTAAAGGTAATAGCTCCTCTACATCATTGATCAGTGCTTCTGGTAGTTCTGCGGTTATGGATTATGTATCGATAAAGGGTGTGACTCAGCTTGCATCCTCTGCTTATCATACTTCAGATGCCATGACAGTTACATCTACAGGGGCGACTGCCACCAAGAGTACAAAATTGAGTGATTTAGGCCTTACCGATGATCAGTTATCTGCAATGAAAATTAATGATACTTCATTTAGTGTTACTGCAGAGTCTACAGTCAATGATCTGGTTAAAGCCATAAATAATAGCTCTGCAGGAGTCAAAGCTACATTTGTTGAGAGTTCTGGTAAGTTTATGTTTTTTGACGAGGATACTGGTGCAGGCAGCACTGTAGAGTTAAATGATACTGCATCTTCCATATTTGGAGGTTCTCTAACAGCGGGTAAGGATGCAGAAATGTACGTAAGTTATGGCGGTTCTGACCCGGTAAAAATTACCAGCAGCTCTAATACTTTTAACGTAGATGGATTATCTGTTACAGCCAGTGGTACCTTTGGAGATATTGTGACAGATGAGGATGGTAATGTTACTTCCTATGACTCCAGTGCCAGTGTAAGTTTTACCGCCTCTGCCAATGTGGATAAGGCTACAGAGCGAGTAAAAGCATTCATTGAGGCCTATAATGCTCTTGTTGAGGAGGTCAATACTCATGTGACCACAAGACCTGACAGTGATTATGAACCTCTTACTGAGGAACAAGAAGAGGAAATGACTGAGGAGGAGATTGAGAAGTGGAACAAAAAGGCTAAGGCAGGTATCATATACAATGATACCGAGGTTCAGGATTTTGCCTATGAGCTCCACGGTATGATGACAGATATCCTTCAGGGGGGTATAAGTTACAGTGATTTACAGGATATAGGTATTACACTAAGCTCAGACCATGCGGATGGAGGTCAGCTTACATTTGATGAGGATAAGTTCCGAGCGGCTATGGAGTCTGACCCTGAAAAGGTTCAGAACATAATGTGTGGTAGCGACTCAAATACAGGATTTGGAAGTACTATTAATTCACAGTTTACACCTTATGCAACCAGATATGCATCTAGAAATGGTAATACTTATGGAAGACTGATAGAGGTAGCAGGATCAGAAAAGATTACATCTACCAAAAATACAAATCAGATATATAAAACAATTCAGGATCTTAATAGTCAGAAGGATAGATGGGATCTTAAGCTAGAGAAAGAGGAAGATAGATATATCAAGCAGTTTGCAAATCTTGAGACACTCATAAACCAGATGAATTCTCAGGCTAGTTATCTTTCAGGCTTATCAGGATAGGTTTTAGGTCGATAATATATGTGTAGTTAAATAACATATTTAAAGAGGGTGTATAACATGATTTATGATAAATATAAAGAAGAAAGTGTGTTTTCTATGACTCCAGTAGAGCTTTTATTACTTTTATATGATGAGCTTATGAAGGACCTCCGTAAAGCGGATATAGCATTACAGGATAAAGATAATACCATGTTTGAGGAGTATATAGGCAAGTCTTTAAAAATCATCAGATATCTCATTAAAACATTGGATATGTCTATACCTATCAGTCAGGACCTCAGGAGACTATATGACTATTTGATTTTTGATCTTTCCAAAATTAGAGCAGCAGGTAGTCGCAAGGCTGATGAGATACCAAAGCTTATAGAGATAGTACAAAATCTTAGAGATGGATTTGATGGTGCGAGTAAGCAGGTTCAGGATACGCATGTAGTTCATGAGGCTAGTGTAGTAGGCTGATAGTTGTACTTGGTGGGAGATTTTGGATGGATGATGTTATAAACATTGAGGATCTTGCAGTTTTATATCAGAGACGTTATAGCTGCATCAAGGATGTCAAGGACATAACAGATAGTTTATCTGAGGCTTTATCAGGAAATGATGGATATTCTGCTGAGGTCATCCTGGATGAGCGTGGAGATGCCATAAAAAAATTAGAGCAGATCACAGAAAGCATACATTTACTTGGGGAGGCGGGTCCCAAAGCAGCCTTCACCGCCCATAGACTTATATATACTGCGCCAGAGGATATAGTCCCTGAGTCCGATGATGAGAGGCTGGTGCAGCAGATAAGACTTAAGACTCGAAAATTAGTTGATGATCTAAAAGAGCAGGATAGGATGCTTAACAGACATCTGGCAAGAGAAAAATCTTTTTATAAGGATTAATTGTACATGATGAGTAAAAATCTTTTCAATTAAATTACCAGGAATCACAGAGATTTTCTCTGTGGTTCTTTTGTGTTAATATAATGATATTAGTGTCATAAGTCTTCTCCCACGTGTGCTTGCACAAAAGTGGGAGATAGACTCCATGACACGCCCCACATGGAGCACGTAAGGATGCTTTTTGCGGCCTGAGAGTGCGGAATGTGGGAGGAACGCGAGCCTCGTGGCAGATTCCGCAGGAATCTGCCATATAGCACCAGCCCTCGCGAAGCGAATTCCAATGGGCTGGTGTTCCCAGAAGCGCAAAGCGCGAAGCGGTCCGATATCGACTTTTGACACTCACATCATATAATTATTAAATCTGGTAAAAGTATTTAGTTACTTTTACAGGAGGACGGGGATGAATCGTACAGTATTTGAGGGTAGATATTTAATCAATCTGTGTGGAGCAGTGATCAAGCAAAAAGAGATTCCTAAGAGATCTATGAAGATGGATTGGGAGAGATTATTTCACCTTGCAGATTATCATAAAATAGCCAATATTATTTATTTAGGTATGCTTGGAGCATCTGAGCAGGTGCCTAGTAAGTGGGGGGAGAGGTTTTTCGAGCGTTATCAGGAGAGTCTCATGTACTCCTCCAGCTATGAAAATTCTGAGCTTGAGATCCTTACGCTCCTTAATATGCATAAGATAGCTGCTACTGTATTAGAGTCGTCAGCTACAAGACGTTTATATAGGATACCAGAGAGTGCCAGCAATAGTCCATTGCGACTCCTACTCAGTGAAAAGGATTATAGCCTTGCCAAAGGATTTTTAGTTGACCTGGGATACCTTACAGACCATTTTTATCCTAAGTTTGGTGAGCACATGAGGGCTGGCAATGGATTTATGGTAGAGATATACTACAAGCTTCCATTTATCACTAAAAATTATCAGAAATGTATGACTTCCCTTATGGAGAGAGCGTATGTAGACAGGACTTTTAACTCTATGCATACCTTCTCGTTGGAGTCCAGTTTTGTATTCCGCATGGCTGAGATATGTTATAACTACTGTGATGATTCACTTACTATCCGTAAGCTATTGGATGTATTTTTGTTTTATCACCAGTTCAAAGGTAAGATGAATCAATCCTTTATCTGGACACGCTTCAAGGAGTTTAAAATCGACGTGCTTGCTCAGTGTATGGTCCACATTTCTGCAATATGGTTTGGCAACAGGGCAGATGATATATTGGATTTGGTTATAGAGGATGCTGATGTATATGACAATCTTGAGAGTCGTATTTTGAGCAGTGGAGTTATCGGCAGTGAGATGGTAGGTCAGGCCAATGCTCTGAGAAATGATATAAAACGAGAGTTCGATAGAGAAAAGAGAGAAGAGGAAAAGGAGCTCCGTAAAAAGCAGCGTGGTGAATTCTGGCATCATATCAAACAACAGGTTCTTTGGATATTCCCGGAGTACAAGTATATGTGTTCTCTTTATCCTACACTGCAAAAGGTTCCAGTATTACTTCCATTTTACTGGATATTCAGATGCTGCAGGATGATCAAGGAGATGCTCAGCGTCAAGGGACAGAGGGACGATGTCAATACGAGAGATGACGCATCCAAGCCATCAGCTTACCGCAGCAGCTCTGATGGTCCTATATCCTATCTTCCAAAGGAGACTAAAACCACAAGAGCACTTAATAATGGCATGAGTGATGTAGCTGTTTCCGCTGAGGATGGTAGTAAGACCGGTAAAATTTTTGATTCAGTTTTGGCTGATCAGGAGCAGAAATCGAGACTTGAGGAGGAAATCAAGGCTACAGCCTCAGACAATGTTACAGAGGATGATTTCAAGATCGATGAAAATGCAGAGACTGCTATTGGACTTTGGGAGTTCCCTAAACTAAAGGAGGTTGATGATGAGCCATTGTATGATGATGCAGATCCTTTAACATCAGGTGACAGTAGAAGTGTTCGAAATACCAAGAGTGATCCTGATGAGTTTGAGGGCAATTCTTTAGTGGGTATGGACGTTTCCTTATTCAATAATATTATGTCCAATGATAAAAACAGAACTTCGGATAAGGTGACTATAACACCTCAGTACACAGAGTCTGGTAAACTTGAGTACAGTTTTACAAAAGAGGGTGAGCATACATCAGGTGACGCAAACAAACGACCGATGGAACCTGAAATAGTAGTTGCTCAGGATGAGAATCACAATTCCATAGGTGTACAGAAATGGCATTTTCCTACACTTGAGGAGGTAGAGGATAAAACAGAAGAGTAATATAGTTAATCAGTGAAATGTGATTTACATATGTAATTTACATTTAATATGAAACATAATTAAAGCCTCGCATCATAAAATGCGAGGCTTTTGGATTGCAAACAATATTAATTATTTTGAAGTCGCATCAGAGGACTCTGAATCGGACTTATTATCATTTTGTGGAGCTGACTCCGATGGCTTATTTTTTCTAAAAGCAATATGTTTTAGAGAATCCTGTAAACCTGTAATTGCGTTTGGATGAGGTGATGTAGCATTTTTGTTTTCCTGCTCTGCAATAGAAAGCTCCTCGCGGAGGATGGAAATCTGTTTAGGGGCGTCTATAGCCAGCCTGACACCATCCGAAGCACTCTCAACAACAGTAATTCTGATATTGTCCCCTATTAGTATACTTTCATTTTTTTTACGCCTTAATATCAGCATTTAAAATCACCTACCCTATACCTAATCTTATCGGATCAACCGAGTATTAAGCGTTAGACTCCGCTTTTGGGAGTCCATCCTGGACGGTAGAGAAGGAACTCAACTTTTTTCTGAAATCATACTCAGATTGATTAAGTATAACCTGCATACCGATACGCTTGTCAGGATTGATTACAACTGGTGCCTTCATATTGACTGTGTTCTCAAGATAGTTGTTTCTGAGTACACATATAACATAATATGAAAGATCATTTTCTGACTTGACATCAAGATATGACAACTCCTCTGGACTCAGTACTGGATTATAATCAGGATCCAATGTAAAAGGATTAATGATTACAAACGCAATATCTGTATTTTCAATCGATTGGAGTAGCAGGATAGTATTATCCTCATTTTCATCAAGAACAAGTGGTATATAATCCTTTAACTCATTGAAACCAAATAAACCATCTGTAAAATGAATAAGATCGGACTCCTCGTACTCAATTGTGCCATAATCTCTAGTATCTAATGTCAACATGAATGACAACCTCCATTAAGTATATCTTATAATATTAAATATTGCTATGTTTTTGAGAAAATTATTAAATTTACTGTACGAAATCAAATAAAGAGTTCTGCATGATTTTTGATCCTACCTGCATTGCAGCATTATATGCAAACTGCCCCTGATACATCTTTACTACTGCATCATAAGTGTCTATTGCAAGGTGATCATTATACTCTTTTTGATAATTATCCTGTGCCAGTTGTAACCTTGTCTGGACATCCTCAAGAGTTGAAGTAGCAACACCTATACGACGGAAAGTATTGCTGACATCGATCATTGCATTATCCCAATTTCCTAAGACATATGCAAGGTCCTCATTCATCTTGGTGTTGGCAGCTTCTTTTTCTGCTTCTGTGCCGGAGAAGGACTCAAGATAATCACCTGTTGCATCAATAGCCTGTGCATTAAGAGCAAATGCAGATTTATTCATTGCCTCTTTAAATGTTGCAATATTTTGTGTTAGATCCGTAGCATCACACTCCGCACGTAACTGATCTGAGGTGATACCAGTTACCATATTAAGACCGCCATAATAAGTATCAGGCAAAGTAGATAAATTGGTAATGTCTCCATAACCAAGAGACATCCTGCCCTGCTCACGCATGGCTGTTACGATTCTTTTTACTATTGCATTCTGCTCGTCAGCATTAGCACCGGCTGCTACAGTGTTCGTAACGACATTACCATCATCATCACTTGTATAATATGTACCACTATATGAATATTCTTTCGTATCTGGATTGTAAGTCATTGACATAACAGTGGCATTGTCATCGCCGGCAAATTTATGGTGGTATGTAAGAGTCATTCCATCATCAGACATTGTAAATGGTACAGTTGTGGCATCATTGCCGCCCATTACATAAAAATTTTCATATGTGGCATTTAGATCCTGAGCCAAAGTCTGTTGTGTATTTAAAAAATATGTGTGCATGGTATCAACAGTACTTTCCAGACCCTGATAGGAGGATGAAGCCATCTGCTCATATTTGACATTAAGAGAACTCATCTCTCCATAAAATGACCTGGATGCTGATTCCTGCTGCTCTAATCGGTTTACAACATCCTTTATCATGGTGTCTTTTACAACCACATCATTGTAAAGATTGTCTATTTTTTTGCCGGCGTAATAATCCAGAGGATTCTCATAAGCATCTGCATATTTTTTTCCGGTTGACACCTGTTCCATGCTTTTATTATATTCAGCTTTAAGATCCTGTACGGTTTTTGCATAATCCTTGTAAAAGGTTGCGGCTGTAACGCGCATAATTATATCTCCTTTCTATGCGGTATCAGACTATAGCGAGAAGAGCCTGCAGTGTCTCATCAAAGGCATTCATAACTTTTGCTGCTGCATTGTATGAGGAAACATAGGTCATCATGTTGGCAGCTTCCTCGTCAAGACTTATTCCCGAAATCTGATCTTTTGAAGATGAAATACTGTCAAGTACTGCCTTATTTGTATCTAAAGCATCTTTATTAGTTGCCTGATCATTAACAAGTTTGGTAGTCAAAGTATTCATATAATTTGCAAAAGTTTTATCTGCAAGTAATTCGTGTGGTTGTGTAAAGGACTTAAGCATATTAAGAACAGTAAGATTGGAGTCAGAACCCTTTAAACCTATTGTTGTTGTACCATTGACCCAGTTTGCACTTAATGCTATGTTTTCTGCAGTTACTTCACTGGTGATTGAGGTATATTTACCAGTAGTTGAATCCTTGGTAACTGTTGATTGAGCAGTTTGAGTATCTCTGTTAACCAGCATAAGATAATTATTTGATGATGTAACGGTTTGTAAAGCAGTTTCTGCATTAGATTTTGCAGTTTCCTCAGAAACATCAGGATAATCCCAGTTGTTACCCATGTGGTTATAAACATTCATTTCCTGAGCGAAATTTTGGGCCAGGTTATCAAGTTGATCCATATAATAATCGTAGCCATAATATGTTCCCTGCTTCAGACCGCTAGTGGCGGTACCAGAAGGATCTGATTTGGCAAGCATGTCAAGACTTGCCTGCACAGAACCACCAGAAAAACGAACATATCCATTATATATTGAATTTTCACTGTTTGCTGTTGTGACAGTAGTAGCATCAACAATTGTACCTGTGGAGTTTGTTGCTGTAGATGTAAAATCAAGCTGTGTATCCAAAGGTCCGGTGGTTGAAGGGTTTGTGCTGGCCCACTTGGTATAGTTACCATCTGTTGTGTTTAGAGCTACAGAACCATAGTTCTTACCCTCAGAATCCTGATAAGTTCCATTTACCAATATAATTGATGATTTACTAGAGGAAGTGGCACCTGTCTCGCTATTAGTAGTACCGGTTGTATAATTTAGTGAGATGCGCAGATCCTCAGGCCAGTCTGACCGGCCAACAATCTTACCGTTTGCATCATAATTGTAAATACGATATCGAGTTACAGTTTTTGTTTTAGTTTCATATACGGTATTTCCGTCATCATCTGTAACAATATTTCCATCAGCATCCTTCTTTACTTCTTGGTATGCTTCTTTTACTTCATAACTATCTGAAAAAGACTCTACAGTTATAGGTATGTAGGATGAGAGCTTATCTATTTTTAGATTTCTTTCATCCTGCAGCTCAAGTGCCGGATTACCGATTAACTGATTATGCTTGATCTGTTTATTTAACTCACCTATATCTCTGAGAAGATTGTTTATAGTTTCTACAGCTCCATTTTCAGATGTTCCTGCACCTGCCAGCTTTTCAAACTCGTTGTCCTCTGCAGTCTTGATCTTTTGTGCTGCTGAGTTAAGTAAAGTACAGGTTGCTTCCATGGTTGACTGTAACTGCCCCTCATAAACAGGATCCTGGACCTTGGAGGTATCCTGCATGGTAGTGAGTGCTTTCTGTATATCATCAAAAGATGCCCTTATGCCGTCAACATTGGACTCATCAAAATAACCTGCAATAGAATTGAGTGAATACTCAGTAGCGTCATTATATGATGTGGAGGTATTTTGCTCACGGTACTGGACATCCAGAAACTTGTCACGTAACTGAGAGACCGAATCCATAGATACACCGAAACCTACATTTACGTCATTTTCGTTCATGTAAAAGGAAGTAGGGTTCTCATAGTTAAGACTAGAGGTCTGCAGCTGTTGTCTTGTGTATCCTTCCACATTCATATTGGCCAGATTGTGAGATGTTACATCCAGCTTTTTTGAGTTAGATTGCAAAGCTGTCAGAGCTGTCTGGAAACCAGCGAATGTTGCGCGAACCATATATTTTACCTCCTATTTATACATAAATAAGTTAAATCATCATATTTCTTATTTATTTATCGTCAAAGTTTCAGGAAACATTAGATAATCGGGGTAAAATATATATAAAAAAACGGTTGTATATTGACTTTATACAACCGCTTTTGAGACATGTTAAATTTTAAAAGGTGAAATTACGCTAAAGTATCCTGAAATGCTTTTGGAACAGGACGATTGGCTATGACTGTATTTACATCATTTAATCTAATACGCATGATACGATCAGCTGCCTCTTGTGACTCTTGAAGAGTAGTTAAAGACTCTTTAAGCTCAGAGAAAATGGGCTCTAATATTTGTCTTTCCTCATCATCTAGTTTTGATAAGATCTGAGAGGACTTTAGGCCCCTCCATCCCAACTGTTCCGCAATTTTGCTGCGTCTATGCTCAAGACCTCTGAAATTTAGAAGGTCTGGTTGAGAGTCTCGCACCAAAGTCTCAAGATTATCGGTATCATCTTTGGAAGCAGTGACTGTAAAATCGCGCTCTAACTTTATGAGTTGCTTAACTAAGTCGGACTGTTCTTTTAGAACTTTTGTAAAATCATTAAATAATGCAGAGTCTGTCATAATGTCTCCTTTAGCGAGATCATCCTCTGTATCCAAGCATACGCTCCGCTATCCTTGTTGAATCCACATTATATGTGCCGGACTGGACCTGAGCTTTGAGTTCTGCAACTCTTGCGTCGCTGACACCTGAACCTGCCTTTACAGAAGCAGCAGTCTTGGAAGCGAGCATAGAGGCGAAACTCTCGTTGCTTACAGAGTCAGTGGAAAAAGATGCCTGATCATAACTCTTCACATAAGATGCGGATGATGCGGAAGAGGATTTGTTTTTTCTGTTTACATTTTTTTCTGTATTGGAATATCCTACCTTACCAAACAGATTTGTACGTAAATTGACGTCCATAAATTGCCTCCTTGCATAAACGCACAATTAAATCAATGAGTTCCCTCTGCTTATATTATCGACAGCAGTTCTCAAATAATAACAACTATTTAAAAATTTTTTCATTAAAAAATTGTGCCTATTGTCTTGATTTAAACATATTATCGTCTTTTGCCATGACAATATAACATCAACAATTCGATAACGCTATTAAAAATTTAAAGTGCACATGGATTACGGCAAAAAAAACAAAAATTATAAGTGTTAATTTAAATTTTTTTCTAATAGTTATTATTTAACAGGTCGATATAATAATATTAGAAAAAGTGAGATTATGCGGTTAAGCAGTAAATCATTTCGATGATTTTATATAAACTGTCAGGAGAAATTTTATATGCCAAATATTTTGCAAGTCCAGGATACTTCTTTAAACAACCAGTATGTTACTAACACGCCGGGACTACATCCACATACCAATCCTAATCAGCAGGTAGTAACTCCTGGTAGGATAGATCCTTCTCAATCAGGCCAAAATGGCGCCCAGGTGGGTACCAATACCGGAGAGGGAAATGTAAATTTTGAGTCTAACTATACCAATTTTGTCCAAAGGATGCATGAGGGCATGCAGCTTCCTCAGGAGATGGAGCAATTGCTTTTTACTGATGGAACTGCTCTCATGACCATGGGAGATACTGAGTTACAGGAGCTTCTCAATCAGTTATTTACAGAGATTGAGGCTAGTGACCCACAGGAGCTCATGGATTTTATTGAGTCTCAGCAACAGGCTCAGGCCAAGTTTTCTGGAGAGTTGTTCGATGGATTACGAGATATTCTCAATCAGAAAATTTCACCATCCTTTAGGGAAACAATACTTGATTTTATTAAATCTTATAATAATTATGCATCAAGTGAGCATCTGCTCAGTCAACTGGAGTCTCTTGGTGATGACATTGAGAGTTTACTCCTTCCTTCTTCGAGAGAGAATTTTGAAAAACTGATGGAACAGTTGGACAAAAACGCAGCTCCTGGAGACACAGCAAAAAATACTGAAGTTTTAAACAATGAGATTATACCTTTCTTGTCAAAGTATATTTCCAGAACCCATAACTACGGTGCAGTACGTACTGCCAGTGTTTTGTTTTCTCTATATGCAGTTAAGTATGAGGAGGGAGATAAGAGTCAATTAGAGCAGCTTTTTGCCAAGATGATAAAAAACGGTGATTTCAGGATGTTCTTTAAAGGTGACCCTGAGGAGGCATTGCAGAAAGCACTTGAAAATCTTAAACCTCAGTCTGATAAAGCCACAAACTTCCCACAGATGCTGTCGAGACTCATACAAAAGGGAACTGATGGTGGTGCAGGACCAGAGAATGTTGATAAGTACTACAAAGTTCTCAATCACCTACTCATGAATGAGAGCGTATATATGCCTCTACTCCATATGGTCATACCTTTTAGGTACGAAGACAAAAATGTCATGTCAGAGATGTGGGTAGACCCGGATGCAGAGCGTGAGAAATCTGATGCGGCAAAGAAACAGAAGATTTTTATTAAATTCAACATCCAGAATGTAGGAAACTTTGAGCTTATATCTATGGTCAATAACGGTAATGTTAATATGCAGATATTTGTACCGCCTACACTTGAGGAGACTCCGGAAAATATTTCGCGGAGTGTGCAGGACATTCTAAAACAAAATGGTCTCAAGGTCAGCAATATGGAGCTTGGTGTCTTGACCAGGAGCCATAGAGTTGATGAGGTATTTCCAGAAATAAAGGATAAGGAGAAGGGGATAAATGTCGCCGTCTGATTCAATTAGAAAGAAAAAAGCAGCAGCTTTAAAATATGATCCGGATAAAAATGGCGCACCAGTCATTGTAGCATCTGGTATGGGCTATACAGCAGAAAAAATCACAGAGACTGCCATGAGGGCCGGGGTACCGGTATATGAGGATGATTCCCTGGCATCACTGCTTACACAACTTAAGCTGGGAGCAGAGATCCCACCGGAGCTTTTTAGAGCGGTTGTAGAGATATATGTTTATTTTTTGAAATTTGCAGATAAAAATAGTGAAACCGCAGATGTTTTACAGGGGGATGTGACAAAGGATGAGGTTGTATAGTTGGGATAAAAAGAACAGGTATATAGATAGTATGACCATATTTAAAAGATGTGGTTTTCTATATCTGACCATTTTTTTTCTATGTACTGTTATGCTGTTTGGCATAATGTCACCGACGACAGTTTATGGTGCTACACAACCTATAAATAATGTAAGCATAAAAATCAAATCAAAACTTGAGGTAGGTCGTAAGTTGCCTGATGAAATACTTATTGAGACTTCCAGTGTTGATGACAATGAAGTATCAGTAAGGACCTCTGGCAGTAAATATGAGATTACCGCAGCGGAGTGGACCAGTGGAGTGGATGCCAGAGTAAAAAGCGGCGATACCCCTAATATGAGAGTCACTCTCAAAACTGAAGATATAAGTAAATATTATTTTTTGAGTAGCTATAGGAGCTCTAATGTGACAATTACAGGTGGTACATTTGTAAGCTCAAGTAAAAAGGGTGATGATCTTATAATTACTCTAAAACTCGATCCGGTAAAAGGCAAATATGACGTCCCATCGGATGTTTATTGGAATGACAACAAGTTGGGAGAGATCCGATGGACCAGACCAGATAATACTTCAGGGACTTATGAGATGCAGCTCATGAGAGATGGTAAAAAGGTCACTACTATAACATCCACAGGTCTGCTTTACAATTTCTATCCATATATGACTCAGGCAGGAAAGTATTATGTAAACATTCGCACAATACTGACTGATCAAAAACAGAAACAGTATGCGGAAAACAGTGACTGGGTTCAGTCAACAGAGCTTACTATTACTGATCGTGATGTCTCAGATGGCAAGGGACAGGCAGGAAGTGGAGGTCAGGCCAGTGCGCTTTACCAGTTTGGCTGGTACAAGGACAATGGTTTCTGGTACTACAGATATGTTTCCAATAATACATTACAGGGTCCTGGTTGGGCAAAAATAGATAATGAGTGGTATTTATTCAATCAGTATGGACAGATGCTTACTGGATGGCAGATAGTTGATGGCAAAACCTATTTCCTGTTAAAAAACGGATCCATGTATACAGGTTGGATGAAAAATGGAAATGACTGGTACTACACCATCCCTCTTGAGGAGGTCAGAAACGGGGAGGTATTTGGTCAGACAGCCAATAACGGATGGCGTATGATCAACAACCATTACTACTATTTCAAGAGTAATGGTGCCATGTATACTGGATGGTTGTACGAAAATGGAAAGTATTATTTCCTCAACGATATCGATAATTCCCTTTATGGAGTGATGTTTACCGGTTGGATACATAGAAATGGTAAATCCTATTACTGTAAAACAGACGGTACTATGGTGGAGGGATGGCATAACATAGATGGAAATGACTATTATTTCTATCCAGGCAGTGGACAGATGGCTGTGAATGCTTACATTGATGGCTACTATGTAAATAATGATGGCATTAAGCAGTAAATGAGGTAAAAGATGGCAGGTCTTTATAAAAGAAACAAAACTTCATATAGAGATCGATACAGAGAGCAGAGGCAGGATGAGCTTGAAAGACTTGAGAGAGAGGCAAAACGCTCCAACAAGGCAGCCAGGTTGTTTATGCTTCTACTTATTGTTGCCTCCTTTGTGCTCAGTCGTGGGAAAAAAGCTCACGCAGCCGATTCCAGCATAATCGAAAAAGTAGCTGTTACAGTTGAGCAGAATTATGGAGATTCCGGTGAGATGCTGGAACCTACAGTATCCACAAGCACAGCTAATGTTACAATTGATTCAGTTTCCTATTCAAAGGATGTTGACAACTGGAAACCTGGCAGTAGAGTACTGGTCACTATAGATATGAAGGCAGCTGATGGTTATTACTTTGGTAGCACCTGGAACAGATCGGTAGTCACTTTAAAGGATGCCGAGTTCTCTCATTGTGGCAGAGTAGAGGATGGAGCGATACTGAGACTCAAGGTTTACTATATGCCGTGTATGGTGCTGGGCGATACTACCTCTGCTGGATGGGACTACACCTTTAAAAAAGCTGTATGGATGAAAGTTGATTATGCTCCTGGATATGAGGTAAAGCTATACGAAAATGACAAAGAGGTGGCATCCAAAAAGGTTAGATCGACCACTGTGGATTTTTCAGAAAAGATAGAGGATTATACTAAAAACAAATATTATTATGAGGTTAAGGCCATACCTATGACTACTGATGAAAAGAAGTATCTTAAGGAGGGTAATGCTGTTACATCTGAGGAGGATGTTGTGACCTCTCATACTGGTACTCCGGGTGTGACGCCTATTGGATATAATACCACAACTGATAAAGGTACTTCCGCTATTTACAATAGTAATAGTACCAGCTCTACAGGGTGGTATAACCCAAATGGTACATGGTTTTATTATGATTCCTATGGAAGACTGGCCACGGGATGGCAGTATATAGGAGAGAAATGGTATTACTTTAATTCGTCCGGTCAGATGGTGACAGGATTTCTGCAGGAGAGTGATGGTAATACATATTATTTAGATCCTACTTCAGGTCACATGAGGACAGGATGGGTACAGATAAATGGTTTCTGGTATTACTTTAATAGTAGTGGACGTATGCAGACCGGATATTTGTATGACAGAGGCAAAGTGTATTTAATAGATCAATATGGACGTATGATTTCACAGCAGTATTGATAAAAGGGGGATGTAATATGCCGTTAATGGAATCTATTACAGAGATTAATAATACAGGTAAAGGGAGACCGGCTAATACGGTAATTCTGTCTAGTTCTGCAAAAACATTTAAAAATGTATTAGATGGTATTAAGGCAGCAGGTACGGCGGAGACTCAGAGTTCTGGCAGTTCTGCTACAAAGCTTGACTCGATTTTTAAAAAAGCTGCCAGTACCTACGGAGTTTCAGAAAAGATATTAAAGGCAGTAGCTAAACAGGAGTCAGGTTTTAAACTTACAGCTGTTTCAAAAGCAGGAGCTATGGGTGTAATGCAGCTCATGCCTGCGACTGCCAAAGAGCTGGGAGTAAGTGATCCATTTGATGCAGAGCAGAATATAATGGGAGGTGCCAAGCTTTTGGCATCAAACTTAAAGCAGTTTGGCGGTGATTTAAAACTTGCCCTTGCTGCATATAATGCCGGAGCCGGAGCAGTTAAAAAATATGATGGTATCCCTCCATATAAAGAGACTCAGAACTATGTGAAAAATATTATGGCTGATCTCCAGGGCGATACAAATATAGACATTAGTTCTATATTATCCACGGAGGGCATAACAGGATCAGATCTTATAGGTGAGGGAAGTTCTATAAATGAGTTAAAATCATTGCTTAGTTCTATGGGGCTGGGCGGGTCATCAGGCAGTGGTATGTTTGGTCTTAGCGCATTGTTTGCCAGTGGCTCAGGATCTGAGGATGGCTCTGGTACTATAGATAAGGATATGTTTGCTAATCTTATTGAGATACTGAGATTACAGATGCTTATGAACACAACAAACAGCATTGGTGATTTTGACTTTGATAATTGAGGTTATAGATGATACTTAAGGATTGTCACAGCGGGATTGTTAAATATGAAGATAAGGATTATCGCGTCAGAGTAGTTAGTGGCATAGACAACAATCCAGCACTATATTTTAAAGATGATAACTTGCAGGATATTCGCATGAAAAACGTGCTGGTTATCTTTAATGACAATATAAAGGGATGTATAAAAGCAAACTGCGATATAGTTGTACATAAAAATCCCGGATATCCAAGGATGCAGGAGTATTGGATGGGTGAGTGTGAGATCCTGGATGTTATAGAGATCATACAGAGGCAGCAGGATATTAGAGCTTCTGTTGATATTTCTGTACAATTTCGATCTGAGACTGAGGACAGAGGATCTTTTTGGGGGACCATTACAAATATAAGTGCAGGTGGTATATATATGGTTACCGGTCAGGCTCTGACCATAGGTGAGGAGTTGAGCTTCCATTATTCATTTAAAAACGTTGAAAGAGAGTTTCATGTGATGATATTGTGGGGCAAGCTTGATGAGTCAGGAGACAATGGTTATGGACTCAGATTTATGAATCTGACAGAGGGTGCAGAAACCGCAATAAGAGGATACGTTTTTAATGTACTGCGTGAGCAGAGAGCAAGAAATAGAGAGGATTTACAGTAGCCAATGATTGTCAATCTTGTAATGATAGTTAAAAATGAGGAGCGTTGTTTAGAGCGTTGCTTAAAAGCAGCGTCACCGTTTGTAGATAATATCGTAATAGCCGATAGTGGGTCCACTGACGGCACAAAAGAGATTGCGCAAAAGTTTGGTGCACATATTTATGATTTCCCGTGGGTTAATGATTTTTCAGAGGCAAGAAATTTTTCATTGGGACACTCTGAAAGAGATTTTAATGCTGATATTAATCTGGTACTTGATGCGGATGAGACATTAAAACATGATGAGAGTTGTAATCCTAAAGCCTTAAGAGACTTTATAGACAAAATGTACGATAAGCAAGGGATGCGATGGCTAGGTCTCATCAAGAGAGAGGATTGCTATCCAGATGGTGATGAGATAGATCGTAGCATAACTCAGATTCCGAGGATACTGCCTGCAGGGATGCGCTATAAGGGGAGCATTCACGAGCAGATCAATGCAAAGGTTGTGCAGAGACTGTCACCGTTATACGCTGAGCATGATGGATATCTCCAGGATGGTAAGGGACAGAGAAATCTTGAGTATCTCTATGAGGCACTAAAACAGGATCCAAATTATCCATACTATAACTATCAGGTTGCAATCACTCTCCGTAATCTTCATAAAGAAGAGGAGAGTTTACCGTATTTCAGGACCTTTTTTAGATTTTCGGGAAAAAAGGAGATACGTCAGGCACCATATTGGACTGATGGCATAATGAGATATTTATATACCTTATATGATATCGATACAGATGATAGCCTGGAGGAGGCTAATGATATCATGAGTAAAGTCCAGTATGATTTCACTAGAAATCCAGATTTTTATTTTTATTCAGGACTATATTATATGAAACTCATATTAAAGGACACAAAAAAGTATCAATATTTGCTTCCTTATATTGAAAAAAGTTATTTAAAGTGTTTGGAGCTTGGTGAGATAGAGAGACCAGAGGGTGTGATAGGGACGGGATCCTTTAAGGCAGCTTATAATCTCGGGACTTGGTATGAGGTGTCAGGACAAAAGGACAAAGCTCGTAAATACTATACAATGTCTGCAGATCAGGGGTATAAAAAAGCTGCAGAGAGACTACTGGTTTTGTGATAGATCAAGGGGATGGATGACATATGGGTAAAATTAATGACATTTTTGATCAATTTTCAGAGGATCATCCTTTAAGTGTATTTACCAGGATACTTAATGGCAGCAGTAAAGCCGAGGATGCTGTCATAAATCGTAATTACAGCAATCAGACATTATCACTTTACAACATTTCTGGAGATGAGATAGTGGAGCTCCTACCGGAGGACCGTGTATATGTGCATAATGCAGATTCAAGTAAGCAGATGGCTGTAATTGCAGTAGATAAAAAAGGGGATAAAACTGTAATAACTGCCTGTGATGTGGCTGACAACTATAATGATCAGAGAGAGTTGTCACAGATGCTGGAGACATTAGCGCAGGATATAGCCAGAGCCAGGAGAAATGGTGCCGAGGGCATAACAGTACCAATTAATGAGTATGAGCTCGTGGCATATATCCGTAACAGGCCGTCTATAGAGATTGATCTTGATCGACTTGAGGATGCAATCAATCAGCATTGCCGGGATGAGGTATTGTCAGACTTTGTAGACGATATGCATCAAAATAAAAGAGTAGATATCTATACAGCAGCTAATAATATATATAATATGGAGGCTGCGCAAATACTGAAAAGCAATTTTGACAAATTCAGTAATATCCATTTTTATGAGTTAAGAGAGAGTTATAACCATATGGTTTACTGGAATGATGAAACCATATTAAGTAATATAAAAGCATCTCCGGAGGCAGTGATCATAGGTATAGGCCTCGCAGGTGAAAAGCCTATGCATGCAATATCTATACGTAATGATGTAAATTCCAGTGTTGTGAAAAAGGTATCTTTTATGGTAGGACATGCTATGAATGTTAGGGAAGAGATGCTTGATGCACAGTTTACGAGGCATGCAGTGGGTATTGAGGAAATAGCCAGAAGCAGAAGTATGTCTGAGGAGATCAAAAACAAGGTCCTGCTGGAACTTGCTATTGCAGAAGCAAGATACAGATACGATGATCTGAGGATCAATGATTTCCTAAAATCTGTAATAAAAGTTTATTATACTGAGGGCAAAATGAAACTCATTAGGGTTCCATTTAATGATCCTAATCTGATCATGAATCTGATACCGGAGGCGGCAGTTGGTCTGTTGGTAGAGGTAAATGATGATCAGATTATATATTATGGATTTGACTCTGCTGCCAAGCTGCTCATAGATGAGTATCGGTGGATAGATATGGGATATGGACGGGCAGGTCACGATGCATCTCACACAAGCATGAGGATTTATGAAAAGCAGGCATCAGATATGACCATAAGGACAAGGTACATATCTGAGCTTAATCACGTACTTGTTGAAAATGAAAACAGATCAGCAAGTGTTTCTTATAAATATGTGAGAGATGTTGCAGAGAAATATAATGAAATAGGTCTTGATGCAGATGCACAGATTGAACTTTTAAAAGAGGTTCCAGTAATAAATGATCCTGGATACAGAGTATCTATAGAAAATATAATAAAGGAGACACTTACAAAAGAGTCACCTTTCCGTATGTTTGGTGAGATTAGAAAAGGTGCAAGATCCAAAAATCGAAAAGAGGATAAGTTTAGACAACCAATCGAAAAGCCGGATGATTTTTATGATGAGTAATTTATAAAAAATATCGTAATACGACAATATTCTAAAAAATATAAATAAATTTTATCATGAAAACTATTTATTTTTTTAATAATGTATGGGATAATTAAAGAGTCACAAAAAATCATAAAAAAAGGCTTGGCGCTTGAAGTATAGAGCGCCGGTTCGGACAAGGATGTTCTTACACGAGCCGAAATAGGAGGATTTATGGTTATACAGCATAATATAGCAGCGATTAACTCTTATAGAAATTTATCACAGAACACAGGAGCTCTTAATAAGAACTTAGAGAAACTGTCATCTGGTTATAAGATCAACCGTGCAGGTGATGATGCAGCAGGTCTTGCAATTTCTGAGACAATGAGAAACAAGATCAATGCCCTTGACCAGGCAGAGTCCAATGCCAATGACGCTATCGGACTTATCCAGACAGCTGAGGGAGCTCTCACAGAGACTCATGCAATGCTCGAGAGAATGACAACCCTCGCAACACAGGCAGCTAACGGTACTTATGCGACAGCTGGAGTAGATGGTACAGCAAGAAACAACATCCAGGCTGAGATCAATGAGCTTAAGGAAGAGATCAACCGTATAGCATCATCAACAGAGTACAACGGTATCAAGATCCTTACAAACCAGAGTACAAAGCAGTTCCAGATTGGTGCATCGTCAGGTGAGACACTTAAGCTTCGTGGATCAACCATGCAGACATCAACACTTGGTAACTCAACATCAGGTAAAGTATCAGGTATTAATGTTAGTGATGTAACTATGGCAAATAAGGCTATCGAGACACTTAAGTCAGCGGTTAATCAGGTATCAACATATAGAGCACAGCTCGGAGCAAAGCAGAACAGGCTTGAGCATACAATTAATAACCTTAAGGTTTCTAATGAAAATGCAACATCAGCTGAGTCAAGAATCCGTGATACAGATATGGCTAAGGAGATTTCAGCATATACCAAGAACAACATCCTTAACCAGGCAGCACAGTCAATGCTTGCACAGGCAAATCAGGCACCACAGGGAACTCTGCAGCTCCTTGGATAATTTGCAAAGATAAAAACATTTTAATATGTATTGTAGAGAGGGAGAGCTTTGGCTCTCCCTTTTTGAGCATTAAAAGTTCTTAAGGGTTTCTCAAACAAATTGAGGTGATTGATAAGAATATTTAATATAAAGCAAATATTATTGCAGACGTAAAGTCAACAATATAAATAGAAAAAATTAATAGATGCTATAAAATTAGTAAATAGTAATATTTAAAAAAATACTTATTATAATTTTGATAGTGGCGATAATAATAGTGTAAACAAAATAAATTAAATGTTTTACATTTAATTTTACAACTTTAAGTCCAGCTATTACGGAAAGGGTAGCAGGTAGGGACAAGGAGGTTCTTACAGGACAAATCATAGGAGGAAAATATGGTTATACAGCACAACATAGCAGCGATCAACTCTTACAGAAACTTATCACAGAACACAACAGCTCTTAATAAGAACTTAGAGAAACTGTCATCTGGTTATAAGATCAACCGTGCAGGTGATGATGCAGCAGGTCTTGCAATTTCTGAGACAATGAGAAACAAGATCAACGCTCTTGATCAGTCAGAGGCAAACGCTAATGACGCTATCGGACTTATCCAGACAGCTGAGGGAGCTCTCACAGAGACTCATGCAATGCTCGAGAGAATGACAACCCTCGCAACACAGGCAGCTAACGGTACTTATGCGACAGCTGGAGTAGATGGTACAGCAAGAAACAACATCCAGGCTGAGATCAATGAGCTTAAGGAAGAGATCAACCGTATAGCATCATCAACAGAGTACAATGGTATTAAGATACTCACAAACCAGAGTACAAGACAGTTCCAGATCGGTGCATCATCAGGTGAGATACTTAAGCTTCGTGGATCAACCATGCAGACATCAACACTTGGTAATTCAACATCAGGTAGAGTATCAGGTATTAATGTTAGTGATGTAACTATGGCAAATAAGGCTATAGAGACACTTAAGTCAGCAGTTAACCAGGTATCAACATACAGAGCACAGCTCGGAGCAAAGCAGAACAGACTTGAGCATACCATTAATAACCTTAAGGTTACTAATGAGAACACAACATCAGCTGAGTCAAGAATCCGTGATACAGATATGGCTAAGGAGATTTCAGCATACAC
>Ga0256405_10000710_pt1 | contig 105333 bp, 103 predicted proteins | sample RumenRJG_02DNA_FD_189096 | JGI IMG/M metagenome (GOLD analysis project Ga0256405, IMG submission 189096) | Bovine rumen microbial communities from Lethbridge, Alberta, Canada - RJG_02 | ecosystem: Host-associated > Mammals > Digestive system > Stomach > Rumen | place: Canada: Alberta...
GGCGGTTAGAAATGGCCTGATAGGGGCCGTTTCTATCCTTTGTTATCAATAAAACACTCACGAAAATGAAAAATGGTCTTGAGAGCTGCGCTCTCAGGACCACTTTGTCTACAGTCTGAAACCCCGTGCTTTGCACGGGGTTTATTTTGTCTTCTAACGAAGGCTGAACTTTTAAATTACACTCTCAAAAGCTCACGATACCAACGTAAGCTGTCTACATAAGCATCATATACCGGGTCCATCTCGATATCACGGATTACCATGATACGGGAGATTTCATGCCAGTCTGCTTCTTCGTACTTCTTCATGAAATCCAGTACAGGAGCAAGCTCGCCGGTATCATCTAAGAGCGCCCTGCGGATGGCATTGCTTACTTTTACAAGTTCCAATGCTTCTGCCATAGGTTTCTCCAAAATCAAATCCAATACAGAGAAAAGTCCCATCAGGAATAATTCAGAAGAAAGCCCTCCCAGGTCAAAGAGTTTACCAAGATTCTCGGCAAACTTTGCTCTTAAAAGGGAAAGTCTCATAATTTCACTTGGCTTGTCCACGCAAAGCTCTTTGGCTACTGCGGTATTGATCCATCTGCGCAGTTCTTTCTGTCCAAGCATAGCTGCTGCATGCTGTACAGACTTAATCTCAGAGTTCACTGCCATGTGATTTACGATTTCCAGAAGGGAAAGTACCAATGCGGTATCTCTTCCGATGACTTCTGCTGCATCTGTCAGTTTGAAGTCAGGATCATTCACCACATTCAAAAGCTCGATATAAGTCAGCTTGAGTGGTGCTACTTCCTGCACGCCCTTTGTAACCGGCATACGGAAGAATCCACCTTCGTATAAGTCATAGCCACCATCTTCGATGAGGCTTTCATACTCTTCCTTGGTATCGATGTTTACAGCGCAGAGCTTCACATCCGGGAAGAATTTATCAAAGAAGAACTTGGCGTTCTTCATATTAATCTTTTTGTGATCTAAGAGAACGTAATCCATCATAGAGATGATTTCTTTGTAGGCTTCAAAACGTTCTACTGTCACTTTCTTCAGAGCCATTTGGAATCCTTGTTCCTTCAGCTCTTTGATTCGATTGATGTACATCTCTTCCGGTTTCACGGAATTATCAATCAATACCACTACGGTGTGCGGATCAGTCTCCGGTGCCTGCTCCAAAAGATTGGAAAACAGGGAAACATTGTTGACCTCCACAAATAGTACTTTATCATCCGATAAGATTGGCACCCCGATGGTTCGTATCATATCCATACCCATGATATTCATGGCACCATCAAATTTTGCCCGTCCATCAATTCCTGGATTAAGGAAAAAGTTTTCTTTCTGAGCAAAGATGGAATATGAGTATACTGCCATATTTGCGTCAAAGATCGGTATCAGAGTCGCAAGCATACGTCTCTCCTTTCCTTCGGGATATTCCCCCACACTTTATTCTATTGTACTATATTTTCAGACAAAGGCAAAGTATTTTTGCCTATATCTGTCAGTTCGGTCATTTCTGTAGGAACTGTAGGCGCTGTTTCATACAAGAAATTGTCACCCGTTCCACACACAATTCCGTTTCACCGTCTGTATGCACCCATTGTGGTATGGCAGTTTTTATAACCACCTTTTGTGCTCTGTACTGATCAATCCCTTTAATTCTATAATGTTTTCCTTCATAGGCAGTAGGTAGTGCTCGCAGGAAAAGCAGTTTATTCACATCTCCGGCTACACAAAGGTCTAGAAGTCCATCCTCCGGGTCAGCTTCCGGGCCGAACTTGAATCCACCACCTTCATAGGCGTGAAGCATAGCTGCTACAAACAGGAAATGTGGCAGCTTGACTTCCTTCTCATCATCCAGCACCAAGGTACAGGCCGGTCTCTTATGCGAAATAATCTGTCCCAAGGCGATAAAGACATAGGTTAGCTTGCCAAGTCCCAACCTGTTCAATACCACCTTTGCTCTGGATTCTCCTGCCTCAGCACAGACAGCTGCATCAAATCCGATGCCTGCACTGACATCGAAGTAGTGTCTCTTCCCACTGGGATAGGTAAGTACGCCAATATCCAACTTATGATGCACTTCACCCTTTAGAATCTCCCGAAGCATATCCTCCGGTGTCCCTTTCAGATTGCGACTTCTGGCAAAATCATTACCGGATCCGCTTGGAATATATCCCAGCTTCACAGCATCAAAATCCTCTATGGAATCAATCACCTGATTTAAAGTTCCATCTCCACCAAAGACAATTAGATACAGCGGAGCTTCTGTAGAAGCCTCTTTCTGCAACTCTTTCATCACTTGATGGATATGATTTGTAGACTCACTAAAGTGTACCTGAAAATCAGTGTGTTCCTCCTCAAATACGTGCTCTAAGCCCTTCCAGATTTCTTTCCCCCTGCCGGACTTAGATGCCGGATTCACGATGACATGATAAAGCTGCATTCCTCTACCCCTTTTTTATTTCTATTATACCCTAAAGAAGGACACATTCTGCTGAAGTTGTTCTGCAACTTCATTCAAATGATTCGCCTCTTCTACGATATTCTGCATAGTTGCTTCCAGCATGGAAAGACTTGCTCCAGTCTCTTCTGTAGAAGCTGCATTTTCCTCGGAGATACTGGAAAGATTCTCCATGGAATTTACGATGGCGTCCTTATGGGTATTCAGTTCTTCTACCAGACCCATAATGGACTTATTGCCTTCTTCAGATTCCTGAAGCAGAACCATCATCTGATCAAAGCTTTCTTCCATAGTCTCCAAAGCAGCTACCTCATTGGTAGTAGCTTCTTTGATTTTGCCAGTTAACTTCTTATTGCGATCAGAGAAGTCTGCGATGGCAGAAAGCATATCTGTGATTTCCCCTGCCATCTTGTTGGTTTCTTCTGCAAGGCCTTTGATATTATCTGCTACTACAGCAAAGCCTCTACCAGCTTCCCCTGCGCGAGCTGCTTCGATAGAAGCGTTTAATGCAAGGAGATTGGTCTGGCTTGCGATAGAGATAATGGATTCTGCTGCTGTACTGATTTTGTTTACTACTTCAGCGGTCTGATTTACGGATTCTGCTACTTCTCCCGCCATAGCATCCGTCTCAGCATCCTGTCTTCTGATTTCCTGCAGCTGCTTCTGTACTTTGCCGGATTCGTCATAGACAGAACGGCCTCTTTCTAAGTTATCTGTAGCAGCTGTCATAACCTGATCTACTGCGTTTCCGATTTCTACCGTGATACCTGTAGTATCCTGTACGTCCTCTGCCATAGAAGTAGCACCGGATGCCAAATCATTCACTGCAGACGCGATATCGCTGGCAGTCTTCTGGCTACCGCTGACAGAATCTTTCGCATTCTCTGCTCCTGCACTTACAGACTCTGCACCGTTGACCACGTCCTTTAATACCCCGCTGACACGGTCACGCATTTCTTCTGTATAGTTTGCAATCTGTGTAAATTCTTTAATCCCTGTCTTCACGAAAACAGGAGTTGCAAAGTCACCGCCGGAAATCCCTTCGATGCCCTTTGTGATACTCTGCAAGCTTCTTACCATCTTATTGGCAATCAGCATAGATACTACAAGCAGCACTGCTGCGAAAACCGTAAGCAGAACCAGATAGCTTACTACGAAGCCTGTTACCTGTTTCTGGTTATTGGCAATCTGCTGATTTGCCCAACTTTCTGTCATCTTCTGCATACTATCCAAGTAGCCTCTGATGTCATAGAAGGTATTGGTAAAGAGGTTCCAGTCACCCATATAGATGCTGAAATCATAACTACCCTTCCAAGTACTTAGGCCGGTGCCAAAAGCTGTGGCCAGTTCCTCGAAGCTCTTTCCATCTTCTGTTTTTACGTTTTTGAAAAGTTCCGGATACTGTTTTGCAATGGCAACGACTTTTGCCAGACCTTCTTCTGTCTCCTGCGCATTCTCATTGTAGGTTGCCAGCATAGTGTCCACTGTTTCTTTTTCCAGATACAGTCTCTCACTCTTAAGCTGAACAGCTGCCAACATAGACTGATAGAAGTCACGATCCATGTTGATGAGACTTGTGTTGATGGTGTACAAAGTGTCATAGTAAAGTTTCTTATCTTCATCCGCCTGTTTCTTAATCCGAAGTCCGAAGAATGTCACCACTAAAAGCAGGATGATGATCATCGGAATGATAAAACAGGAAAACGCCCCTCTCATACTAATCTTCTTTTTCATAATTCTCTCCTCCTCGAGTTCATGCTTAGTTGCCTACGAGAACAATTCTATCACTTCAAGGGCATAATTCCTAGAAAAAACATCACAAACACGCATAAAATCGCACAAAAAAAGAAACCCACCGAAAAATCGATGGGTTCCTCTAATCAATCGTAGAGATTATCTTCTAGCCATTGCTTCTTCGAAATCTCTTGTACCAGCGAAGATCTCATTCTTGTATGGGTTCTTCTTCTGTTCGATAGATCTCTTGATGATAACTGCAAGGCAAAGAACGTTAACAACTACTGCTGCGATAGCAACAACACCCTGTGCTGTTGGGTTAGCAGTGATACCTTTTGCTGTCAGTTCTTCTACAGTTGTAATCTGAGTCATATCAAATGCTGTAAGTCCTGCTTCTGTAGCGCCCTTGTAAAGAGAAGGAAGTACAGAGAAAGGAGCTTTCAACTGGAACAGCGGGAATACCTGAGCGAACATACACCAGATAGCCAGTGTGTTAGCACGGTTCTGAATCCAGCCACCTTTGTTCCAAAGTGCATTTGCAAAAGTAGGAGCAAGGAGCAGAGCCACACCGCAATACCATGTATGAGTAGGTAAGTTACAGTATGTGTACTCGAAGTTCCAGATATCGTAAGCAACGATGAACCAAATGGTCATGTCAGGCCATAACATATCGTCCTGTTTCTTGGAGGAGTAGATGCCCCACCAACCTGTCATACAGAAGATATTCAGTACACCGGCGATAGCGTTTAATACGTTCCACCAGCCACCGTACAGCCATACGTTCTCAGAAGAGAACCACCAACCACCCTGCATACCGCCGGCTGCGAAGCCGTTGATAGCAGACTCAAGGTCAGATGCTACTGCGATTAAGATGTTAATAGCTACGATTACGAATGGCCAAGGTTTGAACCATTCTTCTTTACCGATGCCCCATTTGTATTTGAGCATCATGAAACCTACGCATCCGATATCTGCAGCGTAAAGTTTCGCATAGTGGAACCAACCGTTCATGTAAAGTACAGTCTGGTTGTTTACTGCCCAAGCAGCACCACTCTTAGCAGCTAATGTAGCTGCGATGAAATATACTGTCAAGCAAAGTGGCAATACTACGAATACCATGATGCCGCCTAACTTTGTTCGACGTCCGATTTCGTTCATCAGGATCAGTCCTGCGAACACGAGAACCCAGCCAAGAAGTTGCATCAAGGCCTGGTCGCCATAGAGTTGAAATAACATACGATCATCCTCCTTTTAAACTCTAACTTAATAGTAAAATTCTATGAAAAGAAAATCAATAGATGGCCACGTTATTTCATGACATTTTAATAAATATGTAAAAAACCATAGTTCCTCTAGCGTCTTTTATTCTCGTTATGATAATTTAGCAAAGATTTACGAATATCGCCCTGTACAAGAATACGAATATTGTCCGCCATAGTTTCCGGCTCTTCTTTCATGCCGTTACGAACCCAGTCTATGGTGATGGCATTAATGGCCAGGGTGAAGAACTTGATGATGAACTCTCTTTGTGCAGCACTTACCTTGATACGAACAGATTCTTTATCTACGATTTTTACTACGTAGGGTTTTAAAAATCGGTTCATGAAGTACTCTACGTACTCCTTTTCAATGGATCTGTATGCATTGATCAGCAGGCTCTTATGCTCTCTACACCAATGCAATGTTTTTGCATATCCTACCTGCCAGGTATCGATTTCGCTGTTCTCATCCACGATTTTCTGGGTTTCCTGAAGACAGACCCATTCCACAATGTCGTAGATGTCTGAAAAATAATAATAAAACGCTTGTCTGGACACGCCACATTTGGTCACGATATCTTTTACCGTGATTTTTTCCAGGGTGCGCTCCTCCAGCATCTCCATCAGAGCTTCCGCAAAGCGTTCTTTCATATTAGACATAATGCATCCTCCAGCAGTTCATATCTGCCATTTTTCAGTCTAACCACGGTGATGGCGCAATTATGCTGCACATTACCGGTCCAAAAATCTTTTTTCTCCCGACCAAGCATCACTGCCAACAAGGCTTTGTTCACTGCTCCATGTCCTGAAATCAGTACTCTGTGCCATTCCTTTTCCTTGGGTTCTATCACCTTCTGCAAAAAGTCTTTGGCCCTTGCCATAACAGCTTCAATGCTTTCCCCACCTTCCGGTGCTTCATACTTTTCAGGAGCATCAAAGAAATAATGAAATGGGCTGCTGGTATCCGCAAAGAGGGTAGGTCCATCCTTCCCTTCGTTGACACCAAATCCCATTTCCTTGATTCGTTCATCTCGAATAATTTCGATATTTCTATGACCGCGCACCAGACAAGCTGTCTCATATGCCCGAATTAACGGTGAGGAATAGATGATGTCAAAGTCTGTATCTTCCAAAGCCTCGCCTGTCTTACCGGCCAGTTCTCTTCCGTTTTCGTTTAATGCAATGTCAGAGTGTCCCTGGAATCTGCGCTGCACATTCCAAGGAGTCTCTCCATGCCGTAGTATATATAATTCCAACTTCCACCTCACATGCCACCGCAAGGCCGCTCAGGCGCCGCGGAGGCTGCCACCAGGGCTCCGTCAGCTTCGCTGACACCTCATGTCCGCTCAAGCGCCGCGGGGGCTGCCACCAGGGCTCCGTCAGCTTCGCTGACACCTCGTGGCAATTACCAACACAACACTTCATGTCCATCTTCGGTTACCAGGACCATGATTTCCCATTGTGCGGAGGGTTTACCATCTTTGGTGTAAACTTCCCATCCGTTTTCTTCATCGGTGAAGATTTCTACTCGTCCCATGTTTACCATTGGTTCGATGGTGAAAATCATGCCGGGAGCCATTACCATCTCAGTTCCTTTTTTGCTGTTGTAGCCTACCCATGGATCTTCATGGAATTCAAGGCCTACCCCATGTCCTCCGATTTCGCGTACTACGGTGTAGCCGTTTGCATAGGCGTGGTCATGGACTGCCTGGCCCATATCGCCAAGGAAGCCCCAAGGTTTTACTTGCTCCAATCCGATTTCAACGCATTCTTTAGTCACCTGTACCAGTTTGCGCTTTTCTTCGCTGACATCCCCGATGCAAAACATACGGGAAGAGTCTGAGAAGTATCCGTCTAAAATAGTGGAACAATCCACGTTGATGATGTCGCCGCTTTTTAAGATGACATCTTTGCTAGGGAATCCATGGCACACCTGATCATTGACAGAAGTGCACACACTAAAGGGATATCCTTCGTAGTTTAGTGGTGCAGGGATACCGCCCATATCTGTAGTCATGTCATAAACAATCTTATCAATTTCTGCGGTATTCATACCTTCATGGATGTTCTTTTCAATGTAGTCCAGTACTGCCACATTGATCTTGGCGCTTTCCTTGATTTTTGCAATCTGTTCAGCGTTCTTGATGATTTTTCTGGATGGTACCAAATGTCCATTCATGGACATCATGTGCAGGCGGGCATCGAACTGCTCATGGCAGCTTTTGTATTTCTTGCCACTACCGCACCAACACGGATCATTTCGTTGTAATTTCTTCAAAGCCATTCTTTCTTCCTTCTTCCTTTATCACTATCAAAACCCACTTTTAAAGAAGTGGAGCGATTAAACGTAATAACAATTGTCCGAATCTGGTAGGAATTCCTCTTTGGGCTACGCCGCCAGCAGGCAATTCCTCAGATACTTCAAACATTCTATCAAAATCTTCTTTCATGTTCTGAATCATAGGACAACCATAGAGTACCACGCCATTTTCAAAATGCAAGTATAGGCTTCTGAAATCCAGATTGATGGTACCTAATGTGGCTACTTTGCCATCCACCACACACATTTTTGCATGACTAAATCCCGGCCGATATTCGAAGATCCTGACGCCGCCTCGAAGTAGCGGTGGATAATAGGACCTGGTTTCTTTGTACACCATTTTCTTATCCGGAATCCCCGGTGTAATGATTCGCACATCCACGCCACGCTTTGCAGCTGTAGTCATCTCTCTTACCATTTCATCTGTCAAAACCAGATATGGGGTAACAAAGTACACATAATCCTGGGCCATACGAAGCATATTCATATAGACCTCTTCCGCCAATGCTTCGGACCGCATAGGGCTTTCTGCATAAGGTTGCACGAAGCCATCCTGTCTATAGGAAGCTACATTTTCTTCCAGGGTATTCTCTGTCTCAGATGTATCCCACATTTCGATAAAAGGCCGTACATCATCCGGCTTTGCCGCCATGGCATTCCACATCTCGAAGAATTGTAAGGTCAGGCATTTCACCGCCTCACCTTCCAGTTTCATACCGGTATCCTTCCAAAAACCATAAGGCATAGTCAAATGGAAATACTCATCTGCCAGGTTATAGCCGGTAACAAATCCCACTTTGCCATCCACCACCATGATTTTACGGTGATCTCGGTTATTCATAAATACATTAACAATCGGGGAAATCGGATTAAAAACCACACATTTGACGCCGGCGGCTTCCATTTCCTTTTTGAATTCGCCATTGACGAACCAGATGCTTCCCATGTCGTCGTAGAAAAGACGAACATCTACGCCTTTGGCTGCTTTTTCTTTCAGAATCTCCTTCAAAGGTGCAAAGCCTGCGCCATCCTCGATGGCATGATACTCCAAAAACAGGAATTTCTCTGCTTTCCTAGCTGCCTCCACCTGAGCTTCAAAGCCTTCTGCTCCATCCGGATAAAAAGTGGTGCGGGTATTCTGCTTCACAGGATACTTTCCCTGTCTCCACACATACCGGGCATTTCCATAGGCAAAAGGATTCTCCTGTTTTAATGCCTGAAGCACCTGTTCTTCCTGATGATAGCAGGGTTCTAGGGTATCATTTACTTGCTGAAAAATCTTCCGCATGCGCTTTGTGGCATTACTGCGCCCCATAAGCATATAAAGGGGCAAGCCAAACATAGGAAATACAGATATAAAAATCATCCACGGCATCTTAAAGGCAGCATTAATATGTCTACCATAGATACCCAAACCGATGATCATGGTTAAAATACTGATGGTGGTGGAAATCCAAGGCACTCTTTGGGCCAAAAACCCAATTACCAAGGCAATCCACATAACCTGTAGCAAAAACAAAAGTGCAATCACGATAAAACGAATGGTACTGTTTTTGACTGCTGACTTCTGCTCCATGCGCATTTTATCTCGTTCAAATTGTTCCTGCATACAAACCTCTAGTCTAGAATCCCATCTTGGTGCGTTCCATGCGGTTCTTCTTACGTAGAAGTGCTCCTTCCCATTCCATCTTCTGCTGTTCCTTTTCCAATTTCAGGCCATAAGGAATCCTGGAGGGTTTGCCGTTTTCATCCACCTGCACACAGGTTAGATAAGCGCGGTTTATAGGATGACGGCTGCCATCCTTCTCTTCCACGTAGGTATCCACGCGAACTTCCATAGATGCATTTCCTACATATGTCACTTTAGCTACCAGTACTACAATATCGTTGAGGAAAGCTCCTCTCTTAAAAGTCAGATTGTCGATAGACGCTGTGGTGACTTCTCCACTCATGTGTCGCTGCGCGCAAGCACAGGCTGTCTCGTCTATCCAAGACAAAAGTCTTCCTCCGTATAATCTACTGGATCCGTTCAAATCTTCATGTCTTAATACATGAATGTTTTCCACTCTGGAATACTCCACTGTACGTAGTGGACGTGTTTCTTCTACCATTTTACTGCCTCTAAAACATCTATTTATGTGACTACTCACATAGCACGCTTATTATATCACACAGTTTCCATTTTGACTAAATGCCGCTATGTGTAAAAAGAAATACAACGCCTCCAATAAAAACAAAAAATCTCCCAGAAGTAACTAACACCCCTGGGAGATCTATGATTTATTATGAGAAACTTATTTTACATAAGAGAAGCTACACATTTTGCTACTTCTTTCATGTCAGCTGTAGGCTCAAAACGAGCTACCACATTACCCTGACGATCTACTACAAACTTCGTGAAGTTCCATTTGATATCAGGATTTTCTTTGTAGTTCTTGTCAATTTTCTTCAGCATTACGGACATAGCTAATGCGGCTGGTCCTTTTCCAAAGCCTTCGAAGCCCTTCTGCTCTTTCAGATAAGTGAATAGTGGAAGTGCGTTCTCACCGTTTACGTCAGATTTCTTCATCTGAGGGAACTGTGTATTGTACTTCAAGGTGCAGAACTCATGGATCTCATCATCTGTACCAGGTGTCTGGCCAGCAAACTGATTGCAAGGTACATCGATGATTTCGAGGCCCTGATCATGATACTGCTCATAGATTGCTTCCAGATCTTTGTAATGTGGTGTAAAACCACATCCTGTAGCAGTGTTTACAATCAGCATAACTTTGCCTTCATACTGGCTCAATGCAAGCTCTTCACCATTTGTGGTAGGTACTGTGTAATCATAAATTCCCATATTCTTTTCTCCTTTTCTTCTTTCGTGTATCTTTTTCGTATTTGTTCTCTAGTCTTGTGCCTGACCGGATGTCATATCGTCGTGTTTGTTTTTGTTATCTTTTATACTATTATATTGCGCGCAATCTTTCTAAATGTCAACCCCTTTTTTAAAATTTTTTTAAAAAAAAGTCCCTGCCATATGGCAAGGACTTTTCATGGTTCCTATTATACTTCTCTTTCGTCGCCCCAGAAGAACAGTGCTACGGTACCTGGGCCTGTATGGCAACCGATGGTGGCACCGATAGGGTTGATCTCGACTCTACCGTTCATCTTTGTAAACTTCTGCTCAATCATATCTGCTACGAATTTCGCATCTTCTAAGCAATCGGAGTTACTGATGAAGACTTTACCTGTATAGTCAAGTCCGCCTTCCGCTCTTTCCTCCATCTTTTCTACCAGACGCGCAAGAACTTTCTTCTTCGTTCTAACTTTCTCTCTGGCAATGAGCTTACCTTCTACGTTTACATTCAGAAGTGGGCAGATGTTTAATACTTTACCGGCAATACCTGCAGCCTTGCTGACACGGCCACCTTTAATAAAGAAGGTCAGGTCAGTGGTGCAGAACCAATGCTGTAAATTCTTTTTATTCTTCTCTACCAATTCATGCACTTCTTCAATGGACTTGCCCTCATCCCGCAGATCGCATGCATAATCTACCAGCAATCCGTATCCGGAAGAAGCACAGGTGGAATCAATGACATAAATCTTACGGTCCGGATACTCTTCCATTACCATATTCGCTGCTGTAGATGCAGAATTGTAGGTACCGGAAATACCGGAGGATAAGGTAAGGTGAATGACATCTTTCCCTTCTTTTACATTTTTTGTGAAAAGCTTTACGTACTCATCTGTGCTTACCTGGGAAGTCTTTGCATCCTCACCGGCAAGCATTCTTCTGTAAATTTCTTTCTGATCAATACTCTGACCAAAGTCATCTTTATATTCCTCATTTCCTAAATGAAATGAGAAGTTAGCTGCCTGCAAATCTCTCTTTGCTAACCAGTCTAAATTCATATCCACTGTGGAGCAGCATGTAATTACATAATTTGCCATAATTCTATCTCCCTCGTAAAACCTTAGCGGGCACGTATTCGTCCCTTCAATGACGTCTTCATAATCATAATCCATTTTATCCGTTTCCGTCAAATCTAGTCTTCATTACTACGTCTTCGGGTGATTTTGGCTATATGGTTATGGTCATAAGAAAGGCCGCAGATTCTGTCTGCGGCCCCATTTTACAATTCAAATTTTTCCATCAAGTCGGAAACCTTTAAGTTCTGTTTTTCTTCGCCTCTGGCTTCAAAGACAATGTGACCATCCTGCATCATGATTAATCTGTTACCGTGCTTGATGGCATCCTTCATATTGTGAGTTACCATCATGGTGGTCAAATGTGACGCTGCTACGATTTTATCGGTAGCCTCCAGCACCTTGGCAGCTGTCTTAGGATCAAGAGCGGCAGTATGCTCATCCAAAAGAAGCATCTTCGGCTTCTGCATAGTCGCCATGAGAAGAGTCAGAGCCTGTCTCTGTCCACCGGACAAAAGACCCACTTTAGAAGTCATACGATCTTCTAATCCCAAGTCCAGGGTACGAAGCAATTCTCTGTATTCCTCATATTCCTTCTTTGTTACACCCCAGCGAAGACCTCTTTTTTTACCACGTCTGCCGGCCAAAGCCAGATTCTCTACAATCTGCATGTCCGCCGCGGTTCCTGTCATAGGATCCTGGAAGACACGTCCAAGGAAAGGCGCTCTCTGGTGCTCACACAGACCGGAGATATCCGTTCCGTCGATGAGGATCTGTCCGCTATCCACCGGCCATACACCTGCCACCGCATTCATAATGGTGGACTTACCGGCGCCGTTACCGCCGATGACTGTCACGAAATCCCCATCCTCTAAAGTGAGGCTTACGTGATCAAGAGCAACCTTCTCATTAATGGTACCCGGGTTAAAGGTTTTGCATACATTTCTTACTTCTAACATGCTTTGCCTCCTTCCCGATTTGCTGTCTTATTCTTTTTCGCCAGGCTTCTAAAGGAGCTCTTGCGTTTATCCTGCAGATAAGGCACTGCCAGGAAAATGGCAACGACTATCGCTGTCAAAAGTTTCATATCGTTGGCCGGGAATTTCAGCCAAATGACAAAGTTATACACTAAGTAGTATAAGATACCACCGATGACTACGAAGGTAAGTCGCAGCATAAAGTTCATGTGCTTGCCAAGGATGGCAAGGCCAAGGACTTCACCGATGATAACTGCTGCCAGTCCCACTACGATAGCACCACGTCCCATATTCACATCTGCAAATCCCTGGAACTGGCAAATCATACCGCCTGCCATAGCAACCATACCGTTGCTGAGGGCCAAAGTAATGACCTTCATATTGCCAGTATTGATACCCTGGGCTCTGGACATGTTTGGATTGATACCTGTGGCACGAATTGCAGACCCCTGCTCTGTACCCAAATACCAGTACAAAAGGCATACAATCACTGCATCGATGATCACCACAAACAGAATCGTCCAATAAATATGCTGAATATTACTGGTGATGCGCAGTTTCACTTCATTGGGATTGATGGCCTGGTTTGCTTTTCCCATAATATGCAGGTTGATGGAGTACAGGGAAATCTGTGTCAAAATACCCGCAAGAATATCCGGGATTCCAAGCAAAGTGTGTAAAAAGCCTGTTACCAGACCGCACAGCACTCCTGCAAAGAAAGCCAGCACCAGTCCCAGTTCCGGTCCTACTGCCTGCAAGAAACCTGACTGGGAACTCTGACACGCAAAGATAACCATAACCGCTACTGCACCACCGGTGGCAAAAGAACCATCCACCGTCAAATCTGCAAAATTCAGCATCTTGAACGTCAAGAATACGCCAAGTGCCATCACACCCCAAATCATACCTTGGGCGATACCACCGGGGAATGTAACAAAAAGTGCCCCCGGATCGAGACTAGCAAAATACGCTAACATTATTTTTGAACTCCTTCATAACCTTCCGGAACTGTAAAACCGATTGCTTCCGCATAATCGATGTTGTATTTCTTAGTAGTAGTACTTGCTGTACCGATCTCCATAGTAGAAGGATCGATACCCTCTGTAAGAATCTTTGCTGCCATCTTACCTGCTTCAAAGCCGATGTCATAGTAACTGATGGACAGTGTAGCAAGGCCGCCGCCCAGCATCATATTTTCCTCACCACAGATGACAGGCATACCGGCAGGCTGGCATACATTGCTGATGATAGTCATATTGGAAGCAGCTGTGTTATCTGTAGGGATGTAGAGTGCATCTACAGAACCTACTGCGCTGCTGACAACTGCCTGCAAATCATTAGAATCTGCAAAGGTGAATTCTTCGTAAGCAATTTTATCTTCATCTAAGTATTTCTCAATGGTCTTTGCCTGATAATCAGAGTTAGCTTCGCCGGAGCAGTACAGGATACCGACTTTCTTTACATCCGGAACCAGCTCTAAAATCATATCTTCCTGCTGATCCAGGGGTGCTAAATCGGATGTACCGGTTACATTGATACCTGTGGTACCGCTAAAGTCCTTCATAGCCAGTGCTGTGGCATAATCTGTAACAGATGTACCTACAATGGGAATGGTGGTGGTACTAGCTACTGCTGCCTGTAATGCAGGAGTCGCATTAGCCATAATCAGGTCATAACTATTGGCCGCAAAAGAGTTTGTAATAGTAGCACAAGTAGTGGAGTCGCCCTGGGCATTCTGTACATCGAAAGTAACACTATCCCCTAATGCTTCCTTTAAAGCATCCTGGAAACCCTGTGTGGCTGCATCCAATGCATCGTGCTGTACCAGCTGACAGATACCTACTTTATAAGTCTGTCCATCTCCTGTCTGTGCAGGTGCTGCTGCATCGCCGCCAGCTGTAGCAGCTGCACTACCGCATCCTGTCAAAAGTAACATGCCTGCTAAAAGGGCTGCTAATTTCTTTTTCATAGTTGTTCTCCTCTCAATCATTTACTGTTTTCCTCTCGCCACCGGTATGAACGAATCCACCCCTGCTGAATCCTCACTTCAACAGTTCGACGCTTTAAACCGATAAACTATTCCCATTATACTCATCCCCACAGTAAATTGCAATGAAATTCCTGTTTTATACACAAAAAAAGGGAGGCAAAGGCCTCCCTTTAGAACTTTTTATTCAATTACTGTTTTGCTCCAGGTATCATCCGGGCAAAGAGCAATGTAAGTCTTACCGGTATTAATGGTAATCTCTTTTCCATCTTCATCGAAGTATCTGGTGCGATCTGTAGCCGAATTCTTGGACCATGTAATCGGAACTGCTTTTCCTTTGGTTACATAGTAGCCTTTCTGATTGGAAGTCAGGCATTTGTACATCATGTAACCACCTTCATCGAACTGCTGGAATGGGCAGCTCATCAGAATGACATTATCAAATGTCAGCACGTCGCCGTCTTCTCCATCTTTATGAACCTTACCATATTCATAGTAGTCATAAGTCTGGGTATCTTCGTTATACTTCAGAGTAGACTCATTATGAGGGAAGCAAGGTTTTACAGTGTTTGCTTTAATCTGAGAATCATCCAATGTCACTTCGGTACCCCAGCCTGTGAAGTTGAAATGGAAATCGGAATCCGGTTTGTACTGATTATACTCGGTATCAATCTTAGCAGCTTTCAAACGATCTGCTACTTCGCCTTTGGTTACATACTCTGTAAATTCGTATGCTTTACCATTTTTAACTCTGGCGAATCCGCCGGAAAGGTGATCTGCATAATCATTCTTTAAGTATTCATCAATGTAGAATGGACCACCGTCATGAATCAATACTGCATTGTACTCAGCCATCATCAGGATGTTGGTAGGTCTGGTACTACGGATACTACCAAGCTGCTCAATGGCATCCCAATCTTTTACCACTGCCATAAGACGAGTGATACGATTGTTCTTTGTACTGTTCATCATCTCATAAACGATATCTGCTTCTGCTACACCATAGTGATCCAGTGCAGTAACTTCATTATCAATCATGACAGCAACAGGTCTCTGATTTTTGATTTCTTCGCTGATTGGTTCACCGGTCAGTTCGCTAAGGTACATGCCTTCCGGAATCTCACCTGCCGGAATTTCTTCCTCAGACTCCTCTACTGCAGCATCATTTCCTGCTTCCGGGATAGACTCCCAAGTCAGTGTTTCGATACTTGCAGCACTTTCTGCTGTGTCCCCTTTGCTTCCACATCCTGCTAAAGATGCTACAAGGCATAAGCTAAGACCGATTACGGCTAATCTCTTTTTCCCCATAGGTATTCCTTCCTTATCTGTCTTTTTAATCTGTACTCCCATATCTACCATATTTAGAGTACGCTCTATTTTATTATACATAGATTTAGATGCATGCACTAGAAAAAAAAGTTGTTTTTTCTCAAAACTTTCTGATGTATCTAAAGTTCCCCATGCATTTCTTTGATTTTATCTAAAGTAAGCTCCGTCTGGGTCTGCAGAAAAGTCTGCAGGCTCTGGGCATAATTCAGGATAGCATAGCAATCCTCGGCGGTGAGAAGTAGATTTCCATCTACATCTGCGAATACCACCGCCCTACTTAAGTCCAGTACCCCAAAGACAAAATCGCACATAGTGATGACCACGTGATTCTTTGGCATGCCTGTGGTAGATAATTCATTACAATAGGTTTCTCCTGCCAGTGCCGGATTACTTTCTGTGTCTAATACCACCTTTACTCTGGAAGAGATTCCCTCAATTTTTTTCTTTAAATCCAGGGCTGCTTCTTCATAAGGTCCTACGATAATCTGCACCTCATCCACGTAGGTCAGCATGCGGCGAAGCTTGGCATCAGAGTTCAAAATCGGTCCGCAGATGTCCGGCTTCACTTGCCCCATCTCTCCATGAATGGCATCATCATAGGCCGCCACCAGGGAATGAATCTTATGTTCCTCTTCCTGATAGATAGCCTCGTAGAGGTTCACATACAGAGTAGTCAGCAGAATCTGCACCATCTCTTCCCGTCGCTCTTCCGGGGTGTACTTCATATAAAAGCGAAGCCAGTTTCGCCACGCATAATAAGTTGGTACAGTTGTTTCAGCTTCTTTTTTCGCTCCCATGGAATGATAGGCTACTGCACTTCCAAGACACACCACCTGCCAGCCGGCAAGTCCTGCCAGATAGCAGAACTCTGTATCATCCCAATAGAGGAAATTCTCCTCCGGGAAAAGGCCTACCTTCTCCATCACTTCTCTTCTGAAAAGCATGGCACAAGCTGGAACCGCATCACACACAGTCACTTCCGGAATTCGAACAATCTCCCCAATGTGATTTACAAAAGCACTTTCTCCCTCTGCTAATTCCGGTACTATCCCTTCCGAAAGTTGATTCAAGCATTTCAGATTTTCATAAGGCGACTTGGAGCAATACTCCTCAAAGTCGATCCAGATACCATTTTCCTGCAGTACTTCTGGGTTTGCCTTACGATATACTCTAGGGCCTACGATGCCACATTCCTTATGCGCATCTAAATAGGCCACCAGTTTTTCCAACGCATCTTTCGTAAGCACCGCATCATCATCCAGACTTAAGATATAGTCTGCATCTGTCTCCAGTGCTGCTCGAAAGCCCAGGTTGAATCCACCGGATCCGCCCAGATTCTCTTCATTGCGATGAATAATGGCCCGTTCTCCGAATCTCTCTTCCAACGCATCTACGGAACCATCCGTAGATCCATTGTCCACTATAAAAAGGTCTGCCACAGTGCAGGTACTATCCAGTACGCTCTGCACCGCTTCGCAGACCTCATCTTTTTTGTTGTAGTTGCATACCACTACTGCTATTTTGCTCATATCCCCTTGGCCCCCTTTGCCATTTCTATTATAGCTTAGGGGGATTCCGGCATGCAATATAAGCCTTGGGAATTAATCTATCTGTTCTACCAGTAATCCGTAAGCATTGGGAATCTCTTCCCCATTCGCCAAACGCTCTTCCTCTTCTGCCGTCAGGAATCGTTCCATCTTGTCCCACCGAATGTAATTATTCTCGTCCACTTCCAGATAAATACTTCCGGAGTTTACCTGATAGTGATGTTCTTCATAGCTTCCGTCTAAGAAAGTCACGCCTACGGTTAAAGTAGCTCCATCAAACTGGTCCGTATCGGCCCAGGCAGCTGCCTGCATGTCTCCTGTATCATCTGCCTGTTTCTCTTCCGGCAGATAGAATCCATACAACATGGTTGGATCATAGTCCAGCTCTATCGCATCTCCCAGATTTTCATAGCGATTGAAAAAGTAATTATAATTCTCTGAACCGAATTCACCTAATTCTTCCACTTCCTCATAAAAGAAAGGATGACTCTCTGTTACTTCAAAGCATTCTGCATTCCAGCCTGCTTCTGTTTTTCGCTTTTCATTCAGTTCCTTTTCTTCCTCATCCGTTGCTCTTCTGACAGAATACAGGCCGTTTTTATCGATAGAAAGTTTCACCTTCCGGATATTGCTACCCTGAATGGAAAATCTCTCACTAAAATACCCGCCAAAGCTGCTCATGGCTTCCGACATACCCAGACCATATACCCCACCGGATTCCACACTGCTTTTCTCCTGATCTGTAAGTTCTGCTGCAGAAGCAGTCAGCACAAAGAGATTCTTACCGGCATTTCTCTCCGGTTCCATATTTTCTGCTACGATATCCTCTTGGCCTTCACTACCACTTCTTAATGTCATAGGCACCACATAGGAGCCGCCAATGGCGATTAATGCCGCTGCTGCCACCGCACCCACAGCCATAATTGGCCATTTCACGATTTTGTTCTTGCCGTTTTTCTTTCCTTTTTGCTGATGCTGTGATGCTTTTTCTTTTCCTTCTGTTGCAGCTTTCTGTAATAAATCTGCGTCAATTCCACTCATTGCTTTATATAAATCTTCTCTTCTCATGATACGTAATACCCCTCCTTCACCAGTCTCTTCTGCAGTTTTTCTCTACATCTGCTGAGTATGACTGCCGCGTTTCCTTTGGTGATACCGTACTGTCTGCTGATTTCCTCCAGACTTTCTGTGTAGAAATATCTGCTGGTAAATAAAAGTGCATCCCGCTCCGGCAGTGCCCTGGTAAAATCCTTAATGATGCTTCGGAGTTCCTCTCCTAAGATGCTGTCTTCCACAGAGCTATTGCCCGGCAGACATTCTTCTAATTCCTCCAGCACATCCTGTAAGACACCACTGCCTCTTTTCTGAGCCCTGGAAGCTTCTACGATGTTAAAAGCCAGGTTTCTGGTAATCTTTCCCAGATAGATTCGCAGCATCTTCGGTCTGGTAGGTGGAATGCTATTCCACGCCTTCACCCAGGTATCATCCAAGACTTCTTCTACATCTTCGCTGCTAGCTAGGATATGCCCTGCGATGCTCTGGCAGTATTTGCCATACTTCCGGTCTGTCTCTGCGATAGCATCCTCGTCCCGGTTAAAATACAGTTCAATTATTTCTTCGTCCCTCATTTTGTCCTTCCTCTTCTGTAAGCTTACACCTATATAGACAGGAAATCCTAAAGGATATTACAACAAAAACAAAAAACCGTCACCTATGAATTGCTTCATAGATGACGGTGTTCGAATTCATAATCAGTGTCTCTGATCCTGATTCTCATATACTTCGCAGAATCTGGCAGATCTGGAGGCAGGCTCTCCTGCCATGTTCAGGTGCGTCAAATCTCCCATGCGCAACATACGGAATGTGGCGATTCCCTTTTCTCTTTCCTCTGTAGCGATTTCTGTAACTGCTGTAGGAGCCACCACCATGAAATGCAGCGGCATAAAAGGAGACACATTCCACAGGTGAGACAGAAGTACGGAGGTGATTCCGTAGTGGCAGAAGAGGGCAATCGTCTTTTCATTGCCCTGTTCACATTTGTAGCACAGTCCGTCTCTGATATAACCATACTTGGCAATCAGCTTGTCGAATTCTCGGATTACAGCATCGTATTTTTCTACCGTATTGCTGTACTTAGCGATATCGGAGGTTCTCCAGGCATCCTTATCAAAAAGTTCAGGATGCTGATTGTAATAGGATGGCAACATATCCCATACACCTCTGGTGTAATACTTGCCTGTCTCCGGATTCTTTCGATACTCATGGGCTGCAAAAGCTTCTACCGGAGCTCCCGGCAGGTTTGGATCAAACTGGGCTGTAAACTCCTGCAACCACTCGCAGGTAGCCACTGCCTCTTTTCCTAGTTTTTTTAGGGAATAGGCTGCTGTATCCTGCGCCCTTCCCAAGGAAGATACATAGATATCGTCGATTCCCAGTGTCTCAATCTGTGCTGCTAAAGCTTCTGCTTCACGACGCCCTTTTTCTGTCAGGGTATCATGTTCGTAATCCGGGTCTCCATGTCTGATTAGTATGATTCTCATGTTGTCCTTCTCTCCAAGTCCTTACTTTTTATCCTTCTCCAGCATGCGTTTTACGTACTGACCTGTATAGCTTTTCTTCACTTTTACGATTTCTTCCGGTGTACCTTTGGCGATTACCATACCACCGCCATCTCCACCTTCCGGTCCCATATCGATGATATAGTCCGCTGTCTTGATGACATCTAAGTTATGCTCAATTACAATGACTGTATTTCCACCGTCTGCCAATCGATGAAGAATCTCCACCAGCTTGTGCACATCTGCAAAATGCAATCCGGTAGTAGGCTCATCCAAAATATATACGGTCTTACCGGTGCTTCTCTTACTCAGCTCTGTAGCTAACTTAATACGCTGGGCTTCACCACCGGATAGCTCTGTAGAAGGCTGTCCCAGTTTTATATAGGAAAGACCTACATCATACAAGGTCTGAATCTTGCGCTGAATAGAAGGAATGTTTTCAAAGAAGTGTAGTGCTTCCTCTACTGTCATATTCAGTACGTCATAGATACTCTTTCCTTTATAGAGCACGTCCAGAGTCTCACGGTTGTATCGCTTACCGCCGCAGACCTCACAAGGCACATACACATCCGGCAGGAAGTGCATCTCTATCTTGATGATACCGTCACCACTGCAGGCCTCGCATCGTCCACCTTTTACATTGAAGCTAAAGCGTCCTTTACTATAACCCTTAGCCTTGGCATCCTGGGTCGCCGCAAACAGGTCTCTAATCTGATCAAACACACCGGTATAGGTAGCCGGATTGGAACGTGGTGTTCTGCCGATGGGAGACTGGTCGATATTGATGACTTTATCCAACTGCTCCAGTCCTATCACATCATCATGCTCACCGGGGATGCATCTGGCGCGGTTCAGTTTCACTGCCAGGTGTTTATACAGGATCTCATTCACCAGGGAGCTCTTGCCGGAACCGGATACACCGGTAACACAAGTCATGACACCTAGTGGAAAATCTACGTCGATATTGCGAAGATTATTCTCTCTGGCACCCTTTACTGTTATAAATCCTGTAGGCTTTCTACGTTTGGATGGTACCGGGATACGCTTAGCGCCACTTAGGTACTGTCCCGTGATAGACTCCTTCACTTTACAAATCTCTTCCGCAGTACCTTGCGCTACTACTTCTCCACCATGAGAGCCTGCGCCGGGGCCGATATCCACAATATGGTCTGCTGCCCACATGGTATCCTCGTCATGCTCTACCACAATCAAGGTGTTTCCCAGGTCGCGGAGATGCTTCAGGGTAGCCAGAAGTTTATCATTATCTCTCTGATGTAGTCCGATACTTGGCTCATCCAGGATGTAGCATACCCCTACCAGACCTGAACCAATCTGGGTAGCCAAACGAATACGCTGGGCTTCACCACCGGATAGGGAGCCTGTAGCACGGCTTAAGGACAAATACTCTAAGCCTACATCCAACAAGAATCCCACACGATTATTGATTTCTTTCAGAATCTGCTTACCGATAAGCTGCTGCTGAGGCGTCAGTTCCATCTCATCGATGAATTTCTTTAAATCCTTCAGAGAGAATAATGTCATGTCATAGATATTCTTCCCACAGATGGTTACACCTAGGGATTCCTTACGAAGACGCTTACCACCGCACTCCTTGCAAGGGGTGATACGCATGAATTCCTCATATTCAGCCTTCGCTGTCTCAGAGAAAGTCTCTCGATATCTACGATCCATATTTAACAGGATACCTTCAAAAGCCACCGGATATACACCGCTACCACGCTGACCGGTGTAGTGTACATTCACTTCCTTACCCTTTGTACCATGGATCAGCATATCCTGTACTTCCGGCGTCAAATCCTGGAATGGGGTGTCCAAGCTAAACTTGTATTCTTTCGCCAGCGCATTTAATAAAGCATTAGAAAAGCTTCCTGCCTTACTACTGGACTGCCAGCCCATCCCCTGGATTGCACCCTCATGAATACTGAGAGAACGATCCGGAATAATCAATCTATCATCGAACTCCATCTTATAGCCTAGACCGCTACAGGTAGGACAAGCACCAAATGGATTGTTAAAGGAAAAGCTTCTAGGCTCAATCTCCGGAATACTAATCTCGCAATCCGGACAAGCGAAGTTCTGACTAAAAGTCAAAGTCTTCTTACCTACCACATCCACTTCTGCAAGACCATCTGCCAAAGAAAGCACTGTCTCTAACGAGTCTGTCAAACGTCTCTCAATACCCTCTTTGATAACCAAACGATCCACTACGATTTCGATGTTATGCTTGATATTCTTTTCAAGCTTAATCTCTTCCGATAAGTCATACAGATTTCCATCCACACGCACACGGACATAGCCACTCTTCTGTGCCTTCTCCAGCACCTTGGCATGCTCACCCTTACGGCCTCTGACCACCGGCGCCAAAAGCTGAATCTTGGTACCATCTTCCATCTGCATGATGTAATCCACCATCTGATCTACCGTGGTACGCTTAATCTCTCTACCGCAGTTCGGACAGTGCGGTACACCGATTCTTGCAAACAGCAAACGGAAATAATCATAAATCTCCGTCACTGTACCTACCGTAGATCTAGGGTTACGATTGGTAGACTTCTGATCAATGGAAATCGCCGGAGAAAGCCCCTCAATCATCTCTACATTCGGCTTCTCCATCTGCCCCAAAAACATCCTCGCATAAGACGACAGCGACTCCATATACCGCCTCTGCCCCTCAGCATAAATGGTATCAAACGCCAAACTGGACTTACCCGAACCCGATAATCCCGTCAACACTACAAATTCATTCCTGGGGATATCCACACTAATCCCCTTCAAATTATGCTCTTTTGCACCCCTTATCTTGATATACTCCTTCGGGCGCATCTTAATTCTTTCTTCTGCCATATCTTTCTTTCTACTAAATTAAAAACTATTCTCTTACTTCGCTATCATCTACCCAAAACTATATATAGCCAAAGGCTACTTTACACGATTTCAATTCGATCGAAAACCAAGTACTAATTGAATGTGTAAGTGAAAATCCGGGTAAATTCAAATATGTTACATAAGTAGACCTTTAGTCACCGTTGGTCCTTAGCAGGCGCTTGCGGCTGCTTAGTACCATTACGGTGACTATAGAGCGAGAGCGAGTCTACGTTGTAATATGTTTGGATTTACCCAAAGATTTTCACGTTCTCACTTAGTTAGCATACTTGGTTTTCAACTCAAACAACTGGTCACGCAGCGTAGCGGCGGATTCGAAGTCCAGCTCTGCTGCCGCCTTCTTCATGCGCTTCTCCACCTGTGCAATCAGCTTCTCCAATTCCTTCTTGGACATAGACTCCGGATCTTTCTGGAAGGTAGCATCCTCTTTGGCCACAGACTTGGAAATGGCGATGAGATCACGAACCGCTTTCTTGATGGTCTGTGGTGTGATGCCATGTTCTTCATTATAGGCCATCTGAATCTTGCGACGTCTCTCGGTCTCTTCGATGGCGGCCTTCATGGAATCTGTCATATTGTCCGCGTACATAATGACACGGCCCTCTGCGTTACGAGCAGCACGACCGATAGTCTGAATCAGTGACGTCTCGGAACGAAGGAAACCTTCTTTATCTGCATCGATAATGGCCACCAGAGATATCTCCGGAATATCCAGACCTTCACGAAGTAAGTTAATACCTACCAATACATCGAATACGTCCAAACGCATATCACGAATAATCTGTGCACGCTCTAAGGTATCGATGTCAGAATGCAGATACTTCACCCTTACACCGGCTTCTCTTAGGTACTCTGTCAAATCCTCCGCCATACGCTTGGTCAAAGTAGTCACCAGTACCTTATTCCCTTTGCCGGTCTCCTTGCGAATCTCTCCCAAGAGGTCATCGATCTGACCTTCTACCGGCTTCACTGTCACTTCAGGATCCAGTAGACCTGTGGGTCTGATGATTTGCTCGGCGCGAAGGAGCTCATGTTCCTCTTCATACTTGGCAGGCGTAGCACTGACAAACATAACCTGATCCAGGTGCGCCTCGAACTCATCGAAGTTCAGCGGTCTATTATCCAGTGCAGATGGCAAACGGAATCCGTAATCTACCAGCGTGGTCTTACGGGCCCTGTCTCCTCGATACATGGCGCCAATCTGGGGTACCGTCATATGGGACTCGTCGATGATCAAAAGGAAATCATCTTTGAAATAGTCCATCAAAGTAAACGGTGTAGCCCCGGGCTGTAAGCCGTTTAAATGTCTACTGTAGTTCTCGATACCGGAGCAAAAGCCTGTCTCACGAAGCATCTCCACATCAAAGTTTGTACGCTCGGAAATACGCTGAGCTTCTAAAAGCTTATCTTCTCCCTTGAAAAACTGGATTCTATCCTTTAATTCTGCTTCGATATCATCGCATGCTCGATTGATGGTCTCCTGCTTCACAACATAGTGGGAAGCAGGATAAATCATGATATGGTTCAATTCCGATACCGGCTTTCCGGTCAGAATCTCCACTTCCATAATGCGGTCTATCTCATCCCCAAAGAACTCCACACGAATGAGATAATCTCCGCCCTGGGCAGGATAGATTTCCACCGTATCTCCGCGAACGCGGAAGGTACCACGCTCTACTTCCATATCATTGCGCTTATACTGAATAGCAATCAGCTCCTTCAGCACCTCGTCCCTGTCCTTCATCATGCCGGGTCGAAGGGACACGGTCAGTTCCTTATACTCATCCGGAGAACCAAGTCCATAGATACAGGATACAGACGCCACCACGATAACATCTCTGCGCTCTGTCAGGGATGCAGTGGCAGAAAGGCGCAACTTATCAATCTCATCATTGATGGCAGAATCCTTCGCTATATAGGTATCAGACTGAGGCACATATGCCTCCGGCTGGTAATAATCATAATAGGATACAAAATACTCTACGGCATTTTCCGGAAAGAACTCCTTCATCTCTCCATAGAGCTGGCCCGCCAGGGTCTTATTATGGGCAATGATCAAGGTAGGTTTATTCAGTGCCTGGATGACATTGGCCATGGTAAAAGTCTTACCGGAGCCGGTGGCACCCAGTAATGTCTCAAACTGATTTCCCTCTTTGAAACCATCTACTAATTCTTTAATTGCCTGGGGCTGATCCCCTGTAGGCGCAAATTCTGAGTGTAGCTTAAACTCCATCCTTTGGGTTCCTCAAAACATACGTGAATACTTCAATTCTAATCCATTATTGCCTTTTCAGTATATCACCTCCCCTGTGAAAAATCTATGAATTTTAGAACATTTGTTTTATTTCTTCGCGAAAAAAAGGCAGGAACCGTAGCTCCTGCCTTTCAAAAAGTCTTTTATAATTTTCCGCCTGAAGTCGCGATACCTTCGATAAACTGCTTCTGGAATATCACATAAATGATAATCATGGGAACGCAGGATATGAGGGCCGCCATCATCAGTTCCGGATATTTCTGCTGATACTGGCCATTCATTTTGGCAAGTGCACTGGCAAGCGTCGTTGCTCTATTATCCGGGCATACAATCATAGGCCACATCAAATCCTTATAAGCAAACACTGCAGTAAAGATACCCAGTGCCACCATAGCGGATTTCGTCAGTGGCGCCATAATATACAAGAAGGTTTGTGGTATATTACAGCCATCCAAGATTGCCGCTTCTTCCAAATCTCTTGGAAGCTGCATGTAAGCCTGCCTCAAAAGGAATGTACCAAAGGCAGATACAAGGCCAGGGAATACAAGTCCCATAACCGTATTGGTCAAATGCATTTTGCTGACCATAACATATTGCGGAATGACATAAATCTGAACCGGAATCATCATCTGCACCAGAACCAGAGAAAACATTAAGTTTTTCCCTTTGAAATGGAGTCTTGCAAATGCATATCCTGCCAAGGTAGATGTCAAAACTGCAAACAGAATACGAAGTGCCACCATAGCCAAGGTATTTGCATATAGCCTTACGAAATCCATTGCCTGAATGACATTGGCAAAATTCTGTGTCTGCCATACACTGGGAACGATGACAAAAGGATCTACCTGCATGGTTTCTGCCGTGGTCTTGAATGCTGTCAGAAACATCCACGCAAAAGGCACCAGCATGATAATGGATACCAGAATCAAAACGATATAAATGAGTACATTACTGATTGTTTTTTTCATACCTTCACGCTCCTATTCATAATGAACCCATTTTTTCTGTCCAATCAGCTGAATCACTGTCAGTATCATAATCACAACCAGTAATACCACTACAACAGTTGCGCCATATCCCTTTTTACTTTGATCAAAGGAATACTTGTAGAATAGGAATACAAGAGACTCTGTCTTTTTCCATGCGGGGTTATTTAAATCAATCATCATATAGATTAAGTCAAACACCTGCATGGCACCGATTACTCTGGTAACCAGTACAAAGAAAATCGTAGGGGATATCAGCGGCACTGTAATGTGCATGAGTTGTGCCCATCCATTTGCACCATCCAAAGAAGCTGCCTCATAGTAGTCTCTAGGCACTTCCTGCAAGCCAGCCAGGAACAAAACCAGGTTGTAACCAAGAGCTGACCAAATACCAATAATGGCGATGGAAAAGATTGCCAGATTAGGATCTGAAATCCATTTTACATTTACATGGAACACGTTGTTAATCAATCCGAAGTTTGAGTTATACAGCCATTTCCATACCATTGCAATCGCCGCAGGAGCCACTACCATAGGCAGGAAAAAGATGGTTCTAAAGGTATCTCTTCCTTTTAGCTTTTTATTCAAAAGCACAGCCAAAAGTAGTGCAATAATAATGGAAAAAGGCACCTCAATCACGGCATACTTTACAGTATTTAAAAGAGACTGCCATACTTCTGTATCCCCGAAAACTCGATTGTAGTTTTCCAGTCCCACGTAGATATTGCCCTTACCAAAATCACCGGTTTTGTAAAAGCTTTGTTTTACCGTGGCAATCATGGGATAGAAGTTCAGAACAGCCAACCCTATCATTGTGGGGAGGATAAAAATCCATCCCCACAAGAATTCACTTTTTTGTCTTGTTGAAGTTTTTTTCTTCACCGGTATCTCCTTTGAAGCCTTCTATAGATTTATTCTTCAGCCAAGTCCTTGTTCATTTCTTCTGCGATTTCTTTGCAGACATCTTCTACAGGTTTTGCACCGGTCCATGCATCCTGTAATTTTTCGATCATCATATCTTCCCATACTGTAGTATTTCTAGAGTATGGTCTGAATACTAATTTGGAATCCAGCATCTTCATGTGGCCATTTAAGTCAAAGCATTTTACGCTGTTTACCCATGCATCAGATGTGCCCATGTATGCAGACATGGTAACACCAAGTTCAGCCTGTTTGATCTGTGCTTCTTTAGAACCAAGATATTCGATCAAGCTCCAAGCTGCGTCTGTGTTTTTACCATTTGCAGCTGCTGCCCAGCCAAGACCATTGTAAATAGATACACGATCGGAAGGATCTTTGGTATAAGGAAGAACTGCTACGTCGCAGTTTGCTGCTGCATATTCGTTATCACGATAGCCTGCAAGCATCCAGGAACCGTTGATGGACATTGCTACTTTACCTGCGCAAAGCAGTTCGTTAGGAGCTGTCTCAGATACAGTTGCCAGATCCGGGCAAGAGCCGTCTGCGATCATGTCTGTAAAGAGTTTTACAGCTTCGATGGACTTAGGATCATCCATACCGGATTTCTTCTTATCATCGCTGATTACATAGCCACCCATAGAGTAAATGGTGTTGTAGTAACCTTCCTGGTTGTTACCAGGTGCAATCGCATATCCCCAGTGATCGTCGTTTGTCAGTTTCTTTGCTGCATCAGCAAAATCCTGCCATGTCCAGGTATCATCCGGATACGCTACGCCCATCTCATCAAAGATGGTCTTGTTGTACCAAAGAGCGATTGTATCGATATCTTTTGGTACAGCGTACTGTTTGCCGTTAGACTGATACAGTTTTACGATACCATCGTAGTAATTTGCCATATCAATCTTATCGCTGGCTGCGATTTTATCTGTTAAATCCAAAAGCAAATCATTTTCCATGTACTTCTGTGCTACGTTAGAGTGCATCCAGAATACATCAGGAAGTTCACCGCCGGTAGCGCCTGCTTCCAAAAGTGTCCAGTAGTTATTCCAATCCACAACCTGAATGGTAGCCTTTACGCCGCTTTCTGCACTCCAGTCATCTACGATCTGCTGCAGGCCCGGTCTCTGGCCTTCATCCCAAATAGTGATGGATAACTCGCCTTCTTTGCTGCTGCCGATAGAAGTAGGCTCAGCCTCTTCTTCAGCTGCAGGAGCTTCTGCTGCAGGTGCTGCTGCCTCACTGCCTGTGTCAGCCGCCGGAGCAGCCCCACTTGCTCCACAGCCTGCCATAGACAGAACTGTTGCTACACTAAGTAACATTGCCAACGCTTTCTTTTTCATTGTACCCTCCTAAACAAATTGATAGTTTCTTGCCACTCAATTGCATCTTCATTGTAACCCTTATCAGGTTTCAAAAGGGATGGCAATATGTGGTTAAAATATGTCAATTTGCGACATGGTTATTTGCGCTCTTTCAAAACCAAAATCGCAGAATTGCCATCGTGTCCCATGTTATATCCGGGAATGCAATCATCTCTTAATGGAATTCCCGCTTCCATTAAGACATCCCCGTAGTATTCCTTGTCTCCTGCCCCATATTTCTTATCAGGATCAAGGCCATCCAGTTTCAAAAGCCCCGGAATGATGTTTACCGTTGCCCGCATGGTATAAACCGCCAGAATTGCTTTGCTCTTATCTTCCGAAACCACCATCCATGCGGCCTGGTTTTTTTCAAAAGGAGAACGCAGTCTGTAGAATTTCCCATACTGTAAAAGCTTTCGATGCTCCTTCACAAATCGTATCTGCTCCTGTACCATGGCAAACTCATCTTCTGTCAGACGGTTTAAATCCAGTTCGTACCCAAAGGCGCCAAACATGGCTACATGTCCACGCATGGTGATTGGCACAACTCTACCGGTTTGGTGATTTGGTACCGCCGACACATGTGCCCCTATGGAGGACACCGGGTATCCATACGTCGTACCATACTGAATCATGACGCGGTCTTCCCCATCCGTATTATCACTACACCATGCCTGTGGCGCATAGTAGAGCATACCTGCATCGAATCTACCACCACCACTGGAACAGGATTCGAAAAGGATATCCGGGAAAGCCTCCTCTAATCTTTCATAAAGCCGGTACACACCCAAAATATGTTTGTGATAGACTTTGCCTTGTTCTTTTGCAGGTAGTCCTTGGCTGAAACACTCTGTCAAAGTACGATTCATATCCCATTTGATGTAGCTGATAGGTGCGTCCTTAATAATACGATGCAGCATCTCATAGATGTAATCCACTACTTCCTCTTTGGAGAAATCCAGCACCATCTGCCAGCGTCCCAAGGATTTATGTCTATCCGGAATTGCAATGGCCCATTCCGGATGTGCTCTGTACAAATTGCTGTCCGGGTTCACCATCTCAGGTTCTATCCAAAAGCCGAATTTCAGCCCCATGGCAACCACTTTTTCCGCCAAGCCTTTCATACCATTTGGCAGTTTTTCCGGATTTTCTACCCAATCCCCAAGGGCTCTGTGGTCGTCATTTCTCTTTCCAAACCAGCCATCATCCAGAACAAAAAGCTCTGCTCCTGCTTCTTTTGCTTTTGCAGCGATTTTCAGGATACTTTCTTCCGTGAAGTCCATGTAGGTGGCTTCCCAGTTATTTAAGAGAATGGGTCTTTCCTGGTTTTTCCATTTACCACGCACCAGGTGATTGTTATAAAGGCTGTGATAGGTCTGGCTTAAGTCATTCAGTCCCTGAGCCGTTCTAGCCATCACAACTTCTGGTGTCACGAAGCTCTCTCCCGGCTTCATGTTCCAAGAAAAGGTATCCGGATGAATACCCATGAGGAATCTGAGTTTCCCATAGGTATCGCACTCTGCTTGCGCTAAAAAGTTGCCACTATACACAAAGGAAAAACCGATTGCTTCTCCCTCAAACTCATCTGTATTTGCTCTTTTCAAAATCACAAAAGGATTCTGATTCGGGCTGGAGTGTCCTCGCTTACTTTCAATGGCTACGATGCCCCTGTCGATTTTTCGTGTAATAGGTCGTCTCTCACGTGCCCATGCTCCGGAGAACTGCATCCACTCATACTCTGCATCCGGTAGATCCAGACACAGGCTCAAGGCTCTATCCAATACAAGTTCTGACTTTCCACGATTTTCAAATCTGGTACTTCTTACGATTACCGGATAATCTCTGAAAATGGAGTAGGTCAGAAACACATGCATGCCGTTTTTCTCATCCTGCAACTGAATTTCCAAAGAAGTGATTTCTTCCTCTGTGCCATAGAGTGCCGGCAAGCCCGGAAGTGCCTTCTTGGAAGCATAGATTTCATGACCCACATATTTTAGATTCGTTACACTGGATCCGTCTTCTTCCAGAATTCGAAAAGCCGGAGACGAAAAGTCTCCACTTCCAAAGGAAGGGTATTCCTGGCGATTCAATTCCATTGAAAACTGACTTTCCATGTCATAATAGGTTACCAAAGACAGTCCTATACGGTCTGACAAATAGATCAGATCTTCCGTATCATGAAGTCTCTTGCCAAAGTATAACTGCCCCAATTCCCCATTGGGCTGCACATACATGATGTAGCTGATTTGGTCGTTATACAGATGAAACTGTTTTGTTTTTGCGTGCCAGATGATATTCATTTGAAATCCTTTCTTTGTTTTCTTTGCAACTGAGAAACAAGTATAGTCAGTATAGCTTCAAAAAAAGGAAACTGTAATGGCATAATCCGATATTTATATGTCTAAATGCGACATTAATGCTATAATCAATTTATAAGAGGGGTATGAATATGGCAAATGACGGATTATTTGGATGCGACTTTTGTAAGTTTGTAAACTGGGAAAGTTCTGACGATTTCTATCTATATGAAATGGGCAGTTGCATTTGTAAGCCCAACTATGGCTACGAGCACTTTGTGACACATCGTTGCATCTTGCATTTCGTAGTATCCGGCAAGGGATATTTACTCTTAAACGGTGTCAAATATCCTGTCCATGAAAGACAAGCCTTCCTGATTCCGGAGGAGACGAAAGCGTACTACCAGGCAGATGGCGAGGATCCATGGGAATACATATGGCTTCACGTAGGAGGTCCTAAGCTTCCCGAAATTCTTCACAAGGCCGGTCTGTCTATTCACCAGCCTATCTTTACACCGACTTCTCACTGGGACAAAATCATCAGTCTCTTAAGGGACATTTTGCGTCATCCCACCAGAGAATACTATTGCATCGGTGACCTGTACCAAATCTATGATTGCATGACAGAGTATTCTGCCACCAAAATCGAAAGGGACATTGATGCCTCCCTGCTCCACGTCAAAAATGTCATTGGCTATATCAGGCTTAAATATTCAGATCCAATTAAAATCGAAACCATCGCTTATGCCTGCGGACTAAATCGTAGTTATCTTACCAGACTTTTCAAAGAAGCCACCGGCTATACTTTGCAAGAGTATCTCATGATTTATCGCATGAAGATGGCCATGCAACAACTGGAAGAAAGCGAAAAAAGCATTCAAGATATCTGCTATGCCGTAGGTTATAGTGACACCTTCACCTTTTCCAAAGCTTTCAAAAGACATGTAGGCATGTCCCCCAGTGCTTATCGAAAAAAACATACTGCATAAAAAAACGGAGGCTTTCAAAGCCTCCGTTTTCGTTCTTACATCTTTTCTTTCAGAATCTCAATCGCCTTTTCCAGCTGATTGTCTTCTGTCTTATCACTCTCATAGTATCTGTCACTATCAAACTCAATCTCCACATCCGGTTCGATACCTGTTCCATGGATGTTATGTCCATTTGGTGTGTAATACGCACTAACCGTCATTTTGATAGCAGAACCATCACTTAATTCAAAGAGTTTCTGTACAATACCTTTACCAAAGGTCTTGGTACCTACGATAGTACCGATACCATAATCCTTCACCGCACCGGTAAGAATTTCAGATGCAGATGCAGAGCCACCATTTACCAGTACCACCAAAGGAATCTGGATTTCATGTTCCCCATCGGAAGTATACTCTTCCACATTGCCCTGCTTATCTTCTGTATAGAATATCCTACCCTTTGGTAGAATCTGATTACCGATTTTGACTACCGCTTCTACTAAGCCACCCGGATTACCTCTTAAATCCAGGATCAGTCCCTTGGGATTCTCTGCCTTGATCTCGGCGTATTCCTCTGTAAACTGGTCGATGGTAACCATATCAAACTCGCTGATGGCGATATAGCCGATATCATCCTCCAGCATCTTAGAGCTGACAGTAGGTCTGTTCACCTTACGTCTGGTAACCGGAATCACAAGAGATTCTCCATCACGATCCACGGTAAGATTTACCACGGTATCTTCTTCTCCACGAACCATGGCAACTACATCTTCTAAAGCCATGTCGTAGGTCACGGTATCTTCTACCTTTACGATGGTATCATTCACGTGCAGGTCAGCTTCTTCTGCAGGAGAGCCTTCCATGACACCACTGATGATAGGATACTTGGTCTCCTCATTGATACCGATATAGCAGCCGATGCCGTAGTAGGTTCCTTCGTTCTGACTACTGAACTCTTCTCTTTCCTCTACCGAAAGATAGGTAGCATAATCATCGCCTAAGGCTTCGATCATTCCATGGTACATACCATCTTCCAGTTCTTCTGTGGTTACATCATGCAGGTAGTAGTAGTTATCGATGATATCCTGCATGGTACGCATTTTTTCCCTGGTTTCTTTACCCGCTACCGGTTCTTCCTTTTCGTCTTTTTTGACTTCTGTGTCCCGGGCTGCTAATTGTGCATTTTCTAATTTTTTATTTTGAATCATGTCCCTCATCAGGACACCTGCCACACATAATGCCAGTGTAAACAGGATACCGATGAGAAATCCCATCAACGTGTATTTGGTTCTTATTTTTTGTGCCTGTTCTTCGTCCATACTTGCCTCGAATAACTTGTTTTATCGAATTTCACTTGCCGTTTTCTCCCGGCCTGTCCTTAGGAAATATACCCCCAAGGGCTTACATAGCTTCCGTTTAATCTGACACCAAAGTGCAGATGGGGGCCTGTGGATCTACCTGTGCTTCCCACCGCTGCAATGTTCTGTCCCTTGGTCACGGTCTGTCCTTTGCTTACATATAAAGCGGATGCATGCATATAGATAGTATACAATCCGTCGCCATGATCAATCATGACGTAATTACCCATAGATCCACTATAGGCAGCTGCCACCACTTCTCCATCGTAGGCAGCCAGAATCGGGCTGCCGCTAGGTGCTGCCATATCTACACCATTATGGAACATGGTGACGCCAAGTACCGGATGCACACGCTCTCCATAGTCATCAGAGATACGGGTATAGGATGGTGCAGGGAAGCAGAACATACCACCATCGTAGGTTCTCTTCTGTCCTCCTGCCTCTGCCAGTCTTCTCTTTTCTTCTGCCACAGCTTTTTCCAAAGCTGCGATGGTTGCGTTCTGGCTGGCAATCTCATCTTTATACTCTTTGATGGCTGCGTCTTTATTATTGATGTCTGCTGAGTAGGCACTGATTTCTGTAGTCTTGTCAGAGATGAGTGCTTCTACACTGGCTTCTTCCTCTTCCACGCCTTTTTTCGCTGCTTCCAGGAAAGCCTTTTCTTCGTCCAGTTGCTTCTTGCAGGTTTCCACATACTTGGTGGTAGCTGCATATTCCTCTAACTTCTTTCGATCATAGGATGCGACAGCTTCAATAAATTCTGTTTTATTCAGCATCTCGCTGTAAGATGCTGCTCCCAACAAGAATTCCAACGAGTTTACGCCACCCTCTTCGTACATGAATTGGATACGTTTTTTCATAGCTTCGTACTGCGCATTTTGCGTCGCCACAGCTTCCGCTAATTCTTTTTCCGTCTCATCGATTTCTGTCTGCTTTTCCTCAATGGATGTTTTCAGCGCATCAATCTTCTCTTGTATTTCCGTTAGGTTGGCGTCCAAAGTCTTTACATAGCTTTGGAGATTGGACTTTTCCTTAGCCAATTGATTTCTGACGTTCTCGATATCCGTTAGGCTGGATTCTAATTGTTTCTTTTGGTTTTTGATGTCGTTGATCTGACTTTCCTTTTGCTGTATGCTTTCCGACGTTATGGCTAGCGCCCGTATGGTACTTTCATGTCCCGCAAGCAGCAAAGAGATCACCAGCATCAGAGCAAATACTGCGCTCTTTCTCGCTTTGTTCCGCATAAAACCTCTCTATGCAAAATAAGTCAGCATAAGCTGACCTATTTTTATACGTGTAAATGTTTTCTCACTGTGATGAAACTTCCAATGAAACCGATACCTACACCAATTCCTAAGGATACAGGAATCAAAGTGGACATCACTGTCTCCACCGGCAAGAATTTCAAAAGTGTACTCAGTACAGAGAATCGCTGTGTAATGTATTCTACTGTATTCACATACAGGAAATAAATCAGTACAAGCGGAATCGCTGCTCCAATCAGACCGATCAACATACCCTCGACGACAAATGGGGAACGTACAAAGAAGTCTGTAGCACCGATGTATTTCATAATGGAAATCTCTTCTTTACGAACAGAGATACCAATCGTAACTGTATTCACAATCAAGAAAATAGACACACCCAGCAGGATTGCGATCATACCAACTGACACATATCCCATCAGGGAGTTAAAGCCCGCCAAGGTATTGGCTACAATCTCAGATTGATTTACGCGGCGCACCTGCGGAATAGACTGCAGGTAGGTAACCAGTGCGCTCTGGTAGGACACGTCCTTTAAGTAAATTTCAAAGTGCCCACTGTTCTCTAAGGGGTTTTCTGTAAAGCCGTCTGCGTACTCCCCTAAATAATCAGTTTTAAATGATTCCCATGCTTCTTCCGGAGTCACAGGCACTACCTTGGATACTTCAATCCTCTTGGCGATTTCATCTCCAATGGCATTGAAGGTTGCTTCATCCGTGCCTTCTTTAAAGAAAACGGTGACGCTGACGCCTTCCTCTGCACTCTTTACCATAAACTGCATATTCAGCACTACGGCATATACCACACCCAGCATAAAAAGACATGCGGTAATGGTCGCAATAGAAGCTAAAGAGAATGACTTATTACGGAAGATATTCTTGAAGCCCTGTCTAATGGTGTAAAAAAATGTACTAATCCTCATCGATGTAAGCCCCCTCTTCCTCGTCACTGATGATCACGCCCTTCTTCAGGGTGATGACTCTTTTCTTCATAGCATTGACGATTTCTCTATCGTGGGTAACTACCACAACTGTAGTTCCTGCTGCATTGATATCATCTAAAATCTGCATGACTTCCCAGGAATTACGAGGGTCAAGGTTACCGGTAGGCTCATCACATAAAAGCAAGGTTGGTTCATTCACCAGCGCTCTGGCCATGGCCACACGCTGCTGCTCACCACCGGATAATTGCTTTGGTTTTGCTTTATACTTGCCTGCAAGGCCTACGCTGGCAAGGACCTTTGGTACATTGCGCTTCATCTCTTTGGTAGGTACCTGAATGATACGCTGTGCAAAGGCTACATTTTCGTATACATTACGATCGTTCAGAAGTCGGAAATCCTGGAATACGATACCGATTTTACGTCTGAACTGCGGAATCTTACGATGACGGATACGATTCAGGTCATATCCCAAAACATTTACATTGCCTTCTGTTGCTGCCAGTTCTCTCAAAAGCAGCTTGATCATGGTAGACTTACCGGATCCGCTATCGCCTACGATGAAGACAAATTCTCCTTTTCGAATTCGTAAAGATACATCATTTAAAGCAGGTGAGCCCGTCTCATAGGACTTGCTTACATGATCCAAAATGATGATGTCATTTTCTTCCGGTCTTACGCGTTTTTTCTTGCGTACTTTTCTTTCTTCAGCCACTTGGACGCTCCTTAATAGTCATAGTTTTCCATGTATCTCATATACTTCACTACCATCAATGCAATCTTGAAAGTGATGGCATCTTCAAAGACTCTCAGGTCCAGGCCTGTCATCTTTTGAAGCTTATCCAGACGATATACCAAGGTGTTACGATGAATGAAAAGCTGTCTGGATGTCTCGGATACATTCAGGTTGTTCTCAAAGAACTTATAGATAGTAGTAAGAGTCTCCTCATCAAACTCATCCGGGCTCTTACCACCGAAAATCTCTTTAATAAACATCTTACAGAGTGGAATCGGAAGCTGATAGATCAGACGACCAATACCCAGTTTGCTGTAAGCTACTACATTTCTGGAATCAAAGAAAATCTTGCCTACATCCAAAGCCATCTTTGCTTCTTTATAAGACTTGCTGACTTCCTTGATTTCTTTTACCACCGTACCATAGGAAATACGAAGGTTTCCGCCTGTTTCTTTCTTCAGGCCCTGCCATAAGCTTTTGGCAATTTTCTCGATATCTTTGCGGCTATCCCCATCATGGAGATCCTTTACCAGGATGATATTGGTCTCATCTACTGCGGTAACAAAATCCGCCTGATTACATAGGGTGTTAAGACTTGCCTCTAAAGCAGTATTATCTTTTAAATTCTCTGCCTCTACCAAAAATACAATACGGGAAGCATCCGTCTGGATGTGGAGCTTCTTGGCTCTACTATAGATATCTACCAAAAGAAGGTTATCCAGCAAAAGGTTCTTGATAAAGTTATCCTTATCAAAACGCTCTTTATAGGCCACCAATAGACCCTGAATCTGAAAAGCTACCATCTTACCGATAGTGTAATTATCTTCACTGATGCCACCCACAATCAGTACATACTCAAGCTGGTGCTCATCAAAAATCTTAAAAAACTGGAATCCCTGAATCTCCTGAGACTCAGCCGGTGACTGTACAAACTCTACAACACGCTCCCCCCGCGCGCTCATGTCCACCGTGGAAGCTACTTCCTTCCCATCTGTGTCCATAATGGCAAATTCCATGCGGGAAATAGACTTCACGCCTTCGATGGTATTCTGTAAAATTTGATTCGAAATCATATAACCCCTACTCCTTCTCCCATGTAGTTTATATACTAGAAGCTGTTTTTTATTTTAATATAAAAATAGAAGAAAATCTACAAGGAGAAGGTCTTTTTTTTGTGAATTTTAGCCAAAAGACCTTTGGTGAAAATGACGTGAGTTTTTCGACCGTTAGTTTATACTTTTTTTAGAAAAAGATTAAACTTTATAAATTTACCATACTAAAGGGCCATGCTAGAATAATAGTGTGTAAAAGGTGTAAAAGGGAATTACACATAGGAGGCGAGGACCGATGGATATCCCTACATTGTCCATGTATCAGACCCAGAATCAAATACAGAACGCTGTAGGTATCGCAGTCCTCAGTAATGCAATGGATCAGAGCAAAGCGCAAGGTGCCATGATGGCTTCCATGATTGCTTCAGTTCCGACCAACGCCATGGAGTTATCTGTAAACCCGGATGTGGGTGGCAGTTTCGACATGCGAATCTAAAAAGAGTGAACCGAAAGGTTCACTCTTTTTATGTTTACATATATTGTACAACCGTTCCCAAAATCGCAACTGCAAGACAAATCAGAATAGTTAGGACATAAGGTACTGTGGTGATATTTTCCGCATGATTCTTTCTGGTGGACATTACCACGCTTAAGAATCGATATCTGCCTTGCATCTCTGCCATCTTCACCAAAAGGCAAAGGGCGATGGCAAGTCCCACTACAGTAGCGATAGCCAAACTGGGAAGCATAGCCATCAACGCATCCGGCGTCATGGCCTCTTCTTTGGCCTGTTCCAAAATACCGGGGGTCTGCATATTCTCTGTAATCATGGTTCCAACAGAAAATCCATTGATCAGGAAATGCATCAAAAAGCTACTCCAAATACTTCCGGTAGCCTCCACCAAAAGCGCCATCATCACACCTAACGCAAAGGCATAGGGTGCCTGATTAAAGTTCATATGATATAAGCCAAATAAGAGTGCGGAGCACAAGCCTGCAAACACCAGATTTCTGGACTTACGGTAACTGTGATACAAAAGTCCTCTAAAGAGAAGCTCTTCACAGAAAGGTGCCAGTATGGCTACATAGAAAAACAACCTATAACCCGGAATGGCCAGCATCTCATCGCTATTCTCTAAAATGGCATTGTCCACGAACAGCATAGAAATAGAATTCAGCAGTGTGGTCATGGGCATCAGCAAAATGGTGTATATAACCACCAATAGTAGCGTAGTAATCTTTACTTTATGAAATCCAAATATGTCGCTTACTTTCTCTCCATCTCTGCCAAACAAAACAAAGAAGAGTAATGGAATCAGGATGATGGATTCACTTAATATAAAATTCGCTTCCATCCCATCAAAAGAGCTGGTGAAATACCCGCTTATAGTTGGAACAAAGCTAAGTAAAAGCACCAGCCCTATATTCAGCAAAACTACGAAGAGAAAGGCAAGATTCGCCTTTTTAATTGTCATGAATGAATTAGTCCTCCATCATGAAGTTCATTAATTTATTGATGTCTTCCGGCTCATAAGCAATAATCTCTAATTCCGGAATCACACCGCTGGAGAAGATATTTGCCATAGAAACATACTGAGACAGTTTAGACTTCAGATTCAGTCTATCGCCTTCGCCTGTTACCAGCTCTACTTTACCGGAGCAGGAATCAACTACCTGGAAAAACTTATCAATGTTTTTGATATTCTGTACTTTCATGATTGTCCCCTTTCTTTTGCATACTATATTTTCATATTACGCATTTTACGTAGATTTTTCAATGAAAAGTCTATGAATTTTTAGCCTTTAACCAGGCGAACTTCTTTTGCCTCCAAAGTCACCTGATGTTCTTTATACAGATGACCGATGGCACGTTTAAACTGGTTCTTACTCATACCGGTGATTTCGATAATCTCTGCCGGGCTGGATTTGTCCCCGATAGGAAGCTTACCGCCCTTCTGCTGCAGGAGTTCCAAGATGCGCTCTGCATCCTCGTCCATCTGCAGATAGGCTTTCTGACGAAGGTCTAAGTCCACCTTTCCGTCTTCGTGCACGTCAGATACTCTGGCGGTGATCCAGTCACCTACATGTACCTTCTGCTCGCCAAAAAGCTGCTTAGCAGGAATAAGACCCTGATACTGATCATCGATGGCTACGAAAGCACCGAAGTTGCGGCTGATTTCGTATACTCTACCCTGAACTTCCTGGTCTTTTGCAAAATCACCGCCGGTAGGAAGATAAGGATAAATCTTCATAGTAGCCGCCAGTCTATCAGACTTATCGATATAAAGGGCTACTAAAATCTCTTCTCCCTTATGAAGTTCTTTGGTCTGCTCCTTAAAAGGGAGGAATAAGTCTCGTTCTAAGCCCCAATCCAAAAAGGCACCGATTCTCGTAATATCCTTTACCTTCAAAAGGGCTACTTCTCCAAGGGTCATCTTTGGCTCTCTGGTGGTAGCGATAGGTCTGTCCTCGGAATCCTTATATAAGAAGACTTCGATTTCATCTCCCACTCTGCATCCTTCCGGCACCTGCTTTGCCGGTAACAGTACCTTTTCTTCCTCTGTACCAAGGTAAGCACCAAAGTCTACTGTTTTGATTACTTCTAATTTTTGTTTTTGTCCAAACTGTAACATTTCTTTCCTTTTCTGAATTGCAACACTCCGTTGCAATTTTAACTCATCCTACTCTATATTATAGAGTAAATTCTACGATTGCGTAGGGATTTCCCTCTGCATCATTAAGAGATACCGTGTGCACATTTTCACCGCTATACAGCACAGGATACATGGTATCACCAAGTCTGGCCTGGGCCTTATACTCTGCACGAAGTCTCCAAGGCATCTTTCCTTCCGGAATCAGCTCCATAGCCATACGGACATATTGCCCATTGTTTACATGATGATTGGCATCCAAGTGATGCTTCATCACCTGAATTGCTTCCAGCTCTTTGCCTTCCCCGGCAGGTCTGATTTTACGAGGCAGGTACTCCATATCCAGCTTCTCACCGATAGGATAGGCATCGATAACTTCCTGTGGTGCATTCACCGGAATGCCCTCTTCCATATCCAGCAAAGTCCAGATGGTCTGGGCTGCTGCCAAGCGATTCCCCTCTGCATCATTCATGAAGAAGTTACGATATCCAAGAGGTCCCCGCAGGGTATACGGAATAGTACCGATGGTAACTCTATCCCCTTCCTTCGGGAATCTGGTTACATCAATCTGCCAGCTATTTAGCACCCATGCCATATGCATCTTTCGCAGGTAGTCCATACCTACGCCGGAATCATCTGACTGAAAAGTGGAGCAATCCTGGAAATAATCCAAAAGCGCTGTCAGCGTCAGATGCTCTTTCTCATCCACTTCACTGTAACGGATTCTGCTGTCAAATGTGTACATGCTGTTCTCCTCCACAATTGCAGGTAAAAGAAAAACCTCAGATAGGAATCTGAGGTTTCTAGTGACAGGGCTACAAGGATTCGAACCTTGAAATGACGGAGTCAGAGTCCGTTGCCTTACCGTTTGGCGATAGCCCTATGTGTGCTTGCCACTTTTGTGGCACTCGTATAGATTATCACATGCCACATAAGAATGCAAGCACTTTTTTAAATTTTTTTAAAAATAGACTAAAAAAGTCTTACCATGGTCTTATCAATGGCCTTTAAGCTTTCCGCTCCACACATTTTCATGGTATCTATCAGTTCTGCACCAAGCTTCTCTGTATAGACTCCTACTCCCTCTTCAGCCCCGCCATACACAGCTGTCACAAAAGGTCTTGCAATAATGACTGCATCAGCCCCCAGTGCCAAGGCTTTGAATACGTCTACGCCGCTTCTGATTCCGCCATCTACCAGAATCATCAAATCCTTTCCTACCGCTTCCGCGATTTCCGGCAAGACTTCTGCTGTAGCAGGACACTGGTCTAATACACGTCCACCATGATTGGAAACTACAATTGCCTTTGCTCCTGCCTCTTTCGCCTTCATGGCACCCTTTACCGTCATTACCCCTTTCACGATAAATGGTTTCGCCGCATCCTTTATGATACCGGATAGTTCTTCCACTGATTTGGAACCGGCGGGCGGATTTAGGTTTTGCAGGAAGGGAAGCCCCGCTGCATCCACGTCCATAGCTACTGCAAAACTACCGGACTCCTGCACCAGTGCAAATTTTTCTTTTAAGGTATCCACGTCCCAAGGCTTTACCGTAGGGATTGCTTTTCCGCCTGCATTTGCGATGGCTTTGCAAGCTGCTTTCATCACTTCCGGATTGGTACCATCTCCTGTAAAAGCTGCAATACCTGCATCTGCACAGCCCTTTACCAGGATGTCATTGTATTGCAGGTCATTCATCTTATCTCCATAATGGAGATTCACCGCTCCTACAGGGCCTGCAAAAATCGGATATTTCATCCGATAGCCGAAGAAATCAAATGCGGTATCCGGTGTAAAACCTGCATGGATGGTGTCCATATTGACCCGGACTTTTCGCCATGCGTCAAAGTTTCGAATAGCGGTATCCCCCATTCCCTTGGAACCGGGACCCGGCATGGTGTTGCCGCAAGCTCTGCCGTTACATTCCGGACAGGCTTTACAATAAGGACCCATACAGGTTCTGGCATTCTCTATCACTTCTTTATAGGTCATTGTCCTTCCTTTCTGCGCCGTGCGCTTTCCTACTTCGTTTTCCTACTTCTATCGATACTCCATCAAAGCAAAGAGCGGCTTTACCACCACTACTTCATCGTACTCTTTCTGGGTTACTGTCACAGAAGGATTTAAAGCTTTCAAATCATCCTTCACTACCTGCAAAGCCTCATCTGTATTGTAAGCTCGGCCCATTTTTATAGCCCGAATCATGCGATCTAATACGATAGGATGGGCATAATAGGCAGGCAGCGGAAACGCATCTGCATGCTTTATGTTATTCTCCTGATTCTGCAGAGCTCTCTCCCATTCTTCCTCTCCGTACTTCCGATTGCTTCTACCGGTAGGCAGGACGCGACTGGCCATGGCAAATAGTATCGCCGCAAAGCCAAATAATACAAAGTAAATAGAGCCATTCATCAGATGCTGGCTTACAGCGATGATGCCCCATATGGAGGACGCTACCCCCGCCAGCAGAATCAGCACTGCAATCAATCTGTAAGTAGGATGGATTGCTTCTAAGGTTCTCTTTTGCTTTGCACAAAAAGCAAGTCTGTCCGCTTTTTCCGGCTGCTGTTTGAGATAGTCCTTGGCACGCTCTAATTTGCTCACGGTCTTTTCTGCTTCCGGAGATAATTCCTTCAGATATTTTTTTCGTTCTTCCTCTTCTGCTTCCCGAAGTCTCTTTTCTGCCTCCACACTGTGGGTGGGAATTTCGGGATGTTCTATTTCAAATCGATGCAAAAGCGCATCTACATCATCTTCTATTTTGAAATTACATTGTTTTTCTCTACCGTCTTTCAGTTGTACCACCAGATACGGAATAGAGCCAAAGATTCCTTTTCCTGTGAAGCCACCTTTGCTCATGGCTACACGCTTAAAGATACGGTCAATATCTTCATACTTCACATAGTACATGCGATCAATATAAAAACTGTTTAGATAAATTGCTTTTTTTCCTAATCCACAAGGTCCTGCATGAAGGCATCTATCCTTGTCTTCTGCCAGCTCCTCTTTGCTTAATCTATTATCTGTAAGTGCCTTTGGTGTGATAATCATAGTTTTCCATCCTTATGGGCCTCATTGCCTTTTGGCAATAAAGGGGAGCGCTTACGCGTTCCCCTTCGCCATTATGTATTTTTATTTTTCTGCTTTTTTCGTTGCACGGATGAACAGACACAGGAAGAGTACTGCCACGATGATACCACCCGGGTATGCAACTAACGTATTCTGTTTGAAGAATGGGATCAGGCCCAGGCACTCAGGTGCCATCAGGAAGTATGTTGCAGATACTGCACTCATGAAGGTTGCAGGTACAACAGTAACCCAGTAATTCTTCTTTTCTTTGAACAGATACATAGAAGCGGACCAAAGCACGATCATAGCCAGTGTCTGGTTTGTCCAGCTGAAATATCTCCAGATAATGGAGTAATCGATGAATCCAAGGGTATTACCATAACCCAGGATAGCACCAACACCCAATACAGGGATACACAGTTTCAGACGATTTACCTTCTTAGACTGATCTAGGCCGATCCAGTCTGCCAGTGTCAAACGAGCAGAACGGAATGCGGTATCACCGGAAGTGATAGGACATGCGATAACGCCAAGCATTGCAAGAGCGATACCGATACCACCCATGGTCTTGGTACAGATTTCATATACGCTGGTAGCATTACCACCACCTACGTCTACAAGTCCCTGTCCACCATAGATTGCGCAGCCTGCTGCAGCCCAAATAAGAGCGATGACACCTTCTGCCACCATGGCGCCGTAGAATACGAAGCGTCCCTGTTTCTCACTCTTTAAACATCTAGCCATGAGTGGACTCTGTGTAGAATGGAAACCGGAGATAGCACCGCAAGCTACGGTGATGAACATGAAGGACCAAATCGGAGTTCCGTTTGGATGCATGTTCTTGAAGTTGCTCCAGATTTCAGGCATTACATATGCGCCTTTCGCAGTACCTACCAACATACCACAGCATACGCCTACAGCCATGATAATCAGACAGATACCGAATACCGGATAAATACGACCTATAATCTTGTCGATGGAAATAAATGTTGCGATGAAATAGTAGATCAAAATAATAGTCAGCCAGAAAACAGGATTTACCAATAGTCCGCCTGCACCATTATTCGTAAAGAGTACTTTCAACAGACCGGCAGGTCCAACTGCGAATACAGTACCTACCATAACCAAAAGTACTACAGCGAAGACTCTCATGATGTTCTTCATGACATTGCCAAGGTAGATACCTGTAACCTCGGAAATAGAGTCACCCTGATTTCTCTCAGAAAGCATACCGGAGAAATAATCATGTACAGCACCTGCAAAAATTGTACCGAAGGTAATCCACAAGAATACAATCGGGCCCCATTCTGCACCGGTCAACGCACCAAAGATTGGTCCAAGACCTGCGATGTTAAGAAGCTGTACAAGGAACAGTTTCCACTGTGGCAATACAACATAGTCTACACCATCGTTGATTTTCACAGCAGGAGTCTCTCGGTCATCCGGTCCAAATGTAGCTTCCACAAATTTACCATAAGTGAAATAGCCGCAAATCAGAATCGCGAGACATAGAAAGAAACTAATCATACCTTTTCGCCCCCTTCTCAAGTGAGTGTGTTTTCAGCTTGTACCCCTTGGACAAGGCTACAAGCCCTTCCACCATCGATTGTAGGCGATTCAGAATTGTTATTCAATTTACAATTTATGCAGAAATGAAGGCGAAATTTTGTGCAAAATTCCGCCTTGATTTTTACAATAATATTCGTTTTGTATCGTTGTCAGATAATTTGTATTGGACAGTGTAAAAGCACCTGCTCCAAAAAAGATTAATCAAACTTCAAAAGTGTGGCTAAAATACGGGTTGCGCTGACTTTTAGCTGAGTGTGATCCAGGGCTCCAAGCTGATCTGCTGCCGCAAGTCTCTCCGGATAACCATTACCCATCTTTAAGTCATTTCCGGCATTTAATTCTTTATAGTGCTCTGCTCTGGTCCACCAGTCAGAGGTCACCATGCCTTCATAGCCCCATTCCTCGCGAAGAATACCGGTCAAAAGGTCACGGCTTTCAGAGGCACGTTCTCCGTTCACTGCATTATAAGCACTCATAATGGTATATGGTTTAGCCGTCTTTACAATAATCTCAAATGCTTTCAGGTAGATTTCACGCAGTGCTCTCTCAGATACTCTGGAGTCACTGTGCTTTCTGTTGGTCTCTTTATTATTACAAGCAAAGTGTTTTACGGAAGCACCCACATGGTTTTTCTGAATACCATTTACCAAAGCTGCTGCCAGAACACCTGTCACAGTCGGGTCTTCTGAATAATACTCGAAGTTTCTGCCGCACATAGGATTTCTGTGAATATTCACAGCAGGTGTCAACCATACACAAAGGTTATTCTCTTTTAGTTCACGGCCACCTACATTACCTACTTCTTCCAATAACTCCCGATTCCAGGTACAAGCAAGAAGGGTTGCGCAAGGGAACGCTGTGGTGAGGATTCCTGTCTCCGGTGCAATACGCACACCGGCAGGTCCATCGGATGTCATGGCGTTTGGAATGCCATACTCCGGCATATTACCAAAGCCAAACACGTTACCTACACCGGTATTTGGCTGGCCACCCACAATGTGCATCAAGTCTTCTTCTGAAAGCTGGTCCACGAAATCAGAAAGGGACATTTTACCTGCTGCCACTTCCTCAAAGGATTTGGCCCCTTCTTTGATGCCATTCATCAGGAAGTATCTGCCGCGGCTTCTTACTTCCGGTGTCAGGCCTTCCTCTGTACCAGGTTTCATCTTTTCGATGACGCTTTCATTGATATCTTTATGCTGGCCCTGTGGCAGTTCTTCATAGCTGCCACCTGCAAGCATTCTCTCTTTTAACTCTACCGGTGCAAGCTTGTGAGACAGCTGGCAGATGACTTCGTCTGCATCTAACTCCCAAGAACATGCCTCTCCCAGCAATGTGGCCGCATCTTTGCCAAGGCTAAAGGTATAGGTGCCCTTTTCCAGTACATAGGCTGCTTCTTTTACTTTGCCCAGGTCATCAAAGGATGCCATCTGATATTTTGAAATGGTAAGAACCAGTTCTTCACTTTCTCCCGGCTGCAACTCTCTTGTCTTTGCAAAGGAGCCAAGCTCTCTTGCCGGCTTGCCAAGCTTGCCCTGCGGTGCGCTGTAGTATAACTGAACTACTTCTTTTCCTGCTACTGAGCCTGTATTAGTCACCTTCACAGTGAAATAGAAGCTGTCTTTTTCCTGACTCATGGATAAAAGTTTACTTGCAAACGTGGTGTAACTCAGACCATAACCAAAGGGATATACCACCTTTTCTGCTGCTCCCGGCACAGTCAAGAAGTAGCGATAACCAACATAGATGTCTTCGTTATAATTCACGTAATCAAAGGACTCATGGAAGCCTTCTGTAGAAGGGTAATCCGTAAGCTCTCCTGCAAAAGTATCTACCAGTCTACCGGAAGGATTCACCTGTCCAAGCAAAACTTCAGCAGCTGCATCTCCGCCTTCCATGCCGCCCTGGCCCATATAAAGTGCTGCATGAACTCCGCTATCCTGAATCCATCTGCAATCTATAACACCACCAATATTCAGCACAGCTACAACCTTCTTAAAGTTCTGCTTTGCGGATTCCAGCATGGCTTTCTCTTCTGCTGTGAGATAAAAGTCTCCCTCTGGGAACACCTCAGCAGAAAGCTTAGGCATAGTAGTCTCAGACTCCCAAGGATTGTACTCATTGTCGCATTCTACGCTGCTACGGTCCCAGCCCTCACCGGAATAACGATTGATTACCACCAAGGCTGTATCGCTGAAAGCTTTTGCACCAGCCAGAAGATTTTCCGGCACCTTCGGCTCTGCGCTCATGCCCGGGCATCTTCTATTTTCGTACTGGTTTGCCAAATCATCTCTATAGAAAGAAAGCAAAGGCTCATATACTTTCACTCCTCTTGCTTTCAAACCATCGTACAAGGAGTGCACATATTTGCAGTACACATCGCCGGAACCACCGCCGCCTTTTACGTACTCTACACTGGCTTTACCCAAAAGTACCAATGGCTGCTCCGCAGACAATGGAAGGGTACCATCATTTTTCAGCAGTACCATACCTTCCTCAGCTGCCTGTCTGGATACTGCGATATGCTCCTTACTACCTGTTACTCTTCTATCTCCATCCAGCGGTAATCCTGGCTGGAACAATAATCTCGCCCATTTCTTCATGGCCAAACCTCCTCAATTTATTCTCTTCCTTTATCATAATCTTAGACCTCCAAAATGAGTAGTGTTTTATTTTTATAAAGGTGCATAAATTCAAAAAAGAGACTCAATTGAGTCTCCTAGCTTTGTTGCATATTCATCTCTCTTCCTTTCTGAAGGAAATACATTTATATTGTATCCCAAAGTTAGTAAGGTGCAACAATAAAGTAATAATGATATTATTTATAAAATGAGGTAGACACATGAAAGCATATGGTAATACAAACTCGCAAATCGTGTTATTACAACCGGTAGATGAACATGATTTGGATATAATGGAACAAGAAATTGAAATAATCCAGAAAGAGACGACAGTTGATTTCCAGCTTATAGCTTATTCAATAAAGAATTGGAACCTAGAGTTATCCCCCTGGGAAGCGCCTGCTGTCTTTGGAAAAGAAGGATTCGGCGCAGGTGCAAATAAAACTCTACAAGAAATACTGAAACCATGTGTCGACAATACTAAGACGTACATCCTAGGTGGCTACTCTTTAGCAGGGCTTTTCGCCCTATGGGCCGGCTATCAAACAGATGCTTTTACTGCCATAGCAGCAGCTTCTCCATCTGTATGGTTTCCGGGCTATATAGATTATATGAAGACTCACAAGTTTCTTGCCAAGGCCGCTTATCTCAGCCTGGGAGATAGGGAAGAAAAAACGAAAAATCCCACCATGTCACAGGTAGGGAATTGCATCAGGGAGGCTCACGAAATCCTAACGCAAAGTAATATACAAGCCACATTAGAATGGAATCCCGGCAATCATTTTAAAGACCCAGAGCTGCGCACCGCTAAGGCTTTTGCCTGGGCCATTCAAGCTATCAATGAACTCTGATTGTTTTTCATTGTCCCACACAGGATTAAAAAGGAGGTCGCACACGCGACCCCCTTTTCGTTTCACATAACAGAGAACTTTTTATGCAACTACACCCGCATATTCATAACCGGCTTTTGTCACTGCTTCTTTGATTAGACTTTCCTCAACCTCTTTGGAAGTAGTAAGAGTAACCAGGTTTTCTTCGTGAGAAGCTACTGCGTTTTCGATACCATCGATTGCTTCCAGTGCTTCTTTTACATGTGCCTCACAATGTGCACACATCATGCCATTTACTGTAATCTTCATTTCTTTTTCCTCCTTATTTTCAGGCAGATTGTTATCTGTTTTTTCCGCCACTAAATCTACTTTACTTTTTCTCTTTTTATCTTTTCTGCTATCGTATGGCTTAACCAGGTTAAGTCGTAGTGCATTGGTCACTACGCAGAAACTGGAAAGTCCCATAGCCGCTGCACCAAACATAGGATTTAAGGTCCAACCAAAGGCTGCCACATAGCAACCTGCTGCTAACGGAATTCCAATGACATTATAGAAAAAGGCCCAAAATAGATTCTCGTGAATATTTCTGATAGTAGCTCTGGAAATGCGGATTGCTGCTGCCACATCCTTGATGCTACCCTTCATCAGGACCACATCTGCCGCATCAATGGCGATATCCGTCCCCGCACCGATAGCGATACCTACGTCTGCTCTGGTAAGAGCAGGTGCGTCATTGATACCATCACCTACCATGGCTACCTTACCTTGTGCCATGAGTTTTTGAATCACTGCTTCTTTGCCATCAGGTAAAACGCCAGCTACGACTTCATCTACTCCTGCCTGGGCGGCGATAGCTTTTGCAGTCACCTCATTATCTCCGGTGAGCATTACTACATGGAGTCCCATGTTCTTTAGCTCCGCTACCGCTTCTGCTGTATCTTCTTTGATGGTATCTGCCACTGCCATGATGCCTAAAAGCTTATCTTCTTTCGCAAAAAGGATTGGTGTCTTGCCTTCCTTAGCGAGCTTCTCTAATAGGTCACCATATTCTCCTGTAGTTAGGTCTTCATCCTGTAGTAGTGCCGTTACAAACTTCGCATTGCCACCTGCCACATGCTTGCCTTCTAAAGTGGCCTTCAGACCGTTTCCGGAAAGCACTTCAAATTCAGTGGTATCCTTCAGCGTAACTTTTTGTCCCACTGCATACTCCACCACCGCTTTGGAAATCGGATGTTCACTCTTTGCTTCCAGGGCGTAAGCTACTTCCAACAATTCCTCAGCACTTACCGTATCTGCAGGTATCACATCCGTCACACTCATATTGCCTGTGGTGATGGTACCGGTCTTATCCAAAGCTACAATATCTATCTTACCGGTGAGTTCCTGTACTGCTGCAGTTTTATATAAGATACCGTTTTTCGCACCTACTCCATTTCCTACCATGATGGCAACCGGAGTCGCAAGTCCTAAAGCACAAGGGCAACTGATTACTAAGACGGATACCGCTCTAGCCATGGCATAGCCTACTTCCTGGCCTACCAGGAGCCATACTACGAAAGTGAGAACTGCGATGCCCATGACAATTGGTACAAATACGCCGGAGACTTTATCCGCAATCTTGGCGATAGGTGCCTTGGTAGCAGCTGCATCACTGACCATCTTGATGATACCGGCAAGGGTGGTATCTTCCCCTACCTTTTTCGCTTCGCAGATCAGGTGTCCCGAAGTATTGATGGTAGCGGCCGAGACAGAATCTCCTACCTGCTTTTCTACCGGGATACTTTCTCCAGTCAGAGCGGATTCATTTACAGCGCTTTCTCCTTCTAAGACGATACCATCTACGGGTATACTTTCGCCTGGTCTGACTACGAACTTATCGCCTACCTGAACCTGGTCGATATCCACGGTTCTTTCCGTATTCCCATCCAGAATGACTGCGGTTTTAGGAGCCATCTTCATCAGCGCTTTCAAGGCGTCTGTGGTCTTCCCCTTGGACTTTGCTTCCAGGGTCTTACCTACGGTAATCAAGGTAAGAATCGTAGCTGCGGATTCAAAATAAAACTGCTCCATGTAATGCATAATCAGCATCTCATCACCACTGACCACTGCTGCTGTCATGGCAAATAGCGCATAGACGCTATAGACAAACGATGCCGTAGCACCAAGAGCCACCAGTGAGTCCATGTTAGGTGCCCTATGGAAAAGTCCCTTAAATCCACTGATAAAGAACTTCTGATTGATCACCATGATCATGCCTGATAAAAGCAGCTCATACAGTCCCATGGCCACATGATTCCCATTTAAGAAGGGCGGTAGCGGCCAATCCCACAGCATATGTCCCATAGATACATACATCAGGGGAATCAGAAGAATGATGGATGCGATCAACCGCTTTTTCAAAATCGGGGTCTCTGTATCCTTCAATGCATCTTCATAGTTTGTGGAAGCTGATGTTCCTTTTCTTTTTTCCTTCAGACTAGCTCCGTAGCCTGCAGCTTCCACTGCTTTGATAATCTCCTCCGGTGATGCATTCCCCTCTACACCCATAGAATTGGTCAAAAGACTGACTGCACAATTCTCCACGCCATCTATGGCACTGACTGCCTTTTCTACTCTGGCCTGGCATGCTGCACAGCTCATCCCTGTTACGTTATACTGTTCCATGTTCACCTGCCTATTTCATTAATTTTTGTAGAGTCACCACCAGTTCGTCTATGATTTCATCATTTCCATTCCGGATGTTTTCTGTCACGCAAGTCTTCATATGATTAGCAAGCAAGACTTTGTTGAAACTATTCAGCGCGCTGGTAATGGCAGACACCTGCACCAGGACATCTGTACAATAGGCGTCCTTTTCCAGCATCTTTTCCACGCCCCGCACCTGACCTTCAATACGCTTTAATCTATTCATCAGGTCTTTACGTTCCTTTTCGTCTCTCTCTTTATGCTTACCGGAGCAATGGGGACAGCATCCATCCATCTCTTCTGTTTGTTCTATAAAATCTGACATAGTAGCACCTCCAAAAATACCCCAGTGGGGTATCATGACTTCAAAGTCATAATATACCCCACCAGGGTATCTTGTCAACAGGTGTTTTTATTTTTCCACTTCTGCTTTGATGTCTCTGGCAAATGCTGCTGCCGCTCTCTCATCATCTGCATTGGGTCTACCTTTGTGAATTCCTTTGAATTCACCTTTGCAGTGGAATTCTTTTTCCATCATCTTCACACCTACTTTATCTGCTTCTGCTTTTACTTTTTTGTAAGTAGAATTCAGCATAGCTGCAGAACCAAAGTTGATGATCTCTCCTACCTTATCTTTGCTAAGAGATGCTACGAAAGCTTTTACTTCCGGATCAATGTTAAATGCATAATAAGAATTACCCAGGAAAAGATAATCCACTTTTTCTTCTACCGGTGTGCTAATAGGCAGTGCCTCAACTCCAAGCTCCTTGGCGATGGCCTCAGCCAGTCTCTTTGTGTTACCTGTTTTGGTATAATACCGAACCGCGTATGTCATTTGAAACCTCCTTCATTATATGATGAATATATGTTTTAATTGTGTGCAATTTAATTCTGTTAAACTGATTGTAGTAAAAAAAAGCTGCCTCGTCAAGAGGCAACTTTCTTTACTTTAGTTCTTAGGATAGCCACGCAAAGGACTAATAACAGCGGGAATCCGATTCCGGCCAAAAGTCCTCTTTGTAAATTTTCACCAAGCAAATGGGACACAGATCCAACTACTGCAGGACCGGCAGCGCCACCTAAATCACCGGCTAGCGCCAGAAATGCAAAAAGTGCTGTACCGCCCTTTGGAAGTCTGGCTGACGAAATACTGATGGAACCCGGCCACATAATACCAACAGAAAAGCCACAAAGCATACAACCGATAAGGCCCATAACCGGCACTACCGCAAATGCTGCCAGAACATAACTGATCAGACACAGGATGCCGGAAGCAATCATAAACTTGGAAAGCTCAACCTTTTCTCCGTACTTTCCATACCATAGCCTGCTAAGTCCCATCAAAACCGCAAACCCGCAAGGTCCCAGTAAATCACCCACTGTTTTGCTAACACCCAAAGAGGATTCTGCAAAAGCGGATGCCCACTGTGCCATGGAGATTTCGGAAGCACCGGCACCGATCATCAAAAGAACAAACAGCCAGAAAATCTTGGTCTTGAAAAGCTGTGCAATGGTCATGCTCTCCCCTTCTTCCACAATGGGAACGATAGGGCAGGTAGCAAAATTATATACGTTATAAAGAGGTACGATAGCCCAAATACAAGCCATAATGCGCCAGTTCGAAATACCAAATACTGCAAAGAAAAGTGTGGATAGTAAAACTGTGCCTACCACGCCCCAGCAGTAAAAAGAATGTAAGAGGCTCATAACACCGGCTTTATTATCGAAAGGACAAGCCTCAATAATAGGGCTTACCAGTACTTCAATCAATCCACTACCCACAGCGTAAATCACAACGCAAACTAAAATCCCGATAAATGGATGCGGGCAAATATCCGGTACAAAGGCTAGCATCAAAAGGCCTACCCCGGAAGCAATCTGGGATATGACAATGCACTTGCGATACCCAATCTTATCCACCAAGGTGGCGCAGAAAAAGTCGATGATCAACTGGGTAATATAAAAGGTAACGGAAATCATGGCCAAATCCGCAAAGGAAATATGGTAGCTCTTATAGAAAACCATAAACAAAAGTGGTGCAAAATTTGCCAGGATAGCCTGTGTCACAAAGCCTAGATAACAGGCCAATTTGGTTTTCTGATAGTTTACTTTCTCTGTCATTTATGTTTTCCTTTCCAGTTTCACAGCTCGGGGCTCTCAATTAGTCGAGCCCGCAATTTCTCTATTCATAGAATACACAATTATCTATATTATATAGATAGAAATCCCATTTTGAAAGTTTATCGAACAAAGCAAGAAATAAGCACAATCCCGCAATAAACAATATGACTTCTATTCTAAAATATGGGAGCATTAACCTGACTATACTTTTAAACTATGAGGTATTATTATGGCAAAAAATCCAATTCTTCCAATCGACTTTCCGGACCCTGACGTAATCCGGGTTGGGGATACCTATTATATGGCAAGCACCACCATGTTTCTGATGCCCGGTGGAGATATTTTAAAATCCAAAGACCTGGTACACTGGGACCTTGCTGCCCATGTCTTTGATAGCCTTGGAGACGATGATCAGTATACTTTGAAAAATCATAAGCACGCCTATGCCAGAGGCATGTGGGCGCCCACCTTCCGCTATCACGAAGGTGTCTTCTATTTATCTTTCTCCTGCAACGAGAGAAAAAATTCTCTTCTCTTTACAGCGAATCAAGTAGAGGGCCCATGGAAAATGCAGGAAATGGGAGATTTCTTCTATGACTCCTCCCTGTTTTTCGATGAAGACGGAAAGGTCTATATCGTTCACGGAAATACCACCGTTAGAATCACTGAATTAGACACCAATACTTGGGGTGCCAAAGAAGGCGGTCTATCCCGCATCCTTATCCAGGATAAACCGAACCAGCCTTTGGGATTCGAAGGTTCTCACCTCTATAAGTTAAACGGAAAATACTACTTATTCACCTGTCACATGCCTGAAGAAACCGAAGGCAGAAAGACCGAGTGCTGCTTTATCTGCGACACCCTGGAAGGTGAATTCAAAGGAAAAACCATTTTAAACGACGCCATGGGCTATAACAGACCCTGGCTCCAGGTAGCTCAGGGCGGACTGGTAGACGACCCGGAGGGAAATCTCTATATGTTCATGTTCCATGATAGAGGTGCCCTCGGACGAGCTCCGGTCATTTTCCCTATGACTTTTGATGAAGAAGGCTACCCTGCACCTGACTCCGAAGGCTATAGAATTCCTCTTTACTTTGCTGGCACCAAGGGTGATACCTATGATAATTATGACTATGGTAGAAACCTGTATTTTGGGGATGAGGATTTCTCAGAAGCTGATATAAAGGAACTCCTTGCGAAGAAGCTGTGGTGGCAGATTTCTCACAATCCGGATTGGGACAATATCCAACTAGTCCATGACGATAAAAACGCTCTGCGAATCACTACCGGAACTGTAGTCGATAATCTACTGCAGGCTCGTAATACCATGACCCAAAGATGCGTTTATGATGTATGCAACGGAGAAATCACCATTGATCCCAGCGGCTTAAACATCGGAGACTATGCAGGTCTTTGTGCTTACAGCGCCCACTACGGCGGGCTATGTGTAGGTCGTGATGAAGAAGGATTATTCCTAGCAAAAATCGAAAGTGAAGCAGAGTCAGACAGCATCATGGGAGATAAAGACTTTTATGAGAGAAAGCCGGTTATCAGTATTCTGAAAAGACTTTCCAACGCAGAAAGCATTCGTGTTCAAATTACGACGGACTTCCGAAATGCTCCTGACTTCTGCACCTATGCTTATGAAGAAAACGGTGTCTTTATAGAAGTTCCGGGAAAGCACCTACTATACTTCAAATTAGATATCTTCATCGGTTGCCGCTTCGGTATCTTTACCTACAGTACAAAAGAAGCCGGCGGATATGCCGACTTCTCTGACTTCAAGATTCAATTAGGAGTTAACAAAGATTAACCCATACGTCAAAAGGAAAAGCACCTCTTTTTATTTGAGGTGCTTTTCACTTTCTTACTTTTATTTCTCTATAGATAAATGGTCGAAAATCATTTCATCTACTGTCTCACCAGTTGCAAACGGTCCCGGAATCACAGTTGTATCACGATGGTTACCCAGGTAATCAACGTCAAATGTAATCGGTGTGCCATCCGGATTCTCGAATTTTTGCTGTGGCTCGAAAGCTTTTCCTAAGGTGTCCGTAGAGATCATATCTACCCGGAAATCTTTTAGTAGTTCATAAAGATTTGTATCCAGGAAATATCTTCCATCTTTTTCCACTACATCTACGCGGGCCTTGTCCGTCTCTACAACAAAGGAATTCTTTTCTTTCTTCCAAGGTTTTGCCCCTTCGAAATAAGCATTTCCGTCAATCCAAACCGGCAGATGAGAGAAATGATACGGATCATGTTTCATCATGTTTGGATGCTCTTTTTCCATATCAAACTGTGGAAGCCATTCCTCATAAGTAGGATATTCATCAAATACGTCTGTACCGACTTTTCTGTTCTCCACGTATTTTTTATCCGGTTCAGAATCATTGGCAAGCACCAAATCATCTGCAAGCCACTTCTGGATAAAGATATTATTATAGATACGATCATCTCCGTGAAGAATGGTCATAAAGCCCATGACCTCTGTTCTATGAGGCATGTGATAAGGCGTATATCTCCAGGTAGTCCCTTCACCCACCATGGTAAAAGCACCGGCGCAAAGATTATGCACCATAGCTACACCCTGGGTAGCGATGCGAAGAGATACATCAGACAGCAGGATATTATTGTCAATTAGCGTAGGACCATGGCTTACTTCCACGAAGATATCCTGACAAGTCATGCCTCCAGCCAGCTGTTTTGCAAAGGAAGGGCGCTCATTATCGTGCAACAGATTCTGCGTAATTCTGGTTCCTTGTGCTTCCCAGTCGCACCAGATTCCCATGGTGCAATGATGGATATGATTTCTTCTCATCACCACATCAATCGCTGCGTGCATTTTGATTCCGGCGATTTCTGCCCCACCAAGTTCCATCATGTTATTGATATGATGGATGTGATTATCTTCGATGATACTGAAGACGCCGCCCATACGGCCTATGATACCGCCTTGCTCGCAATGGTGAATATTATTACGTCTTATGATGTGACCGCCGATTTTTTCTTTCAGCCATCCATAGTACTGACCACGACATACTGAGTCTCTCTCCATCTGGGTTGGACTCTTCACATGTTTGGTCGTATAGAAATTACTGTTTTCCGGGTCATAGTATCTGCCCACGCAGATGCCTGCACACTTGCTTCCCCAGATTTCACAATCTTCAATGATCCAGCCTTTACTCCAGTGAGGACTAATCATACCGTCCTGATAAGCTGCAGGAGGCGCCCAGGTAGTAGCCGCTTTATTGATATTAAAGCCGCTAACGGTGATATAACTGATTCCTTCCGCACTTGGCATAAAGCACTCACGGCGCACTGTGATTTCAACGTTTTCGTGATTCGGATCAGCGCCGCCAAGATTCGCATAGAATACTGTTTCATCCTTCTCTGTATCCTGACAGGCATACCATTTTCTCGTGGATTTCTCCGGTACCCAAGAGCATTCATAGACCTTGGCTTCCAGGCATTCTTCCACACTTTGTGCTTCATATAAAGCCTCATCATTTAACCATACACATCCTGTATGCTTATTGGGTGTTGCAAAATACCAGTCTCCATAAACTAAGGTAGTGTATGGATTATATCCACCAAAGATGCTATTTTTTACGCTGGTTGTCCACACATTTCCTTCATGTTTTGTCCATCCCGTCAATTGCTCAGCACCGGTGATAATCGCACCAAGCAGCTTTTCGCTTCTGTAGGTAATGCGTTTTTCCTCTGTACCAGCATGGACCGGATCTACATATTCCCGGTACACACCTGGGGCTACCAGCACTTCATCTCCAGGCTGTGCAATCTTAGCAGCTTCTCCTATTCGCTTAAAAGGAAGTGCTTTTGTTCCGTTGCCATCGTGTTTCGCACTTGCATCTACATAAATTGTCATATCATCCCTCTTTCTTAGACCTTCGTTATTTCTTTAGCCTTTTACTGCACCGGCCATCATACCTTTTACCAGTTTATCCTGGAAGATAATAAATAGAATAATCATCGGCAGAACAGATAAGGTCAAAACTGCAAGAATGATGGGAATATCCAGTGCATGTTCTCCCTTAAACTGTCCAAGTGCCAATGGCAATGTCTTATGGGATGGCGTTTGCAGCAATGTATTAGCAAATGCGAACTCATTCCATGTCGCTACGCCATTATAAATGGCAAGGGTAGAGAGGCCCGACTTGGATAAAGGCAAAATGATGGAAAAGAAGTTACGAAAACGTCCGCAACCGTCTATCTCCGCAGACTCCTCAATTTCCCTTGGTATCGTCATCATAAACGCTGTCAGAATGAAAACAGACATAGGCAGAGCAAAGGTGACATAGGGGCCTATCAAAGAAGAAAGCTTATCATAGAGACCCATATCAGTAGTCAGTTTGAAAACAGGAATCAAAGTCACATGCATAGGCACCGACATCATTGCTACGATTCCCGCATATATCAGCCCCCGTCCTCTGAATTTCATTCTTGCCAAAGGATACGCTGCAAAAGCTGCTATCGCCAGCATCAAGAATAGCGAAATAGCTACTACAATTACACTTCTGAAGAAATAACCAAAGAATCCATGGGTCACTACCTCCACATAGTTGTGGAAGTACCAGGGATCAGGCAAATGAAAGACACCCTGTTGCAGCATGTCAAACTGCTTACGGAAGGAGTTCAACACCATAAAAACGAATGGAGTCAAGGTGATTACCACACAGATGCATGCCATCACTATAGCTAACATCCAAGCTATTACTGATTTTCTTTTTTGTTTTTTGTAATCGATCTCTTTTGTCTTCATATCAGTAATCCTCCTTCACCACAAATACCTTTTGGAACAGTAAAGCAATGACAGTAATCAGAATAAACATACCGGCAGCCACACAGGAACCATAGCCCATATTAAACTGCTGGAAGGACAGCTTATACATATAAGTTGCCATTAGCTCTGTAGAGTTTACAGGTCCTCCCTGGGTCAGGTTCCATATCAAATCAAAGTATTTTAAGGAACCAATCAGAGACATGGTGCAAGCGGTTTTAAAAATAGGACCCAAAAGTGGAATCGCGATTCTCCATACATATTGGCTACGTGTAGCGCCATCGATGACAGCTGCTTCGTAAATGGTGGTATCGATATTACCATAGCCTGCCATGAAATAAACCATGTAAAAAGGTGTGTATTGCCACGCCATAACCCCGATTACCGCAAAGAGCGCGTGAGGTGATCTGCCAAGCAAGTCAATGGTCACTCTTGTACCTTTGATAATAGAAGCAAGAGAGGAAAAAATACCTCCATTTGTGGCCAATGCATAGGTGAACAAAAAGGCAATTGCAACAGAACTCATAAGATAAGGTAAGAACCAAATTACCTTAAAAGCGTTGAACTTTTTGCCACCGGCATCCAGGAAAGTAGCCAGAAGCATACCTGCCGGTATCTGGAGCAGAATAGAAAACACCATGATTACCACATTATGCCTAAATGCTCCCCAGAAATTCATATCACGCACCAATGTTTTCCAGTTCTCCATGCCGATGAAAGTACGCTCAGATGAGATTCCATTCCACTTATAGGCACTGATGACGAAAGTATCAATGATGGGATAAATGAAAAAAACAGCGATTAGGACAAATGTAGGCAAAAGAAAAACTCCCGCCGCTATAGCTGTCCTTCTTCTTCTCACCTTTTCCAGGCTGTTTTTGTTTTCATTTTTCAATGCCATAATCCTCCTGTATTCGAAAACTGTCTGCCGCTTATAAGCAGGCAGACAGCCATCTTTTTGCAATCTTGATTGCTATAACTTATTTACTTTCTGCTATTGCAGCCTTCATAGCCGCATCCTGATCTGCTCCGATTTCGGCGCCGTTTTTCTCCAGTCCGAAAAGTGCAGACATGCTGTTTTTGTGTACTTCTGTTACAGAAGCAGGCAGGTACTGATCATACCACAGCTGAACATTGGAAGCAGAGAAGAATACGTCTGTGATCACCTTCATATTCGGATCTGTAACCTGTTTCTCAAATCCTTTGATAGAAGGAGTCTGGAAACTATCCATCTGCATCTGGTTGTAGGTATCATCATTGTAATACTGTGTAGCCAATACATACATAGCGTCCAGTTTAGCCTGATCCCCCTTGCTGTAGAAGTTAAAGCAGTTACCGATAGCAGTACCGATTTCTACATTCTGTGGAACACCTTTCGCTTTTGCCTCAGCATCTTCAGGGAAACGGAATACACCGATGTTTTCGTTATACCATTCTGCATTATCAGAAGACATACTTCCTGCCATCCAGGATCCGTGTAACATCATAGCGCAGCTTCCATCATACAGGAGCTGTTTATCCTGACCGTCATCAGGAGAGAGGGAGTTTACACCATCCGGGAAGTAACCTTTCTTTACCCAATCCTGAATCTTGTCACTGGCAAACAGGAATGCTTCAGAACCGAAGGAACCTTCCTGTGTATAAGCGGCATCAAATTCTGCATTTCCGGAATGACGTGCTACCAGATACATATAATACATGGAGCCGGTCCACTTTGGAGCATTTGCAAGTGCAAAAGGTGTGATGTTGTTTTCTTTTAACTTCGCGCATACTGCTTCCAATTCATCTATAGTGGTAGGAACCTCAAGACCCAGTTCTTTGAAGATTGTCTTGTTGTAGAAGATATCGCATCCTGACAAACTACCAAAAGGAATACCTAAAATCTTGTCCTTATAGGAACCCTGCGCAATTGCAGCATCGATGAAATCCGGATGATCGTATTTGTTATACATTTCTGTGATGTCATCAGCAAATCCGGAGTTATAGTACTCTGCCATAGGACCGCCGCCCCAGGATACGTACATATCAGGGCACTGTCCGGAGCTCATAGCTACTACCAACTGCTGTTTGTAGTTATCATTCTGCTGGTGGATTTGTTCTACATGAATATTAGGATAATCCTTCATAAAGCGGGCAACTGCTGCTTCCTGAGTAGGTCTGCCAGGCTCTTCTGTAGCAATATCCCAAAGTGTAATGGTCATAGGTTCTGTAGTAAGTTCAGGCAGATTCTTTCCATCTGTCTGCTTTCCAGTAGAACTTTCTGTTGTAGTAGAGTCTGCTGCCGCAGTACTGTCTGTACCGCTTGCTGCTGGTGTTGTAGCAGGTGCACTTCCGCCGCAACCTACAAGACTTGTAGCAGCCATAGTGGTTGCAAGTACAACTGCCAATAGTTTTTTCTTCATACCCTTTCCTCCTAATACAATATTTGTTTTCCGTGTTTAGTCAGATACTCATGTTTCGAAACATCTCTCTTTTCTCTATACCTAAATCCTAAAAGGATATGCTATCTTTCGCTAATATAAAGTTGCGTTGTAACAGACCAAAATTGCGGGACATTTTTGTTACTTATTTATAGATTTTTCATGTTTTCTTTATTTTCTTTGTCATTATGTATGCTTTTCGCTCCCATTTTGCAGATAAATATGGTATAGTGCATAGTAAAAGAGCTATTATTGCAAAATAATTGCAAAGTTTCTATCTAGCTGAATCGCAATTATTATCATAAAGTTAGACGACAAAAATTGCGCATAGCAAAAACAAAAAGGAGATACACGTTCTTATGAGAACAGAATTGCCTTTAGCAGCCAGTGCAAAAGAAAACGTGCAGCATATCGTAAATACCAATCTACGTATGTTCATCAATAGGCTGCATGCAGACTTCCCACCCCATTGGCACACAGATATCGAGATTATCCGTCCCATAGAAGCACCTTATAAAGTAGTTTGTTCAACCCAAACCTACCAGGTTGCCATTGGTGATATTCTACTTATTTGCCCAGCGATTCTACACGAAATCTTCTCTCCTACTCCGGGTGCAAGAGTGTATATCCAGGCAGATTTGTCCGGGCTCTTTTCCCTGAAAGAAATTGATAAAGCTTTTCAGCTCATGTATCCGGCACTTCATATACAAAAAAAGACCTGTCCGCCCAAAGCTTACGAACAGGTCTGCCATTATTTAGATACGATTATGAAACTATACTCTAATTCCATACCATCCACACTGGGATTGGAAGAAGAGATAGACGATCAGGTAATTGCTTACACCGGTCTTGCTCCATATGACGAGTTAGAAATCTATTCCACTCTCTTAAAGTTCATTGCCTACTGTGCCAAAAACATAACCTTGTTTAGAGGAGCAGACTCTGTAACCGCATCCACCACTTACAAAAACACGATTTCTCTAAGCAATGTCTGTACCTATATTTCTGAACACTTTGCCGAAAATCTCACTTTAGAGGATGTGGCCGCCTTTGCCGGTTTCAGCAAATATCATTTTGAACGAATCTTCAGCGAATACACAGGTACCACGTTTTACCAGTACTTGCAACGAATTCGGATAAACTACGCCCAAACGCTTTTATCCAATCCGGAGCTTTCCGTAACGGACATCGGTTTTCAGGCAGGTTTTTCCAGCTGTACTGCTTTTACCAGAGCCTTCAAAAAGAGCACCGGTATCCCGCCATCTCAATTCAGAGCTCTGAACGAGGAGCAACACCCACTTACCGTGAATCCTCACCGCACTTAAGACTCCTGCATGGCAATTTATGAGTTGCCCGCAATCCTTTGATAGTATTCCTCCAATCGTGGTCTTGCATTCTCATAGGCCACTTGGAGGCTTGGATCAAACTGGGAGCCCATACCCTCTAAGATGATATGATTGGCTTTCTCGAAATCATAGGCTTCTTTATAGACGCGCTTGCTTACCAAGGCATCGTACACGTCTGCAATAGCCATGATGCGGGCTTCCAGCGGAATCTGTTCTCCGGAAAGCTTCTCCGGATAGCCGGAACCATCCCAGCGTTCATGATGATAATGAGCAATATTTTCAGCCAGCTGCTTAAAGGATTCGTCATCTGTATGGAATAAGATTTCGTGAATGACCCTGGCACCTTCCTCGGCATGCTTTTTCATCTTTTCAAACTCTTCGTCCGTAAATCTTCCGGACTTGCGAAGCACCGCATCATCCACCGCTATTTTTCCAAGGTCGTGCATGGGCGCTGCTTTGATTACATCTTTGCAGAATTCTTCTGTTAAAGAAAGCTTCCCTTCTTTTTGTATCTCTTCCACCAGAATACGAACTCCCTCGCTGGTTCTTTTGATGTGACCACCGGTAGAGTTGTCACGACTTTCCACCATGGTTGCAAGACTCATGATCAGGTTATCATGCATCTCCAAGATATGATTGGTTTTCGCCGCCACTTCTTCTTGCAGTTCATCATTGTAGGTGTCCAGCAGACGGATGTACTTGCGATTTGTGGTATCATCCTTGAAGATAACCATATATCCACGTTTCCGGCTACCATCATAGAGATAACTTACCGTCACGTTATAGATGATATCCTTACTCTCATCTCCATCTGCACTATGCAGTGTATAGACGAACTGGTTATTTTCCGGGTTTGCTTTGAAACTATCCAGATAATGTCTAAGCTTACGTTTGTCATTATCCTTACCGTAAACATCATCTACCGCCAGCTCATTCAGTTCCGGGAAAAGCTGACGCGCCATGGCATCACTTCCCAGGTATCTGTACTTGAAATCAAAAGAAACAAAGGTGATATCCTGACTATTTACCATGGTATCCATCACCGTGTCTGTCACGTCATACAGGTTCATTCTGGAAGAAATAATCAAGTACATAACCTGTGCCAGCAAATATCCCACCGGCATCAGATCCAACCATCCAAATAAATCACGTCCACCCAGATACGACGCCAGCACAAACAGATACGGAATAATCAGAAGTGTAATAATGGTTCTGGGTACCTGTAAGTTCTTTACTGACGCATAACATATGGCCAAAAAGCCAATTGCCAAAAACAAAAATACCACCGCATAATAAGCCGAATGCATCCAGCCATAAGTACGACTCAACCGGGGAATGCCATCCACCATTGCAAAGCTTATGGTTTTATAGAAAGTATCTGTATAGCCCATGGTAAGTGCGGTGGTATAACTAACACCACAAAGCACTAATAGTAATGCTCGAATCCATCTTTTAAGTTGAATACAACAAAGATCGGTGATACTAAAGAGCATGAAGAGTTGAAGGAAGGTGGCACCCAGGTAGACAACCTTTTGTGCCATCAGCGCTTCACTCAAATCTCTGGATATGCTAAATAAGAATCGCCCCAAGCAAGTCACCGGAACGAATGTGAAAATCAGGCATATATTTACATTGTAGTGTTTATGCCAAACAAAAATATAAATTGCGGAGCATAGAAGCGTCGCTGCCCAAATACTCCCATAAAAAACCGGAACCAAATCTCCCCGTTCTCCTTTCACGTCGAAAACCTTCAAGTATCTCTTATGTACCACATTTTCGGCGTTATCGCAACGGATTTAAATCATTTCTTTCATGGTTCTCCAGCCAAGTACCGCACATTTTACTCTGGCAGGCATATGAGAAACGCTTTCTAAGATGCCTGCTTCTTCCAACTCATCCCTTTCTTCCGGGCTGATACCTTCCTTGATCATGCGGAGAAAAAGGTCGCATAGATGCAACGCTTCCTCTTTCGTCTTACCGATAATCATGTCTAGCATGATATCAGCAGACGCCTGAGAAATAGCGCATCCATCCCCTTCATAAGCACCGTCTTTGATGACGCCATCTTCCACCTTTAAGCTGAGGGTAATCTCATCTCCGCAAGATGGATTGACCCCTTCTAAAGTCAAGTTGGCTCCCTCTAAATGATACTTATGGTAGGGTCTTAAATTGTGTTCGTTGATAATCTCGTTATATAAAGTGTTATTCATACTTCTAATCTCTTCTTTACTAGAATCCCATCTTGCCTCTAATCTGAGACAATACATCTAGAAATCTGTCGATTTCCGCCTCTGTATTATAGATGCCTACGCTTACTCTGGTACTGGAGTGCACCCTGATACCTGCAAGCTCTTCCAAATATCTGTGAAGGGGCTCCGCGCAATGATGTCCTGCTCTTACACAGACGCCTTCATCTGCAAAGACCTGGGCCACATCGTGAGGATGTACGCCATCTACTCGAAACGCTACGATACCATGGTGATTGCAAGCTTTCTTGTCACCCAGGATGTCGATATAAGGCATCTCCTTCATGGCGTTTACGATTCTGGCCGTCAGCGCATTTTCCCTTGCCACGATTTGTTCAAATCCATACTGATTGATAAAGTCGATAGCTGCATGAAGTCCTACCGCACCGCCGGCGTCTACTGTACCTGCCTCGAACTTATAAGGCAGCTCTGCAAATATCGTTCTATCTTTGGTGACGGATTCAATCATCTCACCGCCATAAAGAAACGGGGGCATTTTTTCTAATAGTTCTTTTCTGCCATAAAGGACACCGATTCCCATAGGAGCATACATCTTATGTCCGGAGAAGGCATAGAAATCTGCACCCAGCTCTCTCACATTCACGCGAATGTGGGCCACTGCCTGAGCGCCATCAATGACGGCCACACCGCCTACGTCGTGGACGAGTTTTGTCATAGCCTTGATATCATTGATTCTGCCAAGGACATTGGAAATCTGTGTAATGGCCAGAATCTTGGTTCTCTCCGTGATGAGGCTTTTTAATTTATCTAAATCAAAGCTGCCATCTTCTTCGGGATCAAAATAAACTACCTTTGCTCCTTTCGTAGCAGCAGCCTGTTTCCAGGGAAGGAAATTGCTGTGGTGCTCCGCCGTGCTGACGATGATTTCATCTCCATCTTGTAAGGCACTCATGCCATAGCTATAAGCCGCAAGATTCATACTCTCTGAAGCATTACGGGTAAAGATGATTTCACAGGCATCTTCTGCGCCGATGAAATCTGCTACAGCCTGACGTGCCTTCTGACAGGCCTCGGTGGCTTCCATACTCAGATCATAAATTCCTCTTAAAGGATTGGCATTCTGTTTTCTATAATACGTATCCACCGCCCGAAGCACGCTTTCCGGCTTCTGTGTGGTGGCTCCATTGTCTAAATATGCAATATCAGATTCCCGAATTAACGGAAACTCAGCTCTTACACTTTCATCTAGTTGTTTCAGTTTCTCTTTCATGCTCTCTGATTATACCTTTTATTCTGTCATCCTCGATTTTATTGACCACCGCATCGATCTTCGCTTTTTCCATGAGCTTGTAGGCATCCTTTTCACTGATCCCTCTGGACTTCATGTAGGTAAGCAGATGCTCATCCAGTCTTCCGATGGTAGCTCCGTGAGCACCTTCCACATCCTCTTCATCGCAAAGGATGAGGGGAATCGTCTGGTTCACGATGGTGTCGTCTATCAAAAGCACATCTTCAATCTCTGCTCCTTTGGCGCCGGCACATCCTCTGTGAAAATCGATGGTACCGCGAAAGAGTTTCTTAGACTGGCCTTTCATTACACCACTTACGCCGATATTGCTCTCTGTGTTTTTGCCTCTGTGATCTGCCACATAATTCATATCCAGAGTAGCTTCTCCATCCAAGGAATAGGCCACGTCGATGCTGATGCTACTTCCTTTTCCACTAAGCTTTGTATTGGATCCATAGTAGTTTTTTCCGCCGCCCAGGATTACCTGAATCAGTTTAAACTGCCCATGGTCTGCCACATAACCGCCCAGGTCGTTACACAGACGTGCTGCTTTTCCCAAGCGATTCACCTGCACAATGGTAAGGCTTCCGCCCTCTGCGATGTGATATTTATTCTGTAAAAGTAAGGTGTATGCTTCATCTGCATCCGCATCGGTGATATCCTGGATTACCGTAAGGGAACTGTTTGCTCCTATGGTAAAGTCTAGAAGACTCACCTCATCTTTGGCAGCAGACTTACCCTCTGCGCCATAAGAAATATATAAAGGCTTCTCCACCTGCACGCCATCCTCAATGCTATAGCCTGCAGGTTTTACACCGGTATCTGCCAGTACCGAATCAAAAGCTTCTCCCAGTCCTGTGGTCACCGGTATATCCATCATCGGACCGATTGCTTTTCCTGATAGTTTATCTACACCCTCCGGAAGTTCTTCGCTGTAGATGGCCTGCACAGGTTCCATCTCCAGGTCCAGATAGGTTTCGTTCATCTTAAGCTTGTTCCAGGTTCTGGCAGGAAGTTGATTCACGCGTATGTTTTTTGTATTTCCCATTATCCGATACTTCCTTTCATCTCCAGACTGATCAGGTTATTCATTTCCACCGCATATTCCAGTGGAAGTTCTTTGCTGACATTATCTGCAAAGCCTCGTACGATTAGTGCTCTGGCCTCCTCTTCAGACAAGCCTCTGCTCATCAGATAGAAAACTGTCTCATCGCTGATTCGTCCGATTTTCGCTTCGTGTCCCACATCTGCATCGGCGCATCTTACATCCATAGCAGGTATCGTATCAGAGCGACTGATATCGTCTACCATCAGGGATTCACAAGATACGGCAGATTTACTTCTGTGGGCATTTTTCCCGATGATGACGGAGCTTCTAAAGGTATTGATACCGCCGGACTTGCTGATGGAACGTGTATTGATGTAGGAAGAAGTATCTTCCGCATTATGCACCACCTTTGTTCCTGTATCTAAGTCCTGTCCCTCTCCAGCAAAGGTCACGCCGGTAAACTCAGCTCTGGCGCCTTTTCCGTTCAGCACACTCATAGGATATAGATAAGATACATGAGATCCAAAGGATCCGGATACCCACTCAATCTTTCCGCCTTCTTCTACGATGGCTCTTTTGGTATTCAGGTTATACATGTTTTTGGACCAGTTCTCAATGGTAGAGTAGCGCAGAGTCGCGTTTTTCCCTACAAATAATTCCACGCATCCGGCATGCAGATTGGCCACGTTATACTTAGGAGCTGAGCAGCCTTCTATAAAGTGCAAATAAGCGCCTTCTCCTACAATAATCAAGGTGTGCTCAAACTGACCGGCACCTTTAGCATTTAATCTAAAATAGGACTGTAGCGGAATGTCCAAATGCACCCCGGCAGGCACATATACAAAAGAACCGCCGGACCATACCGCACCGTGCAATGCTGCGAATTTGTGATCCGTAGGAGGCACCGCTTTCATGAAGTGCTCCCGAATCATATCTCCGTATTCACCGCGAAGAGCACTCTCGATATCTGTATAGATGACGCCTCTTTTTGCCACATCATCTTTGATGTTGTGATAAACCAGTTCTGAATCGTACTGTGCACCTACACCTGCCAGAGACTTACGTTCTGCCTGAGGGATACCCAGTCTGTCAAAAGTCTCTTTGATGTCCTCCGGCACGTCCTCCCAACTGGTGTGCATTCTCTCTGTGTTGGGGCGTACATACGTCACAATGTTATCGATATCCAATCCTTCTATGGAAGGGCCCCAATCAGGAACATCGATTTCGTTATAATATTTCAAAGACTTCAGTCTAAACTCTCGCATCCATTCCGGATCATTTTTCTCTTCCGAGATTTGCTTTACAATCTCTTCCGTGAGGCCTTCCTCCACCTTGTAGGCGTCTTTATCCTCAAATCGAAAGTCATATAGGCTTCTATCTATATCCTCTACTTGTGTTTTTTCTTTCATCTTCTTCACCGTCTAACCGTAATTTATGATTGCAGGTATTTTTCGAAACCATTCTCGTTGATTTCATCAATCAGACTTGCATCGCCTTCTGCTACGATCTTGCCATTTACCAGCACATGGGTCTTATCTACTTTCAGTTCTTCCAGAATTCTGGTGCTGTGAGTAATGATTAATAGTGCTCCGCCGACCTGCTTCTTGTATTCTTCTACACCTTTGGACACGATACGTACTGCATCCACATCCAAACCGGAATCTGTCTCATCCAGGATTGCCAGTTTCGGACGAAGCATGAGAAGCTGCAGAATCTCCGCTTTTTTCTTTTCACCGCCGGAAAATCCCACATTCAAATCTCTATCTGCATAGGACGGATCCATCTGTAACACTTCCATGGTTTCCTGCAGTCTTTTCTTAAAATCCCAAAGCTTAATACGCTCACCGGTGTGTAATTCCAGGGCTGTTTTAATAAAGTTGCTCAGTGTAATTCCTGGCACCTCAATAGGATTTTGGAACGTTAAAAAAAGACCTTTCTTCACGATCTTGTCTGTGTCCTCTCCTGTGATATCTTCTCCGGCAAAGCGGATACTACCACCTGTAATTTCATATGCAGGATCTCCGATAATGACGGAACCCAGAGTAGACTTGCCGGCACCATTTGGTCCCATAATGACATGCACTTCTCCTTCTCCTACTTCCAAATCCAGTCCATGTAAAATCTCTTTTTCTTCAATTCCGGCCTTTAAGCCTTTGATATTTAAAAGCTCGCTCACTTTTCGTCCTCCTTACTTTCTTGAGCATGGAGTATTGCAGGCTACTACACATACTCCGCCTTCTGTCGTATTCCCACAGCTTCCACTGCAGCCTCCGCTACAATTTTCGCTGCCGTCACATAGAGCCACACTTCCGCCCTCTATCACAAGTTCCTTGCCATTCACCAGCATATCGGAAAGTTTAAATCTGGCTCTTTCATAGATTTCTGTGGTAGTGGTTCTGGATATCCCCATGTGTGCTGCACACTGCTCGTGAGTTCTTCCCAAGTAGTCAATCAGTCTGATAGCTTCGTATTCATCCAGACTAAGTACAACCCTGCGATTCTCTTTTTCTTCCGCATTATGTCCGACCAAGTCTATTTTTTCTTCTCGTGCGCCGAAAAGTGTATACTTCGGAATCACGCATACTTTTCTACTTCTCGCAGGTCTTGCCATCTCTTCCTCCTCAAGAATCCCATGTGCAATACTTCAAAAATGTCGTTCTCTATTTCCGACATATGTCGATTATAATGCAACTTTAGATTTTGCGCAATACTCTTTCATCTCGCCAGATAGAAATCCAATCTACGAAAAAAGGACCTCCGAGGAGGTCCATAAAAATCCTGATATTACACATCAAAGCGGTCGTATTTCTGATAGCAATCTAAGCATACTTTTTTGCCACCGGATAAACGAAGCCATTTTTCTCCTGTTACTTCACCGCAGCACTCGCAAGGTGCAGAGTTAAAGATTCTAGCTTCCTCTGGAAGTTTGATGGTGGTTTCTTTTACATCAAACATATCTTCCGGCTGGCATTCCTGATAATATGCAAAAGATTCTTCTCTGGTCATCTCGTGTGGTCTGGGTTTTAATACCAGTCTCACAGACTTTCCTGTCTTTCTGTTATAGAAGGAAAAAGCTTGTTTGCCTCTCATATGGAAAAGGAGGTTTCCTTTGCCCACACTACATCCTAATACCACCTGGATAGCATCTACGCCGCAGGCATCATTTTCTGTAATGCATACCACTTCTTCATCTTCTGAGAAATCCAAATCCAGCAATTTGATCGCATAGATTGCTGCCTGGTAGCCGATGGTGAGGCCACCGCATACGTGGCCATGAAAGGCCGCCGCTTTATCCCATAATTCTGATTGAATCATTTCTCTATCCTTTCTAGCACACCACTACCACTCTGTTGCCACTTATGTCAGCCACTGTAGTTTCCACGCCATATACTTCGCGGATGGTGTCTTCGTTTACGGTGGAACTATCTCCATAGCTGTAGACTTTTCCACCCTTGATTAACATGAATCGATCGCAGTATTTCAGTGCCAGATTCAAGTCGTGGATAACCACTACCACCAAGATATTGTCTTGTCTCGCGATGTCCGACACCACTTTCATGACCTCATGCTGATTGCACAGGTCTAGACTGGCGGTAGGCTCATCTAATAGCAATACTCTTGGCTGCTGTGCCAATGCTCTTGCCAAAGCTACCTTTTGCAATTCCCCTCCAGACAATTCGTCCACATAGCGAAGGGAAAGTTTCTGCAGATGCATACGTGCAATAGCAGCATCGACAATGTCATAGTCCTCCTGCGTAGGGGCAAACTTGATGTGAGGTTTGCGTCCCAGCAGCACAGTATCGTAGACCGTCAGGCGTTCCGCATGGGTATGCTGTTCTACATAGGACAATCTTCTGGCGATTTCATTTCTAGGCGCGGTTTTGATGTCCATACCATCCACCACGATTACGCCGTCCTTTGCAGGCAGGATGCGGTTCAGACATTTGATAAAAGTGCTTTTACCTGCACCATTATTCCCCAGCAGCGCTAGGCAATGTCCATCTGTTTCGTGCACTGAGATATCTCTCAGCACAGCATCCATTCCACGATAGGAAAAGCAAACATGCTCTGTATTGATCATCTTTTCCACCTACCTTTGAATATAATCCATAAAAACATAGGTGCACCCAGCATAGAAGTAATAGCACCGATTGGAAGTACGATGGGTGCAATCACCAATCTGGCCACTGTATCACTAAGGAGCAAAAGTACCGCTCCTGCCAGGCCCGACGCTGGCAACAGGAATCGATAATCTGTACCTACGAATTTACGCACCAAGTGAGGTGCAATCAAACCAACAAAGTTAATGATACCCACATAAGCTACGATGGTGGATGCTGTCATAGAACAGACCACCATACCCATTATTAGCACTTTGGTTGTGTTTACCCCTAGACCTTTGGCAGTGTTCTCACCACCCTGCATAGCATTGTAGTTCCAGCAGTTACATGCAAAGTAGACACTGGCAAGTGCCACCATGACACCGATGATGATGATATCTTTCCAAAAGGTACTGCCTAAGTCACCGAATGTCCAATACACTACTGCTGCCACTCGCACATCATCTGCAAAGTATTCCAGCAATGTGGTACCTGCAGAGAAAAGTGAACTCAGTGCCACACCGGATAAAAGTAGTGTCCCGGCTTCCAGATTATGGAATCTGGACAACAGCACAATAAATAGTGTGGATACCATGGAGAATCCAAAGGCACACACTGTAGTGACCGCAGGATTATTTACGCTAAGCTGCGCTCCCTGAGTACTGGCAGACATAAATCCGCCTCCCAGCACGATGATGGCAAATGCTGCACCAAAGGCAGCTCCCTGGGATACACCTATGGTAGATGCGGATGCCAAAGGATTTCGCAAAATCCCCTGCATAACACATCCTACGATGCCCAGACCAAATCCTGCCAAAATAGCGGTAACAGCTCGAGGCAATCGCAAATTTAAAATGATAATATTCTCTTTTTGCACGCCCTTTCCCATAAGCGTGGCTAAGACTCTATCTAGGGATACCGTAGAGGATCCCAGCGCGATAGCCAGCAAAAACGCTGCTATGGTAACTACAATGAGGATTACGATAAACAGGCGCTTTTTTCCTAGAAAAGAGCGATATTCTTGGTTTCCGGCCAATTCTTTTGTGTCCATATTTTATTTACCGATTGTGATCTGGCCAAAGCCCATGTCATTGTCTTCCAGTACTTTCAGATAATCCATACCAATCATAGTATTGAAGATTTCCTCAGCCTTTTCTTCAAAGTTTACATCCGCAAATGCTTCCGGGTAGATAATTGTACCTGCATAGTAGGAGTCTACGATGGCAAGTTCCATGTTGCACCAGTAGTAGTTGAAGTTTACCTGAGAATATACTTTGCCTTCTTTCACTGCTGTCAAGCTATCGATTGCATCACCGTTAGCTGCATAGTCTTCGTTTACCATTTCCATGTTGGAAGGATTCAAGAAGATGATGTCTGGATCCCACTCCAGGATCTGCTCCATGCTAACTTCTACACCATCGGTAGCATCCAGTTCGTCTGACAGGTTGATAGCGTTGATGGCTTCCAGTGGAGCGTATCCTACATAAGTACCAGTGAAGCCGTGTCCGCCACTCCAGCTTACAGCGCCAGGATATACTCTAGGCTTGCTATCTTCTGGGATATCTTTGGTACGATTGTTCAGATCTTCTACCCAGCCATTGATTGCATCTACGACTTTATTTGCCTGTTCCTGTGTACCCAGTACTTCACCGATGAGCGCGATGGACTCTGTCAAATGTGGGGAGTTGAAAGCATCGCCATAAACACCGATGACAGGCACACCTGTCTTCTGTGCCAGGTCTTCCATGGCTACAGTGTCAGAATCCTGATAGAACACCACATCTGGATTCAATTCGATGATGGCTTCTGCATAATCTGCATTTCCGCTACCACCAGATGCTACTGCAGTGCAATTTGCAAAGTAGTCTTTGTTTGCATAGGCGAAAGGCATACCTGGTGCAGCCTTCAGTTCCATCTCTGTACATCCGGTGATTTTTTCTACACCACCTGCGTAGGTGATGAGACGAGCCGCACTACCTAGTGCTGCGCAAGTATTTACCTCTGCAGGAATCTCTACCTGACGGCCAAATACATCTGTTACAGTTCTGGTACCGTCTTCGTTTGATACTACGGTTTCTGCTGCTTCTGTAGTAGCCTCTGCTACCACAGTCTCGGTTGTTTCAGCGGTTGTGTTCTGCTCTGCAGCTTTACCACATCCTGTCAGGAGCTGTGCTCCCATCACTGCTACAAGCACAAGTGCTTGCGCTTTTTTTAAGTTTCTCATGTCATTCCTCCTCTAATAAACGCTTTGCGTTTTATTATCTTTTTTTGTTTGTACGAGTTTCCCTATCCTGATATACGCCAGTATAGGTTTACCAGGGTCGTGTCAATGCGCTCCTCTACGATGCCATCTTTGGCGATGGATTTGAGATAATCTTTCACTTTGGCATCCACATATTCTGTCACATCGTAATAACCATGAAGTCTTCCCAGATACCATTTGGTCGCTTCTTCCAGGGTTTTCCTAGGAAGCCATACCGTCTGTGCGTAGGACACTTCCGGGTTGTAGCCTAGTCCCCACAAAGTATCGAAAGCATATGCTACTGAATCATCTCCCGTCAGACGATCTAACACCCCGGCAATCCTTTTGATTTCATCAAAGACCATGTCGGTACGCCTGGCAGGTTTGCAGAGAAAACATGCATTTTTCGAAACTTTGCACATTTTTACCAGGGTCTCATAATCCGCCACTGCAGGTGTGGTATGAGCAAAAACCACGTCATACTTTCCTTCCAGGTCCGAGATGTCATCTGTGTGCCAGTTGTGCACCCACAGTTTGAGATTGGTGATGCCATGCTCTGTAGCATAAGCGTTTCCCAGTTCCACCATACGTGGAGATAGGTCCACACCGTCTGCCTGAGCCACCTTTGATGCCAGTTCCACCGAGTAGGCACCGGCACCACATCCCACATCTAACGTATGCATTTGTTTTTCAAATTGGATTTTTTCTGCCATGAAATGCAGAAATGGATCTTCTTGAAAATTATTTTTCTTCTCGTAGACGTACTCCTCCGTTGTGCTATCCCAAGCCGCTATCTCTGCTTCGATATCGCCTTCGCGGAGTTTCCAAATAGATTTGATTTCTTCTAACTTCATGCCCTCTCCCAAATGCGTCATTTCAATTGTTGTTTTTACCGGGTTAAAACAACAATTGAAGTATATCATTCGAGTATTTTGGGCGTAAGCCCCCTAGGGGGATAATAAAAATTCCATAATGTACTGATTGCCGTTTATTTGATTCACAGATTCATTCCCAGGCCATTTTTAATTCTCTTTTATTTTCTGCGCAATCGGATAAATACAAATTAATCAAAGTCTGATATGGTATTCCTGATTGTTCCGCCATGTTTTTAAAATAATCCACAACTTCCACGTTAATATTAATCGTTATCTGTTTTTTTAATCTTTTTGAATACGGGTTTTTTCTTGGATTAAGTTCGTTGATTTCATATTTATTTCTCATAACCACTGCCCTCCATAAAATCTTTATAATCTCTGATTTCGTCTTTCAATGCTTTTCTTGCAGAGATGATTCGAATCAAGTCACCACCCTCTCGATAACAGTGACTGACGATACAAACCCTCTGTTTTAAAGAGTACCCTATGATAAGAAATCTATCTTCTCCTTCCGAATGATCAGGGTCATCAAACAAAATTGCATAGTCATCAAAGAATACAGTAGCTGCTTCCTGAAAGTCTATTCCATGCTTTTTGATATTAGCAGCATTCTTTTTTTCGTCCCATATAAATTCTACTTCCTTCATAATTATAATATAATTATATCTCCTTATCTGTCAATTTTTCAAAAATGATTACTTTTTTATCAGACATATAGTCCCCCATGAAGCAACAAAGCCAAGCTCATCGCCTGGCTTTGTTCCAAGTGCTATTCGCACCTGGTATCTCATTTAAAATAATTAACTGCCCACATTGTAGCCACGAGGTTAATCCCCAGCCAACTAACTTAACGCTTCAACCTGTTTCGTGGATTTCAGCACATCTCTATGCCTATACCAAAGTTTCAAAGTAACTCAAAACTGTTCAATCATACGATAGTTTACAATTCAAGATTAAATGTTCAACCATAACAAAAAACTGTTGAATCTCGATGCGTTGTGATACACCGACTCTAAACCAATACGTCTACAAAGATAGGATTCGAACCTACAATTTCATGATTACTAGTCATGCGCGTTTTCCATTTCACCACTTCGTATATTGGCACCCCAGTTCTGTTAATCTGGTATTCTCATCTTGTAACTTAACCCTGCTACGGGAAGCTAGATTCGGGATTTTCACAATGCAGGCAATTATTATACTATTATGCTATTTCTACCAGAGTTGTAGCATTAGATACTTTTATCTGTGTATCCAACTCTTTTAATAGCGTGTTCGTCTTTTCTTCTAGGGTTTCAATCTTCTTTTTGATATCAAGCGGGTCCATCAATTCCGTTGTATTCTCTTTAACATATGCATCCACAACCCCAAGAGGCTTATCGTCTTTAGTCTTAGTGTCTTTTCCAAGAATACTAAGGCGCATGCTCTCTGCAGTATTCTGCAGTTGCCCATTCTTTATATCACAGGTTCGAACTCGCTCGTTATACTCATTTTTCATCTTGCCCACAAGTAAGCCTTCAAAATCAGCATCCATCCCATAGCTTCCTTGGCTACGCATTCTACTTCTCAACGCAATTGCACCAGCCACTGTGAATTTTCCATATGAAGTAACGATTTCCGTCTTTGCATTAGATGCCACAATTGCTGAATCTATTTTCTGATATCTATCAATCAGATCTACAATCTGCTGATATTCCGACTCTGCTTCCTTTGTGTATTCGTCTCTGGTAATTCGTTTCGAATACACCTTATCCTCATTCGGTTTAATCGTATCTACAAAACTAGCCTTTTCAATCTTGTCCGTGATTTTCTTGACCAACAAATCTCTTTCATCTAAAGCCTGTGTCACCAACATTTTTTCACTCATATAAAAAACCTCCCATAGAATTATCTCTTATGTATAATTCTACGAGAGGCTTGTTATCTTGTCATTGAACTTGTAGTTCAATAATTACGCAGCCAGACCGTCTGATGTTTTTTTGTAATAGGTGCATATTCTTCTTTGCTGTTCCATTTCCCATACAATCTGTCTATTATCTTCTGTATCCGCATTTCCGCAGACAATCAAATCCATGGAAACCTTCAGGAATTTGCTTATTGCATACAAGTTATCAACGGAAGGCATACTGACTCCATCCAGCCATCGGTATACGCTCTGAACACACTCTAATCCCAAATATTCTTGAATATCTCTCGGTTTCACACCTCGCAAATCCATGATTTTCCGAATCCTTACACCTGTTTTCACTTTATCAATAGTAGGAAACATCGTATTACCCTTCTCTGTCAAACTTATTATCGTTTTTTCACGGTTTTTTTATTCTAACCCAATTCGCAACTTTATTCAATCGAGCGGAAGAATTCCATGATGTAGTCATTCCCACTTATTCTATTCACAGATTCATTTGGCCATGCGTGTCTAGAATCTTTTATCCATAGATTCCATATGGAAACATTACTGGAATCTGAGCCATACTTTGTAAGCAGAGAACCATTGTCAGTCACAGATTCTTCTGTTTTAGATAGTCCCTCTCTTGTCACCCAGTAATCTATCACATCTTCTATCGCCGGATCCTTGGTATACTTGTCGCTTCCTGTACTCTTCATAGGAACCACATCATCTTTCTCCCCGGTAATCTGGAAGAAGTTAGTGCATACCGCCTGGTTCCTTTTTACCCACATGGTTTCCGGCATCTTACCGGCTACGCTGACGAGCCCTGTGAATTTATCACCTGCTTCCACTGCCAGGCGGTGCACGAGAAACGCACCATTGCTAAATCCAATGGCAAAAAGCTTCTCTTTATTCAGTCCGTACTCATCCCTCAGATAATCACTAAGAGCCATTAGAAAACCCATGTCATCGTTACCACCGGAGGCAATTCCGGAATTCCATCCCCTTAAAGAAGTGTGGTCTTTGGGGTTGGGGGCTCCTGTGATATAACAGACTGCATACCCTTCCGGTACGGCGGTTTGGTCAAAGCGGGTGATGTCCTTAAATTTATCAGCGGACTCCCCATATCCATGAAGCATCAAAACAAGAGGTGCATCTTTTGCATTCTCCGGAAGACATAGGATAAATTCATGATATACCCCGTCATATGTGCATGAATACTTATTATCACATACGTTTTTCACATCAGATAGCTTCTGTGCATGGAATCCAAAAAGTAAGGCTACTGCTCCCACCAATATAGCAGCGCCAATGACGCATACCCATACAGAAAATAACCCCTTTTTCATATCCTAGTTCCCGCTTTTTCTTCCTTTCACTCTTCGATCAAATTGTAGATTCCATCTTCAGATAGAACTCCACGTTTCAAATCAGCTGGTAACTGTCCTTCCTCGTCCGCTGCAAAATCTTCTTTCCAAAGGCTACTTGTATAGTATGCTTTCAGGCTGACAAGGTCCTTTTGAATATTCTCTACATTCTGCTGTGCTTTTTCATTTTCTGCCTTAACTCTATCGTAGATTGCTTCCATCTTTCGAATTCTCGTCACACGGTCTAGTTCCAGTTCCATCTGTACGTGTGGAATTCCATCTTCCAGAAACGGCTCTGAAGTAACGATAAACCCTTCTTTACCATAGTACCCAATCGCATACTGCTGTGCTTCTAAATAGATTTTATTTGCGCGATAGTGGTCTCGTGCAATTTCTACCGCTTTGTGTAACAGGATTCCACCCAATCCTTTACCATGTTCCAGCGTAACTACCCTTCCGATTTGCGCAACGCCCGCCACCTCATCTTTCATAAAGACACGAAGGCAAGCAGCTACCCTGCCTTCTTCATTCCAACAAAAAACATGAATTGCATTCTGATCTTTATCGTCCAAATCCTGGTACACGCAGTTTTGTTCCACCACGAAAATTTCTGAACGTGTTTTCAAAATCTCATACAGTTCATGTGTAGTTAAATCCTGATAATGCTTTACAATGAGTTCCGTCGCTTTATCGCTCCTCTTTTTTTCTATATATTACCACGTTTAACCCTTAAGACTGTACCTATTTTCAAACCAATGTGCAAAGCCATGCAGCTAAAGCAGAGACCGCTGGAAATACGATCAAAAGCTTTATCAACTGACTTTTTATGTTGTAGCCATACTTCCTGCCTTGTGTCGCGCTTTCTATTTCAGGAAAATAGAATTGGAAAAAGTGAAACTTCATAAGAAGGAAATAGTCAAAGTAAATCATGTCGTAAAGTTTATAGACCGTGAATATCACTACAAAGCGAATAAAGAATTGCCAAAATGAATAATCGCTTCTGAGTCCGTCCCAGATTGCAATTACGCACACCCCAAGCATCATTAGGAAGCTGAACACAAGCAATGTCCAACCTATGGCCTTTGCCCCGTAAAACAGTTCTTTATCCCGAGGCACTATCGCTTTCTGGAACTCCTTTGGAGCAGACGAAAACATTTTCTTATCCTGAATAAACGCAACTGCTGCAAACATCATAATCGTGATTGCAACACAAAATACAATTGCCAAAAATACCGTTATTAGCATAATAATCTCCTTCCCTCTCGGTTAGTCTTTTGGGATTTTTCTCCCCAGTTATTAGTCTATTCTAACTGCAATATATTATCAACATATGCCCGCGATTTTATCAAGTAAAACTGTCCTCTAGACTTAGTCGAAAAGAGATGTTATGATTGTGAGTTAGTTAAGGATAACATACTAGGAGGGAGATAAAATGGAACTTACTTTTGGAGATGTACAAGAAACAGCACTGATACCGCTTGCCATAAAGGCAAGTGAAACCGCCAGACCGAATGCCAGGATAATTGACCTTAAAGCAAAAGAAATCATTGATGCCCTTGGTGTTGATGTCAGCAAATATGATCCTTTTTTATCACATGAGGGAGTAGTCGCAAGAACAATACTCTACAGAAATGAGTTAAAAAGACTGATTGATCTATATCCTGATGCTCTGTGTATCAATCTTGGATGCGGCTTTGATGATAAGTTTTCTCAAGTTGACAATGGGAGAATCACATGGTTTGACGTGGATCTTCCGGATCAGATAGAGAAGAGGCGCAAAGTGTACTCCGATAGGGACAGATGCACCATGCTGGCTGGAAGTGCGCTGGATGGAGAGTGGACCAAACAGCTTCCTAAGCATGATATGACTATCGTTGTCATGGAAGGCGTTCTTGAGTATTTTTCCAAAGATCAGGTAAAGACATGTATCCATATGCTCTGTGACTGCTTTGAGCATGGATACCTTCTTGCAGAACTTCATTCCCCGTTCCTGGAAAAGAACGGAAGCCATCACGATGCCGTGAAGCATACCAATGCCACTTTCGGATGGGGTACAAAGTCAGGACGTGAATATCTTGATCTTGAACCAAGGATGAGACTTGTGTCTGAAACAAGCTATAACGAAGAGATGAAGAAGTACTCCATACGCGGAAAGATATTTGCTATCGTAGGCAAAAATATCAACAACAGACTTGCAGTATTTGAATGGTAAGTCCATTGTAAGTTTCCTATCAGAGTCTTCTTATCTTTTCGGCAAACAGTTCCGGCTTCAGCAAGACCAATCCTGCGTGACCAAGATTCGGATATTTACCAAACACCGTATCCGGAAAGAATTCTTTCATATACTTTATGTCTGCTTTTCGCGCCTTCTGCTCATTTTCCGCAAACCAGTAATGTATTTTCGTATTTATCTGCGGCATGAGATCCGGAAGCTTGTAATTATTGCAGGAATCAAAGGTTCTCCAGATTGTTCTTCTGCTGCAGTGTCTTAAAACTTCCGAAACATATTCCAGATCTTCCTTTGAATACTCATCTGTTGAAAAGGCCTTTTCCAAAAGTCCCACTCCACCAATCCTGCCAAGCATCATCATCAGATAATCCTTAAGTGCGATACCCCTGGTCACAATCCACGGTAATCTGTACGGAGTGATTCCTCCATCCATCACACAATGCTCAATGATAACCCTTTCCTGTAATGCTGTAAGCAAAGCAATTGATCCGCCCATAGAACAACCATAAACAGCGTACAGCCGGCATATATTATTATTAACAAGCCACTCTACAAGATCCTCTGCAATCTGTTCAACGCTGGTAAAATCACTCACCTCATCAAAATCGTATCCCGGAAGAGCAGGAACAATCAGCCGATAGTCCTTCTCAAGAAACGGTATGACATACTCGAAATAGTCCCACTTCACCACGGATGGATGTATCAGCAGTATAACCTTTTCATTTTCTTTTCCAAATTCATGTATAGTCATTTTCTGTCACCATAACAGGCTGTAAATCAATCTACATCGGATTCTTTATCTGATCCGGTACAATCCAGTAGTCACATATATTTCCACCTGATGCCAACGTGTAATCCCTGTGCAATATGCCGTGACTATATTCGGTTGTAATATAGTCTATGTCACAACAGACAGGCAAAACTTCCAAAAAACCGTACTTTCTCGCGAAATCATTCAGAGGGCATCTTGTAAAATAATAATAGCTACCGTCTTTATGTTTCGAATCATCAAAATTAAAATCCCAAGTCTTATCCCTATACTGCGGATGTGCATCTGCCCAATCCTGCATCGCATGGAATCTGTCCTTTGCCCGCTGCAGATCTTCCGGCTTGTTAATATCTTTTCCACCCATGAGTTTTGCGACAATACCACTTCTCATAAATTTGTTTACAACCGCGCGAAAACTGCCTGTGTCAATTTCCCCATCCGCAGCCTTCCATATTGACAGAAAAACGAAGCACATATAAATATTTTTGCCCATAGGATTATCAGCACCGATGTCATCACACTTTGACAGCATATCCTTATATATTACAGGTGCCTTTTTAAGTGCCTTTTTCGTGACTTCTTTACCGTACTGTTCCTTCAAATACTTCTTCATAAAAAATGTCAGCACTCTGTAATACTTCCCTGTATATTTCATCATACTCATAACCTTTCACTCTCCTTACAAGTGTAGTTAGTTATAGCTAATGCATCAGCAAAAGAAAACACTGCCTTTAGCAGCGTACAATCGCTTTATCGTCCCTTTTTGCATCAGGCAAATGCAATCCCGGTTAGTGTTTACTAACATTAAATAATAACACTCGTTAACTTGTTTGTCTATCAAAACTCTTCTGCTTCTATGCACTTCCATAAAAAACGGGTAACCACGCACAAACTTTTAATTACCTGCTCAGTAAAAGAAGCTTACGACTATTAGTTATCTTTTGAATTTATATCTTACGTTTATTTTTTATATTTAAAAATATCCGTATGGCGTGGAAGTATAATTACAAATACTGCTGACACAAAAGAATAAATACTGGTAACGTCAGCAACATCAATATGGTGTTCTGCATAACGGTTGCTGTGGCGTACTCCGGATAAGCTTCATACCGACGTCCCATAATAACATTCAAGGAGGCCGATGGCATCGCTGTTAGAAGAACCACCGTCATGGCTAGGTCCTTCTCTAGTGGTAACAACATGCAGACTACAAAGGTGATTCCCGGCACCAGCATCATACGAAGAAAGCTCGTCATATATGCCAGCTTATCTGCAACCATGTCATGGAGCTTCATATCTGCAATCTCCGCTCCAATAATCAGAATGGAAGTTGGCAACATACAATCTGCCAGGGAGCCTGCTGCCTCCGTTAGAACCACCGGGAATCGGAATGGTAGAGCATATAGTACTACTGAACCAATCGGTATCCATATCAACGGATTCTCCGCAATGGTACGATAGAAGCTTCCCTCCTTATAATCCTGAATCAATAACAATCCTATAGAAAAATAGATCACGTCAAACACACAATTGTAGATGGCTGCATAGATGAGGCCTGTGCCTCCGACAGCTTCTCCTACAATAGAGATTCCTACAAATCCGGTATTGGCAAAGGCCACTAGAAGTGCAAACATGCCACTCTTCTTACGCACTCGAAATCGAAGCAAGCTAAGAGAAAAGCATACGCCCATCACCACCGCGTAATACACCATGGTAATTAACGTAACCTGCCCAATTCCTACCAGTTGTTTCCAGGCGAATTCCTCCTGGGATGCAACGAAAAGGCTGGCAGGGAGAAATACATACACCAAAAGGTCGGACATTGCTTTCTTAAACTCCGCTTTTAATAAGCCCGCTTTGGCGATAGTAAATCCCACTGCCAAAAGGAAAAAGATTTTGACCATGATAGAAATAATCATAACTAACTACCTTACCACTTCAAATATTTTGTCATGTACTCCGGATAAGAAATAACCCATGTTGGCGCCACTAATAGTCTGTAACTTCGCAATGGATTCCTTGCTGTAAAAAGCACTGTGAGGAGTCAGAATCACATTGTCTCTTCCTAATAATTCACAATGCCCCATATCCGGATTCTCCGCTTCTAGTACATCCAATCCGGCACCACGAATCTGATTCTTATCCAAGGCATCTACAAGTGCAACCTCGTCTACACTGCCACCACGACCAACATTGATAAAGATTGGTCGGCGTTTCATCTTGGCAAAAACTGCACCATCAAAGAAGTGTCGATTCTCTGCCGTTAAATTCATGTGATTGGTGATGATATCTGCCATGGCAAAAGCCTCATCTGCAGATACCAGTTCTACTCCAAGAGAAGAGGCATCTTCCTTGGATGCATATGGATCAACTGCAACAACAGCCATTCCAAACGCCCTCGCCATCTGTGCTACGCGGCGACCAATTTTACCCAACCCAAAGATTGCCAGAGTCTGACTGCTTAAATTAGCATTGCCGACGATGGTATCATACTTCCATAAATGTTGGTTTTCCAACTGATTGTGATAGTATGTCAGATTACGATTCAACGCCATCATAAGCGAAAGTGCATGCTCTGCCACTTCTTCCGTACAATATTCCTTGATATGACAGACTATCACCCCATGACGCTTGGCTGCTTCTACATCAATATTGGAGTAACCAACACCACTGACAGAGATGCATCTTAGATTCGGACAGGCAGATAAGATATCCTCTCCGATTTCTAAAAAGCCGGTAATCAGCCCATCCACAGTGGCAAGGACCTCCTTCAATTCCTCGTCACTGCGATAGGAGTAGATTCGCGCATCCACCTGCTCACCCATTGCTTTTTCTATGGCATCTATGGTTAATCCATAGTCTGCTTCTAAAGCATTCTCATAATCAGAAATTAGCACATGCATCATACATGACCTCCGCTAGGATTTCCTTAATCGCAATCAAGACCACTGCCATCTCCTGCTCGGTTCCTATGGTAATACGCAGGTACTTATCCAATTTCTCATCTGCAAAATGTCTGGTAAGAATTCCTTTTTCCTTCAGCTTCGTACACAACTCTGCAGAAGAGATTGCGTCATGATAGCAGAACACGAAGTTGGCCTTGGATGGAATCACATAAAATCCCAGCTTCTCCAATTCTGCACGGAAGTCCTCTCGGTTGGTAACAATACGATTGATACAACGATCCAGATAATAGGTGTCCTTCACCGCAGCAATACCTGCTGCCATGGTGACCGAATTCAGGTTGAACGGATTAAAAGAGAACTTGATACTATTCATATCTGCAATGATATCCTTGGATGCCACTGCGAATCCGATATGAGTACCCGCCATATTTCTAGACTTAGAGAAGGTACGAACCACTACCAAGTTCGGATACTTGGTGGCCAGTGGAAGGCAGGTTTCTCCCCAGTAATCTGCATAGGCTTCATCCACAATAACCATACGTTCTGGATTCTTTTTCACCAGAAGTTCAATATCCTCTACCGGAATGGCAAGACCAGTTGGGTTGTTCGGGTTAGCAAAGATAATATCGCCTTCCAAATCCATATAGTCATTGATATCAATAGAGAAGTCTTCCTTCACCGGAATCTCTTCCATATCCAATCCATAGGTCTTGGCATAGGTACGATAGAATCCATAGGTAATATCTGGGAAGTAGATTTTCATACCTCTTCGGAAGAAACTCATCAGTACAAAGGACAACACCTCGTCTGCACCATTTCCAACAAAGACTTCCTCCTCGGTAACGCCGTAAACAGAAGCCACTGCCTGACGAAATTCATGACAGTGCGGGTCTGCATAATAACTCATGTTCCAAATCTCGCTTTTGGAGATAGCCTCAAATACCTTCGGTGAAGGTGGCATAGAGGTCTCATTGGCATTCAGCTTGATGTACGGCTTATCCTTCGGCTGTTCTCCCGGAACATATGGCTCCATTTCTTTATATTCATCTACTAAGAAAATACTCATGACGTTTTACAAACCTCTCTTTTTCATTATTCGCGAATCAGTGGGAAAGTCATACAATGCGGACCCCCACCAGCCTTTAAGATTTCTGTAATATCTAATTCAATGACTTCCATTCCGTGCTTTGTAAGTTCTGCATTGACCAAGGAATTACGTTTTAAGGACAACACACGGTGATCTCCAAGCGCCTGTAAGTTACATCCATGCATAAAAATTGCAGCTTCCGGAACGGATATGATTTCAATGTCATGCTGCTTTAATTTCTCTAAAAATGCTTCCGGCAAGCCTTCCTTGTAAGCTACTGCCAGATGATCATCCACAAGGTTAAAGCACATATCCAAATGTAGATAGGCCGGATTCAACGGCACTCCAGTCACTTCATATCCCAGCGGTTCCAGAATTCCTTTCAACTCCTCTAAGCCTTCCTCATTGGTGCGGTCTGCCATTCCTACAGCTACCCAGTGCTCATTCATAAACATGAAGTCGCCGCCTTCAAAGAGCCCCTTCTTCACTTCACCAATCTTGGGAATTCCAAGTTCTGCCATTCGCTTCTCATAATCTACATGTTCCTTGTAGCGCATATCCAACTTGAAGTTGCCAAGGATATATCCTTCCTTTACACATCCACCAAAGTCTCTGGCGAATACGGAGTTTGGACGTTCCTTATCTGCGCCCAAGAATTCCACTTCCACACCGACCTTATGATAGGCTTTTACAAACATCTCATGTTCATGAAGCATCAAGTCCACATCCATGATGGTATCCTTCCACTTCTTGGCAATCTCATTGATTGGTGCCGGTTTTAGATATTCCGGTCTGGAAACCAGTACCTTCTTTAACACACTCGTTCCGTCTTTTACGTACATGTTCTTTTGTTTCCTTCTATTCTTATTCCTTCGCTTGTAAAAAAGCATCGAAGGTTTTTAATAATAATTGCGGCAATACTTCAAAGCTATATGGCACATGCAACCGCTCTGTCCACTTGTGAGCATCCTTACCATAAACTCCGAAGTCCACAGCTTTTATATGCAAAGCCTTCATTTGTTCCAACGGTAATGGATATATCTGTTCCATCTGTGGGAAGTTCCTCTTAAGCATCTCGATGGATTCCATGGAATCATCGATACACAAATAACTGCTATCCGACAAGCTTGGAAAAAACTGATCCATCCGATAGGTGATGTCGTATTCTGTTTCCATCTCTACCAGGATATCTGCCAGCGTCGCCATAGCATCATCCAACTGCGGCAAGGTGTTATGCGGACAATATGGCGTTCCATAATAGAGCACCACCACCGGATGATAAATCTGTGCTTTTTCCAACAAAAATCGAATCAGCTCGATTGGGATTTCTCGTTGATCCACACCCTCTTCTCTCAACCGTCTTGTCACTTCTTCCAGTTCCTTAGTTACCAAGGTATCTACACTTACTGCTCGCTCCAATAACTCACCATAGGTAAATACTTCCCATAGATTCTGAATGCTTTGCTCCTGCTTCCCGCTGCAAGCACAGTACTTGGCATAATTATCGTTCAGCAATTTCATCATACGGTTTACCGCTTTTTCGGCCCCAGTTTTTAACCGGTTGGTGATATCCGTCACCTGTGCATTCAACACAAAATAGTTAAAATACACCAAGGCTTCCTTTACTGTTTGCACGTTATACCAAGGTTTTAAGTCCTTGCTTTTTAATACCGCCGGAGGTAATCCATATTCCCCTAGGTAGGAATCTGCATATTCGGGATTCAGGTTCATCTCACGAATCAATTCCGCCATTACCAACGTTGGATCATATCCTTCAAAGCATTGTCCCACATGAGTTTCACGGCCTTGGATATAGAAGCAAGGCAACAACTTGCCGCCAACACCTGTGTAGATATAATGATTGGCATCTCCCGGATACATTGGGCATGTATAATCATTGTTGATGGCTAAGACATAGTCCAATCCGTATCGATCACGCAGTTCTTCGATTACTTCAATGCCTTCAATGATTCCCGTATGGAGATTCTCCTCAACAGGATTTAAAGATAAAAGGAGGTTACCTGAAAACTCTGTCACACGCTCTGATAGATGTTTCAACAACACCAGAAATACCGCATCTCCACTTTTCATGTCACAAGCCCCGCGACCAAAGAGATACTCTCCGGATTCCAAATCCCGCCGTACCTCTTCCGGAAGTTCCACTTGCTGCAACTGCTTCGCCAAGGCGTCGCAATCAAACGCCACCTCCGCTAATGAGCCATAATCCTCTACACCTACCGTATCCGTGTGCCCATGCAGAAGGATTGTTTTTGGATTCGCATCTTTCTCTCCCCTTAGCAATGCGAATACATTTCTTCGCTCCAGCGGGTCATTTTGCAACGGCTGAATTCGGATATATTCCGGATGTTTGGAATAATACGGAATGCTTCGCAAATAGTTTTCCAGGAACACTCCGATATCTTTCTCACCTGATGTAGTATTCACACTTGCCACAGCCACCATTTCCTTGGTCAACTGCAACATCTCTTCTTTCATATCTACCATTCCATAAAAAGAGGAGCCCACTTCCCGTAAAGAAAAGTGAGCTCCTTTGCTCTCCTATATCACTTTTTCTAAAAACGACTGTAATCGTTCCGATTGCGGATGATCAAAAATATCTTCCGGTCTTCCCTGTTCAATCATCTGACCGGCATCCATGAAGACGACCTTGTCTGCCACCTCTCTGGCAAATCCCATCTCGTGAGTAACCACCACCATGCTCATGCCATCGGCTGCAAGTTCCTTCATAACATCTAGAACTTCTCCAACCATCTCTGGATCTAATGCAGAGGTTGGTTCATCGAATAGCATAATCTTGGGATTCATGCACAATGCTCGCACTATGGCGATACGTTGCTTCTGTCCGCCGGACAACTGGGACGGGTAGGCGTTGGCTCGGTCTGCTAATCCGACGCGTTCTAATAGTTCCATGGCTTGTGCTTCAGCTTCTTCTCTCGGAACCTTCCGAAGCTTCTCCGGAGCAATAGTCATGTTCCGAAGTATGGTCATGTTTGGAAACAGGTTAAAATGCTGGAACACCATTCCCATCTTCATGCGGTGTTCATTGATGTTGGTTTTCGGATCTGTAATCAATCCGTCTTCTACGTAGATATTTCCATCGGTTGGAATCTCTAGGAGATTCAAAGAACGAAGCAGGGTGGATTTTCCGGAACCGGATGGTCCGATAATTACCACCACTTCGCCTTCTTCTACTTCCAAGGAGATATCGTCAAGGGCTTTGATTTTTCCACCCTTATAATGCTTTTTTAAGTGCTCCACACGGATAATTCGATTATCGTTCATTGACCCGTAATCTCCTTTCCAATCGACCTACAAGATGTGTCAACATCAGGACTAACATGAGATAAATGGCTGCCACACCTAATAGTGGTAAATATGCTGAAAATGTTCTTCCTCGAATCAAATCTCCAGCCTTCGTTAAATCCATGATGCCAATGTATCCGGCAACGGAAGTTTCCTTGATTAAAACTATGAATTCATTGCATAACGCCGGCAAAACATTTTTCACCATCTGAGGAATGATAACATACAGCATGGTCTGTGAATAGGTAAATCCAAGAGAACGTCCTGCCTCAAACTGCCCATTGTCCACCGACATAATGCCTGCTCGGATAATCTCAGCTACATAAGCACCGGAGTTAATTCCGAAGGCCAAGATAGCAACCTGCACATCACTGGTGGAGCTTGCAAAGATGATAAAATAGGCGATTAACAATTGCACCACCGTCGGCGTTCCTCGAATCACCGTAAGGTAAATCTTACAAATGGTATTCAACACGAACATGACATAGAATCTAAGACCCTTCTGTTTACGAAGTTCTTCTTCGTTCTTGTCATAAGTGGAACGAATGGATGCAACCAAGGTTCCAAGGCCGATGCCAATCAATACAGCAAAAAGGGTAATCTCTAAAGTTACCAGCAGACCTTCTAGCACCAACATGTACCGGGCCTTTTCCACAAAGACAAATTTAAAATCCGCAATAAAACTACTCAGTCGCATCATACTTAGTCCTCAGCCGGGATATACTTGCTTACAATCGTATCAATGGTTCCGTCTTCTTTTAATTTCGCAAGCGCACCATTAATGTCTGCTAACAATTCTTCGTTGTCCTTCGCTATGCAGATTGCATATTCTTCTTCTGCATACGCACTATCTAAGATTACCAAACCTTCGTTGGCTGCCACGTATGCCTTCGCTGGTTCATTATCGATAATGACACAATCAACTTTGCCGGTTACCAATGCCTGTACCGCATCTGCGCCATTCTTGTAACGAACCACTGCCTCGCCATAATCATCGGATGCGTAGATGTCACCGGTGGTATCCTGCTGCACACCAATCTTCATATCAGCAGTAATATCATCGATGGATGCAATCACAGATCCTTCTGGAACGATTACTGACTGTACTGCTGTAGCATAGGAATCAGAGAAGTTTACACTCTGCAAACGCTCTTCTGTCACCGTCATACCGGCCATACCCATATCGAACTTGCCACTTTCAACACCGGCAATAATAGAGCCAAACTCCACATCCTCAATCACCAATTCCAATCCAAGTTCATCTGCAATCGCCTGTGCGATTTCAATATCAATTCCTTCATACTCGTTGTTTTCCACATACTCGTATGGTGGGAAGGTTGCGTTGGTGGCCATAACTAATGTTGCTGCCTCATCACTGGTAACTGCTCCTTCCACCTTAGATGTTGCACCACCGGAAGAACCACAGCCAACCAATAGTGCACTCATACATAACACAGCCAAACCTCTTGCTAACATCTTTTTTCTTCTCATCTTTTCCTTTCCTTTCCTCGTGCAGCCCCAAATGAGGGTAACAAAAAAGGAGCACATGTCTTGGTGACACATGCTCCTTTGCACATTCAAGTTTACTTTTGATGTTTTGGATTATAGCGGTTTGTGCTTTTTCTGTCAATAAGAATGTTTATTCACTTTTTTCAATAATTATTCTTTGGACTTGAAGAACTTCATGCCAAGTTCTGCTGCTCCTGATGCACTGCTAGATGCCTGACTTCCACATCCTGCAAACAAAGCACTGATGCATGCAACAACTAATAACATTGAAAGAATCTTTTTCCCTTTTTTCATAACCGTCACCTTTCTTTGTATTATTATTCGTTTATCTTGTATATTTGTGCATAATAAAATACAAAAAAAGCGCCAGGCTCACAACCTCTTTCGAAGTCATGATCTGACGCTCATCATTGCCTTATTCATTGTCGGGTTTAAGCCCAACAATAGGCTCATTATATACTTCCTTTGCAAGATTAAACACAGCCCATGCCTTTGGCCATCCAGCATAAAAAGCTACATGTGTTATAATAGCAGCCATTTCCTTTTGTGTAACACCATGATTTTTTGCGTTCAAAATATGATATTTCAGACTACTGTCCGTGATGCCCTGAGACATAAGGGCTACGACTGTGATAATGCTACGTGTCTTAACATCTATGTCCGGATTATTCCAGTTCTCTCCAAATAATACATCATCATTAAAATGTGCAAACTCAGGTGCAAATTCTCCAAGCTGATTCCTTCCTGCTGTCTGTACTATTTTCTCATTCATTGTATGCTTCTCCCTTCTTTTGCCAATATACTAACACACCCAAAATCACTTGAAAACAGACATCAAGCCGACATTTTGCAGACATTTCTTAAAATCCGCTTATTCCCTGCTAATGGTTATAGTAACATCACCATTAGAAAGAAGATCTGCCATCTCTGCTTCATCCTTATCAGATATATGACCTAGCCTTGTGTATGACCAACTGTTGGAACCATAAAACACCACCATCTGGTTTCCTGAATACAGAACTATATCACCTGATGATGTTGTTGTCTGCTTATCATCTCGCGGCAAACTCTGTCCTATGGAACCCACCTGTTCAAAACCGCCATACATTGACATCTGAATAGTAATATCACCATCTTTAGCCATATCCCGCAGCGCTTCTACAGCCTGATTGTCTTCCCATTCCACATTAACTTTTGTATCGCCAATCTTCATTATCATTGTATTATCTCCAATAGCTTCATCATCTACTGATTCATCTTTTTCTGCCAGCTGATACATAGCAGGCCCCTCCGACATGACATTCTCTTCTGAGCTTTCTGCTGTTGATATTTCAGTTACTGCATTCTGATTAGCACCAGAGTTTATTGTATTTCCTGAACAGGCGCTCATACAAAACATGATTGTCATGCAGAATGATATCAAAATCATTTTTTCTTTCATATCAAGCATCCTTTATCTTAAAGACTTTCCAAACTCGAAAGCCTCGTTTAACTCTTCTGTTTTCCCGGATGCCTCACCCATATCACCTATGCCACCGCAGAATAAAGAACCGGAAAATTCTGCCTTTCCAAAACAGTCAACCCAGCCCTGGAGTCCGCTTTCCGCCTTTTTAGGCACAAACTCTTCATCCTCAGCTGCTACAGAGAGCATATATACATTTCTAAATTTATAATCTGAAGGATATAGTGGATTGAGCCTGTCCAAAAGAGTCTTCATCTGACCACTCATCTCATAGTAATAAATAGGAGTGACAAATACCAATGTATCTACGTTCTTTACTTTATCAGCAATCGTGGCAGCATCATCCTTAATGACACATTTCTGAGTATTCTGACATGCCAGACATCCTATACAAAAGCCTATGCTCTTCCCTTTAAGACTTATATGCTCCACATCATGACCTGATGCTTTTGCTCCTTCTATAAGCTTTTCAGTAAGTATATCTGAATTGCTATTTGCACGAAGGCTTGTTGAAATAACCAGTACTTTGCTCATATCATCTCATCCTTTATTTCTTTTCTATCGGTTCTTCATCCTCTACCGTCATCATTACTTTAGATTTTCCTTAAAGAATTTCTCCAGCTTGTCAAAAGGAATATAATCCTTATCTCCGCCATCATAAAGGTCAGTGTGCACAGCATCAGGAATTATCATAAGTTCCTTGTTATCTGCATACTTGCTGTCTTTGATCATATCTGCATATGCATCCTTTGAGAAATAACATGAATGAGCCTTTTCTCCATGAACAAGTAAAACTGCACTTCTGATCTCGTTGCTGTATTTAAGTATTGGCTGATTAACAAAAGATTCACAGCCGATTACATTCCAGCCACCATTAGAATTAAGACTTCTCTTGTGATAACCTCTGTCAGTCTTGTAGTAATCATAATAGTCTTTCACAAAGAAAGGTGCATCCTCCGGAAGTGGATCGACTACACCGCCGCCAAGCTTATACTCACCTGCTTTAAGGTCTTCAAGTCTCTGAGCGCACATGGCAGCCCTCTTCTGATACCTTGCTTCCTCGCTGTCCTCGGAGTCAAAATATCCCTTGGCATTTACTCTTGTCATGTCATACATTGTCATTGCAGCTGTAGCTTTGATCCTTGTATCAAGAGCTGCTGTATTTACAGCCATGCCGCCCCATCCACAGATACCGATGATTCCAATCCTGTCAGGATCTACTTTTTCATTAAGCGAAAGGAAATCAACTGCAGCCATGAAATCTTCTGTGTTGATATCAGGAGATGCCATATATCTTACGTTCCCACCGGACTCTCCTGTAAATGATGGGTCAAATGCTATTGTTAAGAATCCTCTCTCTGCCATCGTCTGAGCATAAAGACCTGAGCACTGCTCTTTAACTGCACCGAATGGTCCGCATACAGCAATTGCAGGAAGCTTACCATCTGCATTCTTTGGAACATACATATCCGCTGCAAGAGTGATTCCATATCTGTTTACAAATGTGACTTTGCTGTGGTCTACCTTATCACTTTTCTTAAAGGTTTTATCCCATTCCGTTACAAGGTTCAGTTCTTCTTTTCTGATCATTTTACTTTCCTCCGTTTTAATTACTTTTCTTTTTGGATCTGTCTTATCAAAAAATCCATGTTATCAACTTTCTTCTGACTGTCATGAAGTTCGTCCATCAGATGGCACCGGCATTTTCTAAGATCTCGAAGAAGCGTATCTGTATCCCCTTCTTCATACATCTTTTTCATAAAGCTTATTTCTTTCTCATCACAGCCCATGTCCGTAAGGCCTTCAAGAATCTTTTTGGTATCCATCTTTTTTCTCCTTCTGACTTCATAGTAAATCCTTGACTGGGTTTTTGCTAATGAATAAAATAAATATCATGATATTCGTTTTTGGAATAACATATAAATTGTCAGCTTTAGGGAGGTTTTCATGGAAATAAAAAATCTCAGATATTTTCTTGCTGTTGCAAGGGAAGAAAATATGTCAAAGGCCGCCGAGCAGCTTCATGTATCACAGCCTACTCTTTCAAAGACATTAAAAGCATTAGAGGAGGAACTTGGAAAAAAATTATTTGTCAGGCACAGTTTTAGTATTTCGCTTACCGATGAGGGAATGCTTCTACGTGACCGGGCTCAGGATCTTGTTGCTATGTCAGATAAAATAGAACAGGAATTTAACTCTCTGGATGATATAACAGGTGGGGATATTTATTTTGGACTGGCTGAGAGCTATCAGATCAGATACCTTGCCAGAGAAATCTATAAGTTAAAAGAAAAATACCCCCATTTCACTTATCACATAACCAGCGGGGATACCGAACAGGTTACTGAAAAGCTTGACAAGGGTATTTTAGACTTTGCTGTACTATGTGAAACACCTGACAGCAATAAATATGAATATGTTAAATTTCCGGAAGCAGATGTATGGGGAACAATCATGCCTTCATCTCACCCCCTCGCCAAGAAAAAATCCATCCGAGTCTCTGACCTGATAGGACAGCCTCTATTTGTCTCAGAACAAAGCTGGAACAATGAAATCAAAGCCTGGGCCAAGGACAGATTTAATGAACTTAGGCTCGAAGGTTCTTTTAGGCTTTCCTATAACGGCTCTGTATTTGCAAGGGAAAAACTTGGAATACTCCTTACATTTAAAAATCTGATCAATACCGAAGGAACTGACATGGTATTCAAGCCCCTTTCACCGGAACTGAAATCAGAGCTATATCTCATTTGGAATAAGTATCAGACATTTACTCCTATTGCTGAAAAATTTCTGGAGCAGATAAAAAAGGCTTTCAAATAATCTGTAAGAAGGTCATAGCATTATATAGCTATGACCTTCCACTTTCCTACCAAAAACCTACTTTTTCGAAAAATCATCCGCAGTAGATCTGTATCGCCCGGTGAGCAAATTCAGCAGTTCCATCTCCACCCATCTTATCAATATTCTCGGTGAATTCGCCGCCACCGGCATACATCTTACCAAGCCCGGAAAGGATCTCATTAGTACACTTATAAAAATGCTCGGTAATAAAGATCTGCAGCTTCTTTACCTGATCCTGAACTTCTGCAGAAGCAGGATCCTGATTCTTCATACCTCCGAACTCTTCAAAGATTTTCATAAAATCGGCCATCATGCTCTCTTCTTCTCTCTTAGACCGCTTTTCATTCTTCTCTTCGAATTCCTTATACTCCGGAGTATTGCCCCACTGTTCTTTTGCACGCTTTGCGTATTCATCTAATTTGCTTGAATCAAATGCTTTAAAATCCAAATGTCTCACTCCTCTCGTTTTTAAACCATGGCACATGCTGATCAGATTTTCGATATGTTCCTTCTTTAATTCAAGAAGCTCTATCTGCTGATCAAGTGCCAATCTCTTGTCAAAATCAGATCTGGTTACGATATCCTTGATATCCTTAAGCGGAAACTCAAGCTCACGAAACAGTAAAATCTGCTGAAGTCTCTCCAGCGCCGCATCGTCATACAGCCTGTATCTGGACTCGGTATACTCCGCCGGTTTTAAGAGTCCTATCTTATCGTAATACTGCAGTGTGCGTATACTCACTCCTGTCAGCTTACTCACTTCATTTACTGTCTTCATGGCTATCATCTCCTTCACGTGTGATTACATCATAAACTATTACGTTACGTCATAGTCAAGGGAGTATTATAAACGCCACGCTATGATGAAAAAAAGAGGAGGCACACCATGAAGGAATTCTACACCGTCGGCGAGATCGCCAAGATCTTTAACCTCACAACGCCCACCCTGCGCTATTACGACAGCATCCACCTGATCAGTCCCTGGAAGGTGGGGGGAAACGGCTATCGCTACTATTCCAAGGCACAGTTTGAGATCATTTCCATGGTGACCTTTATGCGCTCCCTGGGAACGCCCATCAAGCGGTTAAAGCAGATCCTGGATGAAGATACCCCGGACGGCATCCGGCAGGAGCTTGCCCGTTCCTGCAAGGAGATCGATGGGCAGATCGAGGCTCTCAGGGCCCTGAAACAAAAGGCACTTCTCTTTGACCGCAACATCCTCTCCACCTGCTACGATCCGGCCATCACCCTGGAGGAAACGCCCACCTTCTACACCATGTGCAACACCTTTGGAGCAGAAGACGAGCTGAACATCGAAGAGATCCTGCAGGCCAACAAAAAGGCCTATGCCTGGGCCACCTCGGCAGGCATTATTTCCACCATTACTGCCGAAAATCTGGAAAAAGGCGCTTTCCACACCTATGAAAGCTACGGCTATCTGTCGGAAACAAAGTACCCTGCCAAAAACCGCTACACCCACGTGATCCCCAGAAGACTGTGCGTCACTGCCGGCATGCAGGTAAAGAGCGTGGAACACTTTGAAGCGGACGCCGTTTACGCCGCCATGATGGCCTTTATCCGAAAAAAGGGCATGAAAATAACCGGCCCCGCTATAGAGCGTAATATCCTGGACCTCTATAGCGGAAACCGGTTTAATCCAACCATTTATTTCAAGATCTATATTCCGGTAGCAGCTTCATAACGGGATTCCTACTGCAACTTGAAGAACGCGATGGCATCGCTCATTTCCTTGTTCACATCCCGCATCTCAACGGTTGACTTCTGGGTATCCATGCAGGCGTTGGTAACGGTCTGGCAGGATGCCGCAACTTCCTCTGCGGAAGCACCCAGCTCTTCGGAGATGGCGCCCAGTTCGGAAGTGGTGTTGGTCAGCTCGGTCTTGAGGCCGTCCAGGGTATCTGCCATCTGACGGATGGTCTCGATCTCGTTGATGGAAGCTTCTACAGAATCCGACAGGATATCGAACTTATCCTGTGCTTCTTCAATATCGGTGCGCTGACGACCGATCACCTCGGATACACGATCGGAGATCTCCACGGTGTCATTGGACAAGCTGATGACATTTTCAATGATCTGCTTGATCTCCTTGGCAGATTCTGCAGAAGAATCAGCCAGACTTCGGATCTCATCCGCAACAACCGCAAAGCCGCGGCCTGCTTCGCCTGCTCTCGCTGCCTCGATGGAAGCATTGAGGGACAGCAGGTTGGTCTGTGCCGCAATGGACTCGATGGCCTGGATCGCAGAACCGATATCGCCGATGGCGGAGTTGGTCTCGTTGATCTTGCCGCCGATGTCTTCCATCGCCTTTACGGATTCGTCTGCACCGCTCATAACGGACTTCATGCTCTCTGCCGCTTCATCATTGGCATTCTTGATGGTCTGAGAAGCATCGTACAGGTTCCGTACATTTTCATTGAGCTGCTCGATATCATCGCCCAGATCCACTGCCTTTTCGGACATAACCTGTGCACTGTGAGCAACACTCTGGGAGGTCTGTGCCACTTCGTTGACCGCTGTATTGATCTGTGAAACGGAATCCACGTTGTCGCTGGTCATACCGTCCACACTGAGGATGGAGCTGTTCAGTGCATCTGCGGAACGCTTCACGGAATTCATGGAGCCGGACAGCGCATCTTTCAACCGGTTAAAGGAACGGATCAGACTAACGGTCTCATCAATATGGGACTTGGCATTACACTGTACCGTTACGTCGCCGGTACTGAGCTGATCCAGGGAACCGGTAAGTGCAATAAGGGGACCGGAGATCAGGCGCTCTATTACCAGTGCCAATGCGGAGAAGATCACCACGCTGATAATTCCGATGAGAATGATCACGTTGCGGATCTTGGTAACGCCGCTTAAAACATCGTCTTCATCTGCGGTAAATACGGCAATGTAGTTTTCGGCATCGCCGATGTAATAACCTGCATATTCGATCTTGCCCTTAAACTCATAACGGATCAGATCGGGAGCGGGATGCTCGCCGGCTTCGATCTTGCTCAGCAGAAGCTTAACAGCTGCATTTTCAACCGGCTGGCCGATCTTTTCAGGCGTAGGGTGATACAGCATGGTGCCGGCTTTATCCACAAAATAGGTATATCCGGTTGCCAGGCCCAGTGCGGAAACATCCGAGATCTTCTCTGCGATGTTCTGCACATAGAAAGCACCGCCCGCAAACCCAATGGGCTTGCCGTTATCTACGATCGGTGTGTAAATGGACATGATATTCTGTCCGGATGCAGGCGAAACGATGATACCCGTATTGAACACGCCGTCTGCAGCACTCTGCATGCTGCTCTGCAGTGCGGCCAGGCTGTCACCTTCCCGAAGCTGCTTTCCGATGATCCCTGCATTGGGATGGGTAACCACAACCGAATCCCAGGTGGCAATGTAAAGGCCTTCCCAACCATCCAGGTTTCCGAAATAATCCAGCGTAAACTGCTGCGCTGCTGCGGCAGCTGCTGCATCCGTGGGATTTTCCAGCGCCTCTTTTAAGATTGGTGCTGTCGCATAGGCTTTCAGCGTCTGCTTATCATTTTCCACAATGGTATCAAAGGTATTTCCGATGCTGGATACGCTTTGTACCAGCATATTGTGGGTGGAAGACTTGATCTCACTCTGACTGTTGACGATCGACACAATGGCGATCGAAAGAGAGGAGAACAGAAGAGGAAGTAAGGTAAACAGGATCAGAGTCACACGCATGCTGAGCTTGGACTGTCTCTTGTTGCCTCCCTTGCTGTCTCCACCGGCTGTTTTACTGATGTTTCCCATACTATAACCCTCCACGAAATGGATTAGTAATTATAGTCCATATTATATTACTGCGCGGCTTTTTATTCAAGTGTTCGACAATTTAGTCATTGCAGGTGTCTTTGTCAATTGTTTGTCAGACTCTATCGTGCCACTGCCTTTCCCAGTTCATAGACCACATATTGGTTCAGGCTCACACCCTCTTCTGCTGCTTTTCGTGAAAGCTGCCGATGCAGACTTTTAGGCATTCTCAACCGTAACTGACCGGAATATTCTTCCTGAGGCTCCTTAATATCAAGCCCCTCTTCAATAGCCGCTTCCAGCCATTCTCTTTTAGCTTTTTCCGCCTGGGACAATGCATGTTCCAGAGAATCCACACATGTAATGCACCCCGGAAGATCCGGGAAGTATAAAGTATAGCCCCCTTCTTCCTCATCCGGTACGATCACCATCTTGTAAGGCATTTTCATATAATCATCAATACTCTTTTTTTCTTTACCGTTTTTTGCCTTCATCCTTTTCTCTCCAATCACTTTGAATCACCTGCATCCTGGTTATCATTCACAACTACATCTCTTACTAATTCGATATAAGCTTTTTTCATGGCGTGGTGCCTGGGGATTTTGACACTCCCCATGCCTAAAGGCAGGGGATTCTTGCTACCTGCCGAGGTTATCGGCTGACCAATACATTTCTGTTAGGTCGCAGTGCAAGGTGTGGGTATGCCATTACCCGTCCTAAGCCAGTGCATATAGCAGCTTAGGCAGTATGTCTGATATTACTATCGCCAACATACTCAGTTGAGTTACAGATGTTCATGGCTCCGAGAACATCCCTATGAATGTGAAATCCACATTTACAAACATATTATTTTTTTTAAATAATCGCTAGAAAATTTCCTTAGCAGAACAGTTCCGCAACCATCCTCCTGATTCCTTTGATATCCAACGGATTCGTAGTTGTGCAATTAAAAATATCCCTATAACGAAAAACAGAGCTAACATCACACTCTGTGCAATGCCGCTCTGTAAAAGTCATACTTTTTCTTATCGATTATATCTTACTCATAGGCAAACCAACCGTCAACACCACATTAATTTCTGCGGTTATAGTTCTATCATCTAACTCTGCTTCAAAAATTGCCACAGCCCGTGGCAAAATTGATCCATTCTTTACCTAAATACTTTTTAGAAAATCCACATCTTCTTTTAGCACCGTATCTGTTGACACTCCAAGCCAATTTTTACCAGACTTTTCAAGATCACTTATATATTTCTTATTAGTAAATACTCGCTCAACCCTCTTTACCACTTCATCCATCGAGGTGACATTTCTCAGAGTATTATCGGCGAAAATGTTTTTTTCAATACATCCCCTAAGTTTATCAACATCAACCTCTTCCTTCAGATAATAAATATCAAACACATCTTTATATCTTGTAGAACGGCTTCCGAATCTTACAAGTGATTTCAATTTCTCAGTAATCATCTGATGTCTGGAATTAATCAAAAGGCTGACTGCATCATCCTGGAAGCCTACATCAAAAGCATATTCTTCCTGTTCAAGGGTAAGATCAGCATGAACACCTATATCCATCTTAAGGGAAAACATTGTTCCTTCTGTATCTTCAACGGTTAGTGTAATCCTTTTCCCCTTGTAGTCCTGATGATTAAGCTCTGTGATGTTGCCTGCAATACCAATCTTTAAGCCATCAAGACAGTTCAGCTTTCCTATAAATCTTTTAATAGAATCATCCGAAATTGAATATCTTATAAAATCAAGGTCAAGATCCTGCGTAGCACGTCTGGCATTCTTAGAAATACTGCGCATTACAACACCGCCCTTAATCGTGGCATTTCTCCCCATTCCACTCTCTGCAATTGCTTTAAGCACTATATCCTGGCATAGCTTAGCTTCAGCGTTTGCTTCACTATACCCTTCACCTTTAATCTTTTCTACTTCATCATGTAAATTCATTTATATCAAAGGACCTCCATCTGTATCTGATTCATAATAATTTCGCCTTTATGGAACATGTAGGCATAATCTTCTACAAGACCAAAATCCATTTCTTCGGTGATACGTCGATAATTTTGAATGATTTCTTTATAATAGTCAAAAGGTATTTTAGACCTAAATCTCATCAATTCTACCAGCATACGTTCCCTATTATATATCCTGATGGATATATTATTGTATTGCATCTCTTCAATGCCAGCATCAAAAATTTCATCTTTTAAAAAAGATTGTTTTACGCGACTATCTCTTATCCGGCTATCTTCCCTCTTTGTAGCAAGATGAAAATAATCGGGAATAACATCTGTAAGAGAATGATAATAATATGCACTCTTATCAGTAAATACAGCTTTAGGATATTTACTCATTATTACTTCAATATCTGATATATTGCGTCTAGTAGAATATATTCCCTTTTCTTTCATGAAGATATTTCCACTAAGGATCTCTTTTTTGAGTCTATAGTCGCTTCCATATTTATCTATACATTCATTATATGTAAGAAGCATATCTACCCTCCTTTAAAGTAAATATACACACTACATTGCCATTGTGTGTATGTTTGCTTTAATTATAGGATATCTTCTGCTCAATCGCAACACAAATTTGAGTAAACATACACACGGCGTGCCTCCAGTGTGTATGTTTACTCCACTCTTACACCTTTAAAATTCAGCTAAAACTCTTAAGCTTTGCCTTCATTTAGATTAGAAATTGTAGCATCCATCACATTTAACGTGTTACTAGATATATATAAATCGTCAGTACTATGTTCTTCAAAAAAACTCACAATCTGCTTAGCTGATACCGGGAAAAAGTTATTGGCATCTACACCAACATCATATCTTCTCTGTCCATCAGACCTATTAGTCTCGTTGTACTCCATACGTGCATGGATATGTCCATGAAGATGGTAACCTCCGCTACCCTTTTTAGGCCAAGATAACATTGGATAATGCATTAAAGAAAAAGCGTTCCCATCTACAGAGATTTTCATAAAATCCTGAATATCTGCAAAAAGCCGCGGATCATAATTCTTATCATGGTTACCACGAATAAGATATTTCTTTCCATTCAGCTTCTTTATCAACTTATCAGCGTATTCGATTTTCATATGATGACAGATATCTCCAAGGATATATACAGTGTCATCTTTTTGAACAACAGCATTATAATTCTGCAAAAGAACTTTATCCATTTCCTCAACAGATTCAAATGGTCTGTTCTGCATTGTTATTATTGCCCTATGTCCAAAATGCAAATCTGCAGTAAAATATATCATCGTATCAGTCCCTACTTTGCCTCTTCGAATTTCCTCGTCAGAGTATCAACGATGTAAAGTTTCTGATTCCCGAAAGGATTCCCATTTGAGTAAGTCGAGAAAAGATCCAATGTCAGCACTCCACAAGCATCTAGCGGTTCCTCTACGGGCGTATGACCCACTACCTGATACAAGAGATCATCCCTAAACATCCTGTAAAAGTCAGCCTGAGGCCTTGCCCATATAGGCGAACTATCTCTCCATAGTTCCTGTTTTCCCATCCGATTAATCTTTGCAAGGATATCTTCAATTTCTTTCACATGATATCCACAGGAATAACGCACGAAAGCCTCAGTAACTCCGGCATGACTGAACAGTACATTATCAATTCTATGAACAAACTTATATCTGTCCCCAAGGATCCGCTCAAGCTTAGTTATCCCTTCAATGACTGTTATCCTAGCCTGTACTGAATATCCTGATTCCATGGCATCCCAGAGATAAGAAACATCATGATTCCCGTAGCACCAAAGAGACTCACCATGCTCTTTTCCAAACTCTGCAGCTCTTTTCAAAGTCTCTTCATAAGCATCAATATCATTGCCCTTCCCCCAGTCATCTACCAGATCACCAAGAACAACAATATCTTCATAACTGCTTTTATCAACTTTTTCAGCCTCATCAAAAATCCAGGGCTTCAAATGCACATCTGGAATTACTAAAACTCTACTCACGAATCAACACCTTGTTTCTATCAAAAAAGTCTGTTCCTTTGTCTCCATTTATTCACAGCCTGAGGCGTAACACCCATCTTCTCCGCAATGGCCCCGTCTTTTAGACCCTTGGTCTTTATCATTTCACAGATGTTTTTCTTCGTAGCCTCCATATCCATACCTGAAGCTCTATCCGGCCACTTACAACTCACTGTATATTCTGCACATCCGATCATTCCGCTAAACGTATGTGAACCTATCATTTCCAGTATTCTCCTGAGACTATTATTAGGCAAATCATCTCTCCATCTATTTATGTTTTCTCTAGTACTACTTATATTTTAATAGCAAAGTTCAGCTCTGTCATTAAACTCATAGTTGATAAAATCACCAACCAAAAAACATTAGTCCCAGGAATGGGCCATGAGCCCATAACCTTCCTACTTTCCAATTATATTAGTCCGAAGATAATCCTTGAAATCTTCATATGTAAATTTACCTTCAAGGTAAAAGATTACTGGTATGCAAACATCTGCTATCTGCTGGACACTAAAATTTAAGATATGATCCATCGCCTCATAAAAATATGTATCTAATAGTTCATATCGGATCAAGCAGCCGTTAAATATATCTCCATCTTCCTCGTTATAGAAGTAATTATGCTCGAACAATGTATTACAGTCCCATGCGAGGTGGAGATTCATATAGTTGACCATACGCGCCGCTTTAATTGCTTTCTCTTCAGTAACAGCCACAGGCTGACAAAAGTATGCCTGACAGTAGCAATGTTCTTCCATGAATCTTATTGACGTTTCAATCCTGCCACCAATCACATCTTCAATATTGCATGACAGATATATTGTATCAATATCCTCCAAAGGAGCCACTTTCCCGGTTTCATTGAGCATGTTGTAAGATATATGTTCTGTCGTCAAATATTCAATAAATCTCTTTTTTGCTTCGTTTTTTGTCATCTCATCCCCTCCTATGCAGCCTTGTTATACTCATTCATAACAATGCCTACAATCCTGGAAAAGCATCGTTCTTTTATCAAGCTATTTGCTTTTCTTCGATCTAAAGAGCGAACCTCTATTGCCAGATCATCAAGCTCTTCCTCCGTAAGTGCATTTGAAACCTCCGCTAACCAATAGATCAACTCGCCGCAAACAACGTTTTCAATACGAGCTTTTTCAGGCTGGGTACGATCAAGGTATGAACGTATAAAATGCCATCCCTGTTTCGGCAAGCCCATCTTATAATCTACATCCATCCCACATCTTTTAGCATACTCAATGTATCCCCCTGAGCTCTGTTGAAATCCACTTCTTATCAGAGCGTCTGTTTTAGGGCAAGCCGCCTCCATAAGTGGCTCAAAATAGTTTCTAAATGGAACATAATAATTCATAAAATCTCTCTCCTTTACTTGTAATGGTTTGTAACACAATGTTGATGATTGAATTATACGTCCATCTATGTTAAAGTAAAATAACACAAAGTTTACATATTTTGATATTTTTCAAAGGTATATGTCAAATATGATTAACATAAAGACCAAAACAACAGATATTTCGGAGAAAAGAGAGAAAAGAGAGATTAACGATAGTGGTGCTGTAACAATATTTCGTGAAAGGCTCGGACAACTTAGGACACAAGATAATGCCAGTCAGCAATCTATTTCCGAATTGCTCGGAGTATCACGCCAGACTATTGCTAAATATGAAACAAAGAATACGGCCAGCCTTCCGGATATTGAACAGTTATGTACAATATGCGATCACTTCGGAGTTTCACCGAATTATTTTCTCGGATATTCCGCTATCACTTGCGATCATAAGAAGAACTATGGCTTGTCAGACAAAACTATAAACCTGCTTAATCGCAACCCTCACATCCACCAATTCTTTGATTTTTTTGTAGAACAACTTGCAGAGAATAACCTTGAAAGTACCATATCTCAAATAGGGATAACCAATAATGTTGAAAAAGCATGGGAACGTGTCTTCCCAAAAAATCTTATTGCAGCGATTAACAAAGCCTATATATCCATGATTGAGAAGGCAGCTTTCTCAGCCTGCATCAACAGTACAGAAATGGAAATAGAATTGCGCGCCTGTTTCCCGAAGCCCCAAGACTTTACTTCATACTTCAACAAAAACTTCAATCAGGATGGTAAGAATTTTATATTGCAAGAATATCCAAATTTCAAAAGCTTATCCGATCAAGAGCAATATGATTGCTTAATAAGGATTATCAGTTCACATTTTGTCGAGATCAAATCTATTGAGTATGTTTATCATGCAGAGCACGAAAAGATATCGCAGCAAATAATCGATATAATAAACAATTATGTGGAACTGATCACTACAAAAAAGACTAAGGAATAAATTCAACTTTCAAAAGGATTAATGCTGGTAATGAGAATTCTTAAGGTACTGAGCCAGGAGCTTACTCCTGGCTCATATTGAATTATGCCTCTTTTCTAGAATTTTTCTCCCTCCACTCTTCAAGTAAAGAGAACAACACCATCTCCATTTGCGACTTGGTATAAAATGTCGGGAAGTATTCCTGAAGCTTTTTCTTTGTGATCGTGAGCTGCTGAAATCTGTTGCTCTCATCCTTGGGAGCATTCTCATTCAGGATCCGCATGAGTTCCAGCTTGGTAATTGTTTCATGCTCTTTAAGATAATCACGCACAGCATACAACTGAAATGCTTTGCAGATATCGTTTTCCATCATGTACTCGTAAAGCATTTCCCGAACTTCCGAATCCAGATAGGAGATTTTAACAGCCGTTACAACAGCAAGCACCTTCTTGTCTACTAAATCCAGAATACACGGAATGACTTCCGCAAGCCTCAGAAAACGATGTACCAGGTTCCTGCTCTCTCCGACATCCTTGGCAAGCTGTTCGTCCGCCCACAACTTCTTCCCTAATTGGGAAAAAGTTAAATCGTTGCGTTTACCCTGGCGTTTCATCGCCTCATACTTCATTTTGTACGCATATACTTTTTCACTTGGCAAGATTTCTTCTCTCTGCAGATTCGAATCTACCATCGCCAGGACAGCTTCATCATCGTACTTCTTTAGCAAAACAGTTCCGCAACCATCCTCCTGATTCCTTTGATATCCAACGGATTCGTAGTTGTCTCATATGTGAAAATCAGATTTTTCCCAATATAGATTCCGCTGTTCCTGTATTCATCAAGTTTGTTAAAACAATCTCTTCTATATTCCTCATCATCTAGTAGGCCGAAGTGTTCAAAGTAGAACTCCTCTCGTGTTTTTACATTAAGAAGCGTAAAATCCGGGTATCTTGTATTCCCGTTTCTCAGTTTGATTGGTTTCTCATAGTGATATGGGATTTTCAGTTCATAGAAAATATCAGCTAGAATTGCCTCTGACTTAGAGCGAACTTTGTCACCTCGTCTTGTGTCATATATCTTATTTTCAGGTCTGTAGGGATTAGATTGGAAACATCTTGATTGCCACTCTCTGGCAAATAGACTATCTGTGGTAATGTATGGAGTAACAAGATTCTGTCGATTGGCAGACAGGCGTTGAAATACTAGATTAGCATTTTCTTTTGATAAATGTTCAATGGTTAACTCAAGCCTCGTAAGCTCTCGTTTTGCTACTTTCAAAAACTTGTTATTGTAATCTTTTTGTGCCAGCTGATAAGCAAGCCGGCGTTTTTCCTTTTTTATATACTCGCCCTCACTGTCCCCTGTGTCCGTCAGGTGATAATAACGCAGCCTATTGGCACTAGGGTTTATTCTTAACCACCCATCCGGAAATGTCCCAACGTCCTTTTCCGCCCTGGTTATGCTCTTTCTCAAGATTTCCGCCCTTTCTTTCAATACTTTTATAATTTCGTCCATTCTATTTTTCCTTCTTTTTTCTAGTTTTTATGGATAATGTACCTAACGTGGAGGTGTTTCCTGTGCTTAGGTACCATTTTCTTGCTTCATGGAATTCGACTTTCTATGATTTGTACCCTGCCCGGGGTTCAAGAACCGTTTTAGGTACTCTTTGAACCTTCTTGAGAGCCCGATACGATGCTTTTCGTACCCAAGAGAAGCATCTTCGCTCATTTTAGGTACAGAAAAAGCTTCCTGTGAATCCCCTGTGAAGGCTTTTCGTACCCAAGCAAAGCATCTTCGCTCGTTTTAGGTACAGAAAATGCTTCCTGCGAATCCCCTGCGATGGCTTTCCGTACCCAAGAGAAGCATCTTCACTCGTTTTAGGTACAGAAAAAGCTTCCTGTGAATCCCCTGTGAAGGCTTTTCGTACCCAAGGGAAGCATCTTCGCTCGTTTTAGGTACAGAAAAAGCTTCCTGTGAATCCCCTGCGATGGCTTTTCGTACCCAGAGGAAGCATCTTCCTACATTTTAGGTACAGAAAATGTTTCCTAATTGTCCAGCGCGACACCTCTCCGTACCCAAGCAAAGCATCTTCTCTCGTTTTAGGTACAGAAAAAGCTTCCTGTGAATCCCCCGCAAAGGCTTTTCGTACCTAAGGGAAGCATCTTCGCTCATTTTAGGTACAAGAAAAGCTTCCTGCGAATCCCCTGCAAAGGCTTTTCGTACCCAAGGGAAGCGTCTTCGCTCGTTTTAGGTACAGAAAATGCTTCCTGATTGCCCAGCGCGACACCTTTTCGTACCCAGAGGAAGCATCTTCTCTCATTTTAGGTACAAAAAAAGTTTCCTAATTGCCCAGCGCGACACCTTTTCGTACCCAAGCAAAGCACCTTTGCTCATTTTAGGTACAAAATGCAAATCAAAAGCTTGTAACAAGCAACTAAACAAAGGAATAATCGGGGACAATACCGGAATAGACCGCTGACCACGGGGATTCGAATGAATTTGAGATTCAAAAAATTTACAATTCAAAAGAATTAGGGATTCAAAAGAATTAAGAGAATCAAAAGTATTCAAGGGCGCCGAAGAATCAGCGCCCAAGTTAACACTTTAGTATTGATCTTATTTATCTAAAGATTTCATAGTCGGGATTTGGTTTACATAATACCCTCTACCATGCATTATCGTGTAGCCTCTCTCTTTCCACTCCCCCTCATTTGTCGCTATCATGTACTACCATGTACCTGTGTTGGAAAAAGTGGGGTACAAACGGGGTACTGCGACTTCATTTGGGGTACTACTGAGTCCTCGTCGGACTCTTCCTATATTATAT
>Ga0256405_10000711_pt1 | contig 105276 bp, 91 predicted proteins | sample RumenRJG_02DNA_FD_189096 | JGI IMG/M metagenome (GOLD analysis project Ga0256405, IMG submission 189096) | Bovine rumen microbial communities from Lethbridge, Alberta, Canada - RJG_02 | ecosystem: Host-associated > Mammals > Digestive system > Stomach > Rumen | place: Canada: Alberta...
CATATTTTATAGGGCATGACCCTGATGAGGAGCAAGAGCGGCACCCCACTATGGGCAGGCTGGACGAAGGAATTTGGGACCCGGCATGATAACCGGATGATCCTGTTAGACATGAGAGGTTAGCAGCTATAGGGATGAACGGGGCACTGATTCGCCTTCATAAAGGGATGACGTTTTCTTTTGTGAACCGTTGATTCCGGAAAACAAGGTACGTTGAACCAGAAATGATACAGTTTTCGCCCATATCAAATGGTTTTGTCATGGATGTAACTTTATTAACCATTGCACGAAAGGCTTAAAATCAAGGTTCTTTTGTGCAAAATAAATAAGAAAGAATAGAGAGATAAAAGATGAAGATGAAAAAACAGTTGAAAAAGATCACAGCTGTATCAGTGTGTGTCGTGCTGACATTCTCACTCACCGCCTGTGGCAAAAAGGCGGAGCAGGGGAGCGCAGAGATCAGTGACAACACAGTCGTTGGCGAGGAGCCGTCTGCTGATGCCGGAACGGATGCGGCAGAGAAGATAAATGAGGCTTCCGTGAAGCCGGGAGAGAGCGGCAGGGCACGCCCGATGCTGATGCAGTCAGGTCTCGTGCCTTCGGATATGGAGGAGGTGACACCGGCGGTCCCGGAATACACCGTGGATCCGGGACTGAAGAATATCATGAATACGGACCAGTATTATCTGACGGACGACTGGATAAAAAGGCTTGTATCCGACGGATTCTTCGTGAGAGAGGACGGGGCCGGGGAATTCTTCGAGCTGTATGAGAGCAACCGCTACAGACTGACTCCGAGCTATGTCACAGTGGACTCGCTGATGCACACCTATCATGTGTATTACGCATATCTTATGAGATGCATAGAAAAGGACGAACTGTACGATAAACTGGTCAGCATGACTGACAGGATGCTGACCCTAACAAAGGAGCAGAATAAAGAGCTTGAGGGACTCGCAGGACAGGGAGAGACGGCAGAGGCGATGATAAGAGCATCCGAAAGGAATATAGCTTTCTTCGCGGTAGCCAGGGCTCTGCTGGATGAGACCTATGATCCCGCCGCTGACGGTCTGCCTGCAAACGCGGCAAAGATCACGGAGGAAGAGCTGGAGCTTATAGAGGAGGCTTCGGAAGTGAGAGAGTCCCCTCTTTTCGACGGAGCCGAATATGAGGACTACAGTCAGTACAAGCCACGTGGATATTACGATACGGATGAGAAGCTCAAGAAGTACTTCAAGGCGATGATGTGGTACGGGAGACGAAACTACACTCAGGAGAATGAGTCACTCGATATGAGCGCCCTTCTTATGACGGCAGCGATGGATGATGAGGCATATTCTGACTGGGAGAGGATATATGCCGTGACGTCATTCTTCGCGGGAGCCAGTGATGACAGCGGTATATGTGAATACACTCCGCTGATAGAGGAGGCATATGGCAAGGGCATAGACGATATAAGCGTCAGCGATCTGACAGATGAGGCGGCCTGGAAGAAATATCATGAGCTGACTTCAAAGCTCGATCCGCCAGCGATAAACTCGGTGCCTCAGTGGGATGACGGAGGAGAGACAGATAAGACCGAGAAGTCCAAGGGCTACAGATTCATGGGCCAGAGATTCTCAATAGATGCCGCCATCTTCCAGAAGCTGATCTACAGCGCTGTGAAAGAGAATGAGGACGGAGATAAGAGGATGCTCCCCGATGCACTGGATGTGCCCGCGGCTCTGGGAAGCCGGACGGCGGAGGAGATACTTAAGGACGATCTCGGTGCTTTCGGGTATGAAAACTACGCCGAGAATCTGAAGAAGCTGCAGGCAGATATAGGATCCGCACCGGAGGAGACCTGGTATGCGTCTCTTTATTCGGGATGGCTCAATACACTGCGTCCCCTGCTGGAGGATAAAGGTAAAGGATATCCCATGTTCATGCAGGGAGAGAAATGGAAGAAGAAGAGCCTGGAGAGCTTCCTGGGAAGCTATACGGAGCTGAAGCACGACACGGTGCTTTACAGCAAGCAGGTGATGGCGGAGATGGGCGGAGGATACGAAGAGGAGCCTGATGACCGCGGATACGTCGAGCCTTATCCGCTGGTATATGCCCGATTCAAGGTGCTGGCAGAGGGTACCGCATCGGGACTGGAGCACTTCGGAGTGCTCTCATCCGACGCGAAGAGAGACCTCGGCAGACTGCAGGAGATGGCAGACACCTTAAGAGTCATATCAGAGAAGGAGCTGAAGGATGAGGTGCTTTCCGATGATGAATATGAGTTCATCAGGATATACGGCGGAGAGATAGAGCACTTCTGGCAGGAGGCATACAAGGACGATGCAGAGGATCCCAAATATATGACGAGCAATGAGTTCCCTGCACCGCTGGTGGTGGATGTGGCTACGGATCCCAACGGGAGTGTGCTGGAGCTGGCTACAGGCAGACCGGCGACCCTGACCGCCATCGTGCCCGTGGACGGGACTCTCCGCATCGCTACAGGTGCTGTATACAGCTTCTATGAATTCACACAGCCGCTGGATCAGAGAATGACGGATCATGAGTGGCGTGTAGCTCTGGGTATCGATCCTGATGATGAGGGAGAGTATCACTGGGAGCATGAGGATCTCCCTGACAAGCCGGCATGGACAGAAAGCTATCGTGGATACTACGAGGACTGATCGTAATATCGGTCGCAGCCGTATTGCTTGTCGCGATACCGGCTGTCATCAGATTCAGGATAGCGGCACTGCCTGCATGGGCGGAAAAGGACAGGGACCATATAGACGCATGCCCGGATGAGCTGTGGCACATCCTGCCCTCAGGCAGCATCATGCAGGATGCTGTCTGCTTCGATATCAACGGAGACGGAACGGACGAATATATATTGCTTGTATGGAAGCGGGGAAGCTACGGAGAGCACAGACCCACCTGGGTGGAGCAGGATGAAAAGACCCTCTCGCAGCATGTCTTCATATATGCGAAAGAAGAAGAAGAGGAGGACGGTGCCTGGCGCCCCCTGTGGATGAGCTCCGCGACCGGCATAGAGGCGGTGAGGCTCGCTGCCGGTGAAGAGATACCGGGGACCGGACGCAGAAGCCTTGATATCACCCATTCCGACGGGACTGTATCCAGATGGGGGTGGCTTTCATGGGGGCTTCTCAAGATATAGATATGGCGTCATGATACAGAAAAAGGCTTGTGTTACCGCTCGATTTAGGAGAAGATTAGGCAAAATGCAGGAAATCAGGCGCATTTTCAGGGGTTACATAATGTAATCCCGAGATTATGCAGGATAACTTGCAGACCATGTGGATATTGTTCCTTATGTGGATATAAGTGATAACAACGAAATGAAGTGGTCATCGCAAAGGACTGCCACCATATGATGGGGATGGATAAAAAATAACACGGTGTATCAGATGCGGGATGTGTGGAAAACAATGTGAATAACCTGTTGAAAGATACACAACAAATGTTATCATGGCTTCTTTACAGCGTTTCAGCCGATCCGGAGTTCAGGAACCTCTATATATAGTGTGTTCTGCACAGAGGAGATTTCCGGATCCCTTGCAGAGAGCGGGGACGGGAATATGATAATTAATTCTTGACTATGTAATACGGGATTCGGTATAATGATTCACGGTGTGTGGCACCAAATAACCCATTCAGAGGAAATGTGGTCTGAAGGGAGGGATAAAGAATGTCTAATGTTATCGTAAAAGAGAACGAATCTCTGGACAGCGCTCTGCGCAGATTCAAGAGGAACTGTGCAAAGGCCGGCATACAGCAGGAGATACGTAAGAGGGAGCATTACGAGAAGCCCAGCGTAAGACGTAAGAAGAAGTCTGAAGCAGCTCGTAAGCGCAAGTATTGATAAGCGCAAGATAGCAAATCAAATGTCCTGATGTTATAATACATCAGGACATTTTTTTCATCAGAAAACCTGATCTGCATGAGCAGGCAGGCGGCAGCCCGGAGTGTGTATTATATGATCGGATTCATCAGAGGCATAATAGACAGTATAAATGAGAGCAGTGCCGTGATAGACGTAAACGGCGTGGGCTATATAGTGAACATCGGAACAGGGACGGCCTCAGAGATGCCGCCAGCAGGTGAGGAGGTAAAGCTCCATACTTATATGGCCGTCAAAGAAGACGATATGTCTCTCTTCGGCTTCCTGCATAAGGAAGAGCTGGAGCTTTTCAAGATGCTGATAAGAGTGAACGGCATAGGACCGAAGGGAGCCCAGGCGATCCTTTCCGTGATGAGTGTGCCGGATCTTAGATTTGCCATCCTCACCGGAGATGCAAAGGCGATATCGAGGGCTCCGGGCATAGGAGGCAAGACAGCGCAGAAGCTCATTCTGGAGCTGAAGGACCGGATAGCCGATACGGTGGGAGAGCCGGAGAGCTATGCTGCCTCGGGAGCCGTGCAGGCTTCAGCTGCAGGAGATGAGAGGACAGAGGCAGCCGAGGCGCTCATGGCACTGGGATACAGCCAGACAGAGGCATACAGGGCCGTGAAGGCGGCAGAGGTGCCTGATGGAGCCGATGCGAACGCAGTGCTGAAGACGGCACTGAAATACCTATAGGTAACAAGCGATATGGAAAGAAGAGTACTGGAAACAAATCTCACCGCCGAGGATGAGCATATTGAGACTTCCCTGCGGCCCAGAAGGCTCACTGAGTATATTGGCCAGGAGAAGATAAAGGAACAGATGCAGATCTACATAGAGGCAGCGAAGAGCAGGGGAGATGCCCTTGACCATGTGCTGCTCTACGGACCTCCCGGACTCGGCAAGACTACCCTGTCGGAGATCATTGCGAATGAGATGGGAGTCCACATCAAGATCACATCCGGACCGGCCATAGAAAAGCCGGGAGATATGGCTGCCATACTGAACAATCTTCAGGAGAATGACCTTCTCTTCATCGACGAGATACACAGACTCAACCGACAGGTGGAGGAGGTGCTCTATCCTGCCATGGAGGACTATGCCATAGATATCATGATCGGCAAGGGACCTACGGCCAGATCGCTCAGACTCGAGCTTCCGCACTTCACTCTTGTGGGTGCCACCACAAGGGCGGGACTGCTGTCCGCACCCCTGAGGGACCGTTTCGGTGTCATACAGAGGCTGGAGTTCTATACAGTGGATGAGCTGGCTCTCATCGTGAAGAACTCCGCGAAGAGGCTTGGGGTATATATTGACGATCAGGGAGCGAAGGAGATGGGCATGCGCTCAAGAGGCACTCCCAGGATAGCCAACAGGCTGCTGAAGCGGGTGAGGGACTATGCCGAGGTGCGCTACGACGGAGAAATAACAGAAGATATCGCTAAAGAAGCGCTGGATATCATGGAGGTGGACAGGTACGGGCTGGACAATACCGACAGGAATATGCTGGTGACCATGATAGAGAAGTTCGACGGGGGGCCCGTGGGACTCGATACCCTGGCCGCCACCATAGGAGAGGACTCGGGTACCATAGAGGATGTATATGAGCCGTATCTTCTGAAGAACGGATTCATCAACCGGACACCGAAGGGCAGGATAGTCACAGACAAGGCGTATGAGCACCTGCAGATGGGATTATATACAAAAGGCTGAGCGGATGCTCAGCCTTTTATAACACATCTTATTTTTTACCGAACAGACTTCCTTTTACCTTGTCAAGCAGGCTTGTGTTCTCTATCCGGTATTTCGTATATTTCATGGGGCCCTTTATCTCAGCGTAGGAGCCTTTCTTATCGCTGGCTGTCTTCTGACTGCTGCCGTCGGAGGCGATCCCGTACAGATCATATTTTGTGAACGGAGTGTACAGCCTGGTGGCTGCCACGGAGTCCGCGTGCTCTCCGGTGTATGAGAGCTCATATTCAATGGTGATATCGTCAGGCAGGCTGACAGAAGCCGAGAGAGCATCGTCTGAAGTGAAATTGCCTGATACAAGGGCTGCGGGCATCTCTGTGCCCGGGTAGACCTCGGTACTCGTGAGCGTCTTCTGGAGATCCTTTTCCTCACCCTTTATGATGAGCGGGGAGGTCAGTATTTCATTATCGAAATGATACGGCCAGCTCACATATTTGTCAGGTTCGACGGAGGTCTCGGGACAGCTGATATCCTTGAGCGGGGTGCCGTAGGGGAGAGATGTGCTGCCTACGACTTCATCATCTACCATGAAGATGACCCTGAGCTTTTTGAAGCTGTCGGGGATGTTCTCCGTGGATATCATCTCGTTGTAGGTGACAGGCTCAGCGTGTCCTGCCGTACTGAGATTGTCTATGCCGGCTACCTTTTCATTCACGAATCTGTTGTCTGATACGGCATCGAGATGCTGGATGTGGGTCTCCTTGTCAGTATCTATATGACCGGCTATGGAGCCGCGTCTGTCGCCCGTTGTCTCGAAGGAGGGGATGGCAGAGCAGCCTGTGATGGTAGTGCCGAACCCGGCGATGCCGCCGATGTAGGAGGTACCGGAGAGACATGACATGGAATAGGAATCCTTCACTATGGACTGGGACTGGCCTGCGATGCCTCCGACATAGCCGCCCTCTGAAGAGGTGACAGAGCCGTAGCTCTCGCAGCCGTTCACTATACCCTGCTCCATATATCCCACGATGCCGCCCGCGCCGTCTTTCTTACTCTTTATATAAGAGTCGTTGTCGCAGTCAAGTATGATGTTGCGGAGCAGATACTTGGCAGAGAAGCCGCCGTCCATGCTGCCGGCTGCATTCTCCTCGGGATCGTCCGTGTCTATGGACATGGAGCCTGCTATGCCGCCTATATTGATATCGCCTTCCACTATGCCGGTGTTTCTTGAATGATCGACCCGGCCCTGCTCTATGCTCTCAATATCTTCTTCGGAAACGTCTGTTATCAGTTCGTCCGACTCGCCCCTCGTGATATTTCCGATGCGGTCCAGCTCGTCGGAGAGTATATGGAAGACGACATTGATCTGGTCGTTCACATCCGACATATCTGCGGTGACCTTTTCGGAGGAGGAGTCGGTGTGGTCGGCAAGGACGGAGAGTGTATCTGCCATGCCGTCAAGATTGGCACGGAGGAGTTCTCTCGAGTAGTCAAAGTCTGATCCCAGGTATGGTGCGGAGGGCCTCGACATACCGTTCAGGTGATCTATGACATCCTTGGTATAGTGCACTCCATCATCTATATCATCTGTTACCTTATCGAAGCTTTTGTCCACTTTTTCCGCATTTCCGGAGATGGTGGAGAGGGAGGTGCGCACGTCGGGGAGTACCTCCGAGAGGATCATGTCAACACCTTTTGCCTTTTCCGTGATGTCGTTGTCGCTGAGCTTTGCTTCCCCGGCCTTGATATTTGCCACCTTGTTTGCGGAGGATGTCACCCTCTTATATACATCCGCATCGTCTATCAGTTTTTTCATATCGTCCTCGGTATCTTCCAGGTGATCGTTGGTCCTGTCGAGGTATTCGAACATCTTCGGCATCTTGTCCGAGAGGTAGTCTACTCTGGCTTTGAGGGAGTTCGCGGCATCAGAGACCTGATTGAGATAGTTCCTGCCGGAGGTCATCACAGCGTCTCCGGAAGACACCGCATTGTCGGCATAGGCGGAGAGCAGCTTCACGTCGTCGCTTATCACCCCTACGGAGGAGTCCATGTCGTCTATGGAGGTGTCCACGAGATCGTGGAGGCGATCCACGGCCTCGGGCAGGGACTCCAGCTCGGAGAGAGTGAGATGGGGCTCCATCTGTCCGACTATGCCGCCTACATCCTTACGCCCGTATACGGTACCCTGGTTGTTGCAGAAGGAGACGAAGCCGGCCTGCCTGCCGACGATGCCGCCTACATTGTAGCCGGTATGCTCGTACCCTACGCTTGCTTTGTTGTCGCACTGATATATGGCACCCAAGGAATAGCCTGCAATACCTCCGGTATCCACGCCGTTGTTGGTCCTGATGCTCTCGTCGTTGTCCTTCTTTAGACCGCCTGAGAGTATGGAGGAGACTATATCGCTGCCGGGATCCATGGCATCCGAGCCCTCCACCCACTCGGTGGTGTTGTTTATCGCACCGTGATTCCGGGAGTAGGCCACCACTCCGTAGTTCTTGCCTGTCACGCCGCCGGTATAGTAGTAGCCGGAGACTGCGGCCTTGTTGGAGCAGGCCATGATGGTACCGGGAACTTCATTGACAGCTGCTATGCCCCCCGTGATGGTCTTGCCGTTCACGGAGCCTTCGAAGGTACAGTCGGAGATGATGCCCTCGTTTATTCCGCATATACCTCCTGTTATCTTTTCTTCATCCACTGCCGTGATGCTGCCCTGGACAGTGAGATCCCTGATCACTGCTCCCTGGCGGACATAGCGGAAGAGACCCGAAACATAGCCGTCGCTGCCGTACTTCAGACCGCTGATCCTGTGCCCGCCTCCGTCGAAGAGGCCCGAGAAGCCGGGAATAGCGGTAAAGGTGGGATAAGCAGAGAGATCTATATCATTTGTCAGGACGAAGGTCTTGTCTTTGGTATAGGAATCAAGCCTTGCGTTCTCTGCAAGCTTCAGCAGATCGGGTGCACTGTTTATCTTTATCACGGTGTTCTCACTCGTTGAATTGACAGATATCTCATTTACCGAGAGACGGTCCAGAGGGAGAGCTGTCCCGGTGGATCCCCCTCGTATGGCAAGAGCTTCTCCGGCGTAGATCCCGAGCATGTTCAGAGGATCGGCATACACCGTGGCGGTGCACAGGCTGTTTGCGAGCATAAGGACTGACAGACCTGCGCAGATATGTGAGCTGATGAAGCGGGATCTTTTATCATTTCTCATCGTCATCACCTCCCTTGTCACCGGATCCGTCCTTCTTTGGTGTCTCATCATCAGATGACCCGTCAGGTGACGGTCCGTCGGGGGTATCCCCGCTCTTTTCAGGAGGTGCGGCATCACGTATATCGGCAGATACATCCACCGTATCAGACTCCGAGTCGTTCTCCTCAAGCAGTGCAGTCTCTTCGGACTCTTCTGCCTTCTGCATGGTGCCCATGGTGAGCAGTATGTTCGCATCGCCCCGGAGGATGCCGTGCATCTCTCCGACGAAGCGTCCGTTGAGGGTGCCCTGCACCACGCCGTCCAGACGTATGAGACCGGATTCCCTGTTTATCTTCAGAGGTACGGAGACCTGGAAGGAGCTCTTGTCTATGATGTGCTCACCGAGGAGCAGTATCTGCGGAAGTACGAACATAACGAGTATTATGGAAATGATGGTTCCGCGTCCAAGACACTGGCCGATGCCGCAGATGGTGGGATCGGAGGTGAGCCTGCCTATGAGTATGCCCGCCAGTGCCAGCATGGAGCCGGAGGTCACTATCGTGGGAAATGCAAAGTTCATCGTCTCTATGATCGCATCCTTCTTGGACATTTGATCCTTGAGCTCCATGAATCGGCCGGAGATGACTATGGCGTAGTCGATATTCGCACCCATCTGGATGGAGCTGACTATCAGGTAGCCCATGAAGAAGAGATTCTGGTGCATCAGGGTAGGGAAGGAGAAGTTGATCCATATGGATCCCTGTATCACCAGTATCAGAAGTATAGGCATGCCTACAGACATGAAGGTGAAGAGCAGGACTGCCAAGACTGCCAGTATGGAGACCCAGCTCACGACTGCGTTATCTCTTGCAAAGGTTTTCTTCAGATCATACTGTGACGTGGATTCTCCGGCGATCAGTATATTGCCGGTATAGTATTTGCTGGCTATCGAATTGTGGATCTCGTCGAGGAAGTCAAAGGTTTCGTCACCCTCCTCCGGCAGATCGAGGTAGACCAGCATACGGGAATAGTTGTCGCTCTGAAGCTGATCCTTGGCTATCTGCATGGCATCGTGTGCTTCGGTGAGCGTATCCATCAGGTCATCATCGAGCTCCACATAGCCTTCCTCCACCTCGTCATACAGGAACATGATCACATCTATGAGGGGGATGGCGTAGGTGGATGAACCGTTTATCAGCTTTGCGTAGTTCTCGTCGTTCACCGCATAGGCTGTGTAGAGCAGCTCCGCCACTTCATAATCCACACCCATGAGCTCGGAGAACTGTCTGGCGGTGATCTTGTCGGTGAGCATATAGCCGTCCATTGCCTCTGTGCTGGCGAGAGCCACTATCCGGTCTACTTCATCGCGGCTCTCCAGATCCTTGATCAGTCTTGACTCTGTCTCGTAGTTCACTCTCGGCACTATGAGAGCTGCGAGGTTTTCCTCACCGAAGGTCTCGGTGATCATCTCATCGGCTATCTGTATATCGTTCTTCACCGGAGTGGTGAGAGTGGAGTAGCCGTACACATAGGGGCACTTGTTCGATATAAAGAGAGCGGCTATGATCAGGGCCGCAAAGAGCGGAGGTACTATGAAACGGGTCGCATATGCATACTTGCCGACGAAGGGGATCTTGGGTATGAAGCTTTTGTGTTTGGTCTTGTCCATCCAGGGCCCGAAGATCATGAGCAGGCCCGGCATAAGTGTGAAGACCGACAGCAACGAGAACAGGATGGCTTTGATCAGGCATACGGCCATGTCGGGTCCTATGCCGTACTGCATGAACAGCATGGCTATGAGGCCGCCAATGGTAGTCAGCGAAGAAGCGAATATCTCAGTTATGGCTTTGCTCAGAGCGATGATATCCGCCTCCCTTATGGGCAGTGTCTCGTGCTCTTCCTTGTATCTGTTACAGAAGATGACCGCATAGTCCACGGAAAGTGCGAGCTGAAGAACTATCGTCACCGAGTTGGAGACGAAGGATATGGTGCCAAGCATAAAGTTCGTACCGGAGGCTATCAGTGCGGAGGCACCGAAGGTAAGGATCAGCACAGGCACCTCGGCCCAGGTCTGCGACGTGAGAAGCAGTACGGTCACGACGACGATCGCCACCAGTATCTTGACCACGACCATCTCGCTGTTGATGATATCAGCAGTCTGGTTGCCCATGGAGGTGGATACATACAGGTCGTAGTCTGATAGCATCTCTTTTATCTCAGCCAGAGCGGACAGGGCGCGTTCATCGTCTTCCTTATATATGAACGTGATGTTATAAAGAGCGGAGAAGTTGTTGTAATGGCTGTCGGTATTGTCGAACTCCAGCATTGATACATCGGATCTGTTCTTTATCTCTTCGGCGAGCTCATCAGCCTTGGCATAGTCTATATTGGTTACCATCACCTTGGCACTGCCGTAGGTGATGAATTCCTTTTCCATGAGATCCAGTCCCTTCCTGGTCTCCGTATCTTCGGAAAGATAGGCGGGAAGAGAGTCCTCCACACTGACCCATTTGGCAGAGATGAGAGAGAAGACTATCGCTATGGCAAAGAGCAGGAAAAAGAGATTGCGTCTGTCCACTATGAAAGTGGCGACTTTGATCATCGGTGATGTTTTTTCGGTGTTTTCCATATTATATACACTCGCTTGTTATTTTTTGGTGTTATGACAACATTATTTTTACTTGATGACAGCATAAAAAACGCATTTAACAATGCTGAAACTTCAGTATAGCGCTTATTTATGTAAAGTTCAATGCCATTTTGATTTAACAGGCGGTACGGGTTGTGCTATACTGATAGACGTAATTACTTACACAGAACAGCAAACGGAGAGTAATATGCCAAGGCAGAAAGAGAAAAGCGAGACCGTAGTCACCATATCCGGAAAGAACTACACGCTTCTCGGATATGAAAGCGATGAATATATGCAGAGGGTGGCTTCGTATGTGAACAGCAGGCTGGAGGAGTACAGAAGGGAGGACAGCTACAGGCGTCTCCCGGCGGATACGCAGAACGTGCTGGTGCTGCTGAACATTGCGGACGAATACTTCAAGAGCAGGGTGCAGCTGGAGCAGCTGACAGAGGATCTGGAAAAGAGAGACAAGGATCTCTATGACGTGAAGCACAGACTGGTGCAGGCTGCAAGCAAGCTGGAGGCTCTGGAGGCCACGATGCAGGAGATGAAGGATGACATGGCCGAGAAGGATAAGAAGATAGTAAAGCTTGAGACTGAGCTTGCCCATTCTTCGGGTGAAAGGGCATCACATCCCGCAAAAGGCAATGCCCGCAAAGCCTGAGCTTCTGTTCACTCAGCACTTTTAAGGAAATGGCCCCGGGTATATTCCTCATAGGGAGGAGGGCCCGCATTCTCCGGATCATCTTCAAGCCTGATAAAGAAGGATGCTATACGGCGCACCTCGTCAGGAGTCTCGGTGGTGAAATAAAGCCTTGCGGAGCGGGGCTTAAGGGAAGTGACCCTGTCCCAGAGTCTGTGAAGGGAGAGGGGCACCGAGTTGAATATCACATTATAGCAGTATCTGCATACACACAGTACCGGAAAGCCGGTATCTGTTCTGTCAACAAGCCTTATCTCATGGCCGCTTTCAATGTTCTTATTACATCTGTCACCGTTTGTGCTCCTGTATACACAGCCTGCGCTGACCATCATCGGCACTCTGCCGTATACCATGAGCTCACTCATTTCCATTCCTCTGGCAAAGAGAGCGTGATGATCCAGCTCCAGAGGTGCCGTATCGTACCTCACCCCCAGATCTTTCAGAGCAATGACTGATGCACTGTTAAAGGTATACAGTGAATGATCCGCATATATGGTGCCTTCATATCCCCGGCTTTTCAGATATCCCAGCTCATCCGGGGTACGGACGAGGAGAAAGGGCTCCGAGAGAAAACCTGTGCACTTTTCGGCATCTTCATTCCTGAAGATACAGGGCATTGTGTTTCCGGGATGGAAGATCATGCCTATCCCGGACAGTGATGTCAGGGCTTCAGCCTGTTCGTTCTTCTCACATACTGCGTTTATATCCATTGAGCATCCTATCCTTTATAAGCTTCAGAGCTTCACGCCTGAGGCGGTTGACCGAGGCGACTCTTACAAAGCTCTTATCGTCGGTATCTACGGTTATCTCGTCAAAGCAAAAATCGGAATCACCTGTTTTTATTATCTGCTTCGTAAGATCATCCTTTGTCATGGGCCGTTTGTCAGCCTGCTCGGCGGTATCCCCGGTGACGGATACACTGCTGCCGTCCTTTCCGGACACGGTAAGGCTCATGGGGCTTCCTGCATATACCCTGAGAGAGGCACGGAGGGGAAGGCTGAGCCTGTCGCATCCGTATCCGGAGGTGTCCTCTCTTTTGTAGGCACCCTTTTCCATGGTGATCATATCCAGGCCGTTACGTCTGTGATAATAGCCTTCGGCTATCCCGCCTCTGGAATACAGCTCCATAAGCCTGCTGCGGTCTTTTTTATCGGGGGTATAGGTATCCTCCGGGTCAGACATTATCTTATCGATCGCTCTTTTGTATATCCCGGTCACGCCGTATACATACTCCGGACTCTTCATGCGCCCCTCTATCTTGAATGAGGCTATTCCGGCTCCTATCAGTTCATCAAGGATATCTATGGTACACATATCCTTCATGGAGAGCAGATATTTCCCGTTCATGCGGCCTGCACTGTAGGGCTGGCGGCAGGGGCCGGCACAGCGTCCTCTGTTGCCGGAGCGGCCTCCCAGGAAGCTGGACATCAGGCATAGGCCCGAATAGCTGTAACACATGGCACCGTGAATGAAGCATTCTGTCTCGATCCCGGTTTCAGTGATGATGTCGCGGATCTCACCCAGAGAGAGCTCCCTGGAGGGGACGATTCGGCTCACACCCATTTCTTTAAGAAGCCGTGCTCCGTAAACGGAGGATATCGACATCTGAGTGGAGGCGTGCACCTCCATTCCGGGGAAATCCGCAAGAAGCATGGCGATCACGCCGATGTCCTGTACTATCACTCCGTCTAGACCGGCCTCGTAGAAAGGCCTTACGAAATCGCGGAGCTGTCTGAACTCATCCGGCTTTATGAGGGTGTTCAGGGTGAGATAGACCTTCTTGCCGAAAAGGTGCATCCTGTCTATCGCCTGCACGAATTCATCCGAAGTGAAGTTTCCTGCATATGCTCTGGCTCCGAACCGGTCTGCTCCGGCATAAACGGCGTCACAGCCGGCGGAGAGTGCCGCTTCAAGGCAGGCCATATTTCCCGCCGGAGAAAGAAGCTCGGGTTTTTTCACGATGTTCTTCATATGAGGGATTATATCATATCCGATCATGGGCATAGTACTGCGTGTTTCTGTGCGCCGGGGGGCGCCGGGCAAAGGGGTGCATTTGATGATAGCATGTGCTATGTGTTATACGGTTACTGTCCGGTGCCGGGCCGCGACGATACCGCGGGTCGCATGACAGGCGGAGCGAAATGGAGAGCTGCGGTTCAATAAGTTATACGTGATGCGTTACAGGGAGGGTTTGTGCATTGGTCGGACTGTCCAGATATTTCATAGCGGTTTTTGTCGTGTTCTATACCTTTCACTGCTTCGCTGTGTTTTCATACAGAAATGACGAGGAGAGAGGCATATTCTACCTTTTCCAGAATACCCTGATGGTACTTACCCATGTGCTGGGGTTCTATGTGCTCTACAGCAGGACCGGAGAGGTGGATCTGCTCTTTCTCTGTGCCTTCGAGGAGCTCCTGTTCTTTTCTTTTATCATTCTTTTCAGGATATTTTATCCGTTGGCATCGAGACTCATCACGAATAATATCTGTATGCTGATGGCCGTCGGCTTCGTGATGCTGGCACGGCTTTCCCGCGCCAGAGCCATAAGGCAGTTCGTGGTGGCGGTAATAGGAGTGATACTGGCTCTTATCATCCCGGCCTTCGTGAAAAGGATCGGGCTGGTGAGGTATTATTACTGGATAGCCGGGATAGCCGGGATAGCGGTGCTGCTGGCTATGATGACAATAGGAACGGTGACTAACGGCTCGAGGATCACACTTACGATAGCAGGCGTTGCGTTTCTCCCCTCGGAATTCATAAAGCTCCTGTATATCTTCTTCATCGCAGGCATGCTGACGGATGAGGAGCATATCGATCCAAAAAGTCACAGGATAGAGACTCCTCAGCTTATATCGAGCGGGATCATAGCCGCTGCCTATGTGGGGATACTGGTTTTGTGCAAGGATCTCGGCAGCGCACTGATCTTTTTTGTGGTGTATGTCTTCATGCTCTATGCGGCAACGAAGATGCCCATAGTGCTCATAGGGGGCACGGCAGGTCTGGTGATGGGCTCTCTTGCGGGTTACAGGCTCTTCGCCCATGTGCGCAACAGAGTCAGGGCCTGGAGGGATCCCTTTTCGGATATAGAGGGAGGGGGATACCAGATAGCCCAGTCTCTTTTCGCCATAGGCACAGGCTCGTGGTTTGGTCTGGGTCTCATGGGAGGCTCTCCCGGCAGCATACCGGAGGTCTCGAAGGATTTCATGTTTTCGGCTGTGGCAGAGGAGATGGGGGGGCTCACGGCTCTGTGCCTCATACTCATCACTCTCTCGAACTTCCTGATGTCCATGAACATAGCCATGACGATAAAGGACGGCTATCTGAGACTGATGACCGTGGGGCTTGCCGTCAATTACGGCTTTCAGGTGATACTCACCATAGGGGGAGTCACGAAGTTCATTCCGCTGACGGGAGTCACGCTGCCTCTGGTGAGTTACGGGGGGAGCAGCGTCCTTGTGACTCTGATCGCCTTCGCGCTGATCCAGGGCCTCTACATTGCGGGACATGATGAGTGATGAGTGCTGCTAAAGCATTAGAATAAAAGCATCTGCTTTGATGGACGACTAAGTAGATAAAAATTGACAAAAACGCAGAATATGAATAATATTATAGACATAAGGAGAACGATGCCATGGCAAAAAAGTCTATAATACTATTACCCGAAACAGAAGAGATACTCTCCCAGATGGGCTTGCAGATCAAATACGCCAGGCTAAGAAGAAAGCTGTCAGCAGAACTTGTTGCAGAACGGGCCGGGATCAGCCGGGCTACATTGGTATCTATAGAAAAAGGACTAGCATCTGTAGCGATAGGGTGTTATGCTGCCGTCCTTCATGCGCTTAATTACATGGACAAAGATCTTCTGCTTGTTGCAAAGGATGATGAACTGGGACGGAAATTACAGGATCTGGAATTGCCGGTGAGAAAGAGGACACCCAAGCGAGGATAGATCATATGGAGAAGGAAAAGAATATATATGTCTTTGCGGATTTTCTGTCCTTTCATAACGAGTTCCTTGGTACAGTTCATGTGTCGCAGACGAAAGGCAGAGAATTCTATTCATTTGAATATGATGAACAATGGCTGGCTAAGGATGCCATGCTGTTAGATCCGGATTTGCAGTGGTACAGAGGAAGGCAATACATTTCAGATAACAAGCAGGTATTCGGGTTTCTCTCTGATTCTGCCCCGGACAGATGGGGACGGCGGCTGATGAACAGACGCGAAGAACTACGGGCAAAAAAAGGGGGAGAGAAGCCTGTAAAACTGATGGAAAGCGACTACCTTCTGGGGGTATTTGATGAGAGCCGTATGGGTGGATTGCGGTTTAAGACTGATCCTGATGGAGAGTACGTATCAAATGATACGGATTTTGCAACACCGCCATGGACATCTTTAAGAGAACTGGAACAGGCTGCTACAGAATTTGAAAAGAATGAGACTTCTGACAACGACTTTTGGTTAAAGCAGTTGCTGGCCCCGGGGTCATCTCTTGGCGGGGCAAGACCTAAAGCATCCGTCCTCGCTCCGGATGGTTCGATGTGGATAGCGAAGTTTCCTTCAAAACATGATGAATTTGATTCGGGTGCATGGGAGATGGTCGTGCATGAACTGGCTTTACTTTGCGGGATAAATGTCCCGGAGGCTAGGGCTGAGGTGTTTTCCTCTTTGGGAACGACTTTTTTGGTGAAGCGATTTGACAGAGCCGGTAAAGAACGCATTCATTTTTCATCAGCGATGACAATGCTTGGCAAGTCTGATGGTGCCGATGCAACTGATGGAAGCAGCTATCTGGAGATAGTATCTTTTTTGAAGGCAAACGGGGCGAATCCAAAGCAGGATCTCATTCAATTATGGAAGCGTATAGTGTTTGGCATGGCTGTATCAAATACGGATGACCATTTTAGGAATCATGGTATTTTGCTCACTAATAACGGTTGGATTCTTTCACCGATGTACGATGTCAATCCGGATGTGTTCGGTGAATTTCTTTCGTTGAATGTGGACAGTGATAATTCGGCGATCGATCTGAATCTTGCAATAGAAGCATCAAAGTATTATGGGATCACGAAGGCAGATGCAGCAAGTCTGGCTGATGAGATCGTGCGCAAGGTGGATAATAACTGGCGCGCATTAGCCGGGAAGTATGGGATCAGCCACAGTGAAGCAGAAAGAATGAGCCCGGCATTTTCGAGACTGAATCATACCGGTTAACGTTAATGATTTGTACAAAACAGATGAAAAAACGTGAACTGTGGACAATCGTATATATTTTTCTGGGGATATTCATCGCAATGTCCGGCTTCTTCGTGTATTCCGTACAGCTGGGGGCCAGGTCTGTGGTGAACGACAGCCACAATACGAGGAAGAAGGACCTCGCGAAGCAGGTGATAAGAGGGACGATCTACGCTGCTGACGGGACGGTGCTGGCAGAGGAGGCACTGAACTCCGACGGAAAGGAGATCAGGAATTATCCCTACAAGGAGCTCTTCGCTCATGTGGTGGGATATTCACAGATGGGGACTTCGGGAGTGGAGAATGCTGCCGATATAGACCTGCTCACCTCCAACGCTCCGGTGTCGGAGAGGCTCAAGAAGGAGATGGCAGGTGTGAGGAATACCGGAGACCGGATATATACCTCGCTGAGGCCGGATCTGCAGATGGCGGCCTACCGTGCTCTGGGAAGCTACAGGGGTGCCATCATCGTCATGGAAGCGAAGAGCGGAAGGATACTGGCCATGGTGAGCAAGCCCGACTTCGATCCGAATACGGTATCGGAGAACTGGGCTGCGATCTCCTCTGATGAAGAAGAGTCACCCCTCGTGAACAGGGCTACGCAGGGACTCTATCCTCCGGGGAGCATATTCAAGATAGTGACGCTTTATGAGTATATGAGAGAGAATCCCGATACATATGAAAGCTATAGTTATGATTGTACGGGGAAGATAACCGTGGATGATGCGAAGGTGGAGTGCTATCACGGAAGTGTCCACGGACATGAGGATCTCTTGCGGTCGTTTGCAGACAGCTGCAACACTTCCTTCACCAATATCGGACTCTCGCTCGACATACCGGATCTGACGGATACGACAGACAGATTTCTCTTCGGTAGGGTGCTGCCTACGGACCTTTCCTACAACAGATCGAGATTCTCACTGAACTCAGCCTCGGATACCAATGAGATCATGCAGACATCCATAGGGCAGGGCTCCACTCTGGTCACTCCTTTGCATGTGGCGCTGATCACGCAGGCGATAGCAAACGACGGGATGATGATGAGGGCACAGGAGATAGTGAAGAAGACCAACTATCAGGGGACATTGATAAAAGAGTACGAGCCTGAGGAATACAAGAGGATAATGACCGCCGGGGAAGCGGCTTCGATGAAGCAGTATATGCGTGAGGTCTGCATCACCGGAACAGGCAAAAAATTCAAAGGTTCATCTTATGCCGTAGCAGGCAAGACAGGATCGGCAGAATTTGGTAATATAAAGGGCATGAGTCATTCATGGTTCACCGGATTCTCGGATCCGGATGACCCGGACATAGTAGTGACCGTGATAATGGAGAACGGAGGATCCGGCTCGGAAAGCGCCGTCCCCGCCGCACAGTACATATTCGATTCTTACTATGGCATATAAAAAATGGTACAAACTGGATAATGCCGCGAAGATCATCCCTTCGTCCGCAAAAGGAGCGGATACGAGGGTCTTTCGCATATGCTGCGAGCTGAAGGAGACAGTCGATCCCGATATACTTCAGCAGGCCCATGACGAGGTGACGGAGGATTTCCCTCTGTTCAGGTGCGTACTTAAGAAGGGCTTCTTCTGGTACTATCTTGAAGACAGTGATCTGAGGCTTTTGGTGACGGAAGACCATCTGAGCGCCTGCTGCCCGATATACTATCCCGGCAGGACCAATCTGCTCTACAGGGTGAACTATTTCGAGAACCGCATCAATCTGGAGATGTTCCATGTGCTGGCAGACGGGACAGGAGGATTCATCTTCCTCAAGAGGCTGGTGGCCAGGTATCTGGAGATAAAGCACGGCATCTCATCCGCAAGATATGAGGGGGAGACCTCCTCTGTATCGGAAAAAGAGGGCGATGCGTTCGACAAGTACTACAAAAGGCAGAAGCTGGGAGGCCAGCTGAAACAGCTGAGGCATCTTTCAGTCGGAAAAGCATATCAGATAACGGGCGATATCGATGAGAACCTGCTGCCGCATCTTCTTGAGGCGACAGTACCGGCTTCGAAGATAGTGGCGCTGGCCAAGGAAAACGGAACAACAGTCGGGGTATATACCACATCCCTCTATATCCAGGCAGTCATAGACTCCATGAGACGCAGGGACAGACAGAAGCCCATAGTGGTACAGGTGCCTGTGAATCTGAGACAGTTCTTCGAGTCCGATACCACCAGGAATTTCTTCGGCGTCATCAGCATAGTATTCCGTGCAGAGCAGTACGACGGGAGCATAGCTTCCATCGTGAAGGTGGTGAAGGAGGAGTATGATGAGCAGCTGAAGGAAGAGAGCGTGGAGCGGATCATGAACACCTACGCTTCCTTCGAGGATCACATAGCCATAAAGATGGTTCCCATATGGGTGAAGGATATAGTGATAGATTTCTTCAACAGGCAGGCGAAAAAGGGTGTCACAACGACGCTCTCCAATCTGGGGAGGATATCGATGCCGGAGAGTCTGGCAGGATATATAGACAGATTCTCGGCCTTCATGGCAGCACCTTCGCAGCAGGTATGTATCAGCTCCTACGGAGACAGGATGGTCTTCGGGGAGGTGTCGCCCTATGCCACACATGACGTGATGATGCATTTCTGCAGGAGGCTCGTCACACTGGGAGTGGATGTGGAGCTCTCGAGCAATGATCATAACGCACAGGGCGAGGATCGCAGGCATGCCAGAGCCGGGGAAAAGGGAGAGACGGAGAAATCGAGGGCAGAGAGCAGACAGGCTCGTCGGAACGCTAAAAAGGCTGCGAAGAACAAGAGGAAGAAGGAGAGGAAGCATTCATGAATTACTGCCCGAAATGCAAGATAGTCATAAGGGGAGAGAAGCAGTGCTGTCCGTTGTGCCAGGGAAAGATAACGGGCGTGCCGGATGATGCTGTGACCTTTGGAACGGCGTCCTTTTCTGCTTTTCCAGTAATAGACTTCAAGGTCAGCTCCTTTACCTTTATCAAGATCGTGACCTTCCTTTTTCTCGTACTTGAGATCTCCTTTGCTGCAGTCGGATGGATACTCGGCAGGGACCACCCGTGGGTGGGGCTCGTGATGCTGGGGATACTGGTCGGATGGATAGATGTGCTTGCTGCCATGTATGTGAGGGGCAATCTGCTGAAGCTGATCACGGTGGAGGCTTATGTGGCGATGGCAGTGAACATATATGTGGACTATATGACACATATGCATGGGTGGTCGCTGGCGTGGGTGACTCCCTTCACATTGCTGGGGTTGGGAGTGATCACTCTTGTGATCGCACGCATCAGGAAGCTTCGTCCCAGCGAATTCGTCACCTACATCGTGGTGAATACGGCCGCGGCTCTGCTGCAGCTTTTGCCCATACGTTCAGGTCTCAATCCGGCGCCTATACCGGCTGTTATCATAATAGCCTGTCATCTGATACTAATGGCGGCAGTCATCGTGTTCAGATCCAGGGACCTGAAGACTGCCCTCGGAAGGAGATTCAGTGTTTAGATGAAGATAGAACCCAGAAAACAGGGAATAAAGCTCGTATCCAGGATGGGAGACGGCATAGAGAACCGCATAGGTATGACGGTGAAGAACAGGCTGGAGGTAGATGACCTCAAAGGAGAGCCCGAGGAGCTGCAGTGGTACAGAGTGCCTCTGCCGGAGGGAAGATCCGGTGACGGCAGCAGCTATCATACCTATATCAGCAGAGGTACCGAGAATAACCTGTGCATCATAATATCGGGAGGCGGCGTGGCATGGAACGAATACACCGCCGCGAGACCCGTGACCGGAGGCAAGGTGGCCGCAGGGCTCCCGAACTTCTACTGGAACAATCTGCGTCCTTTCACGCAGCTGATGAACATCAATATAGGAATAACCAATACGAAAAACAGCGCCAATCCCTTTTCCAAATGGCATTTTGTGGTAGTGACCTATGCCACCGGGGATTTTCACATAGGCAACAGTGAGTTCCCATATAAGGATGAGAACGGTGAAGATAAGATACTGTATTTTAACGGACACAACAACTTCAGGCTGACTATGGAGGTGGCCAAGAGACTCTTCCCGAACCCGGACAGGATACTTGTGGCGGGCAACTCGGCAGGGGCCTTTGCAGTGCCGGCGCTGGCTCCGGAGATAGCGGATGATTATTATCCGAACTGCAGTGACATCACACTGCTCTCCGACAGCGGTCTGCTGCTCTTCAAGGACTGGAAGAGGACGGCAAAGGAGATATGGAAGGCTGACAGCCGCTTCGTGGACGCACTTCATACGGACAATCCCACGGTGGACTGGTACGAGGCACTCTACAGTGAATACGGAGAAAGGTTCAAGTATCTCTATGCCAGCAGCACCAGAGACTATCTGCTAAGCTCGTATTATAATGATATAATGACCAAGCAGTACAAAACGGATGCGGATGTACAGCAGGTCTTCTATGAGCAGCTGAAGCGCATGTCAGAGCAGCTCAGAGAAATAACAGCTGATTTCCATTTCTACATCTTCAACTGGCAGATGCTCCCTCTGGCAGTGGGTAAGGGAGGTACCGTGCATACGGCATTGAAGGAGATATCCTTCGCATCACGCAAGAGCGACGATGTGACAATGGCAGACTGGCTGTACGATCAGGTGAACGATGATATGTATGATATAGGCATGAATCTGCTGGAGCCTATATGCTCATAAGCAATAATCAATGTTAAGGAGGATCTTATAATGGCAGAGAGAAGAGTAGGAACGGTATCGAGAGGGATCAGGTGCCCCATAATACGGCAGGGCGACGATCTCGCTTCCATAGTCACGGAGTCAGTGCTGGCAGCAGCCGAGTCCGAGGGATTTGAGATGCGGGACAGAGATGTCATTTCGATCACGGAGTCGGTGGTGGCAAGGTCACAGGGCAACTACTGCACCGTGGATGATATAGCGGAGGATGTGAGGAAGAAGCTGGGAGGCGATACCGTGGGTGTCATCTTCCCGATACTCTCGAGGAACAGGTTCGCCATCTGTCTTCGCGGCATAGCAAAGGGATGCAGGAAGATCGTGCTCATGCTTTCATATCCGTCGGATGAGGTGGGCAACTGTCTCGTGAATCTTGACAAGATAGATGCGGCAGGGGTGAATCCCTACAGCGATGTGCTCTCGCTTGAGAAGTACCGTGAGCTTTTCGGAGAGAATAAGCACGAGTTCACGGGAGTAGACTACGTGGCATACTACGGCGAGCTGATACGTGAGTGCGGATGCGATGTGGAGATCGTATTCGCCAATCAGCCCAGAGCCATACTCGACTATACAAAGAATGTGATCAACTGTGATATCCATACCAGGGCAAGGACCAAAAGGATACTGTTGGATGCAGGTGCCGAGAGAGTGTTCGGTCTCGATGAGATAATGAATGCACCGGTGAACGGGAGCGGATGCAATGAGAAGTACGGATTACTCGGCTCCAACAAGGCTACAGAGGAGCAGGTGAAGCTCTTCCCCAGAGAGTGCAAGGATCTGGTGCTTAAGATACAGCAGATGATACTGGACAAGACAGGCAGGCATGTGGAAGTAATGGTATACGGTGACGGAGCCTTCAAGGATCCCCAGGGCAAGATATGGGAGCTGGCAGATCCCGTCGTATCTCCGGCATTTACGGACGGTCTCATAGGTACGCCCAATGAGCTGAAGCTCAAGTACCTGGCAGACAATGACTTCAAGGATCTCTCGGGAGAAGAGCTGAAGAAGGCGATCTCCGAGAGTATAAAGGCAAAGGACAAGGATCTGGTGGGCAAGATGGCCAGCGAGGGTACCACACCAAGGCAACTCACCGATCTGATAGGATCTCTTTGTGATCTCACATCAGGCTCGGGAGACAAGGGGACTCCTGTAGTCCTGGTACAGGGATATTTTGATAATTACACCAATTGATCGGAAAAAGCTGCCAGAAATCCGACAGCTTCGTATAATACCATGAAAGGAAAAATTTCAACAGGAGGATATAGATATGAGTGACAGGAATAAACTGAGTGATGAGAGGCTGGGTGCTGTGAACGGCGGAGCAGGAAATGCGAACGGGACACTGAACAGACCCTATGGCGTGGACTATCAGATCATAGATCCCAAGAATCCCACGGCAGGTCTGAGAGCATCTTATTCATCGATGGAGGAGGCTCTGGAGAATCTTGATAAATTCCCGGGATGTATCATCAGGGAAGTCAGAGTCTGACAAAACAGGATCCGACAGGCAATAAAAAAGGAACTCCGTACACGGATGTACGGAGTTCCTTTTCTATCAAAACCGTCCGTTCTTTGCCATATAGAGAGTAATGCATTATTATATCTGTACGAAGAAAAAGGGAGACGGCAGAAGGTGGCGATCACTGAAGAGATAAGAGAAGAGCTGTTTGGTATGCAGGACAAGGGATACAGGGAGTTTCAGGCGAAGCTTATCCCGAATGTGGACCCGAAGAGGGTGATAGGCGTGAGGACTCCTGTCCTGAGAAAATATGCCAGGAGCCTGGTAAAGCGTGAAGACATATCGGCATTTCTGAATGCTCGGCCGCATGAATACTTCGATGAGGATCAGCTCCATGCCTTCATATTATCGGAGATCAAAGACTATGACCGGTGCATCGATGAGGTGAGGGCTTTCCTGCCATATATCGACAACTGGGCGACCTGCGACCAGCTCTCGCCAAAGGTATTTAAGAAGCACAGAAAAGAACTGCTGAAGGATATAAAAAAGTGGATCTCGTCGAAGAAGACCTATACCGTCAGATTCGGCATAGGCATGCTGATGGCACTGTATCTGGATGAGGATTATGATGCTGCTTATCCAAAGCTGGTGGCGAAGGTCAGGTCGGATGAATACTATATCAACATGATGATCGCCTGGTATTTCGCCACGGCACTGGCAAAGCAGTATGATGATGTGATCCCGTATCTTGAAGAGCAGAGACTGGATGCATGGACGCATAACAGGACAATACAGAAAGCGGTGGAGAGCTACCGCATAACACCTGAGCAGAAGGAATACCTGAGGTCGCTGAAGGTCAGGAAAAATGTATAGTATAGTGTATATCGAGATCATCCTGATAGGCGTCGGGCTTTCCATGGATGCATTCGCAGTGTCTGTATGCAGGGGACTTGCCATGAAGCGGCCGGACATGGGAAAGGCTGTGATGACAGGAGCGTATTTCGGAGTGTTCCAGGCTGTGATGCCGATCCTCGGATGGCTTCTCGGCACGAGATTCCGGATCTATATCGAGTCGGTGGATCACTGGGTGGCCTTCGGGCTGCTTTTCCTCATAGGAGGAAAGATGATATGGGAAGCGGTACGGGAGGAGCCTGATGAGAAGCAGGCAGAGATCATGACAGCTGCCCTGACCGAAGGAAAGTACCGCGGAGCCCTTGCAGATCACAGAGAGCTTTTAATCCTTGCGATAGCCACCAGCATAGATGCCCTTGCCGTGGGAATATCCTTTGCAGCCATAGGGACGCCCATATTTCCCTCGGCCGAGATCATAGGTGTCATCACCTTCTGCCTGTCGGTCCTTGGGGTATATACGGGGGCAATGTTCGGCAACAGGTATGAGAGAAAGGCCGAGATAGCAGGCGGGATCATACTGATGGGAATAGGAGTGAAGATTCTCATAGAGCATATGATGTGATCTTGAGGTATAATCGTATGGAAAGCCCGACGGGAGTTGTCATTACATGAGCATACCCTGGCATGGACTTTGTACAACCTGATCAAAGAGTGGATCCGTAAAGACGGGGGAGAGAGAAATGAGACACAATGAATCCATGGAAGACTATCTGGAGACTATACTGATCCTCAGCAAGAAAAGGCCTGTGGTCAGAAGCGTGGACATAGCCAATGAGCTGGGCTTCAAGAAACCCAGTGTCAGTGTCGCGGTGAAGAATATGAAGGCGAAGGAGTATATAGAGGTATCCGAGGACGGCTTCATCACTCTGACTCCCAGCGGAAAGAAGAAGGCAAAAAGTGTATATGAGAGACATACCTTCTTTACAAAATGGTTCGAGGATATGGGAGTGGATGAAGAGACTGCCGATGAGGATGCCTGCAGCATAGAGCATGTCATCAGTGAGAAAACCTTCAAGGCCATAAAACGATACGTGGAAAAGTGAGTCAGAGGGGACGGTTCTCACTGACTCATTTTTTGATTTCCAGCTACCTGCCTGCGACCTCCGGCGATAGTATTTGTTGCAAAACAGGGTGACGTTACTAAACTCGCAAGCATCTCATGGCGGCAAGTACTCCACACAACTCATACGGGTTTCTCCGAATCAGTCGCGCTTATGGCGCGACATCGGATGAAACCCGTATTTCGGACAGTGTGCTCCGTACTTGCCATTCGATGCTCTGCTCGCTAAGTAACGCACCCAATGTTTTGGCAACAAATACATATCGCTGTCCGCCGCAGAATGTCAGCTAAAAAATGAGTCAATGAGAACCGTCCCCGCTGACTCGGTCCCCACTGACTCGCAAATATCCGCACATGGAGCTCATGCCATGTGCGGATATTTTTTTAGGAGAAATATAAATGTATGTGCGTTAGTCTTGTCTAACTGCAAGATGTATATTAGCATACCGGATAAAATGATGCAATAGTTTTTTTCTTTTGTTGACACAACCTGAAGATGGTGCTATTTTATGTTAGACATACCTAATTATGATAAGAAAAAGCATCCTGATGTTTTAATTGTCAAACATTGGACTTGAAACGGAGGTGTGAGATGCCACAGATCATCTGTGAGGAGAAAAAGGAAGAGAACATGAACCTGAATGATGCGGAAGCGGGAAAGGAATATGTGATCACAAAGGTGGATACCGGAGGAGATGAGGAGATGGAGAGCTTTCTCTTCTCACTGGGATGCTACAGCGGAGAGCGTATCACCGTAGTCGACAGAAAAAGAAACCTTGTAGTATCCATAAAGGACGCAAGATATAACATAGATCCCGAGCTCGGAGCTGCGATACAGATCTGAGATCGCAAGATAAAGAACTACCAAATATAACGGAGGAAGGAAAAAATGCGTATAGCACTGACAGGAAATCCCAACAGCGGCAAGACCACCATGTATAATGCGCTGACGGGAAGGAACGAAAAGATCGGAAACTGGGCCGGCGTGACGGTGGACAGAAAAGAAAGTCCGATAAAGAAGGCATACAACGAAAGCGGCAAGGAGATCATAGCGGTGGATCTGCCGGGAGCATATTCCATGTCTCCTTTCACTTCGGAGGAGAGCATAACAAGCGGCTATGTAAAGAACGAGCATCCCGATGCCATCATCAACATAGTGGATGCCACGAACCTCAGCAGGAGCCTTTTCTTTACTACACAGCTTTTGGAACTGGGTATACCCGTGGTAGTGGCTCTTAACAAAAGCGATATAAACGATAAAAAAGGAAATACGATAGATGCGGCAAAGCTTTCCGAAAAGCTGGGATGCCCGGTGATCAACACCGTATCGGTGTCGGATAAGGGGATCAAAGAAGCAGTAAGCGCTGCCGCAGCTCTGGAGGGCAAGGGGCAGAAGGCACCCTACCATCAGGGCGATATAGATATTGAAGATAAGAAGGCGGTAGAAGAGGCCGATCGCAGACGCTTTGATTTCGTCAATGGGATAGTGAAGGAAACTGAAAACAGGAAGGTACTCACAAAAGACAGAAATACAGGGGATGCCATAGACAAGGTGGTGACCAATCCGATACTCGGCCTGCTCATTTTTGCAGGCATAATGTTCCTCGTGTTCTATATCAGCCAGACAACCGTGGGCACATGGCTTGCGGATATACTGGTGGGATGGATCGAGACCTTCCAGGAATGGGCAGGCGAGCAGCTGGGAGATGCGAACCCTCTGCTTTACGCGCTTCTGATCGACGGCATCATCGGAGGTGTCGGAGCCGTGGTAGGCTTTCTGCCACTTGTTATGGTCATGTACTTCCTCATAGCCCTGCTTGAGGATTGCGGATATATGGCACGTGCAACAGTCGTGCTCGATCCCATATTCAAGAAGGTGGGACTCTCCGGCAAGTCTGTCATACCCATGATCATAGGTACCGGATGCGGCATACCCGCCATCATGGCCTGCAGGACGATCAAGAATGAGAGAGAGCGCAGGAGCACTGCCATGTTGGCAACCTTCATGCCCTGCGGAGCAAAGCTCCCGGTAATAGCACTTTTCGCCGGAGCATTCTTCCCGGAGTCCAAGTGGGTGAGCTTCGTATGCTACATGCTGGGTATAGTGCTGGTACTCCTCGGAGCACTGATCGTCAAGTTCGTGGTTGGTATGAAGTACAGGAAGAGCTTCTTTATAATAGAGCTGCCTGAATACAAGGTGCCGAGTCTGGTGTTCGCTCTGAAGAGCATGCTCGAGCGCGGCAAGGCGTATATCGTAAAGGCAGGGACGATAATCCTCGTATGCAACACGGTAGTACAGATCATGCAGTCCTTCAACTGGCAGTTCCAGGTAGTGGAAGAGGGCATGGAGGATACATCGATACTTGCGAGCGTGGCAGGACCCTTCTCTCTGCTGATCGTACCCGTGGTAGGCATAGCATCATGGCAGCTGGCAGCTGCAGCCATCACAGGATTCATCGCGAAAGAGAATGTGGTGGGAACCATCGCTACGGTTTACGCCGTGACCAACTTCATAGATACGGAGGAGCTGGAGCTGATCGGTGAGGGCAATGCGGTAGCCGCAGTCATGGGCATCACGAAGGTGGCAGCTCTGGCATATCTGATGTTCAATCTCTACACCCCGCCCTGCTTCGCGGCACTCGGTGCCATGAACTCCGAGATGAAGTCGGCAAAGTGGCTCTGGGGAGCCATCGGACTGCAGATGGCGACGGGCTTTACAGTCGGCTTCCTGGTATACCAGATAGGCACACTGATCACGACAGGCACGTTCGGTGCAGGCTTCGCAGGCGGACTGATAGCCATCCTGTGCTTCGCGGCCGTCATAGCCTGGTGCGCAAGAAGCAACCAGAAGAAGCTCGTGGCGGAGTATCAGCTGAGCTGAGGATACAGAGAGGAGACAGCCTATGAGTGCAGTAACTGCAAACATACTGATAAGCCTGATACTGGTGATCATAGTCGCCGGGGCCGTTCTCTACATCTACAGAGAAAAAAAGAACGGCAGACGCTGCATAGGCTGCCCTATGGCAGGAAACTGCTCAAAGCATACCGGAGGATGTAACGGATCATAGCAAAAAACCCAGGAGGGGGTTTTTGAATGATAAAGGCTTAGGGATAAAACAAAAAAACTGAAGGGATGACCAGAGGAAAATGAAAGGAAGAAAAGGGATAATAACTGCCGCGGTAGCGGTAGCGGCCGTATCGGCATGCATCGCACTGACCGCCTTCGGAAAAGGCAGAGGAAAGCAGTATGAGGCGGCATATGTTACAAGAGGGAACATCGCCGGGAGCATAGAGGAGAGCGGCAATGTGGACGGTGAGGATGAATATACATACTTCGCCAGAGTGACCGCTCCCATAGAGAGACTGGACATCAAAGCCGGAGACCGGGTAACGGGAGGAGACCTGCTGCTCTCCTACGATATCTCCGACTACGAGCGGAGCGTGAGCGAAGCGGCCATCAGCAGGGAGCAGAGCGAGGATGATGTGAAAGGAAAGATAGACAAGAGCAATGAATACTCATCCAAATACAACAAAGCGGCATCGGATGACAATGCCTACGCCATTCTGTACGCATGGCAGAGAGAGTCGGCAGACAGTCAGGACGAGAGCCAGTATACGGAAAACTGGAACATACAGTGCGAGGCCGACGGCCTGAAGAAGCGTATAGCCGGGAAGAACGAGGACATAGCGGAGAAGAAGACCGAATACGACAAGCTCAGTGCGGCAGAAAAGACCGGTGATAAAGGCAAAGATATACAGGGGGATATCGATGAACTGAACGAGGACATAGCAGGGCTAAATAAAGGGCTGGCGGGACTGCCCCCGGCACAGATGACACCCGATGAATACGCCAGGTTCAACGATACCGCCAACCTGATGGAGGATATCAACAGGAACTGGACGCAGGCGAAGACGGAAAAGAAAGCATATGAAGAGGGGATACTGAACAAGAGCCAGAAGGAAGCACTGGAAAAGCAGACAGATCTGCTGCGAAGCAGGGAGGAGGCGGCTCAGATAGAGCTGGCCAAAGCGACCGAGGGTGTCAGGGCAGACTGCTCGGGAGTAGTGACGGAGTGCATGGTGAAGGAAGGCAGCATAGTCACCAAGGGGACACCTCTTTTCAGACTGGTGAACACAGATGACCTCAAAGTGACTCTTATGATATCCAAATACGATATCGGAAAGATAAAGATCGGACAGAGAGCCGAAGCCGATGTGGCAGGAAAGGTGTACGATGCCACCGTATCGCGCATCAACCACGTAGCGGTGTCGGATGACTCCGACAAGAACAAGGTGGCGGTGGAGGTCAGCATCAACGAGCCGGACGAAGCCCTGATACTGGGGATAGAGGCTGACGTCACGATATACACCGATGAAGAGGATGGCGTGCTGCTTGTGCCCTACAGCGCACTATACACCGACAACGACGGCGACTACTGCTACGTCATAGAGGACGGGGTGATAGCAAAGAAATATATAAACGCAGGGATAAGGACCTCGGAATACGCGGAAGTGAAGGAAGGTCTGAGTGAGAACGATGTCGTCATCACGGATGCGGTGACTGATGATCAGATAGGAGAGAAGGCAGTTGGATCCGTTCATTGAGTTCAGGAAGGTAGAGAAAAAATACATACTCGGAGAGCACACCTTCTATGCACTGAAGGATGTGGACCTGCAGATATACAAGGGAGAGATGGTGGTGATACTGGGACCTTCGGGAGCGGGCAAGTCGACTCTCCTGAATCTTCTGGGCGGAATGGACTCTCCCACAGGAGGAGAGATCATCTTTGACGGACATGATATCGCAGGGTTCAAGGACGATGATCTGACGGCCTACAGAGCCTGGAATGTGGGTGTGGTATTTCAGTTCTACAACCTGATACCCACACTTACCGCATACGAAAACGTGGCTTTGATGAAGGATGTACGAAACAACGTGAAGAAAAAGAGCATATGGGAGCAGGAGAACAGCGGAGTACAGGTGCTGGACCCGGCCGGATGTCTGGCATCAGTGGGACTGGCCGATCATATGCATCAGTTCCCCTCGCAGATGTCCGGCGGAGAGCAGCAGAGGACATCCATAGCGAGAGCACTGGCCAAGAACCCGAGGCTCTTGCTCTGCGATGAGCCTACCGGAGCGCTGGATACCGGTACAGGCAAAGAGGTACTCAAACTCCTGCAGAAGGAGAGCAGTGAAAACGGACATACGGTGGTGATGGTGACCCACAACAGCTTTTTCGCGGATATCGCCGACAGGGTGATAAGGGTAAAGAACGGCACGGTGCAGTCGGTGGAGACCAACGACTCGCCCAAGGATGCGGAAGAGGTGAACTGGTAATGCTGCTTCGCAAGATGGCAAGGGATCTGCTGCGCAGCAAGGTGCAGTTCCTGTCCATATTCCTGATGTCACTGCTCAGCATGTATGTCTTCGTGGGACTGGACTCGGAAGCAAACGGCATGAGGTACTACGAGGAGCAGTACTACGAGGAGACGGATCTGTGCGACCTGTGGATACAGGGCAAAGCCTTCAGGGATGACGATCTGAAAGCGATCCTTTCCATACCCGGCGTGGTCATGGCAGAGAAACGCTGCCGTGAGGACGGCAAGGTGCTTCTGGACAGTGAGCTCGACATGCAGATGAACTTCATAGACTCGAACGAGCTCTCACGTCTGGTGATAGAAGAGGGTGAGGGTTACGCACCCGGAGAGAGCGGAGTATGGATCGACTGCATGCTGGCAAAGGTGCAGCATCTGAATGTGGGAGACAAGATCAGACTGAAGCTGGAAGGCAGAGAGTTCGACGAAGAGATACGGGGCACCTTCTACAGTCCGGAATACGTGTATTTCCTTCCCGATGCGGCAACAATGATGCCGGATTACGGACAGTACGGCTTCTGCTACATGGACAGCTCGGAATACCCCATATCCGGAGAACTCACCTACAATCTGATCACAGCCGATGTGGACGGGATAGATAATACCGGTGGGATATCGGATGATGAGAAAAAGCTGGGGCAGCGCATAGGAGACGAAGTGAGCCTTGTGCTGGACTCCGACAAGGTGGTGACGACAGACAAGGATGCCGATCTCAGCTACCAGACATTTCATTCCGAGATAGAGCAGCATGCATCAATGACATATCTTTTTCCGGTAGTCTTCCTCCTGATATCCATCCTGGGTATCATCACGACCATGACCAGGATGACCTCCAGACAGAGGGTACAGATAGGAACCCTGAAGGCCCTGGGCTTTACCAAAAGGACGATCACCATACACTACGCATCCTACAGCTTCTTTTTAAGCCTTGCAGGCGGCATCGCAGGTGCCGTCCTCGGCTACTGCACCATCGCTGAGCTGATCATCAGCGTGCAGACGGATGCATATCTGGTGCCCAATATGTCCAAGGCCTTCTCGGTAAAGTCCTTTGCGGGGATCATGGTTTCGGTGGCTGTATCCACTCTTGTCAGCTTCATCTCCTGCAGGAAGGAGCTGGCGCCCGCGCCGGCAGAGACACTGCGGCCGGCCTCTCCGAAGAAGCTGAAGCATTCCGCACTGGAAAAGAGCAGGCTGTGGCTCAAACTGGATTTTTCCACCCAGTGGAACATCAGAGACATTCTGAGGAACAAAGTGAGATCGGCAATGGGCATGGTGGGAGTCCTCGGCTGCTCCATGCTGCTCTTCGGAGCCTTCGCCTGCCTGGATACCATGAACTTCATCACATCCTGGCTTTACGGTGAGCTCAATACGTCGGGATACCAGATAATCATGGAGCCCGGCACACCGTATTCCATCACGCAGGAGTATGCGAAGAAATACAGCGGCCAGATGATACAGAACGGTGCACTGGAGTTCGAGGTGGGAGGAATAAAGAAATCAGGGACTCTTACCGTATATGACGTGGGCAACTATATTCATTTCGAGGATGAAGATCTAAAGCACACGAGGCTCAACCCCGAAGGGGTAGCCATGACATACAAGATGGCCAGGACACTGGGGCTTCGCGAAGGTGATATGTTCAGATGGCATATCGTGGGAGATGACAAGTGGAGAATGGACAGGGTGGCAGGGATATACAGACATCCCACCTCACAGGGGATAGCCATGACCCGCAGGCTCTTTGAGGATATGGAATACGACTTTCAGCCCGACTGTATATGTACCAATGTGGATCCGGGCAATTATTTGGATGATGACGATCACATAACGGGTGTACAGGGTAAGACGGAAATGCTGGAAGCTTTCGACTCCATGAAGGAGATGATGTACACGATGATATATATCCTGGTGGCGGCAGCTGCCATACTTGACATAGTGGTGCTTTACAATCTGGGTGTGCTCTCTCTGGTGGAGAAGAACCGCGAGATGGCCACATTGAAGGTGCTGGGCTTCACCACGGGGAAGATAAGGGGAATACTGCAGATGCAGAATATCTGGATCACCGGAGCGGGTATCGTCTTCGGCATCCCGGCGGGAATGTTTCTCGTCACCGCGCTCTTTGCTTCCATGCCCGAATCAATGGACTATATAGCCACCTATTCACCGCAGAGCTTTCTTTATACCGTGGCAGGTACCTATGCCCTCTCCATGACGGTGAACAGGCTTCTCTCAAGGAAGGTGAAGACAGTGGATATGGTGGATGCGCTCAAAGGACAGGAGTAAAGACCGGGCATCCTTTTTATTCTGTTTTACATGCTATCACCCCCTTGCTATAATTATGCAAGCGGGTTGCAGGGGGATAAGCAGATGAAAGAATGGAAAACCTGGAAGATCGTTTTATTTGTTGCGCTGTGCGTGTGCCTGAACATGGGAGGAAAGTTCATTGCGGTATGGCTGGAGCTGCCTCTCTGGTTTGACTCCTTCGGGACGGCACTGTGTGCGTATATAGCAGGGCCGGTATGCGGTGCACTGGTAGGAGTCTCAGGCAATCTGGCATACTGTCTGATCAGCCGCCTCTCTGCGGCATATTCCATCACAAGTATCACATTGGGTATCATCATAGGCATTGCGGCACGAAGGAGATGGCTCGACCGTTTCTACGGCTTTATGAAGACGGCATCCCTTGCGGTAGTCTCGGCCCTCGTGGTGTCCGTGACGGTGAACCTGATCGTGGCAGGGGGGTATACCGGCAATAAATGGGGAGACGGGGTCATAGACTATCTTCTGGATAAGGGATGGCCCATGTTCCTTTGTGCCGTGATGGGGCAGCTTGCCATCGAGTTCGCAGATAAAGTGCTGACCATTACGGGTGTGTATCTGGTGATACAGATACGAAAACGCAAAAAGGAGCTGGAAGGCGACGATTCGCCTCAAACCGGTATGGGGAAGGCAGCTGCACTCATACTTCTGTCGGCAGGGATGGCATTGTCAGTTGCCGGTAACGCTCTCGCATCGGAGGTGTCGGCTACGTATGAGACGGACTACAACGACTATGTCCAGAGCGTGTACAGCAGCAACAACGGACTGCCCTGCGGTGAGGCCAATGATATCGCCCAGACCAATGACGGTGTGCTCTGGATAGGCACATATGCAGGACTGTACAGATACAATGGTCGTGAGTTCCGTTGGGTGGATGAGTATGAATCCGTCAAAAACGTGAACTGCCTCTTCGTGGATGAAGAAGGCCGCATGTGGATAGGGACCAATGACAACGGTCTCTCAATAGTGATCAGGGAAAAGGTGGTGAACGTGCTGGATCAGTCGAGCGGGCTGCCGTCCAATTCCGTGCGCTGCATCACCCAGGCTTCAGACGGATGCTACTATGTGGGCACCACAGGAAGCATGCAGATCCTGATGATGAACAACGGACTGAAGGCTACCGATACGCTGGATGAGATAAACTATGCAGACAGTATCACCGCGGACCGGGACGACCACGTGGCGGCTATTTCCTCAGACGGCAGACTGTACCTCCTGAAAGGAGGGGTCATCCAGGATACGCTGCAGCTGCCCGACGAGCAGGAGCTGTACAACTGCTGCGATTTCGCGCCGGACGGCACGCTGATGGTGGGGACCTCCACCAATCATATATTCTGCTTTGATGTGTCGGGGGACAGCCTGAAGCAGAAGAACGTCATAGGCTGCCGGGATGTGAACTCCATCAACAATCTGAATTATCTGAACGACGGGACGCTCTTCATATCCACGGACAGCGGGGTCTCCTATATCGACAGGGGAGGCTACCACCGGCTGAACACCAATGACTTCAACAACTCCATCGACAACATGCTCTATGATTATCAGGGTAATCTCTGGTTCACCTCATCGAGACTGGGGCTGCTGAGGCTCGCCAAGTCTCCCTTCAAGGATGTATACGGCTCCATCGGCATGGAGCGACGTGTGGTCAACGCCATAGTCTCATGGAAGGACTGCTACTATATCGGGACCGACAAGGGACTGGATGTGGTGGACGGGGCATGCCGCAACCAGATAGAGAATGAGCTGACTTCAGAGCTCGAAGGGAAGCGCATCCGCTGCATGTATGTGGACGGCAGCGACCACCTGTGGGTATGTACCTACGGAAACGGCCTGATGGAGTACGCGCCTGACGGGGAGAGCTGGAGCTATAATGCCGACAGCGGAAGCTTCGGAAACCGTGCGAGGATAGTGACGGGGCTTTCGGACGGGACGATACTTGCGGCAGGGGATACAGGCATCAGCTATATCAAGGATCACAGGATAACAAAGACAATCAGCAACGAAGACGGTCTCATAAACTCGATGATACTGACCATCACGGAGCGGAGCGACGGGACGATACTGGCAGGTACGGACGGCGACGGTATCGCAGTGCTGAAGGACGGAGAAGTGGTCCGTATGATCACCAGAGATGACGGTCTCAGCAGCGGCGTGATACTGCGTACGATAAAGGATCCGAAGTCAGAGGGAGTGTTCATAGTCACCAGCAACGGACTGTGCTATCTGGAGCCTGACGGTGAGGTACGTACGCTGGACGGATTCCCTTATTTCAACAACTATGATATCTGGGTGAAGGATGAGGATACGCTCTTCGTCATGTCCAGTGCGGGTATCTATGTGGTGGGGCGCGATGACCTCGTAGCCGGAGGAGATATGGCCTGGGAGCTTCTGGATGCCAGGAGGGGACTGGGCACATCACTTACTGCCAATTCCTGGAATTATTACAACGGCAAGGGCAAGCTCTTCCTTCCCTGCGACACCGGGGTCTACATCATAGACGTGGAGAAATACAACAGTGATGTGAGATCCTACCGCATGCAGCTCGCCTCGGTGAGACTGGACGGGGTGATGCAGCCCCTTGCACGCAAGGGAGCCATCACTGTGGGTCAGGGAGTGAACAGAGTTGAGCTCTCACCCGAGATCCTCAACTATACCATACAGGAGCCTAACGTAGGCTACATCCTGGAGGGCTATGACACTCAGTGGACTATCGTCCCGCAGAACAGCCTGAACAATATCATCTATGCAAATCTCCCGGCGGGTGACTACATCTTCCGTCTGGCTATCTTTGACAGTGCCGGAGAGAGGGTGCTGGAGGAGCGCAAATTCGATCTGGTGAAAGAAGGCGAGATCTATGAGCAGCCGTATTTCCTTTTTTACATGCTCATTCTGTTCTCGGTCATCATCGTATGGTTCACCTGGCTCGTAGTGCAGAGACAGCTGAACCAGCAGCAGATCAAGCTGAACATGGCAAACGAAACAGTCATGGCCATAGCGAGGGCAGTCGATGCCAAGGATGTGCGTACCCATCAGCATTCGCAGCGTGTGGCGGAGTACTCGGCAATGATCGCTCAGGAGATGAACTGCTTCAAGTGGTGGAGGAGAGAAAAGGAGATATCCAATCTTAAAAAAGCGGCACAGCTGCACGATATAGGAAAGATAGGGGTCCCTGACAGTGTGCTGAACAAGGTGGGCAGGCTGACCGATGAGGAATATGTCCAGATGAAATCCCATGTGGACAGAGGAGCGGAGATACTGAAGGACTTCACTCTGGTGGAGCATGTGGGAGACGGAACGAGATATCACCATGAGCGCTACGACGGGAAGGGATATCCCAAAGGGCTCAAGGGCGAGGACATCCCTCTCTACGGCAGGATCATAGGAGTGGCGGATGCCTTCGATGCCATGACATCCAACCGTGTATACCGCAACCACATGGATACGGACTATGTCATGAATGAGATGGAGCGCGGGCGCGGCACACAGTTCGACCCGAAGGTGCTGGATGCTTTCTTCAGGCTGATAGACAGTAATAAGATCAATCTGGAAGAGCTGTATGCCCAGAAGCGTGCCGAGATCCAGCAGGCTGACCAGGAGGCTCATGAGGAGCTGGCACGGCGCGTGGAAGAGGACAGGAAGATCCAGGAAGCCCAGATGAAAGAGGAAGAGAAGAAGGAAGAGAAGCCGGATGAGAAGGATGACGGTAAGAAGAAAGGAGGAGCAGAGTAATGAAAAGAGTGTATATAGTCACTGTGCTCACCTGTCTCGCTATACTGGGGGCCTTTTATATGAGCTTCCGTCTTATGAACATCACGGGAGGGAAGGATCATCTTACAGTTGGCTTCATCTATGACAATGATGAGAGCACGCCCTATACCTACAACTTCTCACTGGCAAAGGATGCGGTGGAAAAGAAGTACGGGGAACGGGTGACGATCGAAACCTGCAGCAATGTGCTGGACGAAGAGATGGAGGAGCCATTAAGAGAGCTGGTAGACAAGGGCTGCGACATCATCTTTCTGAACGGCTACAGTGAGCTGGTGATGAAGCTTGCTCCGGAATATCCCGGGACGCAGTTCTGTCAGACATCATATATGGACATGAACGGCAAGAGCGTACCTGACAATTATCACACGTTCAAGGGGGAAGCCTATCAGGGCAGATATGTGAGCGGGATAGCGGCAGGCATGAAGATAAAGGAGATGATCTCGGAAGGCATAATCACCGAGGATCAGGCCATTGTAGGCTTTGTGGCGGCTTTCCCCACCTCGGAGGTCATATCCGGGTATACGGCTTTTCTGATGGGAGTCCGCTCCGTGGTGCCTCAGGCTGTGATGCGGGTGCGCTATACCCAGACATGGAGCAGCTATGCCCTTGAAAAGAGTGCTGCCGAGCAGCTGCTGGACGAGGGCTGTGTGGTCCTGTCGCAGCATACCGATACCATCGGGCCGGCTATAGCCTGTGAGGAGACTTCAGAGAGCAGACCGGTCTACTTTGTGGGCAATAATCAGAGCATGTCCGAGGTGGCTCCGGGTACATCCCTCGTCACTTCCAGGATCTGCTGGGAGCCATATGTACTCTCTGCCGTGGAGGCGGTGATGATGAACAGGGATATTGAATCAGTAGTCTCCGGGAACATTCACGGACATGACGTGTCTGCGGGGTTCGAAAACGGTTGGGTAGAGATGGAGGATCTGAACCTGCAGGTGGCGGCGGATGGCACACAGCAGGCTATGGATGCGGCCATAGACCGGTTTGACAAAGGTGATGTGAGCTTCGTATACAAAGGTGACTACACCGGAACGGATCCGGCAGATCCTTCGGATACCTGCGATCTGCGAGAGGGATATATTGAGAATGAGTATACATCATATCCCTTATTTCACTATATACTGAACGATATCATAACCATAGATGAATGACAGATAATACAGACACGGAAGGAAAAAGGTCTGGATGAAGTCGATCAAAAATGCGATAAAGCAGGGGATCTCCCTGAGGGTGCTGAATTACATCATGCTGGGAGAAGCCGTGCTGATATCTCTGATACTCACAGTGGCGATGCGGTATACCACCAAGACATACGAGGAGACACGGGCAACTACCCAGAAGCTCTTCTCTCTGAGAAAGAGTGCATATGAGCTGCAGAGAGCATCCGACTATCTGACGGAGCAGATACGGTGCTTCGTGACCTCGGGCGACAGGACTTATCTGGACAACTATTTCGAAGAGGCCAAGGTGACGAAGCGAAGGGACAAGGCTCTGGAAGAGCTGGACCGGAACCTGGGCGGGACGGTAGCCTTCTACAATCTGAATGAGGCCATGCAGGAGTCTCTCAATCTGATGGAGACGGAATACTACGCTGCGAAGCTTGCTATCAGCGCATACGGATATGATATCTCGGATTATCCCGTGGAGATAAAGAGTACGGTCCTTCCGGCGTGGACCGTTTCGCTCTCGAGGGATGGCAAGAAGGATGAGGCGGAGAGGGCTCTTTTCGGAGAGGAATATCAGAGCAAAAAAGACTCGATCTCTTCACATATGCAGACCTGCCTTACCGAGCTGGAAGTGGAGATGGAGCGGGAGCAGCAGAGTGCATCATCCAGGCTTGAGCAGCAGGTGCTGACAGAGCATATCCTCACCATACTCCTCATCGTGCTGATGTTCGGCATAGTCATACTCACCAGTGTCCTGATCATCACACCGCTGCGTAAATGTGTGGATCTTATAAGCGACGAGAAGGATATACCGGTAAAAGGCGCCTATGAGATACGCTTCCTTGCCAAGACATATAATCTCATACATCGCACCAATCTGGAGAATCAGGAAAAGCTCTCCTATGAAGCGACCCATGACAAGCTTACGGGACTCTACAACAGGAGAGGATATGATTTCCTGATGGACAATCTGGAGCTGGAGACCTCGGCTCTTATCCTCATAGATCTGGACAAGTTCAAGGAGATAAACGATACCTACGGACATGATATCGGAGACAGGATCCTCATCCGGGTATCGGATCTCATATTCAAGAGCTTCAGGGCTCAGGACTATATCTGCAGACTGGGCGGAGACGAGATGGCGGTGATAATGGTCAATTCGGATGCGACTCTTTCGAAGCTGATAGCCAGGAAGATAAAGAAAGTGAACGAAAAGCTGAGCATGGCGGATGAGAGCGACGGCGCACCTGTTTCGTCCATAAGTGTAGGAGTGGCATACGGAGACGACGGCATCACAAGGGATGAGCTTTTCAAGCAGGCCGATGAGGCACTCTATCAGGCAAAGGAAGGCGGCAGGTGCAGGATCTGCTTCTACGGCGGCTCCCCCAAGCCGGCCAGAAAAAACAGCTGAGAGAAGAGCAGCGTCCCACAAACAGTCCCATATATGGTAAAATAGTTCAGGAAAAGACCCGTCCGGGAGGAACTATAGACACATGTACTATTCAAGCTTCGGCATACTGGCAGTGATACTGCATCTGATCATCAATAAGGAAGTGCTGCTGCGGGGACGCATCGGGTCCAAAGATGATCCGCATTTTCGCTACAGACAGTTCCTGAACTCCATCCTGATATTCTATATCGCAGACCTGCTCTGGGGATTCCTGAACGAATCACATATGTTTATCTTCCTGTATGCGGACACGGTGGTTTTCTTTGCGGTGATGGCCGTATCGATAATGCTGTGGACCAGATATGTCGTGGCCTATCTGGGGAAGACCGGCTGGAAGGCTGATGCATTCCATGCCGCCGGGTGGGGGATATTCGGCTTTCACCTCGAACAATATATTCGGAGGTCTGAAGATGGATGAGGCCGGTGCTGTCCAATCTGGAGAGTCATGAAGGACCTGTGATAGCTGCAGGCATGACAGAGTACGACCCGGATAAAGATTCGAAAATAAAGGACGTCTTCGACCGCGCAGATCATATGATGTATGCGGACAAGCGTGAACTGAAGAGCAGGTACTGCGAAGAAACAAGATGAAAGGGGACAGGAACCAGAGATGAGAAAAGATTATATCAGCGCACTGCGGATGGGAGAAGCCGCCGTAAGAAAGGCCGCGAGACAGGGAGTATCACCGTACCTGCCGGCACTGGATGCATTTGAGGAGGTAAAGCAGAATTCAAAGCAGTCCTATGTGGGACTGGTGGAGCTTCCGCTGGACCGTATAAAGGGAAATAAAGAAACTGCAAGGAACAATGCCTTTGCCAACAACTTCATGCCTCTCCTTGCAGAGGACAGCGAGTTCGGAGTGAAGTGGAGCAATCTCTATGATTCCTTCAAACAGGAAGGGATAAGGGATGCGATAAAGGTATATGAGTATATGCACAATTTCTACGTGCAGGAGGGCAATAAGAGAGTCTCCGTATCAAAGTACGAGAACGTGGACTTCATCCTTGCCGATGTCACCCGTATCCTTCCTGAGAAAAACGACTCGAAGGAAGTGACGGCCTACTATGAATATCTTGATTTCTACAAGGTGACGAAGAATATCTACATCGTACTCACTGAGCCGGGTGAATACAGGAAGCTTGCGGAGCTTCTCGGACAGGATCTGGAGCATGAATGGACAGAGGATCTCAGGAAGGATCTGGAGGCGGCCTACAGCATCTTCGCCAATAAGTGCAGGAGCATACTCAAGATCAACGACAGCTTCATGACCTCGGAGATCTTCCTGATCTACGTATCCATATTCTCGATGAAGAGCCTGCTGGCGGAGCCGGACGACCAGATAGTAAGGAATATAATACAGGCGCGTGATGAGCTCCTGGGCAGCAACGACATAGAGGATATCGTGTTCCTTGACAGGAGTACGGACAATACGGAGGAGAAACGTGTCAGGGGGCTGAGGGGGCTCTTCTCGGGAGGAAACAGATACACAGGATCCAATCCCTTAAGGGTGGCTTTCATATACGAGACTCAGCCTGATGACTCCAGGTGGACCGACAGCCATGAGGCGGGCAGGCTTTATCTTTCGGAGATGACGGGAGATGAGGTGGTGACTGAGACCTATGTCTGCGGCAAGGGAGAGGATGGGATCGCCGGGGCTCTCGAGGATGCGGTTTCGGATAAAGCGGGGCTCGTGTTCACGGTGTCTCCCCGGATGATGTCCGAGACGGTAAAGGCTGCAGTGAAGCATCAGGACGTGAAGTTCCTCAACTGCTCCATAGGAAGTACGAGTTCCACCGTAAGAAGCTATCACGGCAAGCTGTATGAGGCATCCTTCCTGATGGGTATACTGACGGCGGATCTTTTGCTGAAGGACGGGAAAGCAGGAGGAGAGCAGACTATAGGTTATCTTGTGAGGAACTTCGGCAACCTGAGCATGGCGAGCATGAATGCTTTTGCCATAGGTGTCTCACTGATAGATCCGGATTGCAGGATATCAATGAAATATGCGGGAAACTCGGGTACATACGACTACCGCAGTGAGTGGGCGAAGGAGGGAGCCGGATACTATGCCGACTTCGAATACAGCCTGACAGATGGCGGAAAGAAGCGCCCCGGAGTATACAGGATCGAAGGAGACAGTGACACTTATATAGGCACACCGTACTATCACTGGGGAAGGTTCTACACCCAGATAGTCAATTCCGTGCTCAACGGAGAGTGGGATACACAGCAGCTCATGGCGGAGCGTATAGCCAAGAACTACTGGTTCGGGCTCTCCACCGGTGTAGTGGATATCAGGATAAAGGAGCTGCCCTATCAGACCCGGAAGCTGCTCTCTTTCTTCAAGGCTTCAGTGATAGCCGGTAATGTGGATCCCTTCTCGGGGGAGCTCAGATCACAGTCAGGGGTGATACAGGAGGATCCGGCGGCGGGCAAGAACGGCGTGTCGTCTGTATTCGATACCCTTTCTGCGGCGAAGATCGCTTCCATGGACTGGATGAATGATAATATCCTATGAAGATCCTTGCGATTGCTGATGAAGAATCCAAAGCTTTATGGGACTATTTCACTCCCGACAAGCTCGATGGGATAGGGCTTATCATCTCGTGCGGGGATCTGAGCGCGGCATATCTTGAGTTTCTGGTGACAATGGGTTCATGTCCGGTGCTCTATGTACCGGGCAATCATGACCAGGCATATGTGAGCCGTCCTCCCGAGGGATGCGTGAATATAGACGGCAGGGTATATAACTTTAACGGCATCAGGATCCTGGGACTCGGCGGATCGATGGAGTACAAGGCCGGTCACTATATGTATACCGAAGGTATGATGAGGCTGCGTCTAATGAAGACTTATCCGTGGGTGCTGATGAACGGCGGGGTGGATATAGTCGTGACACATGCACCCCCAAGGGGATGGGGGGATCTGGAGGACCTGCCCCACAGAGGATTTGAGTGCTTTAACCGTATGCTGTATCTCTATCGTCCGGTCTACATGCTGCACGGCCATGTGCATGCTTCTTATATGAGCGGATTCAAGAGAGAGAGACGTCATCCTTCCGGTGCCGTGATAATAAATGCCTATGACAGATATATCTTTGATTTCAAAGAAAACGACAAAAATCAATCTTGTAAGTGCCGTAAAAAGTGAGTATGGAAAAAAACAGGACATCGGAAAAAACCGGACATAAAGAAGCGGGAGAGCGTGTGAAGATCAGCCTGAACGTAAAGATCTTCATGCTTTGCTTCGTGCTGCTTTTGGCTGCTCTGGGTTCTTTTGCTTTTCTGAGTGTCTTCAATCTGGGCAGATATACCAGAGTCATAGAGGAGGCGGACCGGCAGCGAAGCTGTCAGGAGGAGAGCGATATGTGATGATATGCGGCGGGGTCGTATTCGCTGCAGGCGATGATCATGTATATGATTATACAGGATGCCTGTATCCCGAGGGGATAGCGGCTGAAGACAAGATGCTCTTCTTTGACCGAGACGGTATAGAAAGGATACTGTTTGTCGGCTTTCAGGACAGGCAGGAACTGGAATACCGTACACAGATCCTTGACAGACTCGGACCTCTTTCCGTGGTGGACGGAGAGATAAGAGATGGCAAAGTTGCCAAGTTAAACGCAACACTTTAGAGAAATAACGTACATTGACAATGGTACTACGCAATGGTACTACAATAACATGAATAGCAAATGCAAGAAAACATATAAGAAGATTCCTTAGTAATGCGGGGGTTAAGCTATGAATACTATGATGTACAAAGGTTATGTAGGTGAAGTTGAATACGATGATGAATACAAGATATTCAGTGGGTCTGTTATCAATACTCGGACTGTGATCACTTTTCAGGGAGCATCTGTAGAGGAACTGAACAAAGAATTCCAGTTGTCTGTAGATGATTACCTTGAGTGGTGTAAAGAAGATGGTATTGATCCGGAAAAGCCATACTCAGGCAAATTTAATGTCCGCCTGAAACCCAATACGCATCAACGTGCTGCTGTTAAAGCCAAAACTCTGGGTATGTCCCTGAATAGTTTTATTGAAAAGGCCGTTGAGGATGAATTAAAGGCAACGGAAGGATAGGTCGCGGTCGTTAAGAAAATGACTGATTTTGTTAACTATTAGCGAATTTGTATACTTTTCCAGGTATTAAAAAAAAATCTGATCAAAAAAACAAGGAGCGTTATCATCATGAAATCTAAAACCGACGACAGAACCATACGGCAAAAACTAGCTAAATTTGTTTCAACTTCAATGGCTGCATCCCTGGCTGTGCTGATCATTGTGCTGGGAGCGGTTTCCATCGGGTTCCTTATAAACCTCACAAACGAGCTGCAGGATACGGAGACACATGCTGTTCAGGAAGAAGTTGCCATATGGTATGCGGAGCGTATGTCTGAGGTTCGCTCAATAAGGGATACGATCGAGAATTATAATATGACTTCCGACAGTTCCTATGAGCTTCAAGGTTATCTGGCACATATGCTGGCCGAAAACGAATCCCAAGGTATATATGACTACTATGTCGGAATGCAGGATACAACCTGTTACTTTGGTGGAGGCTGGGAGCCGGCTCCCGGCGAATACGATCCCACAACAAGAGATTGGTATAAGGCTGCTCTTGATTCGGAGGATGTCCAGGTTTCTGCTACATACGTTGATGCAGAAACTGGAAGAGTTGTTATTACCATGTCTGTACCAATTCATGAAAATGGTTCGATCGTTGGCGTTCTCGCTGCAGATATCTTTACAGATGATGCACAGGCGGTCGCAGCTTCAACGTTTGATAAAGATGACAGCAAATACGTTATCCTTGTGGACAGTGACGGAACGGTTATGGCTCATAAGAACGCGGAGCTTGCTCCCGCAGTTGATGCTGCAGGAAACGAAAAACTGACGAATTATAAGGATGCAGGTATTCCGGATGCAGTTGTCGGCTCCGAAACTCTTGTTAAAAAGATTGGCAATGATTATGCCGGACTGTTCAGGGTCTACACCGGTCAGGTAATAAACGGGACAGGTGTTACCGCGATAGTCGTTGATAAAGGCGTGCATTACTATCAGGGTGTCATTCTCTTTACCTTGGCATGTATCATACTTGTTATTGCCATATACTTCGTAGTCAGGACTATGGTAAAGACCAGGCTCTATCCCCTGCTCGATCCTCTGAAAGAACTTGTGGATGTTGCCGACAATATGTCTAAAGGACAGCTTGATTATAAGCCGCAGTACAGTTCCGACGATGAAATAGGTGATCTGTGTCTTGCGATAGAAAAATCAAACGCATCCATCAGAAGTTATATTGCTGACGTTGCTGAAAAGCTTGAAGCAATAAGCAACGGAGATTTAACAGCCCAAGTCTCGATGGACTATATTGGAGATTTCGAGGAGCTTAAGACTTCTATCAATAAGATCTCAGAATCCCTTAATACATCAATGCAGACGATACTTCGTTCTGCAGACAGCGTTCATGAGCATGCCAAAAACGTATCCGGTGAAGCTACTGACCTTTCCACGAACGTGTCTAATGTTAATACAAGGATAAACGGCATTCACGAGGGTATAGCATCTGTAAGGCAGAAGTTTGGCGAAAATCTCAAGAACGTAGAGGAATCCATAAAACTTTCCGAAGATACGACAGCTGCCCTCAAGAACAGCTACAGTCAGCTTGGAGCACTGTTTGAAGCAATGGCGGCAATCACTGAAAGATCAAACAAGATCGTTGAAATAATAAACACTATCAGTTCTATTGCAGCCCAGACAAACCTCCTTGCACTGAACGCCTCTATCGAAGCGGCCCGTGCCGGTGAGGCAGGAAAAGGGTTTGCGGTCGTTGCCGATAATGTGCAGGATCTTGCAGCTCAGACAGCTCAGGCAGTATCTGATTCGGAAGACCTTATACGCGGAACGGTGGAAGCCGTTGAGGAAGGAAGTCGTATTGTCAATGTTGCTGTTGAAGAGATGAAGAATGTTGTGGAAAAGACAGAAAACGTACATTCTCATATCGCACAGATGGCAGATTCGATACGCGAAGAGACGACTATCGTTGAGGATGTATCTCAGATAGTTCTTGGTATAGATGATTTTGCAAAAGAAACCGAAACAACCTCCAAGGAGTGTGTTGATATGACAAAGGGTCTGTATGACGAGGTCGATACGATGCACGAGATCATAGGAAGATTTGAATTGTAATCGATTGAACTGCTTTCTGGCTACTGTATGGCCCTATCTATGTCATCGAAAGATATCTTGGGATTCTAAAAACAGACTAGACCACGGTGGATAAGAGATGTATTATGCACCCGGGCATAATTATGTTATAATGTAGCGGTATATTAAATCCAAAGGAGGACATATCAATGGAAATCGTTAAAAAGCAGGATGGATCGAACCTTACCATTTCACTGGAGGGAAGGCTTGACACCACGACAGCGCCTCAGCTTGAGACAGAGCTCAAGCAGTCACTGGACGGAGTACAGGCTCTGGAGTTCGATCTGGCCAAGCTCGACTATATCTCATCTGCAGGACTCCGTGTGCTGCTCTCTGCTCAGAAGACTATGAACAAGCAGGGTGAGATGAAGGTCACCGGTGCAAATGACGAGCTGAAGGAGATCTTTGACGTTACCGGTTTCGTAGATATCCTGAACATCGAATAACGGAAATCTGATCAATGAACAGTGCCGAAGACATGAAGGCTCTCACTGTACAGGCTGTAGACGAGAACCTCGACAGGGTACAGGGAATGGTCGAGGAAATGCTCGAGGATGCCGGAGCGCAGATCAAGGTCATCTATACCGTGGCCATCGCAATAGAGGAGATGTTCGTGAACGTGTGTCACTATGCCTATGAGGGAAAGACGGGTGACGTGAAGGTGGAAGCGGGCATCTTTGAGTGCGAGGATAACGGTGACGGTGCGACCCATGGTGTACGGATACGTCTGACGGACAGCGGTATGCCATACGATCCTCTGGCCAAGGAAGATCCCGATATCACCCTTTCCGTAGAGGAGAGGAGCATAGGCGGGCTTGGTATCTACATGGTGAAAAAGAGCATGGACAGTGTCGATTATGAGTATAGTGACGGGCACAACATATTTACCATGGAGAAGAGATTCTGAGACTCATGAGCGGCGGTGCAAGACGGGCCGAAGCTGAACGCAGTATCATCAAGCAGTACAGGAAGGACATCTGGTCCAGATTCACACAGGCAGTCAACAGATACGAGCTGATACGCCCGGGAGACAGGATCGCTGTGTGTATTTCCGGCGGCAAGGATTCCTTTCTGATGGCAAAGCTATTTCAGGAACTGTATGCCCACGGAGAGAGGAATTTCGATGTCGTATATCTGTCCATGGATCCCGGATACAACGAGGAGAACAGACAGAGGATAAGAGACAATGCAGATCTGCTCGGCATAGACCTGACGGTATTCAGGTCATCTATTTTTGATATTGTAGGAGAGGACGAGACATCTCCCTGCTACCCCTGCGCCAGAATGAGACGCGGGGCTCTTTATTCTAAGGCAAAAGAAAACGGATGCAATAAGATAGCCCTGGGTCATCACTATGATGACGTGATAGAGACCATACTGATGGGGATGTTGTACGGAGGCCAGATACAGACCATGATGCCGAAGCTTCACTCGGTCAACTTTCCCGGGATGGAGCTCATCAGGCCACTCTATCTGATAAGGGAGGAGAGCATCAAAAAATGGGCCGCCCACAACGACCTGCAGTTCATAGGCTGCGCCTGCCGGCTCACGGAGGCCATGGAGGCCAAAGATCCTCATGTGGACAGCAAAAGGGCGGAGATAAAGGAACTCATACGCAGGCTTCATGAAGTGAACGGTTATACTGAGGCCAATATATTCAAGAGTGTCGAGAACGTGAACCTCTCGACGATCATAGCGTATAAAAAAGACGGAAAAGTACATCATTTTCTGGATGATTATGACAGGACGGACGCTGAAAGGGGACAGGAATGATAGAGAAAGCGCTGGAGTGCTTCAGAGAGAAGTTCGGACCGGAGGGAGATATCAGGTCTTACTTCGCTCCGGGCAGGGTGAATCTGATAGGCGAGCATACTGACTATAACGGAGGCCATGTCTTTCCGTGCGCACTTTCCATGGGCAACTACGGTGTGGCACGAAGAAGAGACGACAGGATCTTAAGATGGTACAACATGACCTACCCTGACAACGGTGTACAGGAGCGCTCACTGGATGATCTGGCTCCCAATGATAACGGCCTGTGGTACGACTATCAGCACGGAGTGCTCTGGGCCATGATGAAGGCCGGAGTGGAGATACCTTTTGGATACGATATGGTGATGGTAGCGGATCTGCCCGCAGGAGCAGGGCTGTCTGCTTCTGCCTCCATAGAGGAGCTTGCGGCAGTGATAGTAAAGGATCTCTTCGATCTCCCGGTGAGTCCGGTGGACTGTGCGAAGTTCGGACAGATATCGGAGAACGAATACAACGGCAGCAATTCCGGCATCATGGATCAGTTTGCTTCCGCCCTCGGGAAGAAGGATCATGCCATCTTTCTGGACACCGCGGATCTTTGCTACGAGTATGTCCCGCTCAACCTGAAGAATGAGAAGATCGTGATCACGAACTCCAGAGTGAAGCATAATCTGACTGAGAACTCATACAATTCCTACAACACGAGAAGAGCCGAAAGTGAAAAGGCTCTGGCTGATCTGAAGAGGGTGGTCGACATCACAGCTTTGGGAGAGCTGGATAATGAGGAGTTCGACAGGCTGGCAGAGTACATTGAGAACGAAGTGAACCGTAAGAGGGCAAAGCATGCTGTATATGAGAACCAGAGGACGATAAAAGCAGTGGAAGAGCTGCGATCCGGCAATCTGGAGGCCTTCGGGAGGCTGATGAACGACTCGCATATCTCGCTTCGGGATGATTATGCCGTATCCTGTGACGAGCTGGATATACTTGCGGAGGAGGCCTGGAAGCTTCCCGGGGTCATAGGCTCAAGGATGACCGGAGGCGGCTTCGGAGGATGCACGGTCTCCATAGTCAAGAACGAATACGTGGATAATTTCGTACGCTCACTGGGGGCGGTCTATAAGGAGCGTACGGGCCTTGATGCAGATTTCTATATAGCGGATGCTTCGGACGGAGCGAGGAGGATACACTGACAGTGCCCTGTCCGCTACAGCCATGGATGAGGAGATAAAGCAGAAAAAGACATACGAGAGCATACCGTTGGGAGAGTGCCTGAGGACCATTGGCTCACAGGTGAAACAGTTCACACCGGCTTCCATAGCCACACCCGCATGTATGATATTGGAGGTCCTCATGGAGATGATGATACCTCTCCTGATGGCCGATATCATCGACGACGGAGTGCTCGCGGGGAATATGGATGTCATACTCGGCACGGGAGGCAGGATGCTGATCCTCGCGATCATCGGACTGGCGGCCGGTGTCGGAGGCGGTGTGTTCGCAGCCAGGGCTGCCGCGGGGCTCGCGATGAACCTGAGATCCTGTATGTACAGGAATATCCAGACCTTCTCTTTCTCCAACATAGATAAATATTCCACATCCGGACTTGTCACAAGACTCACCACAGATATCACCAACATCCAGAATTCATATCAGATGATGCTGCGTATGGCAATGAGAGCACCCATGTCTCTCATCATTGCCATGACCATGGCAGTGATAATAAGCCCGAAGCTTTCTTCGGTCTATCTCATTGCGGTGCTGTTCCTTGCACTCTTCCTGTCTTTCATCATGAGGAAAGTCACCGGCAGGTTCAGGGAAGTCTTTGAAAAATACGATGATCTCAATGCTTCCGTACAGGAGAATGTATCTGCCATCAGGGTGGTAAAGGCCTACGTCAGAGAGGAGTATGAAAAGAAGAAATTCGGCAAGGCGGTAGATGCACTCTATCACATGTTCATAAGGGCGGAGAGCCTCATAATAAGCAATATGCCAGTGATGCAGGCCACCATATATACCTGTATATTACTGATCAGCTGGTTCGGAGCGAATGCGATCGTACAGGATGAGCTGACTACGGGAGAGCTGATGAGCCTTCTGGCTTACTGTATGAATATCCTGATGTCACTGATGATACTGTCCGTGATATTCGTGATGATAAGCATGTCTTTGGCATCCGCTCAGCGTGTCACGGAGATAATCCGGGAGGAGAGCGCTCTGAAGTCTCCGGAGGATGCGGTGACTGAAGTGCCATCCGGCTCTGTCGATATGGAGCATGTCAATTTCGGATACAATAAGACAGCGGAGGAATATGTGCTGAAGGATATCGATCTCCATGTGAAGGCAGGAGAGATGATAGGTATCATAGGCGGTACAGGCTCAGCGAAGTCTTCACTGATGAACCTTATCCCAAGACTCTATGATGTATCCGAAGGATCGGTAAAGGTCGGCGGAGTGGATGTGAGGAAGTATGATCTGGCGAGCCTGAGAGATCAGGTATCCATGGTGCTGCAGCAGAACAACCTGTTTTCGGGCACCATACTCGCAAACCTGCGCTGGGGGAAGGAAGACGCTACCTTGGAGGAGTGCCGCAAAGCCTGCCGTATGGCTCAGGCAGATGAGTTCATAGAGAGGATGCCCGACGGGTATGAGACAAGGATAGAGCAGGGAGGCACCAATGTATCCGGCGGACAGAAGCAGAGGCTTTGCATAGCGAGAGCTCTGCTAAAGAAGCCCAAAATACTCATATTCGATGACTCGACCTCTGCTGTGGATACGGCTACCGATGCTAAGATCAGAAAGGCGATGAACGAGGAGATACCCGATACCACCATCTTCATCATAGCCCAGCGTATATCTTCGGTGATGAACGCAGACAGGATAATAGTGATGGATGACGGGCGTATAGCGGATATAGGGACACATGAGGAGCTGCTGGAGTCTTCGGAGATATACAAAGATGTATACGAGTCGCAGACCGGGAGCAGCGGGGATTTTGACAATCCGTATACATGAGCGGGCAAGGAAAGAGTTCCGGAGGATAAATGGCAGAAGAAAAGGTAAAGGAAATCAGAGGACCCGGGATGAGGCGTCTTTCCGGAAGACCGAAGGTAAAGCTGAAGGATCCCGGAGGGCTCTTCAGACGCACCATGGGATATGTGCTGAAAGGACACATACCTCATCTGGTAGTCGTGCTGTGCTGCATCATTGCCGGAGTGCTGGCTTCGGTGCAGGGCACACTCTTCCTGCGCGATCTGATAGATGACTATATCACTCCCATACTGATGAGCGGGAGCCGTGACCTGACACCGCTGGCCCGTGCGATATGCAGGGTGGCCGTGATATATGCAGCCGGTGTGGCATCCACCTATGTGTATCAGAGGATCATGATATATGTGACACAGGGAACAATGCGCGATATCAGAAAGGCATTGTTCACCCATATGGAGGATCTGCCGATACAGTATTTCGATACCCATTCTCACGGAGATATCATGTCGATATACACCAATGATATCGACACTCTGAGACAGATGATATCGCAGGCGATGCCTCAGTTTCTGTCGAGCCTCATCACGATAGTCTCGGTGCTCATCAGTATGGTGATACTGAGCATACCGCTGACGCTTCTGACCGTTGCCATGGTGGGAGTCATGCTCATCGCTTCAGCGGCAGTCGCCAAGAGATCCGGTGCCGGCTTCCTGGAGCAGCAGCAGTCCATCGGAAGGCTGAACGGATTTATCGAGGAGATGATATCCGGACAGAAGGTGGTCAAGGTCTTCAATCATGAGGATGAGGCGATAAAGGATTTCGATGAGAGGAACGAGGCTCTGTACAGAGCGGGATACAACGCAAACAAATATGCCAACATAATAGGTCCGATAAACGCTCAGCTGGGCAATGTGAGCTACGTGCTGTGTGCGGCTGTGGGAGGTGTGCTGGCACTGAACGGAGTGGCCTCTCTCACGGTGGGAGGTCTGGCGAGCTTCCTGACCTTCAACAAAAGCTTCAATATGCCCATAAACCAGATATCCATGCAGTTCAACTCCGTGATGATGGCACTCGCGGGCGCGGAAAGGATATTCGCACTTTTAGACGAGGAGCCGGAGACCGATGAGGGATATGTGACTCTGACGGATGCCAGGATAGATGAGAGCGGGGAACTGGTCCCTGCCGGCGAACATACCGGTATCTGGGCCTGGGAGCATTATCACAGGGCTGACGGAAGCACCGATTACACGAAGCTTAGGGGAGAGATCGAGATGCACGGTGTGGATTTCGGATACACCGATGACAGGATGGTGCTGAACGATATCGAGCTCTATGCGAAGCCCGGACAGAAGATCGCCTTTGTGGGCTCCACAGGTGCGGGCAAGACGACCATCACCAACCTGATCAACAGGTTCTATGATATCCAGGACGGGAAGATCAGATACGACGGCATCAATGTGAACAAGATAAAAAAGGCGGATCTGAGACGCTCACTAGGGATCGTGCTGCAGGAAACTCATCTGTTCACCGGGACTGTAAGGGACAATATAAGATACGGCAAGCTGGACGCCACCGATGAGGAGGTGGTGGCTGCAGCGAAGCTGGCCAATGCCGACAGCTTCATAAGGAGACTTCCTCAGGGATATGATACTATACTGAAGGGAGACGGTGCGAACCTCTCCATGGGGCAGAGACAGCTGCTGGCGATAGCGAGGGCAGCCGTAGCGGATCCCCCGGTCCTGATCCTGGATGAAGCTACAAGCTCCATAGATACCCGTACGGAGAAGATAGTGCAGTCGGGCATGGACAGACTCATGAAGGGAAGGACCACCTTTGTGATAGCGCACAGGCTCTCTACGGTAAAGAACTCCGACTGCATAATGGTGCTGGAGCAGGGGAGGATCATAGAGCGCGGCACACATGATGAGCTGATCGAGCGCAGGGGAAAGTATTACCAGCTGTATACCGGAAACGAGATATCGGCATAAGGAAAAAGAAAGAAGGTAAAGGGACAGAGATGAACATCATCATCATCGGATGCGGAAAAGTAGGAGCGGCTCTCGCCATGACACTGGCAAAGGAGTCTCACAATATCGCGGTGATCGATACCGAAAAGAATGCGGTTAACTTTACGGCTTCCAGGGCGGACGTGATAGGAGTGGAAGGAAACGGTGTGTCGGTGAGCGTGCAGCGTGAAGCCGGCATAGACAGGGCGGATGTAGTGATCGCATCCACAGGATCCGATGAGGTGAACCTGCTTTGCTGCCTGATCGCAAGAAAGTCCAACCGCAATGTGAAGACCATAGCCAGAGTGAGGAATCCGATATACCTGGATGAGGTTTCCTTCTTCAAGGAGGAGCTGGGACTCACGAGAGTCATCAATCCGGAGAGGGCGGCAGCAAGAGAGATAGCGAGACTTCTGCGCTTCCCCTCGGCAATGAAGATCGATACTCTGTCGGGAGGTATGGTGGAGCTTTTGAAGTTCAAGATCGCTCCGGACTCTCCGATAAAGGACAAGAGGATAATGGATATAGCGCAGAACGTCCATTCAGAGGTCCTGATCTGTGCGATAGAAAGAGACAACGAAGTGATCATCCCCAACGGTTCCACGATGCTTTTGGAGGGCGACCGGGTGTCGTTCATCGCATCGCCTAAAAATGCCGCGGCATTTTTCCATGCGATCAAGATAGAGACGCATGCCGTCAAGGATACGCTGATCATAGGCGGAGGAAGAGTCGGGTATTATCTCGCACAGAGACTGCTGCCTGTAGGCATAGACGTCAAGATCATAGAGAAGGACCGCAAAAGATGCACCGAGCTGGATGAGCTTTTGAAAGGGGCGACTATCATCAACGGCGACGGCACCGAGGAGACGGTAGTGATGGAAGAGGGAATAGAGACCGCCGAGTCGGTGGTGGCCCTGACCAATATAGATGAGGAGAACATTCTTCTTTCTCTCTTCGCGAAAAAGCATAATGAAAAGGCCAAGATAGTCACGAAGGTGAACCGCATGATGTTCGATTCCATTGTGGAGGAGATAGAGCTGGGTACCATCATACATACAATGAGCATAGTGGCGGACAATGTGGCAGCGACCGTGAGGGCGATGCAGAACTCCATGGGAAGGAGCAGAGTGGAGTCGCTGGTCAATATCCTGGGCGGCAAGGCGGAGGCACTGGAGTTCGTGATCAGGGAGCCCTCTGAGGCTACAGACAAGCCGCTGCAGCAGATGAAGCTGAAAAAGAACCTGCTGGTGGCCTGCATCATGAGAAGAAAAGAGATCATATATCCCCGAGGAGGAGATGAGATAAAGGTGGGAGACAAGGTGGTCATAGTGACCGGGCATCAGGGGCTGAACGACATCACCGATATCCTGCAAAGCACCGGAGGTAGAGAGTCTTGAACATTGCCAGCATAGCATATATCCTGGGGAAGCTCATAGAGATCGAGGGCGTACTCTTCCTTCTGCCGAGCCTTGTGTCGCTCATCTACAAAGAGAAGGAAGGGAAGGTCTATTTTGCGGCCGCCGTCATCTGTTTCCTCTTTGGTTATATAGTGACGAAAAGAAAGCCGAAGAAGCAGAACTATTACGCCAAGGAAGGGTTCATAGCGGTAGCTACCGGCTGGATAATAATGTCGGCGGTGGGAAGCGTGCCTTTCGTACTGACGGGAGAGATACCGCATGTCACCGATGCTTTTTTTGAGACCGTATCGGGATTCACCACCACGGGCTCAAGCATACTGAGCGATGTGGAGAGCCTGTCCAGATGTTCGCTCTTCTGGAGGAGCTTCACTCACTGGATAGGAGGCATGGGAGTGTTCGTATTCATGCTGGCTATACTGCCCATGACGGGAACACAGAACATGCATCTGATGAGGTCCGAGTCCCCGGGACCGGATGTGGGCAAGCTGGTGCCGAGACTTCGGGATACAGCAAAGATCCTCTATTACATCTATTTCGGTATCACACTGCTTCAGGTCATCATACTCATCATCACCGGGATGCCGTTTTTTGATGCCTTTACCATCACCTTCGGTACGGCGGGAACGGGAGGCTTCGGTGTGAGGAATTCCTCTGCGGCCGAGTATACGTATGTCCAGCAGCTTATCATCTCGATCTTCATGATATTGTTCGGCATCAACTTCAACTTTTATTTCTTCATCCTTATCAAGAGGAGCCTGAAGGAAGCCTTCAATATGGATGAGGTTAAGACTTATCTGTGCATCATTGCGGCATCCACTGCGGTGATAATGTACAATGCCAGGGGCATGTTCACGGATATGTCCGACGCTTTCATCAAAGCCCTGTTCCAGGTGAGCTCCATCATCACCACCACGGGCTTCTCCACGGCCGACTTTAATACCTGGCCCGCACTGTCGAAGCATATCCTGCTCGCACTGATGATCATCGGAGCCTGTGCAGGCTCTACGGGCGGCGGGTTCAAGGTCTCCAGAGTGATCATAATGGCGAAGATCTATGTCAGGGAGCTGAGACACTTCATACATCCCAGACTTGTGAAGAACATATACCTCGACAGAAGAAAGGTGAGGGAGGAGACGGTAGACGGGGTGAAGGTCTATCTTGCAGCCTATGTGATGATAATGCTGGTATCGCTCCTTCTCATCAGTCTGGACGGTTTCGATACGGAAACGAACATATCAGCGGTACTCGCCACACTGAACAATATAGGTCCGGGACTTGGCATGGTGGGCCCCATGGGAAACTTTGACAGCTTTTCCGTCCTCTCCAAGTATGTGCTGTCTTTTGACATGCTGGCAGGAAGGCTCGAGCTCTATCCCATGCTCCTGCTCCTGGCACCGGATACATGGAGGAAGCAGGGATGAGTGCTTTTCACGGATCGGATCTTGAGAAGATAGAGGCGATATACGGAATACCCCGGGAGCGTATCATTTCTTTTGCAGCTAACGTGAGTCCCATGGGGATATCCGAAGGTCTCATCGATGCCATGAAGGATCAGATCAGGTGCATAGAGAGATATCCGGAGAGAGACTACACGAAGCTTCGCAGGGCCATCAGCTCATACTGCAAGGCGGAGCCGGATCACATCATAGTAGGCAACGGATCCTCGGAGCTCATAGGTGATGTGATAAAGTACCATGGCGGAAAGAAGGCGCTGATCGTCGCTCCCGCCTATTCCGAATATGAGAGGTACGTGAAGCTTGCAAAAGGTACACCCGTGTATCACGATCTGAGGGAGGATGAGGACTTCAGACTGGATCTTCGAGTCCTTGCAGATGAGCTGGAAAGAAGCGGGGATGATACAAAGCTCCTGATCATATGCAACCCCTGCAACCCCACCTCCACGGCTGTCAGGGCAGAGGATATGAGGGACATCCTGGCACTGTGCGACAGGAGGCAGATCACCTGCGTCGTGGATGAGACCTACGTGGACTTCGCTGATGACGGATACGATATGTCTTATCTTGCGGGGGAGTACAGATCACTCTTTGTCATCAGGAGCATGTCCAAATTCTTCAGTGCTCCGGGGCTCAGGCTGGGCTATGCCATCACCTCGGATGAGGAGCTTAAGGGGGCAGTGGAAGAGATCAAGGATCCCTGGTCAGTGAGCTCTTTTTCCGAGACCGCTGCCGGATATATGCTCACCGATGAGGGATATATCGCAAAAGTCAGGGAATACATCAAAGGAGAGAGGGAGCGGATATGCCGCAGGCTGGACTCTCTGAAGGACAAGGGCCTGAAGTATTATGAGCCGGAGGCGAATTTCGTACTGGTCAGGCTTCCGGAGGGGGGAGTCACGGCGGCAGATCTGTTCGAGACTTCGATAAAACAGGGTATGATGATAAGGGACTGCTCTACATTCAGAGGGCTGGATGAGCGCTATGTCCGTTTCTGCTTTATGAGAAAAGAGGATGACGACAGGCTGATAGACCTGATGACGGAGAATATTGATTGAGTCTGAAGCTTGATATCAAAAAAATAGATGAGACATGCAAGAAAGGGGAGCCGGTCACCGGAACCCTTGTGCTGCGTGCAAAGGATGCGGACCATCTTGCTTTCATGCTAAGGGTGTCCCACCGGAGGATCCAGCTGACGAGGAAAGACTACAACGGTCCGATAGGCGAAGAGGGGATCGGCATAGGATATGAGATCAGCACCTTCGGCTTCGACCAGGGCACTGTGTTCAAGGGCAACATATCCGTGATATCCGATCAGGGAGAAGCCCGGATACCCGTCACTATCAGCATAGTGAGGGACGAGATCTCTTCTTCACAGGGTCCCATCAGAAATCTGTTCCACTTTACCAACCTCGCGAAGGAGAATATGGACGAGGCGGTGAGGCTCTTCTATACGGATTCCATGAGGAGGATCTTCTCAGACGGAGACCGGGACATCTATTTCAAGTACCGTGCCTTTTCCGGACTGGCAGGGAATGATCATCTGTGCCGGGCGGGAGTAGAGGAGTTTCTGATAGAGACGAACAAGAAATCGCCGGTGCTGCTGAACTTTGCGGAGTCGGGTGTGATGGAGAGGAGCCTCACGGAGGATAAGGATATATCCGTTACGGTGAGGAAGAGCGGATGGGGCTATCCGGGGTTTGTGCTGGAGGCCGATGCCGATTTCATAGAGCTTCAGAGGCAGGAATACGGCTCGGAAGACTTCGAGGGCAACTTCGTGGAGATAGTCTTTACCATCAGGAGAGACAGGCTCCATGAGGGGCATAACTTCGGCAGACTGAAGCTTGTTTCACTTCATACGAACATATCCATACCGGTGTTCGTGGACATGCCATCGGGAGACCGGAGTGCAAGAGACCGGCATATCTCGAAGCAGAATGCCGTGTGCAAGCTCATGAACGAGTTCATAAGCTTCAGGATAGGAGACAGCACCGGAGCCGAATGGATCGAGAGGTCGGGCAAGCTGATCGAGAGGCTTCTGGTGGCGGACCGCAACGATCCTGAGAGCAGGCTCATGCAGGCTCAGCTTCTGCTCGCCGCGAAGAGATATGATGAGGCGGATATCGTACTCAGTGCCGTGGAGAGGCAGCTGGACGAGAAGGAGCTGCCCTACGAGCTCAGGGCATATTACATATATCTTTGTGCCATGTGTTCCCGGAATGACAGGGAGCTGAAAAAAGCTGTAAGACAGGTCTGGGATATATTCGACAGGGACAGATCCTCCTGGAGAGTGCTGTGGATACTGATATACCTGGACGAGACCATAAAGATGTCTCCCGAGAGAGAGAGAGGTCTCATCGAGGAGCAGGTGTCCATGGGCATGAGGAGCCCGCTGATGTATCTCGAGGCATACAGCATCCTGTCTCACGATCCTTCTCTTATCAGGAGGCTTTCGGAGTTCGAGATAAACGTACTGGGATTTGCCATCAGGCACGGTCTGCTGAAGAAGGAGCTGGCGGATACGGTCTCACTCCTCTCGCAGCGTATGAGGGGGTTCGATCCCAGGCTTCTGAAGATAATGGGAGCATACTTTGCCGAGTTTGATGACGATGAGATGCTCATCTCCATATGCTCTTATCTCATCAGAAACGAAGTGACCGACAAGAGATATTTCAGGTATTTCAAAGAGGCTGTCGACAGGGATCTCGGCATCACAAACCTTTATGATTATTACCTGTATACGATGGATCATCAGACTGCAAAGCTTCTGCCGAAGAGTCTTCTCATGTATTACGGTCTGCAGAACGATCTGCCCCCTGCTTTCAGATCATATGTCTATGCGAACATGATAGTGAATGAGAGCGAGGCATCGGCGTATCTTACCCAGAGCACTGATGCCTGCGTTTCCTTTGCGATATCGGAGATACTGGCAGGGCATATGGATGAGAACCTTGCCATCATAACGGATCATTTCAGGTTCTTCAGAGGAGCGGCCGGGAATACCGTAGATATGGGAACCCTGGACACAGCCATCATATCGAACGGCTTCATAAGGATGATCACAGTGGATGATCCCTCGATCAAAGAGATAATAGTGTTCGAGGAGGCCTTCAGGGACGAGAGGACAGTGGCTCTGAAGAACGGAAGGGCCTATGTCAGCATATACGATACAGACTATGATATCTTCTTCGTGGATGCACGGGGAAGGAGATACGGAAGACAGTATGTGACCTATGACGACACGAAGCTCCTTCGCATCTATGATTTCCTGAACACGATAGAATACCCCGAGCTGGATGATCCCGGTCTGTGGGTGGCACTTTCCGAGAGGGGCAGGAATTATATCACTGTGGATGACAGGAATGCGGGATACGTCCGCAGGATGATAGACTGCGATCAGCTCACCGAGAGCTTCAGGGAAGGTCTTCTGACTTCGCTCATGAGGTTTTACTACGATAATGACATGCAGTCCGAGCTCAATCAGCTGCTGTTTGATACGGATGTGGAAAGTCTCACCATGCAGGAGAGGAATGAATATGTCAGGTTCTGTTCCATGCGCTCCGATGATGAGGCAAGGCTTGTGATAGACAAATACGGATCCTACGGTATGGATCCCAAGATACTTATGCGTCTTTCCACAAGGTTCATAGAGGACGGAGCCGCTGAGGATCCCGTGATACTGGAGATGTGCGAGGCATCCTTCAGGGGGAACAAATACAATGAGGTGATACTCGGTTATATGTCAAGACACTATGAGGGGACTCTCAGGGAACTGAAGGAGATATGGAGTGCCTGCAGGGACTTCGATGCGGATGTGTCGCTGATAGAGGGCAGGATACTTGAGCAGATGCTTGAGACCGGAGCCTATATCGGGGAGAAGGATGAGATATTCTTTGATTATATAAAGCACGATGCGTCGAAGAGGATAGTCAGCAGATATTTCCGGAAAGCCGCAGAGGATGCCTTCCTGAAGGATACGCTGATGGATGACAGGTTCTACATGGGACTGCTGGAATATGCGATAGACGAGGATATCACGGACATAGAGGCCCTTTGTCTTATCAGATTCTATGCGGGCAGGAGGGATCTGCGAGCCGACAGGATACTCTATCCCTATGTCAGGGATATGGCCGAGAGGGATATAATATTCGAATTCTTCATGGATTACAGGAATCTGTTCCCGGGGCTCGAGCTCTTTGCGGAGGAGACTTTCATAGAGTACAGAGGCACACCCGGCGCAAGAGTGGAGCTCAACTACTGCATAGAGCAGAACGGAGAAGTGGATGTGGAATATAACGTGGAGAGAATGAAGGAGCTCTTCCCCGGAGTGTACCAGCTGAGATGCCTCGTCTTTCCCGGAGAGCTGCTGCAGTACTATATCACGGAGAACGGAGGATCCAGATCGGGGCCGGTGCGAAGCGGAGTGGAGAAGTCTTCGGAGCAGCTGTCCAACGGATCCAGAAGACACGATATCCTGCAGGATGCTCTTACCAGCAGGACGATGGGTGATACGGACAGCTTCCTTGAGCTGGCCGAAGACTATATGATCAAAGACAGAGTAGTGCGAGAGGTGATATGGGAAGAGTCATAGGATACGACCTGACGGACAGTACCGCACAGATCAGTATCAGCATGCCGACAGATGAGAGAGAAGAGGTACAGTCGGTACCGGTATTTGCCGGGACCGAAAAGTATGTTATGCCCGTGACAGCCCTTATCATGCCGGACGGAGAGATATATTACGGAGAGGATGTCTATGCTCATCGCGATGAGGGAGGGGTCACTGAGTCGGGGATCCTCTCGAAGGCTGCCGAAGGAGATGAGAAGTACGAAACTCTGCTGGAGGGATTCATAAAGAAGTCAATGATGCTCTCCTCGGTCGTGGCCCCTATGAATGAGCTGGAGAGAGTCGTGGTGACAGTTCCCGTCCCGGACGACAGGTATGTCAGAGCCATCGTAAAAGCCACCGGGTTCCTGCAGGATGAAGGCATCACAGTGAGGATCACAGGATATCCTGAGTGTTTCTTCTACTATGCCATGAATCAGGACGCTCATCTGACCATGAATAAGATAGCTCTCTTTGATTACGACGGAACGGCAGTCAGGACGATGCTTCTTTCCACGAGGACCGACATGAGACCTCATGTGAGCATGGTAGAAGAGAGAGTGTTCGACCTGCCGATGAAGGATGACCTGGGCTTCCTCGGGATAGCCAGGGCTGTGCTGGACTCTGAGATAGTATCGGCCGTCTATCTATCCGGAGAGGGCTTTGAGGGAGAGTGGCTGAAGGACTCCGTCACTTATCTCCTGGAGCGCAGACGCCGTGTCTTCCAGGGCCGCAATCTCTATACCAAGGGCGCCTGCTATGCCGGCATCGACGACCGGGACGGCAATCCCATGCTGGAGACCTGCAGATTCTTCGATGACGACAAGGTGGGATCGGGGATCGGCATACAGGTGGAGCAGGACGGACAGGAGACCTATGTGCCGCTCATAGAGGCGGGAGTGAACTGGTACGAGGCCGGAGGCATGACGGAGTTCATGCTGGGCGAGGATCAGGAGATACGTATAAGGATGGAGAATTTCTTCACCAAGGATATCAGATACAGTGTGATCAGGGCGGATGCTTTTCCGAAGAGACCGGACAGGTGCACCAGGGTGCGCCTGAAGGTGAGTATGAAGGATGTGTCAACCATGCACTGTGTGGCGGAGGATCTCGGCTTCGGAGAGATCTTTGCTTCCTCCAAGGAAGCTGTGGAAGCGGATATATACCTGTAGGAAAGGAAAAAAATGCTGTACCGGTGCATCGGAAGATATGCTGAAGCCCCATATATGATAAACGAGCTTTCCGTAAGGATACACTCCTTTGAAGAGCTGTGCTATGTGCTGTATGAGAATCTCTACAGTCTGGGTGACTATATCGTCGATGACGATCTGATAAGGTACATAGAGAGGGAGCTGGGACTGCCGGATCTGTCCGAATCGCTGATCAGGAAAAAGAGACAGCCGGTGGAATTCATCGCGGGCATCCTGTCTTACAGGCATTTCTACAGCGAAGACAGGGTGGAGAAGGCAAGGGAGGTCCTGTCTTCTCTGGAGGATATAAGAGAGTATGTGAGGCTGATATCCAGGGCTGATTTCCTGTCAGAGAACAGGAGATACAAATCTGCTATACTGATGTATGAGCATGCCAGGGAGCTGATGGATGAGGAGAAAGAGAAGGACGAGGAAATGTACAGGCAGCTTGCGGGAAAGCTCGGCAGGCTGTATGCCCTTTTCTATATATTCGACAAGGCAGCTGTCTGCTTCCGTGAGGCAGGAGATGTCAGGAAGAGTACCTTCTGCAGACGCCTGTCCATGTCCAGAGTGGAGTATGCAGACAGTCTTCTGCACGACAGACCGGACGGAGAGATATACGAGGAGATGGAACGCCTGACAGCAAAGCCGGAGGAGATAGTGAAGCTGGAAGAGGTGATAGCGGGCGGTGACAGGAATGCCGCACGAAAAGAGACTGACAGGCTTGTCTCGGGACTCAAGAGCGGATACAGAGGGATATCGTAGATGGGTTTTTTTGAAAAGGTAAAGGGATTCTTCAGGAAGGAAGAGGCCGAAACTGAATATTACGGAGAGTTCCTGGACGACGAGGATATACCCGAGGTAAAGGATCTCAAGCGGTCCGAGGTGGATATGTCAGACAGGGTACTCCGTGAGAGGTATGTGAGAAACCTGTGCGACCAGATGGCAGAGTGCACGAACGAGATCGAGGATGCATCAAAGGAGTACAGATATGTCACTGATTATCTGAAGGACTGCGAGCTCATAGACTCCATCCCCGAAGACACCGAGAGCAGGCTGGTGAGTGCCGCGGAGAATGTGATACATCTCCTCAAGGAGAACGAATCTCATTCGGGGAGGCTCGGAAAGATCAGTGAAGCCAAATATGAAGAGATGCAGGCAATAGCCGCCGATATGCCAAAGATCCTGAATGACATGAAGGAGCACGAGGAATATAAGGAGCTTGTCAGGGACGATCTGAAGAGACTGGACGGCGAGAAGGTCACGAGGCAGTTCGCACTCAGGGAAGAGAGAGTCAGACAGATAAGCTGCAGGAACATTGCCATGATCAGTGTGTTCTCAATGACGTTCCTCATCCTGATACTGCTGATACTCCAGTACATGTTTGATATGAACGTGATGCCGGGGATCATAGCGGCAGCTGCACTGGGGGCCATAGCTCTCACTGTATCGTTCTCGACCTTCATCACTTCAAGGAGCGCGGAGAGAAGGACCAGGAACCAGCTGAACCAGGTGATATCGAAGCAGAACACCGTGAAGATAAGGTTCGTGAACACCGAGAATCTCATAGAGTATGAATATTCGAAATACCATGTGCATTCATCGGATGAGCTGGAACACTACTGGAAGCTCTATCTGGAGGAGAAGAAGGAGAGGGAGCTGATACGCAGGATGAGCTCGGATCTGGATGCAGCCGAGGAGAGGTACAGGAAAGAGCTGATAAATGCAAATGTGAACTATCCCACGCTTTGGATACATCAGGCAGAGGCTGTGCTCGATCACAGAGAGATGGTGGAGCTTCGCCACGAGCTCGTTGCGAGGAGACAGGGGCTTCGCAAGAGGATAGACTACAATACCGACAACAGGGATGCGGCAAAGCGCGAGGTGGAGGATCTGGTAGCCAAATACCCCAATTACGCGCGAGAGATCCTGGATATAGTCTCTACATACGAGTGAACCCAAAGCTCCTCCGGCAGATTATCCCCGGCGAATGATGATCGGATATCCCCGGCGAATGACAGCCGAAAGATGACTGAATTGAAATAACATGAGGTTGTAATAAAAAGGCAGTGGTGATAAAATATATTATGTATACATACATGGTCTTCTGAAGGGAGGATGCTATGGCTGATATGAATATTAATCCCATTGCGGATGTAAATGCAGGAAATAACTATAATCCCGTTACTGCGCCGCGTACAGCGGTCAGGCCTGATGCTGCGGGAGCAAATGCTCCCGACAGGGCAGCCGGACAAAAGGACGACCGGGTAAAGCAGGACAGAGAAGGTCTTGAGAATGTGGTGTCAGTATCAAAGGACGGAGATACCGTTCAGGCCAGTGATCAGGGCATGGAGAAGCTTGAAGAGGATGCCTTCGGACGCATGGTGGTGCAGAAGGATGATGAGGCATCGGGAGGATATGATCTCGGAAACTCCGGTGAGCTGACAAAGAGCGCCATTGCAGAGAGCGCCGAGAAGATAGTCGGAAGTGACAGCCGGACAGAAGAGGCCATCAAAGAGAGCATAGAGAAGATGTCCATACAGCCCTCCAGGACGGAGGAGGCACAGGCCGCCGGTGCAGAGCAGGCTGAAAAGGAAGAGGCCGAAGAGGAATATAATGCGGAGGTGAATGCCGAGAAGCTGGCTTCCTTCGAGGGAGTGTCCGATATGAAGCTGGAGCAGATGTATCTGCAGGGCGAGATATCCAAGACAGATTATGACAAGGAGATGGAGTCCAGAGAGGAGACCAGAGAGGCCGAGAATGCAGATGACGGCAGGTTCAGTGTCCGGATGACGGGAGCCGCAGCACTGAAGGAGAGCGGAGAGAGGGATCTGTCGCAGATAGAGAATGTCTTTTCCGGTGAGGCCAATGACAATATCGCTCCTGCGGACAGGATGCAGATCATTGAGTCACTGGATGCCAATACGACAGGAAACGTGACAGAAGACACCGCAGGCGGAGAGGAGACCGCAAAGAAGATAGTCATTACCGGCTGACGGTCACAGCGATATAAATGAATGCAACAGGAGCCTGTCATGGAAGCTGTGACAGGCTCTTTAATGTAAATGAGAAAGGGGAAGGGATACAAGACATGAATGAAACAGTGAAAAGACGTACCTTCATATCCGACGATATAAGGTATGCGGGATTCGATGATGAGGAGCTTGAGATCTTCGAGAGCCAGTATCCGACAGAGGGGATATCCTACAACTCATATGTGATCCTCGACGAGAAGATCGCCATCATGGATACGGTGGACGAGAGAGGAAGCGACGGATATCTGGCCGGGATAAAAGAGATACTCGGTGACAGGAAGCCGGACTACCTTGTGATACAGCATATGGAGCCGGATCATGCAGCCAACATAGAGAGGCTTGCAGATGTGTACCCCGACATGAAGCTCTTGGGAAGTATGGGAGTCGGAGGGATGCTGCCGAAATTTTTCAATACGGATCTTTCGGGCAGATTTACTGCTGTGAAGGAGGGTGAGACGCTGTCCCTCGGCAGACATACCCTGCAGTTCTTCATGGCTCCCATGGTGCACTGGCCCGAGGTCATGGTCACGTATGAGCAGAGTGAGAGAGTGCTGTTTTCGGCAGATGCCTTCGGCACCTTCGGCGCATTGTCTCATGATGAAGAGTGGATAGCCGATGCGAGCCATTATTATTTCAATATAGTGGGCAAGTATGGTGCACAGGTTCAGGCACTGCTGAAGAAAGCGTCATCTCTTTCGGTAGATGTGATAGCACCTCTGCACGGGCCGGTGCATAAGGACGATATCCCCATGATCATGGAGAAGTATGATCTGTGGAGCAGATACGAGCCGGACAGGAAGGGTATCTTCATCCCCTATGCTTCCATACACGGTCATCTGAAGCAGGCCGTGCTGCAGTTTGCAAAGGAACTGGAGGAGGCAGGAGAGAAGGTAGTGACCATGGATCTCACCGAGGAGGATGTGTCGGAGGCTGTGGAGCAGGCTTTCCTGTATGACAGGCTGATACTCGCTGCATGCACCTATGACGCAGAGATATTCCCTCCCATGAACGATCTGCTGCATCATCTGAAGATCAAGAACTTCCAGAAGAGGAAGGTGGGAATCATAGAGAACGGCTCCTGGGCTCCCACGGCGGCAAAGAAGATGAGAGAGTATATCGAGGGAATGAAGGATATGACTGTAGCCGAACCTGTGATATCAATAAAGGCCATGCGCAAAGCCTCGGATGACGAGGCGTTCGCCGCACTGGCAGATGCGATGAAGGGATGATATTATTTCTTCAGTTCATCAAGCTTTGACTGGATAGCGGACTTTACGAGGTCCGCTATTTCTTTTGTCTTCATGCCCTTATAGTCTTCATAAGGGATGGGCTTCAGGAAGTGGACCTGGGTGACCACAGGGTGCAGCCCGGGGGTACCGAAGGGCTTGTATGAGTCGACCAGAGCTACCGGGACTATGGGACACCGGGCTTTAAGTGCACATTTGAAGGCGCCTGCATGAAACTGCTGGAGATGGTTCTCGTTGAAGCCATAGCCCCCCTCGGCGAAGAGTATGTATCTTCTCCCTGCCTTTACCTCTTCGGCGATGTGCATGATGCATTCCACCTGTGCACGCATATCTGTACGGTCGAGCCGTGCGCCGCGAAGCAGCCTTATCACCTCGTTGGCAAACGGCATGTGCGATCTTTTCTCATCCATGACTACGGTACAGGGTCTGCTGTGTGAATGTATGATGCCAAGGACATCGAACTTGCCCTGGTGGTTGGGGTACATCAGATAGCCTCCCTCTTCGGGAAGGAGCTCCGTGCCGTAGGCTCTGGTCTGTACGAAGGAATTGCGCATCGCGCTTGCGATGATGTGACGTCCTATAACGTACCTGTCTTCTTCGCTGAACTTCTCGGGGTGCTGCTCCACATACACGAGCCTGAAGAAATAATATACTATGAAAGGCAGTGATATGCCTATTACCCACACTAGTCGCAACATCTGTCTTTTCTCAAAAATCCCATGGTATTATAAACCTATATTATTGTAAGTTTCAACGATTATTGGTACAATAAACGACGTTACAGATGTTTGTAACCGGGTTTTTGCATACGGATGGGGAGAGAAAATGAGTGATTTTATCCTGAGCTGCTGTTCTACGGCAGACCTTAGCAAAGAGCATTTTCAGAAAAGAGATATCAGGTACGTGTGTTTCCATTTTGAGATCGACGGTGTGAGCTATCCGGATGATCTCGGCGAAAGCATGGACTTTCATGAGTTCTATAAAAAAATGGCTGACGGAGCCATGACCAAGACCTCACAGGTCAATGTGGATGAGTATGTCACCTACTTTGAGGAGTTTCTCAAGGAGGGAAAGGATATCCTTCATCTGTGTCTTTCTTCGGGGATATCCGGGACCGTCAACTCCGCGATGATAGCGAGAGATGATCTGCAGGAGAAGTATCCCGACAGGAAGATATACGTCATAGATTCCCTGGCGGCATCCGCCGGACTGGGACTCTTCATGGATATGCTCGCAGATATGAGAGATGAAGGGAAGAGCATAGACGAGCTTAAGGAATTTGCAGAAGAAAACAGACTGTTTATCCACCACTGGTTTTTCACGACAGACCTTACCTATCTCGTGAGAGGAGGAAGGGTAAACAAGACCGCGGGATTCGTGGGCAATCTTCTCAATATCTGTCCGCTGCTCAATGTGAATGACGAGGGAAAGCTAATAGCCAGAGACAAGATCCGCACGACGAAGAAGGTCATAAGAGCTGCGGTAGAGATGATGAAGGAGCATGCCCTGAACGGTGCGGATTACGACGGGAAGTGCTATATCTCACATTCGGACTGCATCGACTATGTGAATGAAGAGGTGGCCCTTATAGAGGAGGCTTTCCCCAAGCTCAAGGGCAAGGTAAATGTCAGCTATATCGGCACCACGATAGGGAGTCATACCGGACCGGGTACGGTAGCACTTTTCTTCTTCGGAAAGGACAAAAGGACGCCCTGATCAGGCCTTAGCCACCAGGGCACACCATTCTCCGAGGTCGTTCTCCTCGAGAATGCCGAATCCGTTTTCTTCAAGCGCCCGTTTCACTTCGGGCGCTTTTTCAATGAGTATCCCCGAATAGATGATGATCCCTCCGGGACGGACGAGCTCCCTTACGACAGAGGAAAGGGGGACGAGGACCACGGGCAGTATATTGGCCACGACTATGTCGTGAGCGTTCCCTATCTCAGAGCGGAGAGCGGCATCGCTTACCACGTCTCCGATGATCAGGCGGAAGGGTGCATCCTTCAGAGCATTTTTTTCCATATTGTCTTCCACTGCGGGGATGGTATTGGTGTCAAGATCTGTGCCGATGATACGGGATGCACCGAACCTGAAGGCCGCTATGGAAAGGATGCCGGATCCTGTGCCGAGGTCGAGGATGTCCGATCCGTCAGATACATATCTGTCCAGGGCCTTTATACAAAGCTTCGTGGTCTCGTGCGCACCGGTGCCGAAGGCCGTGCCCGGATCCATGCGGATCAGTATCGTGTCATCTCCTGTGCCAACGGAAGAAGCATCCTCCTCCCAGGAAGGAGTGATCCTCATCACTCTGCCGCCTTTAAGCTCAATGTCAAAGGCGTGGAAGTAGTCCTTCCAGGAATTCAGATAGTCTTCATCCGCGATATCGTCAGATGTCACCTTCAGGGATCCGCAAGGTATCTCACTGAAACATTGCAGCTCATCAAGGACTGATCGCAGATCCTTCAGTATCGCATCCCTGTCATCCTCTTCGGAAAGATAGAAGGAGACATAGGCCACGCCCTCGGGAATATCGGTATTGAGGGGGACCTCGTCCACGAAGATCTCATCCAGCTCCTCCCTGCTCCAGGGAGTGGAATCGGTGATCTCTATACCCTCTATGCCTATCTCTGAAAGAGATGCCGAGAGCAGATCCTCGGCTTCGGTCGTGGTCTCTATCGTGTACTTTGTGTATTTCATTTCTTCTCCTTTGCCATGTGCACTGTCTGATGATACAATATATTTTTACAATGAATACTCGGAGGTATCCATATGGACACAAATGATGTAGAGCTTTTCTCGACTACCGATATCGAGTCGAAGACCAAGGCAGTTTCTGTCCTTGTGCGAAACAGGATATCATATCTCGAGCGCTGGGAAAAGATACCCCTGCTGCGAAGAAGAGAATACGGAGGGGCCAGAGAGCTCTGTGTGATATATGTGAACGGCAACCAGTACGAGAAGGCAAAGAAGATACTGGATGAGTTCAACGAAGAGTATTTCGGCCCGGCCGGAAAACGCCGGAGAAGACGCGGCAGGAAAGAAGATACGGCCACTTCGGTGGCAGATCCCGGACAGAGCATGCAGGAGACTGTATCCTCCGGCGGTGATGATACTGACGACGAGATAGACAATATCTGAACTTAAAAAGGGGGAACAAAGTGGACGCAAGATACGAGAAGCTTATGAAGTGCCTGGAATATGTGAGGAGCAGGACGGACTTCGTACCCGAGATAGCACTGACGCTTGGCTCGGGACTCGGAGACTACGCGAGGAACATGCAGGTGGAATGCGAGATACCTTACAGCGAGATACCCGGATTTCCGGTGTCTACGGCTCCGGGACATGACGGCAGGTTCATATTCGGTACCATAGGCGGCAGGAAGCTTGTATGCATGAAGGGGCGCGTACATTATTACGAGGGCTACGACATCTCCGATGTGGTGCTGCCTGCGAGGCTTATGGGACTGATGGGAGCAGGGATCCTCTTCCTTACCAATGCCTCGGGAGGCATCAATCATGGCTTCAAGCCCGGGGATTTCATGCTTGTCAAGGATCATATATCCGTATTTGCCCCCAACCCTCTGATAGGGCCGAACATTGATGAGCTTGGAGTGAGATTCCCCGATATGTCACACGTATACGATGAGGGTCTTCAGGATAAGATCAGAAGCTCCGCTAAGGAGCTGGGCATAGATCTGAAGGAGGGCATATATGTGCAGCTTACCGGTCCCTCCTATGAGTCTCCGACCGAGATACAGATGCTTGGGAAGCTGGGAGCGGATGCCGTGGGTATGAGTACGGTGGTAGAGGCTATAGCGGCCAACCATATGGGACTCCGTATCTGCTGTATCTCATGCGTGTGCAACCTGGCTGCAGGCATCGCAGACCACGAGCTGACAGGCGAGGAAGTGATAGCTGCGGGCAAGGCGGCCGCTCCTCTTTTCGAAAAGCTCGTAACGAGATCCATAGAGAGCTTCTGATGGGGCTCGTCTATAAGGAATCCGATCCTGTCAGGCTGTCGGATGACAGGAAACAGATCATAGCGCTGGATCAGACAAGGCTTCCGGGTGAAGAGGTATTCCTCAGGATATCGAAACGTCAGGAGATGTATGATGCCATAAAGACTCTCGCAGTCAGAGGAGCCCCGTGCATAGGCGTGTTTGCGGGGTACTGTATGGCTGTACTGGCTGCAGGAAGCGATGTGTCCGGATCCGGAGAGCTTTTGGAAAAGCTTAAGGAGGATGCAGCATATCTTGACTCTTCGAGACCTACGGCTGTCAATCTTTCATGGGCCCTTAAACGTCAGATGGCTGTGGCGGAAGAAGGCGAAGCCGCAGGGATCACACCGGGGGAGCTGACAGACAGGCTCTATGAGGAGGCTGTCCGGATACATGAGGAGGATATCGCCATGTGTATGAAGATAGCCGAGAACGGGCTGTCTCTGCTGCATGACGGTGACGGGATCCTCACCCACTGCAATGCGGGAGCTCTGGCTACTACGAGGTATGGGACAGGTCTCGGACCGATCCTTTTGGGAAAGGAGAGAGGATACGAGTTTCATGTATATTCGGATGAGACGAGACCTCTGCTGCAGGGGGCGAGGCTCACTGCTTACGAGCTTGTGAATGCCGGGGTGGACGAGACGGTGGTATGCGACAACATGGCTTCGCTTCTTATGAAGCAGGGCAGGATACAGGCTGTGCTCGTGGGCTGCGACAGGGTGGCAGCGAACGGGGATGCCGCGAACAAGATAGGCACGTCCGGAGTCGCGATACTGGCAAAGTATTACGGGATACCTTTCTACGTGCTGGGACCGTATTCCACGATCGATCCCGAGACTTCAACGGGAGATGATATAGAGATAGAGGAGAGGGATCCGGAGGAGATAAAGACTATGTGGTATGAGAAGCCTATGGCGCCTGCAGGTGCGAAGTGCTTCAATCCGGCCTTCGATGTGACGGATCACAGCCTCATCACGGCCATAATCACGGACAGGGGGATACTCCGTCCTCCGTATACGGAGTCCATAGCAGAGGCGCTGAAAATTCCCGGGGATGAATAACCGGCATGATAAGGAGGGAGAGAATGAGCAGGATAAGGTTTTATAACGCAAGGATACTGACTATGGCCGACGGTGCCGGAGTCATGGAAAACGGTGTGCTGACCACCGACGGCGAGAGGATAGGATATGTCGGTGAAGCTTCGAAAGAGCCGGAGGGCATCGCATATGACAGGGAGATAGATGCAAAGGGAAGCCTTCTGATGCCCGGCTTCAAGAATGCGCACACTCACAGCGGCATGACATTTCTAAGGTCATTCGCGGACGATCTGCCGCTGGACCGCTGGCTGAACGAGGCGATCTTTCCGAGAGAAGCAAAGCTTACCGACGAGGATATCTACTGGTGCACCAAACTTGCTGTGATGGAGTATCTGTCTGGCGGAGTCACTGCCTGCTTCGATATGTATCTGAAGCCCTATGCCATAGCCCACGCCACGGAGGAAAGCGGTTTCAGATGTGTGCAGGTGGGATCCATGAATGATTTCTCACAGTCGCTCGAGCTGCAGGAGGAGTGGTACGACAGGCTCAATCACGGCAATCCCCTCACCACATATATGTTCGGATATCATGCGGAGTACACCTGCTCAAAGGAACTTCTGGAAGGGCTCTCGAAGCTTTCTCATAAGTACGGTGCACCGGTATGGGGACACAATTCCGAGACCGCATCGGAGGTGGAGGGCTGCAGGGAAAGATACGGCCTGACCCCGACGGAGTTTGCCGAAAGGCTGGGGCTTTACGACTTCGGCGGAGGCGGGTACCACTGCGTATATCTTTCGGAGAAAGACATTCAGATATTCAGGGAGAGGGGTCTTTATATCGTCACCAACCCCGGATCCAATACCAAGCTGGCCTCGGGTATAGCACCGATAACCACCTACCTGAAAGAAGGGATAGGTCTCGCTATAGGTACGGACGGTCCTGCCAGCAACAACTGTCTCGATATGTTCAGGGAGATGTTCCTGACCACGGGGCTCGCAAAGCTTAGGGAAAATGATGCATCCGCGGCCGATGCAGATGACATCCTGTATATGGCGACTGTCGGAGGAGCAAAGGCCATGGGGCTTACTGAGTGTGATGTCCTGGCAGTCGGCAGATATGCTGATCTCACCATGATAGACATGAGCAGACCGGAGATGCAGCCCGTAAACAATATCACGAAGAATCTAGTGTATTCCGGATCGAAGGCGGACGTGAAGATGACCATGGTGGCAGGGAAGATACTCTACGAAGACGGACGCTACGACATCGGGGAGGACCCGGAGGTCATAACGGACAGAGTAAACAGGGTGATCGGAGCAATGCGCGATAAATGAGCGGGATGAAGGTCTATGCCCCGGGGGAGCTTGACAGGCTGAAGGATGCCTGGCTCAGCGATCCCGACAAAAATACGGATACAGCGTTATACGATCAGACCTGGAACGATATGAACATGGACAGTGTGCTCTCACGCATCGATACATGTGCTTCGCTGGCAGGGGAGGAGAGGCTCTACGCCATGCTGCGTGAGCCTTTTTCAGATGCGGATGAGATCAGAAGGAGAGACTGTCTGATACGCTGCTTTGACAGTGACGACAGACTCTGCGATGAATACAGGAAGAGACTGTCGGAGATAGGAGACAATATAAAGCAGCCTGCGGGGGTCACCATAGCGGGGCTGGAGACGGTAAAGACCCGGGGCAATGCCCTGCATATCATATGTGCCCTGCTGGGGGTGGCATCCATAGCCATGATATTTATTTCACCCGGTGCGGGGCTTATGATGTTCCTTGCTGTGCTGGTGCTGAACATCGCCACCTATTTCAGACGCAAGGATGAGATAGGCGAGCAGCTGAACTGCTTCATCTACCTCATCAGATCCTACAGGGCGGCGGTATCCATGCTTGGCGTAAAGGATGACGAGGACAGGGATTACAGAAAGAGCCTGAGAAAGAGTGCAAAGATCCTGAAAACAGTGGTGAGGGGGAGCTTTCTGGTGACCGGGGGCAGAGGACTTACCGGGAGTATCCTCAACATGGTGCTGGACTATCTGAGGATATTCTTTCATCTGGATCTGATGAGGTTCAACTCCATGCAAAGACAGGTGTTCTCACACCGGGCGGAGATAGCAGGTCTTTTCAGGACACTGGGAGATATCGATGCCTTCATGGCCATAGCCTCGTACAGGAGGAGTCTTCCGGTGTGGTGTGTCCCCGAATACAGGGAGTCTGTCCCGGGTGATATCACCATGGAGATAAAGGGACTGTACCATCCTCTCATAGAGGATGCAGTAAGAAACGATATACACACCTCACAGGGGAAAGGGATACTGATAACCGGCTCAAATGCTTCAGGCAAGTCCACTTTCCTTCGCGCGACTGCACTGTCTGCCATACTCGGACAGAGCATAGCCACGGTAGCTGCCGTAAGCTACAGGGCCCCCAGATACCAGATAGTTTCGTCCATGACCGTTTCGGACGATATACTGCAGGGAGACTCATACTATATGGCGGAGATCAAGTCTGTGAAAAGGATCCTGGACAGGAGCCGCACTGAACCCGGCATACCGCTGCTGTGCTTCGTAGACGAGGTGCTCCGCGGCACCAATACCGTGGAGAGGATAGCAGCCTCATCTGAGATCCTGAAGAGTCTCGGCAGGAAGAATGTACTGAGCTTTGCCGCCACTCATGATATCGAGCTGACGGAGATCCTTTCAGACAGCTATGACAATTTCCATTTCGAAGAGACGATAAACGGCAGTGACATACGGTTTTCCTACAGACTGGAAGCAGGTCCGGCGAAGACGAGAAACGCGATAAAGCTCCTCGAGATAATGGGATATGACAGCGATATGATAAGGGCTGCCGAGGAGAGAGCAAGGAGCTTCGAAAAAGCAACATAGCCTTCAGAATATTAAGATGACAAAAGGAGAGTATTGTTTATGAAAAAGATATGTAGGATGATCGCTCCCGCGATCGCTTTGCTGACTATGATGTCAGTCATCTTTACGATGACCGGCTGTTCTTTTGGGAGCGACCCTTCGGGAAAGATCGACAGGGTTATATCAAAGATGTCTATGGATGAAAAGATATCACAGATGATCATCCCAGCGATAAGGACCTGGAATGAAGAAGCCGTGACTGATCTGCAAGCGGTGCCGGAGCTTCAGGATGCACTGCGCAGGCACCAGTACGGCGGGGTGATCCTGTACGGAGGCAACATCACCGGAAACGAACAGATCACACGGCTCATATATGAACTGCAGGAGAACAATAAAAAAACAGAGGCGGTCTCATCTCATATCCCTTATCTTACCCCTGTAGACGAAGAGGGGGGCATAGTGCTGCGTCTGACATCGGGCACACGGATGACGGGCAATATGGCGATAGGCGCGACAGATGATGCGGAAAGCAATGCGGAAAAGACAGGTGAGATCATAGGTGAAGAGCTGGCAGCCGCCGGATTCAACACGGACTTTGCGCCTGTGATAGATGTGAACAACAACCCCGGCAATCCGGTGATTGGAACGAGATCGTTCTCGGATGATCCCGAAGTCGTATCCGCGCTCGGCAATGCATATGCAAAGGGGCTTGGAAAGAACGGCGTCATAGCGACGTTCAAGCATTATCCGGGACACGGAGACACAGTGGTAGACAGCCATATAGGGACTCCCTCAGTGGAAAAGTCCTACGATGAACTGCTTGCAACAGAGCTTGTCCCGTTCAAGTCTGCTATAGAAAACGGTGCAGATATGATAATGACCGCTCATATCACATATCCGGCGCTCGATGAGGAGGTCACCTTCGGAGACGGCAAGACAAAGGGTTATTATCCGGCCACCATGTCGAAGAAGATGATAGAGGACATCTTAAGGGGTGATCTGGGATATAAGGGAGTGGTAGTGACGGATGCTCTCGAGATGGATGCCATAAGGACAGCAGGGCTGGTGCCCGGTGCGGAGGATTCCGTGGAGTACAGCGTGAACATAGCCAAAGAGGTGATCAACGCAGGATGCGATATCCTTCTGCTTCCGATAGACATGACTGATGCGGACAAGGCAGATTTCTATGACGGATATATCAAGGGGATCGAAGACAAGGTTAAAGCCGGTGAGATAAGTGAGAAGAGGATAGATGAGAGCGTGAAGCGGATCCTTATGCTCAAGGCAGAGTACGGTATCTACGATGTGAGCGGAGGTAAGGACAAAGCGGCCGATACGGATATCGAGGGAAAGGTGGCAGCGAGCGTTAAGACGATCGGTTCCGCTTCCCATCATGATACGGAGACCGGGATCGCTAAAGAGGCCATAACCATGCTGAAGAACGATGACGGACTGCTTCCTCTTTCAACGGGAGATTCACGAATTTTCCTTCTTGAGAGATCAAAAGAGGATGCTGCCACCTCGGGACATGCGATTGAAGAGCTGAAGAAGGAAGGCTATATCGATGCGGCGGCTCAGATCACGTCCGACTATTATTATGATGCATCATCAGATGACAAGCTCCATTATACGGATGAGATGAAGGATAAGATCGCGGAGGCAGATACAGTCATTGCCTTTTCGTATGCTGCGGGAAGCGGTGTGCTTGATAAGGAGAATCCGCAGCTCATAGCACTGCAGGAAGCACTGGCAGATACACATAAGGCCGGGGGCAGGTTCGTACTGATCAGCGAGAACCTTCCTTACGATGCAGCGATATACAAGGATGCGGATGCCGTGATCCTCGGGTATATGGGTGCAGGTCTTGGCATGGATCCCACGGAGAAGACTGACAGCGGATCGGGCATGCCTGCAAGGAATGCAAATGTCAATGTCGCGATCAGGACTGTCTTCGGGGCGGAGAAACCCCTGGGGCATCTTCCCGTGAACATTCCCGTGGTAGAAGAGCAGGCTGACGGCTCTCTGGCATACGGCAGCAGTTATCTGTATGAAAGGGGCTTCGGTCTGACTTATTAAACAGTCAGCGATTTTATGGTATACTCTCTTCATGGTTTTCGCGAAGAGGATGTTCCTTGGTGAGAGCGTGAGAGGCGACTCCATAAGGATCATAAAAAAACTGCAGAAGAGACGGCTCATGATGAACACATATCTCATCTGTCTGGCAGAAAACGGCATCGATCCGCTGGAATACTTCGATGCGAAGCAGCTGATGCAGCCCTACTATAAGAAGGGTGATGATCTGCATATCTGCGGTCTCGCAGGCGATAAGGACGAGGCTGTGGAGGTCGTAAAGCGCATCATAGATGCCGCTTCCGAAGAGGGGGACGGATCGGTACGCTCCTATGTGGAGAGGCTCTTTCAATGATAGCGCTCCAGATACTAAAAGTGACAGGTATCATCCTTCTTGTGATCCTGTGTCTGATACTGGTGCTTTTGGCGATAGTGCTTTTCGTGCCTATACATTACAGGGGAGAGGCGAGCTATCTCGATGGCGGTGATGCCCCTGATGAGATGGCTGAAGAAGAGGCAGAGAGCCGGACGGGCAGTGCAGAGGGAGACAGTCATCACGGGGGAATGCATGCCGGACTTAAGGGCTCCTGGATACTTCATATCGTTAATTTCTTCTATACAAAGGACGGGGACGACACTGACATGGCTGTCAGGCTCCTGTGCTTTAAGGTGTATCCGGGCAGGTCGTTTCAGACCGCAGATGAAGATGACGCCAAGGAGGGTGACTCCCCGTTCGATAAATTAAAATTCAAAATGGCCGGGCTTTATGATAGAATGAAGCAGACGGTGGTAAAGATCCGCCGTATCCTTTTCATCCTGAACGATGAGAGGGATCAGGAAGCGGTGGCAGAGCTTCTGTACAGGGTGAAGATACTGCTGAAGCATGTCCTTCCGAGGAAAGGCAGGTTGAGACTTCATCTGGGACTGTCGGACCCGGCATCCACCGGAGAGACGGCAGGGGTGATCTATTCACTCTATCCGATATACAGGGAGCATCTGGTACTGGAGCCGGATTTTGATGAGAAGATCATAGATGCGGATATCTGGGCGAAGGGTCACATTCAGCTGATATTCGTGCTCATAGCAGCGATCAGGATATATTTTAACAAAGACATAAGAAGGCTTTACAGACAGATACAGGCCATAAGAAGCTGACAGGAGGAAATAACAGTGGCAAACATGGATTTTGACGGAATGATAACCTCACTGATGAGAGGGATGAGCAATTTCTTCTCCACAAAGACGGTGGTGGGAGAGCCGAAGAAGGTGGATGACACCATCATCATACCTCTGGTGGATGTGACCTTCGGCATGGGAACAGGAGCTACCACAGGTGAGAAGAAGCCCGGCGGCGGCGGCGGAGTAGGCGGAAGGATGACACCTTCATCCGTGCTCGTGATATCGAAGGGTGTGACGAAGCTCGTGAATATCCGCAATCAGGATGCGGTGACGAAGATCCTGGACATGGTGCCGGATCTGGTGAACAAGTTTACCGACAAGGCTGATCCCGCAGCACCGGGAGTGGAGAACGATGATGCAATCGAGATCGCCTTTGGAGAGGATGGCGGAGCGGATACGGAGTTCTGACCGGAGCGGGATGAAATAAGATATACAAAAAGACCAGCCTCAACGGCTGGTCTTTAATATCAAAGTGAATTCTGTAAATTCAGGCTCTTTCTACAGCACCTGATCTTAAACATCTTGAGCATACATAGATGCGCTTGGGAGCTCCGTTTACCTTGCACTTCACTCTCTTGATGTTTGAGTTCCATATCCTGTTGGATCTTCTATGTGAATGGCTGACATTGTTTCCGAAATGAACACTCTTGCCACATACTGCACACTTTGCCATGTCTACACCTCCCTTACGTATTGTTTGCCTGAGTCGCAACATTTGGTATTCTATCAGATATATACGCCCATTGCAAGCATATTTTTAGCTTTCGGTATCAAAAACACCACGTTGACATAAAACTCCTGTAGAATTATACTACAATATAGTGCGGTTGATTTCTTGTGAGGGCACAGTATGAAGACAGTCGTGACGTCTGCTCTGCAGGACGGAATGCAGATCGGAGAGGATATAACAGTAGGCGACAAGGTCGCCATCAAAAAGGGCACGAAGGTAGACAGCCTGATCAAACAGAAGCTTGAGGCATTCAAGCTGATGACGGTCCAGGTGCTGGAGGCGGAGGATCTGGCCAACACATATTATGAGAAGATAAGAGTCTCGGAGGCCTTCCAGAAGTTTCAGTCAGACTACAATGCCAATCTTGCTGCCTATAAGGTGGCGGTGGATTCGTTCATCTACAAGAAGGTCCCCTTCAGATTCGAAGATCTCACGGCCATCACCAATGCTCTTTGTCCCGATACCCTATCCGGTAAGAGGCTCTTCTCCTATATAAACATACTCCTGCCAAAGGAAGGGGATATGTCGTATGCACACGGCATGAACGTGGCTCTTATTTGCAAGAAGATGGCGAAGTGGTTCAAGCTGTCCGAGGAAGAGAGCAATATCCTCATATATTCGGGTTTCCTCTATGACATAGGTAAGTTCATGCTTCCCCAGGATATCATATGGAAGCCGGACAAGCTCAACAAGATGGAGTTCGATCTGGTGAAGACGCATGCATTCTACGGCTACCATATGCTGAGCAAGTTCCATCTGGACGAGAGGATACTGAATGCCACGCTGATGCACCACGAGAGATGTGACGGAAGCGGATATCCGCAGGGGCTCGGCAGGGACGAGATAGACAAGTTTGCCAAGATGGTGGCCATTGCGGATGTATATGAGGCCATGACCAGCGCCAGGAGCTACAGAGCCCCCATGAATCCGTACAAGGTGGTAGAGATCATAAAGGGGGATATGTTCCAGAAATATGACTACGCATATATATCCGCGTTCCTGAGCCATATCCTGGACGAGCTGATAGGCAACTTCGTCACCCTCTCCAACGGAATGGAGGGAGAGGTGGTCATGAACACCGGGACTTTGGGGAGGCCGGTGGTCAACTGCGGGGAGACGGTGGTCAACCTGGAGCAGGAGAGAAGTATCAACATTCTCGCAATAGTTTAAGAGGTATGATATACTAACCGGGTGGCTCTTGATAAAGATGCCACCCGAAGTTTGTAAAATACAGGAGGTATGCTATGAAGGGCAGGATGAGTACCGATCTCGGCAACATATCAGTAGATACAGAAGCGATAGCGGAGGTGGCAGGAACGGAGGCTATGGAGTGCTTCGGCGTAGTGGGCATGGCCACCTACTCTGTGCGCGACGGTCTGGTGAGACTGCTGAGAAGAGAGAGCCTCACTCACGGTATCAACGTATCCATAGTGGACAACAAGATCACTCTCGACTTCCATGTGATCATAGCTTACGGCGTGAGCATAAAGGCCGTAGCGGACAACCTGATGAGCAATGTGAAGTACAAGGTGGAGGAGTATACCGGATTTGAGGTCGAGAAGATAAACATCTATGTCGAAGGGGTAAGGGTGATCGACTGATGTCTACGAGATCGATTGATGCAGCGCTCCTCGCAAAGATGTTCCTCGCCGGTGCGGGAGAGCTTTCTGCGAATAAAGAAAAGATAAACGAACTGAACGTATTCCCGGTGCCTGACGGCGATACAGGTACCAATATGACCCTCACCATAATGTCAGCTGCAAAGGAAGTGCTGGCTCTGGGGGATGACTTCGACATGACGAAGCTTTGCAAGGCCATATCCATGGGCTCACTCAGAGGAGCCAGAGGTAATTCGGGTGTCATCCTTTCACAGCTTCTGAGGGGCTTTACCAAAGAGATACAGGAAAAAGAGGAGATAGATCTGTCGGTGCTGGCCGTGGCTTTCAACAGAGCCGTGGAGACGGCCTACAAGGCTGTCATGAAGCCCAAGGAGGGAACGATCCTGACGGTGGCGAGAGGGGCGGCAGAAAAGGCCTCGGAGCTTTCGGACAAGACAGAGGATATAGAGAGCTGGGCTGACGGTGTGATAGATCATGCCGAGTATGTGCTCACCCAGACACCGGAGCTGCTTCCTGTGCTGAAGCAGGCAGGAGTAGTGGATTCAGGCGGACAGGGTCTTGTATGTGTGCTCTGCGGAGCAAGGAAGGCACTGCTGGGAGAGGCAGAGGAGTTCACGGCTGAAAGTCTGGACGGTGCTTCCGGAGCACAGGCTTCGGGGATCAACAGGGATGCTGTGGCCAATGCCGAGGTGAAGTACGGCTACTGTACGGAGTTCATCATCATGCTGAACCATGTCTTCAACCAGAAGGTGGAGGCTGACTTCAAGAGATATCTGGAGTCCATAGGGGACTCCATTGTATGTGTGGCCGACGAGGATATCGTCAAGGTCCACGTGCATACCAACCATCCTGGTCTCGCTTTCGAGCGCGGACTGACTCTGGGCGCACTGACCTCCATGAAGGTAGACAACATGCGCGAGGAGCATCAGGAGAGACTCTTCAAGCTGGACGGTGACAAGTATGTGGAGCGTTCAGAGGACGAGATGAAGCTCGACGGACCCGCGGGGACGGCAAACGGACCCATAAGGAGAGCATCGGCTCCTGCAGCGCAGGAGCGGGAGGAGACAGTCAGTGAAGCGGTCAAAGAAGAGCCCGCAGCGGTCGACACACCGCATAAGGATTACGGCTTTATCGCTGTATCGGTAGGAAAGGGCTTCGAGGAGATATTCGGTAATCTCGGAGTGGATGTGATCATTTCGGGCGGGCAGACCATGAACCCCTCCACCGATGACATCCTGGATGCCATAGCGAAGGTGAACGCCGACACGGTATTTATCCTGCCGAACAACAAGAATATAATACTCGCAGCCAATCAGGCTGCATCGATGACGGAGGATAAGAAGGTCGTAGTCATCCCGACAAAGACCATACCTCAGGGCATATCCGCCCTGATAAGCTTCATGCCCGGATCGGAGCCTTCGGATAACGAGGAGGCCATGACAGCTGCAACCGGGGAGGTAAAGACCGGAGAGGTCACATACTCCGTAAGGGATACCGAGCTGGACGGATTTATAATAAGGGCCAATGATATAATGGGTATAGGTGACAGGGGTATCATCGCTGTGGGCGAGGAGATCCTTGGGACCGCGTTCGAGACGGTATACAGACTGGTGGATGCGGACTCGTCGCTGGTGACCATATATTACGGTGAGGATGTGACCGAGAGCGAAGCCGCCGTGCTGAAGGTCAAGATAGAAGAGGAGTATCCCGAGCTCGAGATAGAGCTTCACGAGGGCGGACAGCCGGTATACTATTACATCATCTCGGTAGAGTAAACATATCCGGGGCAGATCAGGATGAGTCGAATGCCCGTATCCTCAAAGGACAGTGATATTTCAGCCATTAAAGGCATCGGAGAGAAGAGCGCAGCTTTGTTTCACAAAGTCGGGGTCTTCTCTCTGTATGACCTGATCAGATATTATCCGTCTTCATACATAAGATATCCCGGATTGATCCCGGCTGCAGAGCTTGGGCCCGATATGAGAGCCGCGGTGAAGATGCAGGTCCTCTCGGAGGCAAAGGTGATGCGCTTTAACGGGAGGGTACGGCTGACCTTTGATGCCGGGGATGAGACGGGCAAGGCCAGGATCGTGTTCTTTAATGCTCCCTACCTGAAGAAGTCAATAAAGCCCGGAATGGAAAAAGTCTTCTACGGGCCTGTCAGGGCAAACGGCAGCAGCTATGAGATGCTCCAGCCCAAAATGTATGATGAAAAGGAATATGCAGGCATGACAAAGGGTCTTAAGCCTGTGTATCCCCTGACGAAGGGACTCACGCTAGCTGCAGTAACAAAGGCGGTGGGCAGGGCTTTCGAGGCACTTCCGAAGATATATGACCATATATCCGATAAAGACCGGGAGCGGCTGGGGCTTGGGGAGCTGAGAGAGAGCCTTTATCAGATGCATTTTCCCGAAGATGAGGAAAGATATAAAGAGGCAAGAAAGCGCATCGTCTTTGATGAGTTTTATTTCTTCCTCTCATCCGTGAAGAGAATGAAGGATGAGGAGGGAGTGGCAGGAAATGATTTCCCGATGGTGGAGGTGTCCGAGGCACGCAGGCTCATAGAGTCGCTGCCCTACAGACTCACCGCCTCCCAGATGTCAGCCTATGAGGATGTGATAGCAGACCTGGGGAGCGGGCATTCCATGAACAGACTGGTAGAGGGTGATGTGGGATCAGGCAAGACTGTCGTGGCTGTGCTTGCGATGCTTACCGCGGTGAAGAACGGGCATCAGGCTGCCCTGATGGCACCTACGGAGGTGCTGGCGCAGCAGCACATGCGGAAGATATCGGCCATGCTTGAGCAATATGACGTCAACTGTGTCCTGCTGACGGGTGCGCTGTCAGAGAAGCAGAAAAGAGAAGCAAGACAGAGCATAGCGGACGGCAGTGCTGATATCGTTATAGGGACACATGCTCTGATCACGGAGCTCGTGGAATACAGAGATCTGGCTCTCGTCGTTACGGACGAGCAGCACAGGTTCGGTGTGAGACAGAGAAAGTCTCTTACGGATAAGGCAGGAGACAGATCTCCCCATATACTCGTCATGAGCGCCACACCTATCCCGCGTACTCTTGCGATCATATTGTACGGAGACCTGGATATATCCGTGATGAAGGACAAGCCCGCACAGAGGCTTCCCGTGAAGAATGCGGTAGTGGATACGGACTATCGAAAAAAAGCGTATAATTTCATCCGTAAAGAAGTAAAGGCGGGACATCAGGCCTATGTCATATGTCCGCTGATAGAGCCCGGAGAGGACGACTTTGGTGAGAACACCCTGGAATACGCGCAGAAGCTTCGGGAAATATGGGGCAGCGAAGTGAGGGTCGGTGTACTCCACGGCAGGATGAAGAATGCGGAAAAGAACAATGTCATGAATCTTTTCGCATCCGGAGATACTGATGTCCTTGTCTCCACGACGGTAGTGGAGGTGGGAGTGGATGTGCCCAACGCAACGGTGATGATGATAGAGAATGCAGACCATTACGGGCTGTCCCAGCTGCACCAGCTGAGAGGACGCATCGGGCGCGGAGCTGCACAGAGCTACTGCATCTTTGTGGACACCTCGAAGGGCAGGGAGATGTCGGAGAGACTTGGCATATTAAGAAAGACGAATGACGGCTTTGAGATCGCATCAGAGGATCTGAAGCTGAGAGGACCGGGAGATATCTTCGGGCTGAGACAGTCGGGGGAGCTGGGCTTCAGGGTAGCTGACATCTATACGGATGCTGACATACTGGCTATGGCTTCGGAATATGCGAATGAGCATGCGTACGATACGGAGGAAGGTTCTGCAGACAGCGTAGTATTGTAATATGGCTTTTACATCACTTGAGTTTATCTTCATATTCCTGCCGCTTACGGTAGCGGTATACTACGCCCTGTACCTTACGGGTCACAGAGGCAGGGCGGCAGACATGGTGCTGCTTGCGGCATCTGTGATATTCTATGCCGCGGGAGAGCCTGACAGGGTGCTGCTCCTTATTGCCAGCATAGCGGTCAACTATATCACGGGAGAGCTGATAGCATCCAAAAGGGAGAAGAAGGCCCTTGCCATGTTCCTGCTCACCGGTTCACTGGTATTCAATTTCGGGATCCTTTTCTATTACAAATATATGATGTTCAGGAACGGAGCGGCCAATGTGACCCTGCCGCTGGGCCTGTCGTTCTATACCTTCAGGACGGTATCATACTGTCTGGATGTGTATTGGGATATGCTCCCGGCTCACATGGACCTCTTTGATACGGCACTCTATATCTCCTTCTTTCCTCAGATATCCATGGGACCCATAAGCCGATGTGCAGAGTTTGTACCTTCTCTCGGAGACAGGAAGACAGACCTTACGCATTTTCTCTCGGGGATAAAGAGGATCATAGCGGGTCTTTTTAAGAAGCTCGTGATAGCCGACACTCTGCTTTCCATGATCAATACCGCCTTCGGGATGGATGCTTCTAAGAGAGGAGCTGTCTTTGCCTGGTTGGCTCTTTTGGGATTTCTGATACAGCTGTACTATGACTTCATGGGATATACGGATATCGCCATAGGTCTGGGCTGCCTCTTCGGGTTCAGCCTTCCGGAGAATTTCGACTATCCGTACATGTCTTCCTCGGTGACTGAGTTCTGGAACAGATGGCATATGACACTGGGACAGTGGATGAAGAACTATATCTACATACCCATATTCCGTGCCTGCCAGTCGAGGAAGCTCACGAAGATCGCCTGCTACCTGCTGGCATCTTTAGGTGTATGGCTCTTTTCCGGAGCGTGGCACGGTGTGGGAGCGAAGACCATAGTATACGGACTGTATTACTATGTGCTGATAGCGGGAGAGAGACTGCTGGCAGACCATGAGAAGGCAAAAAGGAAAAAGCTCGGGATAAAGAAAAAAGAGAAGACACTCCGGAGCATGGTATCAGCCCATGTATATACAGCGGTTGCAGTCGTTTTCGGTCAGCTGATGTTCAGGTGCAACAGTCTTGCGGAGTATGCAGACTATGTGAAGAGCATGCTGGGACTTGGCGGGGCTCCGGCTTTTCAGGCTGAGGCGGCATTTTATCTGAGGCAGGATCTGGTGCCCCTGGCTGCAGGCATCCTGTTCTCCTTCCCGCTGTTACCGGCTGTCCGGGCTCTGGCTGGGAGGCACGGGCGGGAGGGGCTGCTTCGGGCACTGACACCCCTGATATACGGATTGATGCTCATCACCGCAGTGGCCTTTGCCTATACGGGGACCTACAGTTCGTTTGTATATTTTCAATTCTGACCATGGAGACAATAAAGAAGAATTTCAACGAAATACTGATCGCGGTCATATTTGCGGCAGTCATAGCATCTTCCCTTATCTGCTTCAACAGGGAAGAGGGCAGGGAGTCAAAGACCGAGAACAGATATCTCGCGTCTTTTCCCGCACTGAAGGATGAGAACGGCGGCCTGTCGGATACTCTTTGGGAGGATCTTAAGAGCTGGTTTGAGGACAACCTGGGACTGAGAGATGCTTATCTTACCCTGAGCGGTGCCATCAATTACGGCGTACTGAAGAGGCCCAAGACCGACAGGGTGGAGATAGGGAAAGAGGGCTTTCTCTATCTGGCAGATGAGGGCAATCTTGAGATGGATGTGGAGTCTGCGGGAGATTTTCTTGAGAAGATACCCGGGTATGCAGACAGGATCGTGCGGATAAACGACGGACTTAAGGAGCAGGGGATAGACTACGTGTTCATGATAGCTCCGGGCAAGCCCTCAATATATCCCGAGAACATAGCGAGCAGCACCCATACCGTGGGAGAGACCGTGGGAGACAGGCTGTGTGACTATCTGAGGGATAATACCGATGTGAAGGTCATATGGCCCAAGAAGATCCTGATAGAAGCAAAGGATAACCCGGAGGGAAAGCCTGTGTATCTTAAGACGGACACCCACTGGACCACATACGGGAGAAACATCGCCTACAGGGATATAATAGAGTCACTGAATGAATGGGGGATGTTGGAGAAGGGGCCTGTGAAGGTGAGCTTTAATACGACGGAGGGCCCGTTTGCGGGAGATCTTTCCGACATGATGGGGCCTGTCAGCCTTTCGGGCAGGAAGGTGACAGAGGAGAGCTTCATCGACTGGAAGCCTGTGGATATAAGGGCAGTGCAGGTGGAGAGCGGTGAGAGGTACGAGGCCTTCCAGAGCCTGATGTACGCAAAGAACGTATACAATCCGGCGCTCTGTGCGATGTTCCATAATGATGATGCTCCCAAAAAGAGCGTGCTCATACTCGGCGACTCCATGATAGGGGTATGCATGCTGCCTGAGCTTGCGGAGTGCTTTTCCGATCTGACCTTTGTATGGAGCTACAGGGTGGACCAGGATTTTATCGACTTTGTACATCCTGATATAGTAATATCAGAGTACGGTGAAAGAGAGCTGGATCTCAGGCTGATGGATATAGATGCCGGATTCGGCAGATAAGGACGGGAAGATGTACAGATTCAGGGAATTGACCAAAGCCTCAAAGAAGGATGTGGAAGGAAAGGAGATAAGACTCGCAGTGCTCGGCACCTGCGCGACACAGTTCCTTTCCCAGTGCATATCCGGCTATGCCCATCTTCAGGGCATGAACCTTAAGGTATATGATGCCGACTACAATCAGATCGATGCACAGCTTCTCGACGAGGGGTCGGAAAGCTATGCTTTCGCTCCGGATATGATGCTGATATATCTTGCCAGCGAGAAGCTCTACGAAGAGTTCATGGAGCTTCCGGCAGGCGGCAGGCAAGACTTCGCGGACTCGGTACAAAAAAGGATCGAAAGGTACTGGGACCTCATAGAGCAGCACTCCAAGGCCAGGATACTCCAGATGAACTTTACGGAGATAAGGGATGCAGCCTTCGGCAACTACGGGATAAAGGTGGCTGATTCCTTCACCTACCAGATGCGCAGACTGAACGGACTGCTGCAGGAAGCGATGAGCAAGAGAAAGAGTGTATATCCGGTGGACATACTCTCGGTGCAGGTCGCTCTCGGAACGGAGGCTTTCTATGATCCCGTGCTCTACTACAATGCGAAAGTGAATGTGGATCTGAACTCCTGGGGGTATGTGGCGAAGGAAGTGTATGATGTGATAAGCGCCATGTCCGGTCGTATCATCAAATGCGTGATATGCGATCTGGACAACACTCTCTGGGGAGGTGTCATAGGAGATGACGGACTCTCGGGCATAGAGATAGGCGAGCTGGGCAGAGGCCATGTGTTCACGGATCTGCAGCTCTATCTGAAGCAGCTGAAGGAAAGAGGCATCCTGCTGGCGGTGTGCAGCAAGAATGAGGAGGCTGCGGCAAAAGAGCCCTTTGAAAAGCATGAGGAGATGGTGCTTCGCCTTTCGGACTTTGCCATGTTTGTCGCAAACTGGGAGGACAAGGCATCCAATATCAGGCATATCCAGCAGACGCTGAACATCGGGATGGACTCGATAGTCTTCCTGGATGACAATCCCTTCGAGCGTGATCTCGTAAAGAGCATGATACCGGAGATAACCGTACCGGATCTTCCTGAGGATCCTGCCTGCTATCTGTCCTTCCTTCAGAGCATGAACTACTTCGAGACGGCCTCCTACTCCGAAGAGGACGCCGACAGGACGGGAATGTATCAGGCCGAGGCGAAGAGGAGAGAGAGCGAGACTGCATTCGCATCTATAGACGATTATCTTAAGAGCTTGGAGATGAAGGGAGAGGGAAGGCCCTTCGATCCCATGAGATACCCAAGGATCGCCCAGCTCACCCAGAGATCCAATCAGTTCAATCTGAGGACCGTAAGATATACAGAGGACGATATAGCGCGTATCGCAGAAGATGACGGATACGTCACCCTCTATTTCACTCTGAAGGACAGATTCGGAGATCACGGGCTTGTATCCGTGGTCATCATGAAACGGGAGACGGAGGACACGTTCTTCATCGACACCTGGCTCATGAGCTGCAGAGTGCTGAAGCGCGGCATGGAGGAGTATATAATCAACAAGACGGTACGGACTGCCGCGGACAGCGGATGCAGACTGCTGAAGGCAGAATATATACCTACACCCAAGAATGCCATGGTGAAGGAAATGTACGACAGAATGGGATTTGAGAGGATATCCGAAGGAAAGTACGAGCTGAAGACGGATGATTTTAAGATACTGAAAACATATATTACCGATGGAGGTGGACAATGACCAGAGAAGAAGTGATGGAGAAGGTATGCGAGATAGCGCGTGACATCTTTGATGATGACGAGCTCGTCCTGGAGGACGATACGGTAGCATCGGATGTGGACGGCTGGGACAGTCTCACTCATCTGAGCCTCATGAATGAGATCGAGGAAGAGTTCGGGTTCAAGTTCGTGATGAAGGAAGTACAGGGCCTCAAGGATGTGGGTGAGCTCATAGATGCAATAATGGAGAGGATCGAAGACTGAGCATGGCAAATCCCGCAGCAGAAAGGGTAGAGAAGCTCAGAAAGAGGATGAAGAAGGAGGGCATATATGCTTACTATATCCCCACCTCGGATTTCCATGCCTCGGAGTACGTGAACGAATATTTCAAGGTCAGGGAATACTTCTCGGGCTTTACGGGCTCGGCGGGAGATCTGCTCGTGACAGAGGATGAGGCACTGCTTTGGACAGACGGACGGTATTTCATACAGGCGGAGCGTGAACTCGAAGGATCCGGAATACGGCTCATGAAGTCCGGAGAAGAGGGAGTTCCCGATATGGTGACCTACATGAAGCAGAGCTTTCCTAAGGATGCCGTGCTGGGATTTGACGGCAGGACCGTTGCGGCAGCTGCCGGAAGGAAGCTGAAAAAGAGCATCCCTTCTCATCGTATCTCTTGCAGAAAGGATCTGTCGGATAAGATCTATGAACGACCGGCTTTTCCAAGGTCTGCTATAGAGACCATCCCGGATGAGATAAGCGGCGAGAGCAGCATAGACCGGATAGCGGCACTGAGAGAAGAGCTGAAAAAGGAAGGGTGCGATGCCATCTTCCTTTCCAAGCTTGATGATATCGCATATCTTTTCAATATAAGGGCACGTGACATCAGATACACACCGGTGGCCATGGCCTATGCCTACATCACTCTGGAAAAGGCCTTTATCTTCCTTACGGATGAAAAGGCGGATACCGGCTATACGGCGTCTCTTGTGAAGCCTTATGAGGAAATAGTGGGATTTCTGAAAAGCAATGCGGTATCCGGCAGAGTGATGCTGGATACGAGATATGTGAGCTATCTGCATTACAGGATCATAAAGAAGAGAGCAAAGATCCTGGACAGATACTCTCCGGTGGAGATGATGAAGGCAGTGAAGAATCCGGTGGAGAGGGAGCATATCAGAAAGACATATCTGAAGGATTCGCTGCAGCTGACGAGATTCATCAGATGGATCACAACCGTGGACACTGAGGAGACCGAGATGAGCGCGGCAGCCGGTCTTCTGAACTTCAGGAAGCAGATAAAGGAGTTTAGGGAGCCCTCCTTTGAGACCATATCGGCATACGGCGACAATGCCGCCATCATCCATTATTCCCCCTCGAAAGAGCATGACAGGGTCATAGAGAAGAAGGGACTGTATATGGTGGACTCCGGAGGACAGTACGAGGGAGGCACCACCGATGTGACCAGGACGATCGTCATGGGAGAGATCACGGAGGAAGAGAAGGAAGCCTTCACTCTGACTGCGGCAGGTATGCTGAAGCTGATGTATACGACCTTCCTGAAGGGGTGCACGGGAGTGAACCTGGATATACTCGCCAGAGAGAGGCTGTGGCAAAAAGGCATGGACTACAGGCACGGTACGGGGCACGGTATAGGGTATATGCTGAACGTACACGAGGGGCCCCAGGCCATAAGATATAAATACACTGCCGATCAGAAGCCGCTGCAGCCCGGCATGCTGGTCTCTGACGAGCCCGGTATATACAGGGAGGGGAGATTCGGCGTGAGGCTTGAGAGCATCCTCATGGTGAAGGAAGCAGAGCAGACTGCAGACGGCACCTTCTACGGCTTTGAATGTCTCACTTACGTGCCGATAGATGACAGAGGGATCGACAGGAGCCTTATGACATCCGATGAGACAGAGCTTTACGAGCGGTATCAGAAGGAAGTGTATGAAAGACTTAAGGACAGCCTCGATGAGAACGAGAGAAAATGGCTTCGTACATATGCGGGTATAGATGCTGTGACAGAGGAAGGATGAGATGAAGATACATCATATCGGATATCTTGCAAAGGACATGGAAAAAGCCGCAGCCTCCTTCGAAGCGCTGGGATATGTGAAAGAGACGGAGACGGTGTATGACAGCATCAGGGATGTGGATATCATCTTCATGACAAATGACGGCTACAGGATAGAGCTGGTATCTCCTAAGAGCGACAGATCCCCGGTGTATGCCACATTGAAGAAGCTCGGGAATGCCCCGTATCATATCTGCTACTGCTGCGATGATATAGAGGAGGCTGTATCAAGGCTCAGAGAGGAAGGATATACCCCGGCGGGTGAGACGGAGCCTGCCCCTGCCATCGGAGGCGCCAGGGTGTGCTTCATGTTCAGAAGACAGACAGGTCTCATAGAGCTGGTGGAATGTAAAGACTGAAGACCGGCAGGATATACGATAAAGAAGACGGAGGAGAGTAAGAGTAAATGAGTAAAGTAAGGACAAGATTCGCACCTTCACCTACGGGAAGGATGCATGTAGGCAATCTGAGGACGGCACTCTATGCTTATCTGATAACGAGACATGCCGGAGGAGACTTCATCCTGCGCATAGAGGATACGGATCAGGAACGCGAGATGGAGGGTGCAGTGGATATCATCAACCGCACTCTGAAGGCTACCGGACTCACATACGATGAGGGACCCGACAGGGACGGCGGTGTGGGACCCTATGTACAGTCGGAGCGCGTGAAGTCGGGACTGTACCTTAAGTATGCGAAGGAGCTCGTGGATAAGGGAGAGGCCTATTACTGCTTCTGTACTCCCGAGAGGCTCGCATCCCTCAAGACGAAGGTGGAGGGCACGGACAAGGAGATAACCGTATATGACAAGCACTGTCTGAACCTCACCAGGGAAGAGGTAGAAGAGAAGCTTAAGAGCGGCATACCCTATGTGATAAGACAGAACAATCCCACGGAGGGTACAACTACCTTCCATGATGATATCTACGGGGACATCTCGGTAGACAACTCCGAGCTTGATGACATGATACTGATCAAGAGTGACGGCTTCCCTACGTACAACTTCGCGAATGTGGTGGATGATCATCTTATGGGTATCTCACATGTGGTGAGGGGGAACGAGTATCTGTCCAGCTCGCCGAAGTACAACAGGCTTTACGAGGCGTTCGGTTGGGAGATACCCGAGTATATCCACTGTCCGCTGATCACCGATGAGGATCACAAGAAGCTCTCCAAGAGATCCGGGCATTCATCCTTCGAGGACCTTCTGGAGCAGGGATTTCTGCCTGAGGCCATAGTCAATTTCGTGGCACTTCTGGGCTGGTCTCCTGAGGACAATCAGGAGATAATGAGCATGGAAGAGCTCATAGAAAGATTTGATTATCATAAGATAAGCAAGAGCCCGGCGGTATTCGACTATGGGAAGCTTCGCTGGATGAACGGTGAATACTTAAAGAAGATGGATCCCGATGCGTTCTGCGAGATGGCTCTGCCCTACATAAAGGCGGTGATCACAAAGCCCCTGGACCTGAAGCATATAGCAGGCATGGTACAGAGCAGGATAGAGCTCTTCTCGGATATAAAGGATCATATAGATTTCTTTGAGTCGCTTCCCGAATACGACACCTCGATGTATGAACACAAGAAGATGAAGACCACAAAGGAGTCCTCGCTGGAGGCACTTAAGAAGATACGTCCCCTGCTGGAGGATACGAAGGACTGGAGCAATGATGCTCTCTACGAGCTCTTAAAGGGCTTCGCCGAAGAGAACGGCATGAAGAACGGACAGATACTCTGGCCGCTGCGTACAGCGGTTTCCGGCAAGCAGATGACACCCGGAGGAGCCACGGAGCTCATGGAGATCCTGGGCAGGCAGGAGTCTCTTGAGAGGATAGACAGAGGCATCGTACTGCTGGAGGAAGGCACGTGAGAGAACCAAATGCGGCTCAGGGAGCCGCGATCAGACACGGTGACGGTCCCGCACTTGTGATAGCGGGGCCGGGCTCCGGCAAGACATACACCATCATCAGACGCATCTTGCATCTCATCCTCGAACTTGGTATCGATCCACACCACATTCTCACACTCACATTCACAAAGGCCGCAGCAAAGGAAATGAAAGAAAGAGCAGGCTCCATGCTCGGAGCAGATGCGGCATATCTTACGTTCGGTACATTTCATTCGGTCTTCCTTTCCATTCTTAAACATACATACGGGCTGACTGCTGAGAATATCATAAAAGCCGCAGACAGATACACGATGCTCAGGGATCTCATAGGTAAGGCAGGCATCGAGACGACGGATATCTGTGGTGCGGTGGATGAGCTGGCTTCTCTTATCAGCAGCATAAAGACGGGTACATTTTCCCTGGAGCCGCAAAAGGAGTATGGTCTCTTCACGGCAGATGAGCTTACCGTTATCTATGACAGATACTGTGAGTGTATGAGGCGTGCCAGACTCCTGGACTATGATGACATGACGATCAGGTGCAGGGATCTTTTTCTGAAGGAGCCCTCACGGCTTGCTTTGTGGAGCGACAGGTACAGATACATCCAGATAGACGAGTTTCAGGATATAGATCCGATACAGTACGAAACGGTCAGGATGCTCGCGGGTGAAGACAGGAACATATATGCAGTGGGGGATGACGATCAGTCGATCTACGGCTTTCGCGGAGCGGATCCCCATATGATGCGGCTCTTCACGGAGGACTTTGAAAGTGTATGTATATACAGGCTCGAGATGAACTACAGGTGTGCAGGACCCATAGTGGAGGCTGCCTCGGACCTGATATCAAAGAACAGGGACAGGATAGAAAAAAGGCAGACGGCCTTTGTGCTGCCGGGGGATGCGGTGGACATACGGAGCTTTGATGGTAGGGAGTCCGAGACGAAGGCGATACTTGCGGCACTGTCGGAGTCCGGAACAGAGGATGCGGCCGTACTGGTGCGGACCAACGAGCTGGCAGATCTTTTCGGGAGGATGCTCTCGGAGAGAGGAGCCGGCGTGGAAATGAAGGGTCGGAGAAAAGATATATATGATTCGGAAACCGGAAAGGACATCAGGGCATATCTGAGACTGGCCTCGGACAGATATGACAGAGCGGATATCTTAAGAGTGATGAACAGACCTGAGAGGCATATAGGCAGGGAGGCTTACGGCAGTGAGGGGAGCACATTGAAGGATGCGCTGAGATACTATGAGAGGATCCCGGAAGCCGGAAAGAAGGCAGAGGAGCTCCTTCAGGATGTGAACAGGATGGGCCGCATGAAGCCGGCTGCAGCAATCAGATATCTCAGAAGGGTGGTGGGATACGACAGATATCTCGCAGAAAGAGGGATCCCTTTGAAAGATATAGAGACGATCACGGAGCTGGCATCGGGATATGGATCCATATATGAGTGGATCAGAGCCATAGATGAGAGAGGAGATCGATGCACGGCAGCAGACAGGGATACGAAAGGTTCGTCGATAAAGGTGATGACTCTTCATGCCTGCAAAGGGCTGGAGTTCGATGAGGTATTCATCTCTGATGTCAACAAGGGGATAGTGCCATATCACAGGGCCACGGAGCCATCTGATATAGAAGAGGAGCGCAGGCTTCTCTACGTCGGCATGACCAGAGCAAAGAGAAAACTGCACCTTTTCTATCTGACAGAGAACAGGGGAAAGAAGATGCAGCCTTCGGAATTCCTTTGAAAGGAAAAGTGAGACAAAGGGACAGAGACAAAGGGACGGTTCTTTCGTATTGAAGATGCGACAGGAGAATCTGAATCATCTTTGGGTATGACAACAAAGGATTGACAAAAAATAGGGGGAAAACATATGAGCAGAACAGCCAGAAAAATATCAAAAACCGGTATATACCATATAATGCTCCGCGGTACGGATCGTCGGGCAATCTTTTTAGACGAAGAAGACAATCTTTTTTTTCTCCATGCTTTGAGAGAAACAAAGAAATTGTCTGGATTTAAGCTGTATTCGTACTGCCTTATGGGAAACCATGTCCATTTGCTTTTAGAAGAGGGAGAAGAAAGAACCGCTCAGATCATTAAACGTCTGGGAGTCAGGTACGTATCTTTCTATAATTCAAAATATGATTTGTTAGGACACCTGTTTCAGGACAGGTATCGCAGCGAGCCTGTTGAAACGGATAGCTATTTTTTGGAACTTATGAAATATATATTTCAAAACCCGGTAAAAGCAGGCCTGACAACTGATCCGCTTACCTACCGCTGGCTTGAATGTGGCAGGGTGAAAGCTGAAAATGACCTGGTAGATGATGTCGGTGAATACACTTCTTTATCCAGGGAGGAACTCTTGGATTTTTTTCGTCAAAATGTACAACATGATTATAAAGAGATTGAGAAAATGGGAAGGATTACAGATGGCGAAGCAATAAAGCGCATGGTCGAACTCTGCGGATGCAACCATGTCCTGGAAATTGCCGGCTGGGAGAAAGAAAAAAGAAACAGGGCGATAAAAGAAGGCTTACAAACAGGGATATCAATCCGACAGTTTTCTCGTATTACCGGAATTAGTAAAGCCGTAATTGAAAAGACAATTAAAACAACGTAAAAACGCGGCATGATGATGAATGACAAAAGAACCGTCCCTTTGTCTGTTAATTGACATAGCTACCATGAGGTTCTAGAATGATACCTGAAGTTATTTTTCCAACATCCGATCGGGAGAATAGTTATGAGAGAATCATTCAGGATCATTTCCAAAGCAATATTTTTAGTATGTTTTGCTATTTTTTTAAGTTTTATGGTTAAAACTGAGACTAAGGCGGCGCCTTCTATAACAACAACATCTTTGCCAAATGGAACTGTAGGAGAGGCATATAGCCAGCAGCTGGAGGCATCCGGCGGCTCTGGCGCACTGAGTTGGGAGATAACATCAGGCACTCCCCCCCCATTTCTCTCTTAGTTCAAGTGGGGTGTTGTCAGGAACACCTGATTCGGTTGGTGAGTACACATTTACAGTTAAGGTGACTGATGCTCTTAATGAATCTATCACGAAAGACCTCACAATTACTATTGATCCAGCCGCAGTAACATACACCGTAACCTTCAATCCAAATGGAACAGGTGCAACAGTTAATCCTACTTCAGGTACAACCGGAACGGATGGAAAACTGACGTCGCTTCCGACGCCTCAATGGACCGGACATAATTGTACCGGATGGTTTACTCAGGCTACAGGCGGAGATCCGGTGACAACGAACACGGTATTTACAAGCAATACTACGATTTATGCACATTGGGAAAATGCTACTGCGGAGCCTTCTATAACAACATCTTTGCAAAATGGAACTGTAGGAGTAGCATATAGTAAGCAGTTGCAGGCATCCGGTGGCTCTGGCGAACTGAGCTGGGTGATAACATTCACCGATCTGCCCGGATTACAGCTTAATTCAAACGGTGTGCTGTCAGTAACACCTGATTCGGAGGGTGAGTATCATTTTATAGTTAAGGTGACTGATGCTCTTAATAGATATGCCACGAAATACTACACAATTATTTTTTATCCAGCCGCAGTAACGCATACAGTAACCTATCATGTTGTAAACGGTAAATGGAATGATAATTCGACTGCTGATCTGACTGAGACGGTTGTAAATGGGCGGCACCCGGCAGATATACCGCCTGTAGGCTCTAAACCCAATGTCGGTTATAAGGCGGGAAGATGGAATACCAATCCGAGTACGGCAACCATTACGGGCAACAGGACATTTACATATACGTATGCATATGATACGACTTCGTCGAGTTCAAATAAGTCGGACGATTCTGACCATTATGAATCCAGTCCAGCACCGGCCCCCAAGCCTGTAAATTCGAATGCGATCATATCCACGTCATTTTCTTTTACAGGCGCAGCCGTCAATTCGTCATTTGGAAAAGGGGTAATAAAGATAGGTCCACAGGAACAGGGCACGGCAGCACAGCTTGCATTCAGGCTGAATACTCCTGCAGGCTGGAGGGAAGCATTTTCCTTCAACATGACCGTAAATAATAAGACAACCTATGATCCAAAGACGGGTACGCTTTCATTCACGATTCCGACCCGGTATCAGAAAGACGGAAGGAAGTTTGCAATACTTGGGATCGATCAATATGGAAAGGTTAAGATATTCTACGATACGGATGCAACGGCTGACACAATCACAGTCAACCTCATTGATTTCCCAGGATACGCATTTGACCTGATTTATTGTGATTAAAAAGACAAAAGAACCGTCCCTTTGTCTGACAAAAGAACCGTCCCTTTGCCTGAAATGAGAAAAGACAAGATCATAAATGTGATAGAAAAACTGGTCCGGATCGGAGTGGTATTCGTTCTGGCGATCACCGTGGTGCTGATGGTGACAGCCATGGTGGACAGTCCATCCGTTTCCGATGAGGCCGGGATCGGATCCTTTGAGACAGAAGAATTCAACGATGGATGGATACTGTCCCGGGGAGGCAAAGAGGAGAGTATCACCCTGCCCGTGAAACCGGACATCCCGGTGGGGGAGACCGTGACCATCACCAATCATCTGCCGGAGGATATCAGCGACGGCATGTCCCTCATGATTCGCTCTGTCATGGAGGATGTGCGGATCTATGTGGGTGGAGAACTTCGCGGGGACTATTCGAGTGATACCGGCAGGAGCCTCAGCTATTATATTCCCAGTGCCTATGTGGTCATACCCTTAAACCTAGAGGACTCCGGCAGGGAGATCGCAATAAGCGTTACTTTCAAGACAAGGGCTGTCATCAACGGGATCACCATAAGCCATGGCAATAATGTCTGGTTTGCGGTTCTGAGATCCGCGATCCCCACGAACCTGATCGCCATGCTGGTATTGATCTTCGGCGTGGTGCTCTCCATAGCAGTGATATTCATGAGGAATTCTTATAATGTAGCGGCTCCCAGATATCTGGGGCTTCTGATGATCGACGTTTCTCTCTGGGTGTTCAGTGAATCCACGATACGTCAGTTCATCTTCCAGCGGCCTTCGCTTTCCCAGTATTTTGCATACTTTACAGTAGAGCTCATCGGAGTGCTGACCTGTCTTTATTTCGATGTGGTGCAGCACAAAGTCTATCACAGAAGATATGTCATAGCCGCATCCGCGGGCTTCGCTGTACTTATGATCAATATCCTGCTCCACCTTACGGGTATCATCGAGCTGTACAATACCTTGTTCATCGCCCATATCTGTACGGGTGTGGCGGCAATAGTATCTGTAGTAAGCATAGTGACGGATATAGTGACCGGGCGGATCAGAGAATACCGGATCACGGGGTTCGGAATGATATGCTTTGTAGTCATCTCACTGTGCGAGCTCATCGGATTCTATGTGAACAGATTCCATATCTTTGGCAGCTATCTGTGCGTCGCACTGATAGTACTGATGGCGGCAACCATCATCCAGACCGTATATGATGAGGTCAATGCGTACCACAGGCGGGAGAGAGAGCGGACTCAGATGACAATCAATACTATCGAGACCATAGCCGGGGCCATCGATGCCAGAGATGAATATACCGGCGGACATTCGGAGCGTGTGGGCCTGTATGCGAGCAGGCTTGCCAGAGAGATGGCGGCAGACTATGACCTGAGTGAGGAGGATATTCTCAGGGCCCATTATATCGGACTCGTGCATGACATCGGCAAGATAGGTGTGGCGGATAGTGTGCTGAACAAATCCGGCAGACTGACAGACGAGGAGTTCAGTCTGATGAAAAGGCATTCCGAGATAGGCTATGAGATCATGAGCTCCATGGGAGAGGGTATCGAGGGTCTGCTGGACGGTATACGTTATCATCATGAACGCTATGACGGCAGGGGCTATCCGGACGGGCTTTCCGACACGGACATCCCTCTGATCGCCCGTATACTTGCACTGGCCGACAGCTATGATGCTATGACCAGCAACCGTGTGTACCGCAAGCGCCTGACGGACGAAGAGGTGCGTGCCGAGATACTGAAGTGCTCGGGATCGCAGTTCGATCCCGCACTGGCGGAGATCTTCGTACGACTGATCGACCGGGGACAGATGAAGGTCAATACCCTGGACGGCGTGGCTCTGAATGAGGAGGGAACGGTCTCTGTATCATCCGTTCTGGAGAGCCGGCTGCAGAAGGATCTGCTGGAAAAGAAACCTGTGTCCAATCCATCCCATGTGAGGATGCTCTGCTATATCATCAAGCTGATGGAGAAAAAAGGAAAGACTTACCGTGTATTCTTCGCCGGACCAAAGGAAGAGCCTTCGGAGCCGAAGGCATGGAGTGAACTGCGGGATACCGTAAAGGAGTACGTGGGACCGCATGACATCAATATCCTGTATTCGGATACCAGCAACGTGATCGCTCTTTACGACAAGAGCGATGAGGAGACGGAAGCCTTTATCACTGCGATACGTACGGACTGTCCGTCTGTTTCACTTGTATGTCTGTCATGAATGACAAAAGAACCGTCCCTTTGTCTTATCCCTTTGTCTTAAAAACCATTGCCACAATTTGGAATAAATCGTATAAATATATATATATAGTATCTGCCAAAACTTATATCATGGAGGAACAATATGAAACTTACAGATCAGATTAAAGAAAAGATAGATAATGCAAAGTCAGAAGAAGAAGTAAAGACCATTCTTGAAAATGTCAAGGAGGGAGCAGAGGATGCAGGCTTGATCCTTGATGATGAGGATCTTGATAGGGCATCAGGTGGGGCGAGGGTTGTTTCGGTGGCCCGTTGAAACAGAGAGTAAACAAATTGTAGTAACAACTTAATAGAATAAGTCTATAGAGACTAAAGAGCATCGCTTCGGCGGTGCTTTTTTTACGCCCGAAAGGAGAAACTATGGGATTATTCGGCATATTCCGGTCAAGGGATAAACCTAAGAATGGCACAAACGGAAGCGCATACCCCTTCATGTGGGGTTACAGCGCAAGCGGAAAGAGGGTGAATGAGAGGACATCCATGCAGATGACTGCAGTATACAGCTGCGTAAGGATACTCTCTGAGGCAATAGCGGGCCTTCCGCTGCTGCTATACAGATATACGGAGGACGGGGGAAAGGAAAAAGTGGTGGATCACCCGCTTTATTTTTTGATTCATGACGAGCCTAATACGGAAATGACATCATTCGTATTCCGGGAAACCATGATGACGCACCTTCTCCTCTGGGGGAACTGCTATGCACAGGTGATACGGAAAGCCACCATGCAGAAAGCATGATGGCTCATATTATGAACCGGCGGGAATAAGTCCACCGGGAAAGGCGGAAAGTTGCCGCCACGAATATAGGATAACACAAAAGGCAGCTGATATGGCAGTTGCCATTTCCTCCACAGGTTCGTATATTATTATATATGGGCATTGCCAAGGAGGAAACGAAATGAAGCTTACAGGGGAATTAAAGAAACACGTTGAGGAAACAGATAGCAGAGAAGAAAAGAAAAGACTCATAGAAGAAGCAGGTATGGAGCTTACCGATGAAGAGATGGACATTGTCAGCGGCGGCGAATCAATTGACCCACTACGCACTTTTGAAATTCAGAGATGGTGTTAACTTCTTCCAATAATTACTCAAAACTTTATTTTGCTCCCTGATCGGAGCAACGAACCATGAAAATAGGCATCTGCTGCGGCAGGTGCTTTTTTTGCGCTTGTTTTCGGGAGGTGAGGCATCTTGGCAAACAGAATAAAGGGTCTGACCGTAGAGATCGGCGGGGATACTACCAAACTGCAGGATGCCTTAAAGGGTGTCGATTCCCAGATAAGGACTACCCAGTCAAACCTCCGGGATATGAAGAAAGACAAAAGAACCGTCCCTTTGTCTTAATCGTCAAGCTCTTCGAAGTCGAGCTCGTCCAGATACTCATCGAAAGCATCGATGACGGCATCGTAGGTCTCGTCATCATCGATATATATGAGCTCGGGCTCCTTATCCTCGTCCTCGATATCACCTTCGAGTCCGTAGAACCAGATCTCGGCATCCTCGGGATCCGTATCGTCCTCTCTGGGAGCGAGGGCGATATAGCGCTTACCATCCACCTCAAGGACCGTGATGGTATCGCAGGTAACAGTCCTGCCGTCGTCCAGATCCAGGTCTACACTGATATCACTGTAATCTTTAGCCATAACTTAAACCCTTTCGTGACACAAACACCTATCTTGTGCTATCATATCACACATGACAAGATTTGTGACCGAAAAGGGCGATTTTGCGGAACGAGGTCCCAAGGTTTCCGGAAATGATGTATTGGTATCGGCAGTAGCGGATATCGGTACGGTTCCGGCTGTCGAGCTGTATTCCAGAAAGGACAGAAAGAAGATCGCGACTGTCCGTTTTCCAAAGGATTCCAGGGTGGGGTCCGTTTATTCCATGCGCATTAAGGACGTGGACAGCGAAAATACGCTGTTCCGCATCAGATCAGGCAAGAAGGAATATATAGATCCCTACACCAGATACATATCGGGTAATGACAGATTCGGAAAGAGGGATGCCTACGGCTCCTTCATCTGTCCCAGGAGCAGTGTGTCTCACAGAGGGCCCCATATAGAGTGGCAGGATGTGATACTCTACCAGCTGAATGTGAGATCCTATACAAAGGACAGGACCTCCGGAGTGAAGCATCCCGGGACCTTCGACGGTCTCAGGGAGAAGATCCCATATATGAAAAAGCTGGGAGTGACTACTCTGATACTCCAGCCTGCCTATGATTTCGATGAGGTGGGAGAAGTCTCGATGGACGGAGTCAGGAGACTGAATCTATGGGGATATGTACCCGGTAACTATTTCGTGCCTAAGCCGTCCTATGCTGCGGCAGATCCCGCAAAGGAGTTCATGGATCTCGTGGAGGAGCTGCACGTCAACAGAATGGAGATAATCATGCAGTTCTATTTCCTGCCTGAGCACAGTCTTCATTTCATACAGGATGTGCTGCGGCACTGGGTCATGGTGTACGGCGTGGACGGATTCGAGCTTCTGGGAGCAGAGCTTCCGGTAAAGGGCATAGTGGATGATCCCTATATGACGGACACCAAGCTGATCTTCAATGATATCGATGAAGACATGATATACGGCAGGAGCACACCCCGTGTGATGAACGTGGGCATAGCCTGCAGTCCCTTTATGTATGACATGAGGAAGTATCTTAAGGGAGATGAGGATATGCTCGGCAGAGTGTCGAAGCATATGCTGTACAACCCGGAAAAGACTGCAGTCATCAACTACATCACTACGTATCTCGGCTTCACGCTGAAGGATCTGGTGAGCTATGACAGGAAGCATAACGAGAAGAACGGAGAGGGAGGAGCCGACGGCTCCGACTATAATTATTCATGGAACTGCGGTGACGAAGGCAACAGCCGGAAGAAGGCAGTGAACAGCCTGAGGCTCCGCCAGATGAAGAATGCGATGATGCTTCTGATACTGTCTCAGGGCGTACCGATGCTCAGAGCCGGAGATGAGTTCTGCAATTCCCAGAAGGGCAATAACAATCCCTGGTGTCAGGACAACAGGATATCCTATCTGGACTGGACGGAAGCAGAGAAGAACAGGGATTTCCTGAAGTTTGTGATAAAGCTCATATCCGTCAGAAGGGCTCATCCCGTGCTCCACGGAAGATATTCGAAAAAGCTCTATGACTATATCTCCTGCGGTGTGCCGGATGCATCATATCACGGGGAGCAGGCCTGGAATCAGAGCTTTGCCAACTACAACAGGCATTTCGCTCTGATGTATGCGGGGTATTACGAGAAGAGATCCGACGGAAAGAATGATGACAGCTTCTATATAGCCTACAACATGCACTGGACAGGGCACAGATTTCATCCCCCGAAGCCGGCTAAAGGACTGAAATGGGAGATACTCATGTCTTCGGGAGAGGGCAGAGAGTCCGGTATATATGATGCGGACAGGAACGAGCTCGCAGTGTATCAGAGAAGTATAGTCATATTGATGACAAAGGACGCCGGATCCGGTAAATGACCGGTACTGCACTGAAACTCATAGCTGTCGTCTCCATGCTCATAGACCACACAGGGGATGTACTTTTCCCCGGTCAGCTGTGGCTGCGCTACATCGGCAGACTGGCTTTTCCAATCTACTGTTTTCTTATAGTCGAAGGATTCATCCATACCAGAAATGTAATGAAATATATGGCGAGGCTGCTGGTGTTCGGCATAGTGTCGGAGATACCCTTTGACCTGGCTTTTTTCGGAGAGATCAGTTATCCCGGGTATCAGAATGTATTCTGGACCCTGCTTTTGGGACTCATGTCGATCTACCTGATGAGCCTGGTTAAAATAGAGGACATAAGACTCCGGCTGCCGCTTCAGATGCTGATCTGTGTGCCTTTTGCGGCCATAGGGCAGCTTGCTCATACGGATTACAGATGGATAGGTGTGGTACTGATCAGCGGAATGTACCTTTTCAGGAGTGTGGAGGTGCTCCGCATCGCGACGGCAGGCATAGTCTTCCTTCCGGTTTTCATCAACGATATCGAATATTTCGGGATGCTTTCATTTATACCGATGCATTTCTATAATGGAAAGAGAGGAAGGACGGGAAAGATCCTCCAGTGGGGATTTTATCTGTTCTATCCGGTGCATTTGCTGACATTGGCTTTTATAAGAGACAGGATGATGAGGTGATAGCCTGATGGATATATGGGGACATTTAAGGACGGTCACGGAACACAGGATGCTGGTTATGAAGTACTGCTTCAAATGCGGGCTTTACTTTCAGGGGCTGACTCATGACCTGTCAAAGTATTCACCGGTGGAGTTTATAAACGGCTGCATGTATTATCAGGGCTATCGTAGCCCGAACAACGAGGAGAGAGAGCACAAGGGCTATTCCGAATCGTGGATGCATCACAAGGGCAGGAACAGACATCATTATGAGTATTGGACGGACTACTGTGCCGAGGCCCGCCCGGACATCGGCACGGGAGGTATTATAGCCGTTAAGATGCCGAAGAGATATTTTGTGGAGATGATATGCGACAGAGTGGCGGCATCCAGGATATACAACAAGGGCCATTACACTGATGACATGCCCCTGAAGTATTTCGAGCACTCAATGGACAGAGTGTTCATGAATGACGATACGAAGAAGGAGCTGCGTGCTTTCCTGAAGATGATAGCCGTGTTCGGCGAGGAGAAGACCTTCAGGTTCATAAGGGAAAGATATCTGAAGGATGCATGAGCTGCCGGCTGTAGAGGATCTGATAAGGACGCTGGATGAGGAGTCCGAAAAGAGGGATATCCGGAAGATCACCGGCATCCATCTGGTGATAGGAGAGCTGTCCTCGTATATGGGAGAATGTATCGAGACCTACTTCGACCTCCTTGGCGGAGGTCACAGCTGCGAGGGAGCGAAGCTCTACTTCAGACGCGTACCCGCGAGGTTCAGATGCACATCCTGCGGCCATGAGTTCGACCATGACAGGGACTTCTCCTGTCCGGTGTGCAAAGGGGATTCGAAGCTCATCCCCGGTACCGGGAAGGAGTTCATGATAGAGTCCATAGATACAGAATAGTATAGCTTTTTTTGTTTGCTAAATATTGTGATCACAGTGGGAACACGTAAAACAGGAGAACGATGATGACCGGAGAACTTGGAAATAAGATTGACAGCTTGTGGGAGATCTTTTGGAGTGGGGGAATAACAAATCCGCTGGATGTGGTGGAGCAGATGACGTACCTCATGTTCATAAAGGATCTGGATGATACAGATAACCTCCGGGCAAAGGAAGCAGCTATGCTGGGGCTCCCCTATAAGAGCATCTTTGCTGATGAGGTAGAGATCGGAGATCGCAAGGTTGACGGCAATCAGCTGAAGTGGTCTGTCTTCCATGATTTTCCGGCGCAGAGAATGTATTCCGTTGTACAGGAATGGGTGTTCCCTTTTATAAAGAATCTGCATGTAGACAAGAACTCAGCATACAGCAAATACATGGATGATGCGATCTTTAAGGTCAACACACCCTTGATGCTCTCCAAGATAGTGGATGCCATGGACGAGATCTATTCCATGATGGAAGAGCTCCATCAGACGGATATCCGCGGTGATGTATATGAGTATCTGCTTTCCAAGATCGCACAGTCGGGTGTGAACGGTCAGTTCAGGACACCGAGACACATCATACGAATGATGGTAGAGATGATGGATCCGAAGCCGACAGACTATATCTGTGATCCGGCCTGTGGGACTTCCGGGTTCCTTGTCACCAGTGGTGATTATCTGAGAGAGAAATACAGAAAGGAAGTCCTTCTGGATAAGCAGAACAGAAATCATTTCATGAATGAGATGTTCCACGGCTACGATATGGACAGGACAATGCTCCGTATCGGTGCCATGAATATGATGACTCACGGTGTGGAGAACCCGTTTATCGAGTATCGTGACAGCTTATCTGATCAGAACCCTGATAAGGATATGTATACCCTCATTCTGGCAAATCCGCCGTTTAAGGGCAACCTCGATGCGGATACCGTATCGACAGATCTTCAGAAGGTATGTAAGACCAAGAAGACAGAGCTGCTGTTCCTGGCACTGTTCGTGAGAATGCTGAAGATCGGTGGCAGATGCGCCTGCATTGTTCCTGACGGAGTGCTCTTTGGATCTTCCAATGCGCATAAGGCCATCAGAAAGGAGATCGTGGATAACCAGCGGCTTGAAGCAGTTATATCCATGCCCTCCGGAGTGTTTAAGCCTTATGCGGGCGTTTCGACCGGGATACTTATCTTTACAAAGACCGGTCACGGCGGAACAGATGAAGTATGGTTCTATGATATGGCGGCCGACGGCTTCAGTCTGGATGATAAGCGGACCGAGGTCAAAGAAAACGATATACCTGATATTATAAGCCGTTTCAGGAATCTCGAGGCCGAGAAAGACAGGAAGCGTACAGACAAATCCTTCATGGTATCCAGAAAGGAAATTGCGGATAACGACTATGATCTCTCTATTAACAAATATAAAGAGGTCGAGTATGTTGCAGTAGAATACCCGCCCACATCAGAGATCATGGCCAATATCAGGGAGATCGAAAAGCAGATCGGTGTGGAGATGGATGAGCTGGAAAAGCTCTTGAATGTATAACGGCAAAGGAATGTATCTGTATGATGTGATAAACATGAAAAAAGAAATGAGCAGCCCGCTTTAGACAAGTGTCAAACGGTAACAACCCCATTTCTCTTTTAATGGGATATTATAGCAGGTTTTTTGATTTGTCAAGAAAGCAAACAAATTAGGTGACGAGGGGTGCATATGGATAAAAATGTAAATATAATCAACGATCTTGATGGCCGCAGATTTGTACTAATAAACGACATCAGGTTTAAGGGGAAGCGAGAAGATTGGAAAGATGTCGAACAATTTCTAAAGGAATACGTTGGAGAATTTTATGAAATTGAGGAAACATGCGAAAAAGTATATATTTCAAAAGATTTTCCGGATGAATTTGCTAATTCTGAGAGCAGAATTTTACTTATAGGAGCCGCTGCAAAAGCAAAAGCCAATGCATCACAGGCAATCCCGGAGTTGATAAGGATTGCTACAAATCCGAAACACTCTGATAATACTAAGGAAAAGCATAAACAAGATGCAAAATATGGATGGTACAGATACGATGTGCGGTTTGCGTTGCCTGTATATAATGATAAATCAGGAGAAATTGAGAGATACAATATATATAAATCAGTTATGCTGGTAAGACATGCTGAAGATGGTAAGAAATATCTGTATGATTTTCTATCAATAAAAAAAGAAACGAGCAGCCCGCTTGAGTCATAGACTGTACGGTAAAAACCCATTTCCTTTGGAATAATTATGAAGCTTTTTTATGGTAGTGTCAAGAAAAAAGATTTAATAACAAAAGAGAGGATAGTAAGCCGTTTGAATCAAAAGACCGCACGGTAGGAAACCGCTTCTGATTGTTGGATGCTAATACATAGCAGTTTGGTTGTTAAGATAAATTGAGATTTGTAGGGATGATAGATGGAATACATTTTTGAAGATGTTCTTGAAATAAAGAATGGAAAGAATCAAAAAGCTGTAGAGAACCCGGATGGTAAATATCCGATTTATGGTAGCGGTG